>Ga0247609_10000012_pt1 | contig 314880 bp, 250 predicted proteins | sample 172DNAGHGlowgp2_FD_193487 | JGI IMG/M metagenome (GOLD analysis project Ga0247609, IMG submission 193487) | Sheep rumen microbial communities from Palmerston North, Manawatu-Wanganui, New Zealand - 1728 DNA GHGlow gp2 | ecosystem: Host-associated > Mammals > Digestive system > Stomach > Rumen...
CGCCCAGGTCAACGGGAGCATAGTCATATTCTTTCGCATCAGCGAAACCCTTTTCTTTCAGCTCAACGATACGAGCCATCAGGGGGTGGTTCAAGTAGAACCCGATCTCAGGATGATCGCTATAATAATTTGCCATATTTCTTATTTGTTTTCTTGATTCTTCTTATTTAATCTTCCAACAATGCGTCCTACTAATCCTCCTACGCATAAGGCACCAATGAAGCGGAATAGGTCTCTCTGCCATGAGCCTTCAGCGAAGAAACTGCAAGCGATTAGAGAGGCTATACATCCGATGATGAGAAGATAGTCTAAAACTTTCATCTTATTTCGAATTCTGCTTGTAGTACTTGATCAGTTTGGGCACAACCTCTTCAACAGTACCAACAATCACGTAGTCGGCAATCTTGTTGATGGGAGCATCGGGATCGCTGTTAACGCTGATGATGATACCAGAGTCCTGCATACCAGCGATATGCTGGATCTGTCCAGAGATACCACAGGCGATGTAAACCTTCGGATGAACGGTAACACCTGTCTGGCCAATCTGTCGGTCGTGATCCAACCAGCCTGCATCCACGGCAGCACGGCTACCACCAACCTCACCATGAAGCACCTTGGCCAATTGGAACAGCATGTCGAAGTTTTCCTTCGAGCCCATACCGTAACCACCAGCAACCACGATGGGCGCACCCTTCAGGTTGTGCTTGGCAGCCTCCACATGGTGGTCGAGCACCTTCACTACGAAAGCCTCGGGGCTAACATATTTAGAAACCTCAGGATAAACGACCTCCTTCTTGCAGGCACCCTCATAGATGGCTTTCTGCATCACGCCAGAGCGGACGGTAGCCATCTGAGGACGGTGGTCGGGGTTGACGATGGTAGCCACGATGTTGCCACCAAAGGCAGGACGAATCTGATAGAGCAGATTGTCGTAGTGGGTCTTGGTCTTAGCATCGTCGTACGGACCAATCTCCAACTCAGTGCAGTCGGCAGTCAGACCAGAAGTCAGTGATGACGACACACGAGGACCGAGGTCGCGACCGATAACGGTAGCACCCATCAGACAGATCTGAGGCTGTTCCTCCTTGAAGAGGTTCACCAGAATATCAGTGTGGGGAGCGGAGGTGTAAGGGAACAGGTCCTTGGCATCGAACACAAAGAGTTTGTCGACACCGTAAGGCAGAATCTGATCCTCCACCTTACCCTTGATGCCTGTACCAGCCACAATGGCGTGGAGTTCCACACCTAATGTATTGGCGAGCTTGCGACCCTTGGTCAACAGCTCCTGAGATACTTCCTGTACCTGAGTACCTTCAATTTCGCAATATACAAATACGTTGTTAGCCATATCTCAATTAACCAATAATTTTCTCGTCCAACAATTCTTTGATCATTCCCTCGATATCAGCATCAGAAGCCGTCAAAGTCTTCGACTCCTTAGCCTGGAACACGATGTTCTTGATGGCCTTCACTTTGGTAGGTGAGCCATTTAGACCGCACTGGTTCACATCGCCATCCACGTCGGCCACGCTCCACTGGTTCAGCGTGAGTTCTGGGCGCTCATCATACAGATAGTCGTATGGTGTGCCCTCGGCAGGACGCTCCATAGGACAGGTAGCACGCTTGTACTTCATCACCAACTTAGCATTTTGGGGGCGGCAGGGGGCTGCGCTTCCATTCACAGTGATAACTACTGGCAGCGGAGCCTCTACAGTCTCGACACCACCGTCGATCACACGTTTGATAGTAGCCTTACCATCCTTCACACTGAGCACCTCCTCGGCGTAAGTCACCTGGTTTAGGCCCAGTTTCTGAGCCACCTGAGGACCTACCTGAGCGGTATCACCGTCGATAGCCTGACGACCACCGATGACGATATCCACGTCGCCGATCTTCTTAATGGCAGTAGCCAGAGCATAAGAGGTAGCAAGGGTATCGGCACCTGCGAAGAGACGGTCGGTCAACAACCAACCTGTATCGGCGCCACGATAAAGTCCCTGACGGATAATCTCACCTGCACGTGGAGGACCCATCGTGAGGATTCCTACTGTTGAGCCCGGATTCTGCTCCTTCAGGCGAAGGGCCTGCTCCAAGGCATTCAAATCTTCTGGATTGAAGATGGCGGGTAAGGCAGCACGGTTCACTGTGCCTTCGGCTGTCATAGCATCCTTACCCACATTTCGGGTGTCTGGCACTTGCTTGGCCAGAACAACAATTTTTAAAGCCATATTATATATATAAATAATGTGTATCTTGAAAATCGGGCGCAAAGGTACTCATTTTTGTGCACACAGCCAAATAAATTGCACAAAAACAGTCAATTTGTGCACAGATTAGATAAATTGTGCAAGATTTCTTCTGTTGCAGGAGTAAAATATTCGCTCTTCACTCTTCACTTTTCACTTTTTCTTTGTATCTTTGCAACCGATATCTAACTGACGATGTTATGGCTAACGGATTTTATACGATATTACTGCTCATTATGAGCAATGTGTTCATGACCTTTGCGTGGTATGGTCACCTCAGACTCCAACAGTCGGGCGTGTCTACCAACTGGCCCCTCTATCTGGTAATCGCCTTCTCGTGGATGATTGCTTTTTTTGAATACTGCTGTCAAGTTCCGGCAAACAGGATCGGATTCGTAGACAATGGCGGACCCTTTAACCTGGTGCAACTCAAGGTGATTCAGGAGTGCATCTCACTGGTGGTGTTTGCCGTGATTGCCAATCTGATCTTCCAGCATGAACAACTCCACTGGAACCATGCCGCTGCGGCACTCTGTCTGGTGGCAGCCGTCTATTTTGTATTTATGAAGCCATAGGAAAGAAGTGAAGAAACTCATAAGGATCCTCTGTCTGCTGTTGCTGACAATTGGGGCGGGGCGTATGGCGGCAGCCGATACCTCCGCGAAGATGGACTCCTTGCGCCAAGAACTCAAGACATCGAAAGGCAAGGAACGGATGAAGGCGTGGAAAACCCTCTATTATCTGGCCTTTCAGACCGGTGACAGCCGTCTCTCGATACAAACCCTCAATGACTGGATTGCCGATGCCCACAAATATGGGGACGAATGGAGCGAGAGTGTGGCCCGTCAGAATATGGTGGTGGACTACTACAACTCGGCGCAATATGACTCCGTGAGGATGACAGCCCGGGAAGCGATGGAATTCTGTCGCGACAAACAGGCACTGACACGCAAATACTTTGAGGCGTGGCATCTGATAATCTGCAGTTATCATGCCCAGGGACAATACAACACCGCCATCCGTGAGGGTAGGCTGATGCACGAGGAAGCCATCGTGAAGAATGACCTTTTCGGACAGTCGATGGCCTACTATAATATGGGTAATACCTACTTCACGATGCGTCACTTCCGTCAGGCGGTAGATGCCTTGGAACAGAGTGTCCGTCTGTTGCAGCGGGAAGACAGTAGTGAGTCGGTGCTCCTGGAAGTATATCCCTACTATGGCGATGCCTTGGAAGCCACGAAGGACTACAAGAAACTGGATGAGATGACGCAGGAGTGGAAGAAACATGTGGATCACTTCGGAAAAGACAACCAGAACCAGTTGGACATGCCCCCGGTCTATGCCAACTACTACATCGGACGCACCCAAGCGCTGTTGGGTCTGGGACGTACCAGCGAGGCGCGACAGGCACTGAAGGATGCTGCAAAGAATATCAGCGACTCTACGACCTTCGAGTGGCTGTACCTCCTTTATTATCAGGCAGAGTTGGCCCGTCGTGACGGCAACTATGACGAAGCCCTCCGTCTGAATGCCGAACGTCTGAAACTCAGTCATGTCATCGATGACAAGCCGACGATGATTCCCATCCATCTGCAACGGGCAGACATCCTTTACTCGGCAGGTCGATACAAGGAAGCCGCGGAGATGTATAAGCGTGTTTACCAACTCGACGACTCGACGAACACGATGCAGACCCGAGAACAACTGAACGAGATGAGTACCTTCTTCCAGGTAGACGAACTGAGAGAGCAGAACGTCGAACAGCAGGACAGGTATACGAAGATTATTGGTGCAGTGGTGATATTGGCACTGTTGTTGTACCTCATTCACCGTTATATCGCCGCACGACGACTCAAGAAGAAAAACGACGAACTGGCGCGCAGCAATGCCGAACTGCAGTTGGCTAATGAGAAGGCGCAGGAGTCGTCGAAGATGAAGACGGCCTTTATCCGTAATATCTCGCACGAGATACGTACCCCCCTGAATATCCTCAATGGCTTCACGCAGGTGCTGATAGATCAGGAGGGACAGTTGACGGAGACGGAGAAAGCCAATATCAGTCAACGGGTGGAAGAGAACTCAAAACGTATGTCGGAACTGGTGAATAAGATGCTGGAGATGTCGGAGACATTCAGTAGTACTGTCATCGAACGCACGGAAAAGGTCACTGCCAGTACCATCGTCGAGAGAGCCGTCGGGATGTCGGGTATCACCCACACCACCGCCCCGGAGCAGTCCGCCAGTCCTGTGCGTTTTGATATCCAGAACGAGGTGGCTGACGAACTGACCATCATGACGCATGCGCATTTTGCCCAGCGTGCCCTCCGACATCTGTTGGAGAATGCCCGTAAGTTTACAAGACAGGGCTATGTCCATCTGGGCGTCACCTCAAACGAACAGACCGTGATCTTCACAGTGGAGGATACGGGTATCGGTGTACCGGCAGAAGCCCACGAGACCATCTTCGGCGAATTCGTCAAACTCGACGAATATGAGTCAGGTACGGGTATTGGTCTGCCTCTGGCCCGTGACATCACCCGTAAACTGGGTGGTGATATTGTACTGGATACGACCTATTCGGGTGGTGCCCGTTTCGTCATGACCTTACCGATATGATAGACAGACAGACCATAGACAAGATCATGGATGCCACGAATATCGTGGATGTGGTGAGCGACTTTGTCACACTCCGTAAGGCCGGTGTGAACTACAAGGGACTCTGTCCGTTCCACGATGACAAGACGCCGTCGTTCATGGTGTCACCGTCGAAACAGATCTGTAAGTGTTTTGCCTGCGGCGAGGGAGGTACCGCCGTGAATTTCCTGATGAAGCATGAGCAGATTACCTATCCCGAGGCCCTGCGCTGGTTGGCGAAGAAGTATAATATCGAGATTCAGGAGAAGGAACTCACCGATGAGGAGAAACAGCAACAGAGCGATCGCGACTCGATGTTCATCGTCAATGAGTGGGCGATGAAATATTTTCAGGACATCCTGAAGGATGATCCTGACGGTATCGCGATAGGCAAACAGTATTTCCGCAGTCGTGGCATCCGCGACGATATCATCGAGAAATTCAATCTGGGCTATGCCCTGTCGAAGCGTGATGCTTTGGCACTCGCTGCTCAGAAAGCCGGCTACAAGGCGGAGTATCTGGTGAAGACGGGACTGTGCTATGGCGAGGATGCGTTGCGTGACCGCTATGCAGGACGCGTCATCTTCCCTTGGTTGAATGTCAGCGGTAGGGTGGTGGCCTTTGGTGGACGACTGTTGGACTCTCGTACGAAAGGAGTGCAGCAGAAATATGTCAACTCACCCGACTCGGACATCTATCACAAGGACCATGAACTCTACGGACTCTTCCAGGCAAAGAAAGCCATTGCGAAGGAGGACCGCGTGTATATGGTGGAGGGTTATACCGATGTGATTGCCATGCACCAGTGCGGTCTGGAGAATGTGGTGGCCAACTCCGGTACGGCCCTGTCAGTGTATCAGATCAAGTTGCTACGCCGCTTCACGCAGAACATCACCTTACTATATGATGGCGACGAGGCTGGTATCCATGCCGCCATGCGAGGCACGGATATGTTGTTGGCAGAGGGCATGAACATTCAGGTATTGCTGTTGCCCGATGGCGATGACCCAGACTCTTTTGCCCGTAAACATACTGCCACGGAGTTCAAGGCATATATCGAACAGAATGCCACGGACTTCATCGCCTTCAAGACCCGTCTGACGGTGGAGAATGTGACCGATCCCGTGAAGCGCAGCGAGGCTATCGGCGGTATCGTGAAGAGTATCTCGGTGATTCCGGAACAGATCCTGCGTTCCACCTATCTCAGTACGCTCGCCCAACGATTAGGACTGAAGGAACAGACCCTGCTGAACTCGATGAACGGTATGATCCGTAAGGATATCGAGGACAAAGAGAAGGAGCGGGAACGGGCGAAGACTCAGGGGAATTCCGTTGAGGGAGAATCAAAAGCACCATCGCAAGAAATCATCGGGCTGCATACCGCTGACGAACAGACTCAGGAGGTGGAGCGTCTGCTCATCCAGTCGGTAATCCGTCATGGCGACGCAGTCATCTTCGAGAACATTGAGACGGATGATGGTGGACACATCAGTCTGACGGTGGCGCAGTATATTGACTACGACTTAGGCTCTGACGGTCTGATGTTCCATGATGAACGTTACAACCAGATTCTGAAAGAGGCCGTGGAACATAGCGGTGAGGAGGGTTTCAAGGCAGAGACCTACTTCATGCACCATCCTGATGCCGACATCAGTCATCTGTCTACCCAACTCGCCATCGACCGTCACCAACTCGGTAAGAGTTTCCAGGTGAAACAGCGTGAGGGGAGTCTGCGCCAACATGTACAGCATCTGGTGCTCGACCTGCGTATGGACATCGTGGAGAAAAGACTGAAGGAGATACAGACGGAGATGCGACAGGCTGGTAATGACATGGAACGGGCCATGCAACTGATGGAGGAATTCAAGTCGGCCCAGGAATTGCGTAATGCGCTGGCCAAGCAACTGGGAAATGACTTGATAGTGTAGTGAAGAGTGAATAATGATTAGTTGGAAACTCATATTGTTCACAATCTATCAGATAGTCGTCATCGTGACGATTATCCATGTCGTGATGGACAACCGTCAACCTGCAAAGACGATGGCTTGGGCTCTCGTGATTTGGTTCGTGCCGGTGGTCGGTATTGTCTTTTACCTCTTTTTCGGTATTAATACCCGTAAGGAACGACTGATAAGCCAACGGAGTCTGGATCAACTCTCCAAACGCTCGATGCTGGAATTTGTGGAACAGAAGGATCTCACTCTGCCGAAAGATTACAAAGCCACCATCGACCTCTTCGTCAATGAGAACTTCTCACTGCCCTTCAAGAATAATGAGGTGAGAATCTTTACCGATGGTTATGCTTTCTTCCATGCACTGCTCCGTGAGATTGCTGCCGCCAAGGACCATATCCACATTGATATGTATATCTTTGCCGACGACCCGTTGGGCAACCTTATTACCGATGCTTTAATAGATAAGGTTCGTGAGGGGGTGGAAGTCAGACTGATCTACGACGATGTGGGGTGTTGGAATGTGAAACACGGATTCTTTGAACGGATGCGTGAGGAAGGCATTGAGGTGGTGCCTTATCTGCCAGTACGTTTCCCATCGTTTACGAGTAAGGTAAACTACCGTAACCACCGTAAACTGATTGTCATCGACGGTAAGACAGGTTTTATTGGAGGCATGAATATCGCCCTGCGCTATGTGAAAGGAACGAAGACACAGCCTTGGCGTGACACGATGCTGCAGGTCACGGGCAATGGCGTGTACACCCTGCAACGGGCTTTCCTCGTAGACTGGTATTTCGTGGATCGTACACAGATTTCCGATCGTAAGTATTATCCGAAAAATATCGAGCCGGCACTCAACAATACCCTGATACAGACGGTGACCAGTGGTCCTGTCACGCCATATCCTGAGATTATGCAGGGTCTGGTGAGGATCATCCTTGCCGCCAAACGTTACGTCTATATCGAGACACCTTATTTCCTGCCTACCGAAGCAGTGCTGTTTGCTCTGAAGACTGCCGCCCTCGGTGGGGTCGATGTACGTGTTATGGTACCGTTACGCAACGATGCGAAGTTTGTGGAGTGGGCCAGTCGCAGTTACCTCCGCGACATGGTGAATACGGGGGTGAAGGTGTCACTCTATCAGGCGGGATTCCTCCATTCCAAGATAGTGGTCAGCGATGATGCTATCTGTTCCTGTGGTTCGACGAATGTTGACTTCCGCAGTTTTGAGAATAATTTCGAGGCAAACATTTTTATCTACGATGAAGACGTGGCTGTGCAGATGCGCGGCATCTATCTGACTGATGAAAAGCAGTCCATATTGTTTAGCGACATCCCTAAGAGGATTCACCCCCGTTTTATGAAACGTCTGGGCGAATCGGTGGTCAGGCTATTGTCACCTGTCATGTGATGTTATCGGAAAATGGAGAAGTTGACACTTCCGTAACTGCGGTGTTCCACAAAGTGCGGGTGTGCAGAGAAATCATGGTCTTTGCCATGCTCGAAGACAAAAATTCCTTCTTCCTTGAGCAGATTCTTCTCAAAAATCAAATCGGGTATCGTCGGCAGTTCTTTCAAGGCATACGGCGGATCGGCAAAGATAAAGTCAAACTGCTGCTTGCAGGACTTCACAAAGCGAAACACATCGCCGCGGAGTGCTGTCACAAAAGAACCGTCCCCCTGTGACAGTTTCTGCAGACACTGCTGTATGAATCGGTGGTGATCACGATCCAACTCCACACTCACTACTTGTGAACAACCACGTGACAATAGTTCCAAGGTGATGCTACCTGTACCAGAAAACAAGTCCAGGGCCGTTGCTCCTTCGAAGTCGATATACCCCGTCAGCACATTAAAGATGTTTTCCTTGGCAAAGTCCGTTGTCGGTCTTGCCTTAAAGGACCTCGGTATATCGAAGTGCCGTCCCTTGTATTTCCCTGTGATGATTCTCATCGTCCCTTCGTCAACAACGTCATCAGGTCGAAGGGCATTCCTTTGATCTGGGTGGCAGGAGCCCTGTTGAACTCTGCTGTGGGATTCAGTGAATAGGCTTTCTGCAGATAACGGCGCAGTTCCTGCAACAGCCAATCCTTTTCAGGTATCTCACCTACCAGATGCATCTCGTCGTGTTCGGGTTGCAGGTTCAGTTGTTTCCAGACATATAACAGGAAATAGAGTGAGTCGTGGGCACGGACGGTCTCAAAAACGTTACAGAACTTAAAGCGGTTCTGTTGGAAGGAGAAAATCTCCAACTGTTTGTCGTGGAAGTAGCCGTATAACTTATTCCGGTGTCCGGTGAAACTGCGTTGGTGCAGATAACGCCATACGGGAGACATCACGTGGATCACTCGCACACCCTCGCCGAAATTGTCTTTGATGACCATCCGCAAGTCCTTGTTGATGCAGAATATCGCCACGGCATTCAATTCCGGCAGGATGTTATAGTAAACCACGCTGTTTTGTTCGCTCAGGGGATAGGAATGGCGATAAAGCGTCTCTGCATCGCTCTCCTGAAAGCGTTCCACAGGTACCATCAGCACTTTCGAGTCAATTAGAAGCCTACAATTCTGAGTGTCCGTCATGAACTGTTGGTTCTTTAGGATTTCCCTCAGGTTGGCTGCCATAGAAATGCCGCTCTTCACGACAACCGGCTGGTAGGTGATGGGCTGTTCGGTATTCGTGGCATCCGTCGTTGTAAACGACAGGGTGTTCTTGCCTATTCGTATGGTCAATCTTCCTTTATCCATTATCTTATTCCTGACATCACACTGGCAATACAGACGGCAAGGAGTCCTGCCGCAACGATGGCCAAGAGGATATTGATCACTTTATCTGAAATCTGCATATCGGCTGCAAAGGTAATAAAAATCTGCGATAATCTGTGAAATCTGTGGCTTTTTTTGTATCTTTGCATCCGTTATGATTCAGGATCAACTGAAATACAGTATCTTGCAGACCTTCGGACTGGTGCCGACGACGGAACAGGAACATGCCCTCGACGTGTTCGCGACATTCATGTTGGATCGTCAGGAACAGACGGTGATGATCTTGCGTGGTTGTGCAGGAACGGGGAAGACCACCCTTGCGGGAGCCATCGTGAAGGCTTTGGCACGGCTCCAGCAGAAAATGATTCTGCTTGCTCCAACGGGTCGTGCTGCGAAAGTCTTTTCCCTGAATGCAGGACATGCGGCCTATACGATCCATCGTCGTATCTATCGTCAGAAATCGGCAGGTGACTTGTCTTCCTTTAGTCTGAATGACAACCTGAATCGTGACACCTTGTTTATCGTCGATGAGGCCTCGATGATAGCAAATGAAGGATTTCAGGAGTCGGCTTTCGGCAGCGGACGTCTGCTTGACGATCTGATGCAATTTGTTTACAACGGCATGAACTGTCGTATGATGCTGATTGGCGACAAGGCGCAGTTGCCACCCGTTGGCGAGGAAGAGAGTCCGGCACTGATGACCTCTGTCCTACGGAGTTACGGCATGAAGGTTTATGAGTGCGATCTGAACCAAGTGCTCCGTCAGAGTGAGGACTCGGGTATTCTCTGGAATGCCACCCGCATCAGGGGTGGGGAGATGATGCTCCCGCAGATCCGACTGAAGGGCTTTCCGGATGTTCAGGTAGTGACGGGTGATGAACTCATCGAGTCTCTGGCTACCAGTTACAGTCAGGTGGGGATGGATGAAACCATTGTCGTTACCCGTAGTAACAAACGGGCGAACATCTACAATCAAGGTATTCGCAACACCGTGTTGGATCGCGAGGACGAACTCTGCCGTGGGGATCAACTCATGATAGTGAAGAACAACTATTATTGGATAGAGTCATTAGGAGAGAAGAGTCAGGAATCTGGAATCGGCTTCATCGCCAATGGCGACATTGCAGTAGTGCAACGGGTGCGCCATGTCCATGAACAGTATGGCTTCCGTTTTGCCGAGGTCACCTTGCAGTTCCCTGACTACGATGACTACGAACTGACTGCCACCGTCATCCTCGACTCGTTGATGACAGAGGCTCCAGCACTCACTCGTGAACAGCAACAACATCTCTATGAGGCTGTCCTGGAAGATTATGCATGGGTGGTGAATAAAACGGATCGTATCAAGAAACTCAAGACTGATCCGTACTACAATGCCTTGCAGATCAAGTTTGCCTATGCTGTCACCTGTCATAAGGCACAGGGTGGTCAGTGGGCGCATGTCTATCTGGATCAGGGATATATGACGGACGACATGCTGACGCCTGACTATATCCACTGGCTCTATACTGCCTTCACCCGTGCCACGGAAAAACTCTTCCTTGTCAACTGGCCCAGGACGCAGTTAGAGGAAGGACAATAGTTTGTCCACAAGTCTTGGAATGCCGTAGTTGTCGATATCCTCTTCGCGAATCCAAATATAATCCTCAGGCAGGGTGGGGCGCTCGTCTGTCTCCCACAGATAGAAGTCTGCCGTAATCACCTGGTGCGTCAACACATGTTTCACCCCCTTCGCGATAAGCCGCATGTCACTATTCACTATTCGTTCTTCACTATTCACTATCAAAGGTTCATAAAGCCCTTGCCAGATATCTCCCTCGCCCCTGCGGTGGATAGCTGTCATACCCAGACAACGCACATAAATATAAATAAGGTGACGACTTTTCACTTTCAGCGTTTTCTGTTTTACAGGCAGAGCATCCACCTTTCCGTTTCGCAGGGCAACACAAGATTCCTGCAACGGACAGACCACACACTTCGGTGATTGTGGTGTACATTGTATGGCCCCGAAGTCCATAATGGCCTGGTTGTAGGCCCCATAGTCTGACGACGGCAACAGATGCTCCGCCAACGCCTGAAACTCCTTTTTACCCTCCGTCGTATTGATGGGTGTCTCTATACCGAAATGCCGACTGAGCACACGGTACACATTTCCGTCTACCACTGCGGCAGACAGTCCGAAGGCGAAACTCCCAATGGCGGCAGCGGTATAGTCACCCACACCCTTCAGACTCCTAATGCCTTCGAGTGTCTGTGGAAAGCCACCCATTGCCACCATCTGTCTGGCGGCGAAGTGTAGGTTCCTCGCTCGGCTGTAATAACCCAGTCCCTGCCACTCGCGCAACACTTCGTCCTCTGTGGCATCGGCGAGATCCTCTACCGTGGGCCATCGTCGCATGAACCGTTCCCAATAGGCCCAGCCCTGTTTCACCTGAGTCTGTTGCAGGATGATCTCAGAGAGCCAGATGGCATAGGGATCGCGTGTCTCCCGCCAGGGCAGTTCACGTCCGTTCTCCCTGAACCATCTCAATAGTGTCAGTGAGAAATCTGTCGTCGTTTGTGCCATCTTATGGGCTTTTTTCGCCATAATCATCTATTTTTGCCTACAAAAATACAAAAAAAGGCAGGCGGTAGCAAATTATTCATTCTTCACTTTTCACTTTTCACTTTTTTTTGTATCTTTGCATCGTCATAACGACAATTATGGTTCTTTTAATGAATAAAGAGGTATGAAAAAGTTTTTGATTTCCATCGTGGCTGCCCTGATGACTGTCCCGTCTTTCGCTCAGTTTACGAGCGGTGGTTTTGAAATTGACAGGGAGAACATCTACTATGGCATCCGTTTTGGTGGCACCTTGGCCAGTATTTCCAGTGATACAAAATATGCAGAAATGGGTACCAAGTTGGGTATGACTCTTGGTGGCGTCATCGGCATCCGTCTGTCCAGTTCTGTACCTGTATTCCTTGAGAGCGGACTCTACTACACGGAGCGTGGCGGTAAGGAGGGTAAGTACACCTGTGGCTACAACAACCTTGAGATTCCCCTATTGATCAAATATGGTTTCCATGCTACTGACGAAATCGCCGTTCTGCCTTTCGTTGGTCCTTATTTTGCCTATGGCATCAGCGGAAAGACTAAGAAGGATGATGGTCTTGGCGGAATCGAGAAGGTCAGTACCTACGACGATGACGAGTGGATGGGCTTGGAGCGTGCCAACATGGGTTTCAAGTTCGGATGCGGTGCCGAGTACAACCATCTCTATCTTGAGATTGGCTACCAACTGGGTGTGACGAACATTTCCAAGATGGACGATGTGTCCGCTCATTCCAGTGCCTTCTTCGCCAACTTCGGCGTGAACTTCTAAAGAGAGAATTTAGAAGTCAATTTGGAAGGATATCCTGTGATTTGAAATAATCGGAAAGGCCCCTCTGATTTCGTTAATCCGGTTTCTTTTCGAAGAAACCCACAAAATCATCAAAATCCTTGATGATGGCTTCTAAGTTAGGATTATTCTTTTGAACAATCACTGCCGTGTAATTGGCAACATTTTCTGCTACGATCTCCGAGACTTTAATATAGTACTTGTCACTTTGTTCATACTCCTTAAACCAACGCAGGAATAGCCTTTCTCGCATTGCCTGACGATTATCGCCCGTCTCGCATTGGTAAAGCAGGATTTCTGGATTACTATTAAAAAACTCTTCAATAATACAGAAGACCGTATCCCTCACATTCTTGTCGTTTGGAGAGGATTTCCTGTTTTGATTGATGATACTAAACTCATAGGCGCCATCCTCCCAGATAGTTTGTTCTACACGGAAACTAATTCTGTAAAGGACACCATAATCCGTTTCAAAATTGAAATCGCCTTCTGCTGTCTGCCACACCTCGTATGGCGACTGTTCATTAATAAGTTGAAGATTGAGTGCATTCATAGAAATCAGATTTAAGCATTTCCTTATACTGCGAGTTTCCTTTTTTGAGATAACTCATCTAATTCTCTCTCTGCCTGCTCAACCCATTCACGCTTTTTTTGAACCATCTTGCGGAATGCGGCTACAGCTTCTTCCTTACTGTTGTAAATTACCTTCTTATACATTAATTTGTATGTTTATATTCACGCTGCAAAGATAGGTATTTTCCGCTTATCTTCCAAATAATTCTCGAATTATTTCTTTTTTTCTCTCCAAATAGTATAACTTTCCAAAATTATTAGTATCTTTGCCCTCGGTTTGGAGGAGAAATCCAGACTAAAAAACACTCGTGGAGTGGCGAAAACAACTAAATCGGACAATGAAAACTGAAAAACAAATAGCGAAATCTGCTGTCGAATTTGCGGAGCGTTGGAAAGGGAGAGGATATGAGCGTGGCGAGTCACAACCATTTTGGATTGACTTGCTAACAAATGTCTTTGGCATAGAAACCCCATCGAATGGTTTTATCACCTTTGAGGATCATCATAAGGTGGATGCTTCAAACTATATCGATGCACGAATCCCTTCCACTCGCGTTCTCATTGAACAAAAATCTATAGACCAAGATTTACGGGCAGCAAAGCGCCAAAGTGACGGTTCGCTGCTCAACCCGTTCCAACAGGTCCGTCGCTATGTTGTTAGTTTGCCAGTTTCTGAGCATCCCCGTTGGATAGTCACATGCAACTTTGCAGAGTTCCTGATTTATGATATGGAACAGCCGAATGGTGAACCTGAACATATCTTGCTGGAAAATTTGGGTAAAGAGTATTACCGTCTAATGTTCCTTATAGATGCTAAGAATGAGCACATCTCAAAGGAGATGGAGGTCTCGATGCAAGCAGGTGAGATAGTAGGCAAGATATACGAGGTCCTCTTGAAGCAATACGATGACAACTCTCCTGAGGCTCTACGCTGGCTGAACATTCTTTGTGTCCGCATCGTGTTCTGCCTGTATGCTGAGGATGCTGGTGTTTTCACCCACGACCAGTTCCACGATTTCTTGGTGACTTACGAAGCTAAAGACTTGCGAAGAGCTTTACGTGACCTTTTCGATGTTCTGAAAACCCCACAGGAGAAACGAAGCAAGTATCTACAGCCAGAACTCCAAGCTTTCCCCTATACAAACGGAGGACTATTTGAAGAAGAAATCGAGATACCACAGTTTACGGAGGAACTGAAGCAGACATTGCTCCAGAATGCCAGTCTTGATTTTGACTGGAGCGAGATTTCGCCCACTATCTTCGGAGCAGTGTTTGAAAGTACACTGAATCCTGAAACACGCCGTAGTGGAGGTATGCACTATACGTCGATAGAGAACATCCACAAGGTCATCGACCCGCTATTCTTAAACGATCTGCGCTGCGAGTTGGACGAAATCCTTGAAGAAAAAGTGGAGAAGCAGCGTAAGCGAAAATTGAGTGAATATCAGATGAAACTCTCGTCGCTGACCTTCCTCGACCCAGCATGTGGCAGCGGTAATTTCTTGACTGAAACATATCTCTCGTTACGTCGTCTGGAGAATGAAGCGATTCGTGAGATGTATCATGGTCAGACATTCCTTGGCTTTGAGGAGATAAACCCTGTCAAGGTAAGCATCCAGCAGTTCTACGGCATAGAGATTAATGATTTCGCAGTCACCGTTGCCACCACCGCTCTTTGGATTAGTGAGGCGCAGATGCTGACTGAGACAGAGAAGATTATCCATCGTGACATTGACTTCCTGCCGCTGAAGCCCTACCATAATATACGTGAAGGTAATGCACTAAGAATGGACTGGAGTGTTATTGAAGTGCCTTCTGACATCCCTACTATATATGCCAAACATGCCCATATTATTTTAGAGGATGAGGAGAAATGGATGGCAAGAGAACCTGATACTTACGATGAAATCAATATTGTAGCTGTTAAGACTGATAGTAGTCTGAAACAGGATACGGTTAAGTATAGTGTCAAATACGACTATATCATCGGAAATCCACCCTTTGTTGGTCAGGCTATGCGTTCAAAAGAGCAGACTGAGGATCTGAAGGAAGTTTTCGCCCCATCAAAGGACTACGGAAAGCTTGACTATGTAACGGGTTGGTTTAAGAAGGCTGCAGAACTGATAAAAGAAACGAACACGGAGGCTGCCTTTGTGTCATCGAATTCCATTTGCCAAGGTGAAATGGTTAATCTCTTCTGGCAGCAACTTCTCACTAAAGGTTTGCTTATCAACTTTGCTCACACCACATTCCAGTGGACGAGTGAAGCCAAGACAAAAGCTGCTGTTATGTGTGTCATAGTTGGTTTCTCGTACAAAGAAAGAGCACAGAAAAAGCTGTTCTTTGGTGACAAGTATGAATTAGTTGAGCATATTAACGGCTATTTGAAAGCAGCTCCAGATGTTTATATAACAAACCGAAGCCAAAGCATCAATGAGGGGCTTGCAAAAGTTGTTCAGGGTAGTCCCCCCGCTGACGATGGACGACTTTTGTTTAGTAAAGAAGAACGTGAAGCAATAGTTAATAAATATCCCGAATTAGCTGACGTCCTACTACCATTTGTCGGTAGTCGCGAGTTCATAAATGATATTGGTTTTACTCGTTATTGTCTTTGGCTGGTTGGCAAACGACCGGCAGACTATGCACACATTCCTGAATTGACTGAAAGATTCACTTACATCAGTGAATATCGACTCAAAAGTCCTGTAGATCGTATTCAAAAGACAGCAAATAGACCTTATCTGTTTACTCAAAATAGACAGCCAGAAACTGACTTTCTGTTTATTCCTCGTGTTTCATCTTCTACTCGAAGATATATTCCTGTTGGTTTTATGCCTCCAACAGTAATTGCCAGTGATGCTGCTGTACTTGTCAACAATGCTACGCTCTATGATTTCGGCCTTATTAGTTCAAACGTACATAATGCCTGGATGCGTGTAGTAGCAGGACGCTTAAAGAATGATTATCGCTATGCACCTTCAGTTTATTATAATTTCCCAATGCCGAAACCTACGGAAGAACAACGCAGAAAGATAGAACAGACTGCGCAGGGTATAATAAATGCTCGTAGTCTCTATGCAGACAAGTGCCTTGCTGACATGTACGGTGACAAGATGTATCTTTATCCTGAATTGTTGACTGCCCATCAGCAGAATGATCGTGCCGTGATGGAGGCTTACGGATTCCCTGTGAAGTCAACATTCACTGAAAGCCAGTGTGTGGCAGAGTTATTCAAACTTTATCAAGAATTGATAAGCAAATAAGAGCACATCGTTCTAGTAAGAACACTGAATCAGAAGGTAAAACGAAATAAGAGACGTTTTCCTTCAGACTTTATGTTTCAAATGACGAAAGAGGATATCGAAGAATGGAAATCACAAATTGTGATATCCAATTCCATCAAAATGGGTCTTCGTAAATCGCCTAAAGCATTCACGCTGTTTGGGGTGGCCATGTTAAGTAGCGTTTTGAACTCAGAGACTGCCATTGATACTAACATTGATATCATGAGAGCCTTTGTGGAGTATAAAACCATTAAAACGATGGTGAAATATGGTGAATTCCAAGAGTTGCAAGAGAAATTGGAAAGGACCAATTCTTACATTGAAGAAATACTTGAAGATCAAAACGAAATTAATGAAAGTACACGTGCGCAACTTGAGGCCATTAATACGGCATTGGCAGAATTGCAAGTAGAGCATCGTCAACAACCCAAACGAAAGCCAATAGGATTCATTCAGCCTGAGGACGATAAAGAAGATACAAAATGATGGATATACATTATCTGTGCAGTCAGGAACTACTTAGGTGGAAGTCAAAAACTTGCCAGAAAACAGGGAGAAGTTATTCCGAGGGCGGAATTTCTTGACACAGATCTGAGAGATAATATTTCGAGGTCTGGATTTCTGCCCCTGATTTGAGGCTGATTATTTACAGATTAGAATGTCATGCTCCAGATTCGTGAGAGACCATCCAAAAGTTTGAAAACCTTGTCACAAATCCGTGAAAAACCATCCCGGAACTTCAAAACCTTGCCTCAAAACTGGGAGACGTTTATGCACACCGTGCAAAAGTCTGCCCCAAATCTGAGGCACATTTATGCACACCGTGCAAAAGTCTGCCCCAAAACTGAGGCACGTTTATGCACCCCCTGCAAAATCTTCCCCCAAATCTGAGGCACGTTTATGCACCCCCTGCAAAATCTTCCCCCAAATCTGGGGCACGTTTATGCACCCCGTGCAAAATCTTCCCCCAAAACTGAGGCACATTTTTGCACCCCATGCAAAATGTTCCCCCAAATCTGAGGCACGTTTTTGCACCCCATGCAAAACCTTCCCCCAAATCTGGGGCATGTTTTTGCACCCCATGCATAAACGTCTCCCAGTTTTGAGGCTGGTTTTTACAGAGTTGAAACGATAAAAATGAAATAAAGTTTTAGAAGACGTGGAGTCCGAGGAACACCATCAGACCATTCATCAGGATCCAGAAGATGGCGAATGGCATCGTCTTGCGCATGATGTCACCATCCTGACCTTCCATATCGCAGGCGGCAGTGGCGATGGCGATACTCTGCGGCGAGAGAAGTTTACCACCCTCTGAACCGGCACAGTTGGCTGCAGCGAGCCAGTTGGTTTCATTACCACTCACACCGAAGAACGTGCCCTGATTCACCAAACCGAGGTCGCTGGCAGCAGTGGCCTGCAACTTACCGAAGAGGATGTTGGCATTCGTGGCACTGCCAGTGACAAATGTTCCGATAGAACCGATGAGCGGTGCAAAGAACGGGAAGGCTGCACCTGTCAACAGGACGAGGCCCTTGGCGATATCGTTTGTCATACCGGTATTGTTCATCAGCATAGCCATCGCCACCAGACAACAGATGGTAACCACCGTCTTCTGGAGGTTCACAGTGGTCTTGGCCAACAGTTTCATCAGTTTGCCGAAACTCAAGCCCTGGATCAGTCCGCCAATCATGGCACCGAGGAAAATCATCAGACCCGCATTCGAGAGCCAGCCGAACTTAAAGGTATTGCCGATGACAGGCATATCGAACTTCGTCACTAACGTCTGGTTCAATAGTTCGTTGATGGGAGGCACAATCTTACTCGAAATCAGGATGAAGAAGATAATGAGTCCATAGACACTCCAGGCCTTGAGAGTCTTCGCCAGACCAAACTTTTTCTTCTCGACAATCACCTCGTCGGCAGGATTCTCGTCGCGGATAAACAGTTTATTGTATATCAGCATGGCGATGATAGCCGCCACAGAACCGAGGATGGCAGGTGTCTCCGGGCCGATGAAGTGGGCGCAGCAGAACTGCACGATGATGGAGAAGGTTCCCACGAAGAGGGCGATGGTAATATTTTTCACAATCTTCGTGCGATCCGTCATCATCAGGATGAGGAACGGCGTGATGAAGAACATCAGCGAGAGTTGCAGGATGATGAAGGTTGCCACCTCACAGAGTTCCTCTGGCGTTGCCACACCACTGGCAGCCACCTGGTTGGCGAGTGTCGTGGCAGGCAGTCCTACAGCACCGAAACCTACAGCCACCGTATTCGCCACCAGACAGATGACAGCGGAGAACATCGGTTTGAAGCCCAGTCCGATGAGAATGGCAGCGGGGATGGCTACTGCCGTTCCGAAACCAGCCATACCTTCGAGTACGCCACCCAGACCCCATGTCAGCAACAGTACCAGCAGACCCTTATCGGAAGTCATCTGAATGAACTGCGTCTTGATGGTCTCAATCTCCTTCGTCTCACAGAGGATATTGTAACTGAAGATGGCGCAGATGATGATCAGGATGATCGGGAAACAGGCTTTCAGGATGCCCTCCACTACCGACCAGATGGTGATGCCGAAGATGGATGCCTCGGCATACTTCTCCGGAATGATGCCCATGGCGGGTGCCGCAAACAGCGCCAGGATGATAGTTACAACAAGGGTGATTATCGCACTCTTGTAACCAGACACTTTGAAACCCATCATCAAGACGATGAGCAATAGGATTGGGATGACAGATACTAATGCTGACATAGGTGTTGTTAGTTATTCTTTGTGATTATTATATAAGTATGGGTACAAATATACGACTTTTCAGCCATATTACCATCTTATTTTAGTGAAAAAAACAAAATTACGTCATGGCGGCAGCAAATTTTTCACTTTTCACTTTTCACTTTTCACTTTTTTTTCTTATATTTGCGCCAAAGTATAATTAAAAACCCGTTGTGCCTTATGCTGAACCAATTCCTATCAGACCTCAGACAGTTTCTGCCGTCTGACCGTATTTATACCGATGAACTCCGTACCCTCGGTTGGGGAACGGATGCCAGTTTCTATCGCCAGATTCCGAAGGTCGTCATCCGCAGTGACGGTGAAGAGGAAATCTCGAAGATTGTGCAGTTGTGCCGGAAATACAAGTTACCCTTCACCTTCCGTGCGGCAGGCACGTCACTGAGCGGACAGAGTTGTACGGACTCCGTGCTGATTGTGGCTGGCAAGCACTGGGAGAAATACAAAATAATTAGTAATGAGGAATTAGGAATTAGTAATTCTGATTACACACAGGGCGAGATAACTATAAAGTTGCAACCTGGTATTGTGGGGGCAAAGGTCAACGAAATCCTGAAACCCTATGGGCGTGTGTTTCCGCCTGACCCGGCTTCGATAGGTTCTGCGATGGTGGGTGGTATCGTCATCAACAATGCCTCAGGTATGAACTGCGGCGTGCATGCCAACAGCGATCGTATGATGGTATCGGCAAGGATTATCCTGACGGATGGTACCATCCTCGATACGGGCTCCGAAGAGAGTAGGGAGGCCTTCCGCAAATCTCATCCGGAATTTCTGGCAAAAATCGAGGCGCTGCGTGATAAAGTTCGTGCCGATGAGGAACTGGCCTCGCGCATACGTACCAAATACTCTATTAAGAACGTGACGGGTTTGAACCTCCGTCCGTTGATTGCCTACGATGATCCGTTCGACATCATCGCCCATTCGATGGTAGGGTCGGAGGGTACACTCGCCTTCCTCTCGGAAGTGACGATGAAGACACTTATCGACTACAAGTACAAAGCCTCTGCAATGGTCTATTTCCTGACGATGAAGGAGAGTTGTGAGGCAGTGGTAGCCATGAAGAAACTGAAGGCTGGTGAGGAAGACCTGAAGATGAGTGCCGAAAACCTGATGGTGAAGAGTGCAGAGATGTTGGACTATAAGTCGTTGAGCAGTGTGGACGATCCTGTCTATCTGCAATATCAGAAGGATGTGGATGCAGGTAAGATCGAGGGCGTGGAGCCTGGCGACTATCATAACCTGACGGCAATCCTGACGGAGACCAAGGGCATTATCCACGAACAATTACTGGAGAAGATTGAGAAGATTAAGGAGTGTCTGGGACAGTTTAAGTTGTATATCCCTGCCGAGTTTACGGAGGATCCTGCCGTTTACGGCAAGTACTGGGCCATCCGAAGTGGTATCTTCCCGAGTGTGGGTGGTACACGCCCCGTTGGCACGTCGTGTTTGATAGAGGATGTGGCGTTCCCCATCGAGTCGTTGCCTGAGGCAACGGTGAAACTCCAGAAACTCATTGCCGATCATGGCTACGATGATGCCTGTATCTATGGTCACGCTTTCGAAGGCAACTACCACTTTATCCTGAACCAAAGTTTTGCCGACGAGCATGAGGTGGCCCGTTATGCCGAGATGATGCGTGACGTGGCGAAATTAGTGGTAGAAGGTTACGACGGTTCATTGAAGGCGGAGCACGGTACAGGTCGTAACATGGCACCCTTTGTGAAGTACGAGTGGGGTGAGAAAGCCTATGAGGCGATGAAGGAGTTGAAGGCGATCTTCGATCCTGAGGGTCTGTTGAACCAGGGTGTCATCTTCAACGATGATCCAGACTGTTTCATCAAGTGTCTGAAACCTCTGCCTGTGCTCGACTTTGATTTCGACAGTGTACCTGACGGTGGCAAGTATCTGATGGAACCCAAACTCTCGACGGCCAAGGAAACCATCGAACAGGTGAAGCGTGCCAACAAGTGTATCGAGTGTGGTTTCTGTGAGGTGAATTGTATGTCGTGCGGACTCACGCTTTCGAGTCGTATGCGTATCGCCGTGCAACGTGAAATCCGAGAATTGGAGGCGACAGGTTCCAATCCGGAACGGGCTGCCAAACTACGCAAGCAATATAAATACTATGGTGACCAGACCTGTGCGACGGATGGCCTCTGTTCCACCTCCTGTCCGATGAAGATCAATACGGGTGAACTGACCCATCTGATTCGTCAGATGGATATGAACAATTCGACATTGGGCTATCAGGTGGGTGAGTTTGCTGCCAATCACATGGCGGGTATCAAGTCGGGTCTGCGTGTTGTCCTCGATGTGGCGCATGCCGCACATGTCACCTTAGGTCCGAAGTTAATGACGACTGTCTGTCGGACGATGAACAAGATGGGCCTGCCGCTCTGGACCACCGCCATGCCGAAGAAGAGGCGTCAGCCCAAGCCCTCCGATTTGACTCAATTCATCATCGAGAAGTCTGTGCCTCAGAAGGAGGAAGAACACTCACCTCTAAAAGTTGTCTACTTCCCCAGTTGTATCAACCAGACGATGGGACAGTCGAAGCAAGGCGGCAAGAAGCATGACCTCGTCGACGAAGTGATTCAATTGATGGCAAAGGCTGGTTATGAGGTGATCTTCCCTGAGGGCATGGAGAAGATGTGTTGCGGACAGATCTGGGAGTCGAAGGGTATGCTCGACATCGCTGACCGTAAGAGTGCCGAACTGGAGAAAGCCTTGTGGAAAGCCTCCAATCAAGGCGAGTACCCCGTGCTCTGTGCCCAGAGTCCGTGTCTGCACAGGATGAAGAAGGTGATGAAGAAGATGGAACTCTACGAGCCTGCCGAGTTTATCATGAAATACCTCGTGCCGCGTCTCGACTTCCACCCGATAGACCGTCCTATCGCCCTGCACATCACCTGTTCTACCCGACAGATGGGCGTGGCGGATGACCTCATCAACCTTGCGAAGAAGTGTTCCACGAAGGTTTATCTGCCTGAGGGAGTAGGGTGCTGTGGCTTTGCTGGTGACAGGGGCTTTACCTTCCCCGAACTGAACAAGTACGGCTTGCGCAAACTCCGTCCGCAGATCGAGGCGAATCATATCGAAGTGGGCTATTCGAACAGTCGTACCTGTGAGATTGGCTTGGAGACGAACACTGGCATCCCGTATATGTCCATCGTCTACCTTGTCAACGAGTGTACAACCCCGAAGAAATAAACGAAGAAACTCGCCAACTGGCGGGCTTCTTCATTATGGTTGACAAAGCGCTGTGCAGACCGCATCTTGAAAGCCCCTGCCGTCGGCATTCTTCATCACCCCTTGGTTGATGATACAGAAGGCCAAAAGATGGTTGTTGGCGGTACGACAGTAGCCTGCCAGTGAAGATACCCCCGTCAACGTTCCTGTCTTGGCACGGACATTACCAATCGTGTATTCTCCCTTCATCCGTTTACTGAGTGTACCGTCCTCACCCGCAATGGGCAGGGAGGGATAGAGACTGCTGTAGATTTCGGAATTACGGTAGGCATAACGCAGCAGACGTACCATCAGTTCCGGACTGACATAGTTGTAAAGTGACAGACCGCTACCGTCGGCAATCTTATAATTGTCGGGGTTGAGACCGATCTTGTTGATGAGTTTCTTGATATGTGTCCTGGCATTTGCAGCAGAGGCCCGTTTGGTACCGCCAGAAGCCGCAATCTGGTAGAACATCGACTCGGCATAGAGATTATCACTCTCCTTGAGCATCCGCGTCAGAATCTGGTCGATGGCATGGTAACGGGAACCAACGACATAAGCCCCGTTAGGCAGCGTTCCTTCAGCGAAATTGTCTTCTACCACAATACCCCTGTTACGCATCTCATCGACAAAGTTACGGAGGAAATCAGCCTTCTTCGAGATAAGCAACGGCGAGAGGATGGGGTTATCGTCATCCCAGCACCAGCCTTCGCCCAAACGGGTCTCATCCTTCATCGAATAGTCGCCGACGATACGACCTCGAATGGTGTCGACACCCATACCGATGACACGATCCACAAAGGCGCCCATATCGTCGTTGTTGAAACGGGGATCCATACCGCCTACGCAGTAGAGGTCGCCGTTGAGTACGTTTCCTATCAGTTGGCCTGTATAATAAAGAGAGGTACGGAACTGGTAGTTGCTGCCCAACTTATCCAGTGCCGTAATCGCTGTCACCAGTTTCATCACGGAGGCTGGACGCATGGTCTGACGCTCACCGTAACGGAAGATGATGGTGTCGGCAGTGAGGTCGTAGACCATCAGTCCGACCTGTGACTTCTTCAATACGGGTTCGTCTAACAGTTTGTCGAGACGCGTAATCACATTCTCCGGCCAGGGGAGGGCCAAGGAATCAGGTAGTAAGAGACTGGTGTCTGGGGATATAGAGTCGACGGGTTCGGTGAAGGCCACCTTGTAGTTGCCCACTTCCTGTGGTTCTGTCTGTGCTCGCAGTCCTGCCGTGAGACACAGAATATAGGATAAAAACAGTATTTTCTTCATATTCATCGGCAAAGGTAGCAAAAAAACTGTGATAATCTGTTTAATCTGTGGCTTTTTTTGTATCTTTGCACACAAATATTGATTTCGATTATGGTTTACAAGTACGACTTCCTGATTATCGGTGCCGGAGTGGCCGGTATGAGTTACGCCCTGAAGGTGGCAAGAGCCAAGAAGGGTAAGATTTGTATGATCTGTAAGACCTCGCTCGATGAGGCCAACACGTCGTTTGCCCAGGGCGGTGTAGCCTCAGTGACGAACCTGGCAGTGGACAACTTCGACAAACACATCGAGGACACGATGATTGCGGGTGACTATATCTCCGATCCCAAGGCGGTGGAACAAGTAGTCACGAAGGCACCGGAGCAGATTCAGGAACTTGTCAACTGGGGCGTTAACTTCGACAAGAAGGATGACGGTACCTTCGACCTGCACCGTGAGGGCGGACATTCCGAGTTTCGTATCCTGCACCATGCCGATGATACAGGTGCCGAGATCCAGCGCGGACTGATGGAGGCTGTACGCAACAATCCCGATATCGAGATCAAGGAGAACCACTTCGCCGTAGAGATCATCACCCAGCACCATCTCGGCGTAAGGGTCACGAGGCGTTCGCCTCACATCCAGTGTTATGGTGCCTACGTGCTGAATCCCAAGACACAGAAAGTAGATACCTATCTCTCGAAGATGACGGTAATGTGTACGGGTGGTTGCGGCGCTGTCTATCTGACCACCTCGAATCCCGTCATTGCCACGGGCGACGGCATCGCTATGGTGTATCGTGCCAAGGGAACGGTGGCTGATATGGAGTTTGTACAGTTCCATCCCACGGTGCTCCACAATCCGAAGGAGACGCATCCAGCCTATCTCATCACGGAGGCGATGCGTGGTTATGGCGGTATCCTGAAACTGCCCAACGGCGAGGAGTTTATGCAGAAGTACGACGAACGTCTCTCTCTGGCACCGCGTGACATCGTGGCTCGTGCCATCGATAAGGAGATGAAGATTCACGGTATCGATCATGTCTGTCTCGACGTGACGCACAAAGACCCTGAAGAGACACGTCACCACTTCCCGAATATCTATCAGAAATGTCTGTCGATGGGTATCGACATCACTACCGATTATATCCCGGTGCGTCCTGCGGCTCACTATATGTGCGGCGGCATCAAGGTTGATCTCAACGGACAGTCGAGCATCGAACGGCTCTATGCCCTCGGCGAATGCTCCTGCACGGGTCTGCACGGCGGAAACCGTCTGGCCTCCAACTCGCTTATCGAGGCAGTGGTCTATGCCGATGCCGCTGCCAAGGACTCATTGCAGCATGTGGATCTCTACGACTTTAACGAGAAAGTGCCTGAGTGGAATGACGAGGGTACGATGACCAACGAAGAGAAGGTGTTGATCACGCAGAGTGTCCGTGAGGTGAATCAGATCATGGCCAACTATGTGGGTATCGTGCGCTCAGACCTCCGTCTGCACCGTGCGTGGGATCGTCTCGATATGCTCTACGAAGAGACGGAGCGCCTCTTTAAGCGCGTGAAGGCTTCGAAGGATATCTGCGAACTGCGCAATATGATCAACGTGGGCTATCTCATCACCCGCTGGGCCCTGGAGCGCAAGGAGTGCCGAGGACTCCACTTCACCATCGACTATCCCGTCCACGCCTACGACAAGAAATAAAGAAGCCCGCCAACCGGCGGGCTTCTTCGTTATTTTACTTCAGGATTAGATACTGGAACGGTTCGAGTTCGAGGGTGGCGTCGAGTTGATAATCCTTCTCTGTCATGAGGTCTTTTGCCTTACGACCCTTCCAATTGTCTGGAATCTGAATGGTCTTTGCCTTGTTGCGGACATTGACGACGACGAGGATCGTCTCTTTTTTGTCATGTTTCTCGAAAATAAACACATCCTTGTCTGGCCAGGCCTTAATCGTGCCTTTGCGCAGGGCGGAATGCTTGTTGTAGATTTCAATCAGTTTCTTGTATTCCTGGTAGATCTCAGGCTTGGCCGTCCAGTCGACAGGTACATATTTGAAGAAGTTGATTGGCTCAGGATAGCCTACTTCCTGAGAACTGTAGATAAGGGCTCCACCGTGTGGGAAAATGCTGGCTACGTAGGCCGCCATGGCACCACGATCGTTCGTAAACTCCACGCAGGGCGTCACCTCAGTAGAGTGGTCGTGGTTAGTGGTGAAGCGCAATTTGACCTTGCCGGCAGGCAGATCGTGATATTCTAACATGTCGGCATTGATGAGTTCTTGGGCCGGAGCACCCTTGAACACCTTTACGAGACCGTCCTTATAGTCCCAGCCATAGTTCATGTCAAAGCCACCAACGGTGAAGTTGTCGGTGTTCTTGCCCTCTGCCAGCATGACGATCTTACGTGGAGCAGCAGCCTTGCGCAACTGTCCGATGGCGTCCTTCCAGAACTCGGCTGGCACCCCGTCTGCCACATCGCAACGGAAGCCGTCGATACCCACGTCTACAATCCAGAACTTCATGGCATCGATCATGGCGGCACGCATGTCTTTGTTGTCATAGTTCAGGTCGGCCACATCGAACCAGTCCCAGGGACGCGGGTGGATGATAGTGTCGGCCTTCTCGTCGTGGGTGTACCAGTCTGGATGTTCCTTCACCCAGGGGTGATCCCATGCCGTATGGTTAGCCACCCAGTCGAGGATAAGCCCCATGCCGTGCTCATGGCAGACATTGGCGAGGTTCTTGAGGTCGTCAATGGTACCAAACTCAGGAGCGATAGCCTTGTAATCACGGATACAGTAAGGAGAGTTCTTGCCTTTCTCGATACCGATGGGATAGATGGGCATCACCCACATCATGTTGACACCCAGTTCACTGATAGAGTCGATGCGTGCTGCCACAGCATTCAGGGATTTCTCTGGTGCAAACACACGGGGATTGACCTGATACATGGCGATATCTTCTACTGCAGGCATCTTGAATGCCACTTGTTTTTGTGCTGGCTCGCAGGCTATGAAGACTGCTGCCACGATGCTGATGGATAGAATTAGTTTTTTCATAAACGGTTCTTGTTAAAAATGCGGATACCCTCTACTGAGGATACCCGCTTCGTTTGTCGCTTGTCGACGATTAGTAAGTCATCTTCGGCTCGAGTTCCTTGGCCTGGTCGATCATCTTCTGGATCTCGCTGACAGCAGGAACGCGACCACAGATGTGGAACTGCTCGTTGATCTCTTCCAGTTTCGGCTGCAGGTTCTCTGCCACACGATGACGGAACTCCTTCACGGTGTCAACACCAGCCTTCTCCAACAACTCAGAGAACTGAGGACCTACACCGTTGATACGGAAGAGGTCTGCATGGTTGGTCCAGCGGAGGATCAGTTTCTCGCTGATGCCAGTGGCCTCGGCCAGTTCCTTGCGGCCCTTGGGGGCTGCACACTTCTCGAGCAGTTCGCTCACTTTGTTGATACCTGCGGCAACCAGTTTCTCTGCATAAACGTCGCCTACACCTTCGATGTCGATAATCTTGTAATCCATAATTGTTGAGTTTAAAAGTTTGTGAGTTTAATAAGTTTTCTGTTGCAAAGATACTAAAAAAAACAAAGATTATATGGATTATATGGATTTTTTTGCGTTTTTTCTGTACTTTTGCAAAAAAATAATAGTAAAGATGATGATTGTACTCTATATAATAATAGGTATAGCGGTGGGAGCAGTGGTGCTCTACCTGCTGATGGACCGTAAGATGGATACGCTCCGCATCGAGGGTGGCAAGAAGGATATCGAACTCTCAATGAAGTCAGAACAGTTGGCTTCGGCCACCAGTCGTGTGCAACATTTGGAGGCTGAGAATAAAGACCTTCATGCGAAATCTGAGAGTCAGGGTAGGGAACTGGAGTTGGTGCGCCAGCAGATGGACGAGGAACTGAAACGGCATGAGGAACGTTTCAAGAATATGGCCCAGCAACTGTTGGAGACCAGCGCCTCGAAACTGAAGGAGCAGAATACGGAGGCGATGACGGGCATCACCCAACCCTTGAAAGAGGCCATCACCAATATGCAGAAAGCCATCAACGACACACAGAAGGAGAGTGCCGCCCATTCGGCCTCGTTCCGTGAACAGATGTTACAGATGATGCAGCAGACGCAGCAGTTGGGTGAGAAGACGGACAGTCTGACGAACGTGTTGCGGCGCGACAATAAGGTAAGCGGTAATATGGGTGAGATCATCCTGGGTGACCTTCTTGCTTCGCAGGGACTGACTGAGGGTATCCACTACGAGGTACAGGCACGGCTCCGTGATGAGATGGGGCGTCCGTTGAAGAATGACGAGACGGGTCGTGAGATGCAGCCCGACGTGATCCTGCACTACCCACAGGGACAGGATGCCATCGTTGACTCGAAGGTGTCGCTGGTGGCCTACGAGAAATACGTGAATGCCGAGACACCCGAAGAGAAGGAACGCTATCTGCAGGATCATATCAAGAGTGTGCGGCAGCATGTGAATGAACTGGCGCGTAAGGACTATTCGAAGTATATCAAGAACGGACGCGACGCCGTGGACTTCGTGATTATGTTCGTGCCTTTCGAGTCGTCGTTGCAGTTGGCACTTGCCAATGACCCGACACTCTGGCGCGAGGCATTTGAAAAGAAAGTATTCGTGACAGGTGAACAGAACCTGTTGGGTATCTTGCATATGATCCATATTGCCTGGGTACAAAACCAACAGGCAGAGAATCAGCAGAAGGTCTTCGGACTGGCGGAGCAGTTGTTGGATCGCCTAGGCGACTTCATTCAACGCTATAATGACCTGGGTGAGAAACTGCATAAGGTACAAGAGGCTTACGACAGCACGAACAATAAACTGATTTCGGGTCGGCAGAGTGTGGTACAGAAGGGACGCGAACTCGTGGACCTGGGTGCCAAGGAAAATGCGAATCGTAAAATTCCCATGCCGGAGGTGGGGATAGAGTAGAAGTGAAGGCCGTGATTAAGCGAGAACAATGCCAAATCGCATTTGAGCATTGTCGAGCGTGAGCGGGCTCGATGTGAAACATCAATAGTGAAGAATGAAAAGTGATGAGGGTGCTGGTGAGTGAGGATATTTGGGACTTTGATCTCGAAGCGGCGTTGGGAGAGATCTCGGTGCAGCGTCGGGAACAGGCACTGAAGTTCAGACATGAACAGGGCCAGCGTCTCTGTGTACTGGCTTATCAGTTGCTGAAGCAGGGTCTGCGTGAAGCATACGGCATCACGGAGAATCCCATCTTCGAATACAACGAACACGGTAAGCCTTCCATCGTCGGACATCCTGATATCTTCTTCAATCTGAGCCATTGTAAGGAGGCTGTGGCCTGTGTGGTCAGTGACCAGCCCGTCGGTATCGATGTGGAGTCAATTCGGGAATACAAGGAAAGTCTTGTCCGTTATACGATGAACGACGCTGAAACCCAGCAGATAGAATCAGCAGATAATCCTGCCTCAGCCTTTATCCGTCTCTGGACGATGAAGGAGGCCACGATGAAACTCGTTGGCACGGGCATCAGCAATGATATGAAAACCGTGATTGATACAGAGAAATACCAGTATAATACCGTTGAGAAAGCACAATACACCTATACGGTCTGCTCGTACGTCTGACAGGTCTGCATCTAGAAACTAAACTTGGTGGTAAACTCAAAGGTGAAGGGACGGATAAACGTACCCGACATCACATGATTCTTATAACGTGAAGCATCTGTGATCAGGTCGGCGGCAGGGATGGTACCGCTGGCACCTTTCTGGTTCAGGATGTTCACGACACTTGCCGAAAAACTCAGGTAGCGGTTCAACTTGAAGTCCACCCCTCCGAAGGTCTCCCAACGTCCGTTGAAATAGAGTGAGTTCGTCTTATTGATATATTGCTTGCTGAAATACCTGGCACTTAGCCACACACGCCAGTTGCCAAAGCGGTAGGAGGGCTCAATCTCCAGTTCTGTCTTCGAGAGGGCTGTGATGGTCTTGTCGGTGAAGTCATATTCCTCTGTCACACCGTCGCTGAAAGTGGGGGTGATTTTAAAGTTCTTATACCTGGGGTCGCGGATGGTGAACATCACATGAATACTCAGACCGTCGATAGGGGTGATCATGGCATCGGTGAGCCATCCGAGTGTGGCCATGTCATAGAAGAACGGTGTGGTGAACGATTCACTCATGCCAGCCTTCATATCACCGACATCTTTCGTCAACACATGACTGAAGTTAGGACGCTCCTGCGAGTTCTTCATACTGATGTAGGTTATCTGTGAAGTGAGGTCTATCCATTTGTTCTTCCAGTAGATACCCCCTCGGAAATAGTTTGTCGGCATACTCTCCTGTGTGGGATAGTTGTAAGTGCCGTAATGGAACAACTGTGAATGGATGATGGCGGAGGAGTATTCTGCCTGTAAGCCGAATCCGGGGAGTAACGCATAACGGGCACTGCCGATGAAGGCATAGTTGAAGTGGTTGTTGTTGAAATGATTCCTTTTGACATCCTCGTCCGTCAGACTGAACCAAGGGTGACGGGTATTACCCTTCCACGGTTGGTTGGCAGCCCAGCCTCGCACATTCAGATATTCCAGTCTGACGCCTCCATAGAGCCACAGACGGTTGGAGACATTCCATTCATCGGAGGTCAGACCAAATAGTTTATGCTCATGTCCGTCGTAATATTCTGCGTAGGAGTTATAGGAATAGCCCTCGTTGCCGTTGAGCAACAGCATCTTCGGGTCTTTCTTCGCCTCATGGCCATAGAGATACATGGAGGTTTCTGTACCGCCGGCATTGAGCCAGTAGTCAATCTCTGCACGCCAATGGTGCCGGTGGTCCCTGGACTTGCCCGTCAGTTCCGCATTGGTCATCCAGGAATGTTCGAAACCGTCGAAATGCAGCATACGACGTGTCTGCACCTTTCCTATATAGGGTGTACCGTCCTCATAGGTGTATCCGCTTTCGGCAGTAGCCTCGCTCACACCCATCATGTTAGGGTTGGCACGGAAGGAATGACCATGCTTGAACTTACTGTGGACGGACAACTTCATCCCGTTGTCCCATTTGTAGTCCAACAAGAAGTTCACGTTGTGCACCTGATTGATGTTCGCATCGTCGATGTCCTGTTCTGTCATCTGTCCTGTGGCCACATCTAAGTATTTCACCATCTTGTTGGCAGGACGGTATTGGTCTATACCCAGTTTGAAACCGTCGTACTCCTCCACACTGCCGTCGCCCACGAAGATAAAGGGACCGTAGTTCTCGGTGATCTCCTTATTGTGCGAATACTGGTAGATGAGACCTGCTTTGCCCCTGCCTTCGTTCCAGGTCTTCGAGACGGCTGCCTTGTAGAAGTGTATGCTCTCCTGCAGGGTCGTCATGTCGAGATGGTTGCTTCCTGGGTCCATGTTATGGTAGGTGCCGATGCTGAGGCCCCAGCCCTTTCCGACGGGTGTTGAGACATTCGCATCTACCGCATGACGCCCGAAGTGATTGAAGGTGTAATTGACCTTCCCCTCAAGCGTGTCGCCAGCCAGTTTGGAGTAACTGTCGACACTGTAGGTGATGACACCATATTTCAGTACCATATCCTGCGGACCTGCTGTCCGTACAGACTCATGACTGACGCCGCCATGCCATGATTTGTAGGGATAGACTTGGTAATTATAGTAGGATACCGGCAGACCGTCCTCATAGAGATAGGCATGGCCGGAGATGGGCAGGCCTAAGGAAATCTGACGGGGTTGTGAGACCGAAGCCGCATTCATCAGCACATTCCTGTTACTATCGCCTGAACTGCTGACGACACTGTCGGCAACAGCATCCTGAGCCATTGCAACAATGGCTGTCGAGATGCTGAGAAGCGTAGCAGTTAAGGCTCTTACAAAGTTCATGGGCTAATGATTGTCGTGGCAACTAGGTCTATTTGATGAGGTTGCCGAGGATGTCACGTGTCAATTCCCTGGTGATGGTACGGGTGGCGGCACTGGTGGCATTCTTCACGACTTTCTCTTTGGCGGAGGTTTTTGACTTTGTCTTTTTGCCGGATATCTTATCACTGACCCAGGTACCGAGAAGCGCAGCCAGTGTGGAGGTCAGTGCAGTCATAATCGCCTTGCCCACCTTACCCATCATACCGGGCTTTTTCTTCTCGGTCTTCGTTGCCTTTTCAACCTTGCCGGAGGGCTTTGGAATCTCAATCTCCGTTTGCTGTTGTTCCTGTTCTGCCAGTTGGCGGTCAGCCTCAGCCACCAGCACTTCGAAGGCACTCTCACGGTCGATGGGTGTATCGTATTTGCCATAGATACGACTCTGCTTGATCAGGTCGAGCCGTTGTCCGTCGGTGATGGCACCGATCTGGGATAAGGGGAAGAGAATTTTGGCACGTTCCACAATGTTGGGCGCGCCCTTCTCGTCGAGGAAACTGACAAGTGCCTCACCGGTCTCTAAGTTCATGATAGCCTCGTCTGTCTTGAATTCCGGATTGGTACGGAAGGTGTCGGCAGCGGTCTTCACGGCCTTCTGATCCTTTGGCGTATAGGCACGGAGGGCATGCTGTACACGGTTACCGAGTTGTCCGAGGATATTCTCGGGGATATCCGACGGACTCTGGGTGATGAAGTAGATACCCACACCCTTCGAACGGATCAGACGGATCACCTGTTCAATCTTGTCGAGCAGGGCCTTGCTGGTATCGGCGAATAGCATGTGCGCTTCGTCGAAGAAGAACACGAGTTTCGGCAGTTCCAGGTCGCCCACCTCGGGTAGGGTAGAGTAGAGTTCGCTCATCAACCACAACAGGAAGGTGGAGTAGAGTTTCGGCTGCATCATCAGTTTGTCGGCAGCCAGCACGTTCATCACACCCTTGCCGCCCTCACACTGCATCAGGTCGTAGATGTCGAACGACGGTTCGCCAAAGAACTTGTCTGCACCCTGTTCTTCCAACTGTAACAAGGCACGCTGGATAGAACCGACGGTCATACTGGTCACCGTGCCATATTTGGTTCTGTACTCTTTGGCATGCTGCGACACCCAGTCGAGCATGGCCCGCAGGTCTTTGACATCGAGGAGTTGCAGACCGCGCTCATCGGCGATACGGAACACGATGGTGAGTACGCCGGCCTGTGTCTCGTTGAGTTGCATGAGACGAGAGAGCAGCAACGGTCCCATCTGTGAGATGGTGGCGCGCATGGGATGTCCCTGTTCGCCAAAGACATCGTAGAGACGAACAGGACAAGCCTGGAACTCAGGGTTCTCAATGCCGAATTCTGGCAGACGCTTCTCGATGAATCCGCTCATCTTACCTACTTGGGAGATACCGCTGAGGTCGCCCTTCATATCTGCCATGAAACAGGGCACGCCTGCCTGACAGAATGTCTCTGCCATCACCTGCAGGGTGACGGTCTTACCTGTACCGGTGGCTCCCGCAATGAGTCCGTGGCGGTTGGCCATCTTACCAGTAATGCTGAGCGCTCCGTTGGCGCAATGGGCGATATACAGCCCTCTCTCTTTGTCAAGCATAACTACTCTTCTATAAATTTGGCGATGGTCTTCAGACAGACATCACTGCTGATGGGTTTGGGTAGGAACTCGTCGCATCCGGCCTCAAAAGCCAACTGACGGTCGCTGTCGAAAGCGTTGGCTGTCAGGGCGATGATTGGGAGGTCGGGATGTTTCTCCTTGATCAGTTTAGTGGCTTCCATACCGTCCATGACAGGCATCTTGATATCCATCAGGATAATGTCATAGTCTCCCTTTTCCACCATATCAACAGCCTCCTGTCCATTATGGGCACGTTCATACTGATAGTATTTCTTCAGAATATACGTCATCAGGATGAAGTTGCTGTCGTTGTCCTCTGCAATTAAAATTTTCTTCATATCTTACCTTATAAATTATGATGTTCTAAAGTTAGTCTTTACAGATGATTTATTAATAATTCACAAAATTACTTCTTTTCTTCGAAAAAACAAATGATTTACTGATTTTTTAAAGTAATTTTGCATCTGAATCAAAGAAAACGGATAACTTCTAAACTAAATAGCGATGAAATTGAAATTAATTGTTGGTGCTATGGCACTCGTTTCCTCTCTCACCGTATCTGCTCAGAGCCACATGATGGAGGTGAACACAAAGAAACTCGGCGCACCCGTGCAGCCCACGATGTATGGTCTCTTCTTCGAGGACATCAACTACGCTGCCGACGGTGGCCTGTATGGTGAATTGGTTAAGAACCGCTCCTTTGAGTTTCCCGACCATCTGATGGGGTGGGAGGCTTTTGGTAAGTTTGATGTGGAGGATGACGGTCCCTTCGAGCGTTGTCCGCATTATGTGCAGTTGCGTGATCCTGGTCATAAGGAGCGCCGTTCAGGACTGAGCAACAATGGTTTCTTCGGCATCGGTCTGCATCAGGGCGAGGAATACCGTTTCTCTGTCTGGGCGAGAGCGCCCTATGGTACGGGTAATATGATTATACAGTTCATAGACCGTGCCACAATGGAGGAGCATCAGGAGTTTGCTGAGGCCAAACTGACCATTAACTCTCCTGTGTGGAAACAATACGAGGTAGTGATGAAGTCGCCTCGTACCATTGCTAAGGCACAGTTGCGCATCTTCCTCGATGGCAAGAACGGGGTGGACTTGGAGCACGTGTCGCTTTTCCCTGTGAATACCTTCAAGAACCGCAAAAATGGTATGCGTCGTGATTTGGCTCAGGCTCTTGCCGACGAGCATCCTGGCTTGTTGCGCTTCCCTGGCGGTTGTATCGTGGAGGGTGTTGATCTTGCCACTCGTTATCAGTGGAAGAACACCATCGGTCCCGTAGAGAATCGTCCATTAAACGAGAACCGTTGGGAGTATACCTTCCCCTACCGTTTCTATCCTGACTATTTCCAGTCATACGGTCTCGGATTCTTCGAGTTCTTCCAACTCTCTGAGGATATCGGTGCCGAGCCACTTCCTGTATTGAATGTAGGAATGGCCTGTCAGTTCCAGAATTGGGACGACGATACTGCCCATGTGCCTTATGACCAATTGCAGCCCTATATTCAGGATTGTCTTGACCTGATAGAGTTTGCCAATGGCCCTGCCGACAGCGAGTGGGGTAGTAAACGTGCTGAGATGGGCCACCCTGAGCCGTTCAATATGAAGTTCATTGGCGTGGGTAACGAGCAGTGGGACGATCTCTATTTCAAGCGTTTGGAACCATTCGTGGCTGCCATCAAAGCCAAGTATCCCAGTATCCAGATTGTCGGCACCAGCGGCCCTGACTCCGAAGGTAAGATGTTTGAAAAGGGTTGGGAGGCTATGAAACGCTTGAAGGCTGATCTTGTCGACGAGCATTTCTATCGTCCGGAATCGTGGTTCCTGGGCAATGCAGAAGGTAAGGATAAATATGGTGAGTTCTGTGGTGCCCTGCGCTATGAGCACTATGACCGTAAAGGCCCGAAGGTGTTTGCCGGCGAGTATGCCTGTCACGGTGCTAACGGCAAGAAGTGGAACCACTACGAGGCCTCTATCCTTGAGGCTGCCTTTATGACCGACTTGGAGCGTAATGCTGATGTGGTCTATATGACGGCCTATGCTCCGCTCTTCGCCCATATAGAGGGCTGGCAGTGGCGTCCCGACCTTATCTGGTACGACAACCTCCGTATGTTCAAGTCATGCAGTTACTATGTGCAGCAGATGTATGCCGCCAACAAGGGTACTAACGTCCTGCAAATGACGATGAACAAACAGCCTATTGCTGGTCAGGAGGGGCAGGACGGCCTCTTCGCCTCTTCTGTCTTCGACAAGAATACCGACGAGGTCATCATCAAGCTCATCAATACCTCGAAGCAGTCGCAGCCTGTTAGCATTCAGTTGACTGGCATGAAGGGCGAGCGTATGGCTCAGACCATCACTCTCAGCCATAATGGCATGGACGATGAGAATACTCTCGACAATCCTGAGCGTATCACACCGAAGAATGGCACCCTGAAACTGGATGCCGGCAAGGGAGCCACCCTGCTCCTCGACGATATCCCCGCTATGTCGTTCCGACTATATAAGGTGAAGAAATAAAGCAAGGGGGCTGGCAAAACGCCAGCCCCCTTGCTTCTCTTCTATCACTATTGTTCTTCCCAGCGAAAGACAGCACCATTGCGACGGGCTGGGTCAGAGCCCGTGAAGTCCATGGAGTAAGGACTGCCCGTTGTGGGACTTTTGCCAATATATCGGTGGGTGCGCATGGACATTAGCATGAAAGTGTGGTAGAGATAGTCCTGCCACATGAAGACTTCAGCCTTTGCTTCGTCAGTGGTCAGACGGACATCACCGGCAATGCCAAAACCTGAGCAGAAAAGGTAGCGCCCGTCCTCACACTGGAGAATCACTTTCCCCTGCCCTTTGTCGATTATGTGGAAACGGGTTTGTGGGCTCTTGTCTGTAACCTCTGTGTCATACACTAAACCATGCGGCAGGGCAATCATCGGTTTGTCAGTGGCAAGGTTGATAATGCGAATGGTCTTCCCATAAGGAAGATTACCGCGACGGTCGGCATCAGGTTCGTCGACAGTAAAATTGTCGAATTCGGCAAAACCGCCTTCCTGTCCCTTGTGGTTGAAGACGAAAAGGGCATGGCGCGAGCCTTGGAAGGAGATGAGTTGGTAAGAGAGTGGCATCTCGCGGCCTAACTTCTGGAAAGTAGAACCGTCAAGTGAGTATTCATAGTGGGAACGATCGTTATCGAAGTCACCCACCATTCGAAGCCAAAGTTTCTCTGCCGTAACTGGTGTGTCGATTGTGTCATTGATGGCCTGTTCGAAACAGCGTAGGATCGACTGTTTGCCATGTTTGACGACACCTATCCACGAACAAGGTACATTGATATTGCCCAAACCAGCCACATCTCCATCCTTCATACCTTTGGTGTGGAGTTCGACAGTCGTAATGGATGTGGGACCGATCACACGTTGGGTGAGGGCGTTACGCGCCCACATGAGTTGGTCGGCAGGCATCGACTGAAGACGCAGACGACCCTTACGAAGGCTCCACTTTGTGTCATCCGGGTTATGGTTCCATTGCCACACGCGTCCCAGCGTATTTGTATTGAAGTCCTCGTTGCGCTCATAAGGAGCATGGGGCATGACATTGGCATTGATTTGCGGCTTGAGCCATGTGCGTGGCGTACGACCCAGATTTCCCTCAAGCCCAAGCATTGGCCAACCGTCTTTCCAAGTGATGGGGGCGAGAGTGACCGTACGGCCAATGGAATGGAAATCCATCATGAGCAAAGCCCACCACTGTCCGCTCTGATCTTCCACGATACCCCCCTGATGGATATTGGTGCAAGCCGTAGCGTCCTGATCCACTTCAGGGATAACGAATTTCGTACCATCTTCGCCAATGCGATATTTCTCACCATGTGGCACTTGTGTGGTAGGGGCTGCATGATAGCCGAAGGTCTCATCGGCAGTGATGGTGATTGTCTCGTAGGGCCCCCAGATACTCTTGGAACGTGAACAGAGGGTACGACCATTGGGCTTGTAATCGGTAGAGATGAGGTAGTAGATACCACCTATTTTATATATATGATGCCCCTCGCCAACTGCATTGCCCTCAGGAATGATGGTACGCTCCGTCTCTTCGATTGGACCACTCATATCTGGTCTCAACTCTGTACACTTCACTTCCCCGTAACCATGGATGGCATAAATCTTTCCATCGTCATCGAAAAGCACGGAGAGGTCGTAGATGCGTCCCTGCATGTTGTGATGCTTCCAAGGTCCCCGGATATCCTTGGAGGTATAGCACTGCAAACCCTTGCCGTTGATATTGGTGAAGACATAGAACAGACCATTGGCATAACGAATAGCAGGTGCCCAGACACCCTGACCGTATATCTCTTTGTGGTTCTTAAGCGAGAAAGCATCATCGGTGAAGTCGAAGCGGTCGAAGCAATACGAGATATTCTCCCAGTTCACTAAGTCCTTTGAATGAAGAATGACCAGTCCCGGCACAGTATGCATCGTTGTACCTGCCAGATAATAGTCGTCTCCCACACGAAGGATATCAGGATCAGAAAACTCGTCATAAAACAGTGGGTTGGTATATGTTCCATTGCCATTGTCAGCAGTCCATGACTGGGAGAAACATGAATTCGGGGAAAAGTGAAAAGCGAAAAGCATTATAACTGTTTTCAACCAATTTATCCAACTAACTTTTTTTACATTAACCATATTGTTCATAACTTTTCGCATTTTCACTTTTCAGTAGTTTAGTTCACCAATGTTGGCCAGCCGTCAGGTGTCCAACGGATAGGACGCTGGATGAGCACTGAGGCTCCTCCTTGGGCAACACTGTAGCCATGACAGATAAAGATATCCTGACCGTCTATGTGATAGGCAGCACAGTGTCCTGCAGCCTCATATGCCTTCTTGTCGCCTTCGAGGAAGAGATTGCCTCCGCCATAGCGCATGTCAAAGCCTTTGCTGTCGAGATAGGGCCCCTCAACAGACCTACTACGACCTACTGCCACGCGGTAATTACTCTTCGCACCCTGGCAGCAATAGTCCCAGGAGACAAACAGATAGTACCATCCGTCGTGCTTGAAGATAAATGGTGCTTCAATAGCGTTAGGACCGGCAAAGTCGGACGTAGGATTCTTAGGCGGGTTCGGATTGATGGGCAGTGCAGCCTTGGCATCCTTGTCGTTCAGATTATAACGGCGGGCTATCGTACGGGGCTTGGCACCCTTGGCCATATGCATCGTCGTGTCGAGGCGCACCAACTGAATGCCGTCCCAGAAAGAGCCCCACACGAGCCAAGGCTGATCGTTGTCGTCAATAATGAAATTGGGATCGATGGCATTCCAGTTGTCGCGCTGCTCACGAGAACAGACAATGCAACCTTCGTCATCCCATAAACCGTCAGTCAGTTTGCGGGTAGAAAGCAATCCGATGGCTGAGCCGTTCTTGCCAAATGTAGAACAACTATAGGCCAGCCACCAGCGCCCATGCCACTGGATGATATCAGGGGCCCACACATGATGACGGAAACCTGGCACGGAATCGGACGTCCACTTTGGAATCACCGACATCAGCGGTTCCGGTTTCACTGTCCACTTCTTGCGGTCGGGCGAGGTCATCTGTTGGATCCCCATGCCGGTAGCAAAGATGTAATAGGTACTGTCTTCGTATGCCATTACTGGGTCGTGTACCATCGGTGTCTCCGTTGTGAAAGGCACGTGTCTTAAGTGATGCTGTTGCCCTTGCGCCATCAGAGTGACACCCAGGGCTAACAGCATCAAGGAAATGGCTGTTTTCCTCATGTTATTATCTAACTATAATTTTTTTGCCGTTTCGGATATAAATTCCTTTACTATGTGTATTTTTAACTCGGTGACCACGTAGGTCGTAGATAGCACCAGTTGCAGAATCGTCGTCAATCGTAATGTTTGCAATGCCAGCAGCAGAAGCCTCTGTCTGGTATCCCCATACGGTGGTACCTGTTGTGGCAGCAATGGCCGTAAAGGCCGGAGCCTTTGTGTCGGTGGGTTCTAAAGTCTGCTCAACCATCACACCGTGATAATAGGTATTGTTAATCTTGAGGGTGATATAAGAAGTACCCTCCTCAATTTTCCACGTACCAATAGCACCTCCAGTGATTGAACCGTCTTCTTTCATTTCAATTTCGGTTGGCGATGCTGTATTCTTCTTGGTGTGATCTAGTTTGTAATTATGGATCAACAACATGTATTTGCCGGGAATCCTGTCGGTAGCAATCTGTTGCGTTGTAGCCATGTCAGCACTCTTCACCTCTTCGCCTGTATATTCGAATGGAGCAACCACCAGCCAACCGTTCTTGCTCTGGAATACCTGGTGTACACGTACTTGATGCTCCTCGCCACGATTCTGGAATCTGGTATGATAGACCAAATAGGTACGTCCATCCTCAGCAGCAATAATAGAGTTATGGCCTTGTGAGCGTTCACCAAAGTTGCCCTTGGCCTGATTGCCCCACGAGGTGTAGGCACCGAAGATATTGACACCGCGGTTACCATCGTTCTCGTTTGGACCGAAGTTCAGCAGATAGGATGTAAACACAGCATCGTGGCTTTGGGAGTCCTTGTACGGACCGTCGGGATTCTCCGAACGGAACACACGCATCTGGTAGCCGCCATTGTTATAATCGTTTGCCACACCTCCAGCAGCGAGTCCGCCATAGGTGACAAACAGATAGTAGTATCCGCCGATGTACTCGATGTAACTGGCTTCGCCCGACACGTAAAAGCCTCCAGCGATCTTCGATCCGAAATATGGATCGCTGGTTACACCATTGCCGTTGCCCTTCACATCATATACTACATCGTAGTCGCGTAGGCCAGTGTTCTCGTCGAGTTCAAGCATCCAGATGCCGCCACTCCACGAGCCGTATGACATCCACAATTTACCTTCCTCGTCATAGAAGACGCAAGGGTCGATGTTGTTTGGCCAGCGCTCCCCCCAGTTGCCTCCACCGCTCGTTTTCATCTTGTAGCGGTCGGGCAGGGCATCGAGTGACCCCAATACCAGTTCCAAATCGGTATCCTTATAAGCATTGCCGGTGTGAAAGCCGCTGACAACGATAGGTCCCTGATACTGATAAGGCCCTTCAATATTGTCGGCTGTCAACAGGACGATGCTCGAATACCATGTATCGCCGTTCACGCTCATATACATACACCACTTATTCATTACGGGATTCCAGATGACATCTGGTGCCCATAGGTTACCCGCAATGTTGTAGTTGTTATTGCCACGCTTCGACCAAGCCTGTGCATCAAAGGACGGAAAGTCTACATCATGGCCACCCTTTTTCACTTTCTTTACGGCTGGCGTTGTGAAAGCGGCACTGCTCACCACATTATCACTACTGGCGTTCGCCCAAGCCACGCCGATAGCATTGGTATTGCCAGTCTCCTTGCCGTTATTGACGTACATCCAACTCATTAGATCCGCAGATTTGGCAACTGCCCTATGCGAGCCGAAAATGTAGTAAGTCTGTGTGGTGGGATTCCACACGACGCTGGGGTCATGTACACTGACACGCTTCAGATCATAGGCGGAGGCTGAGACGGTCAGCAGAACTGTAAACAGACAGAACAGTTTTTTCTTCATTGCTTAGTAGTCTTTGATTCTTTGTTTTTTCATTTATCCCAACGGAAGACGAGGTAATCTTAAAAGGGGGCGGGCTTCACAAAGTCCGCCCCCAACTAAAGATACTAACTAATCAACTTGATTATATGGAATGTTCCTGTTTATTCGAAGATTAGATGGCTGCCATCAACAGTAAAGCGGAAGTAGAGATTGTCACCATCGATAGGACTGATGCCCATATAGTCTTGATAATAGGTGTTGCCGTCGTTTCCAATCATGATGCACTTCACGTCGGCGGAACCGCCATTGTTGGTAACAGATACTGTAACCCAGGCATCGTCCATCGCACTCAGCCATGCCCCCCAGTCGGCTTGACCGCCACTGGTAACGAGGTTGGCATTGCCTTCATAACTGGCACCCCATCCATAGTTGTCGGCACGAACCACAGCGTATTCGGTTGTACCATCACTTGTCAGAACCACGACGAAGTTATTCCAGTTGTTTTGTAAGTTGGTGTAGTTCTTGATACGTGTGGTAACGGTCTTGCCTACGGGAACATTGAAGTCAACAGAATGAGCACCCCACCAACCGGTAGAATTGTCTTCCTCACCTATGACATCGTCGAACTCAAGGTGACAGCCGTCAACCGTGAAGCGGAAGTAGAAGTCGTTAGGATCGTCGACAGCAATGCCCTTATATTCCTGAACGTAGATATTACCGTCGTTACCCTCCATAATGGCTTGTACATCGGCAGTACCATCACCATTATTCGTAACTTGGGTCGTAACCTTTGCACCGTCCATAGCAGCAAGCCATGTTCCCCAGTCGCTCTGACCTCCGGAGAGAACGAGGTTCGGGTTTCCGTCATAGCCGGCCCCCCAACCATAGTTGTCGGCACGGACTACGGCATACTCTGTGTTATCGGCCTTGCAGAGCACCACCACGAAGTTGTTCCAGTTGTTGGCTCCACTGGTGTAGTTGGTGAATCTTGTCACGAAGGACTCGCCTGGAGCCACCTTGATGTTTTCAGAGTGGGCACCCCACCAACCGGTAGAGTTATCGGTAGCACCGATGCTGGTGTAGAGTTTATCGACTACCTCAAACTCAGCCGTACCGATAACTGGCGCATTAGCAGCCTCGCCCTTAAAGGTCTTGGCGTAGGCGGCAATAAGGGTCTGCTTACCTAACTGGCTCATATTAGGAACGACCTGATAAGTAAGGTCGGCCATGTTAACATTCTTGGACACACCCTGTTCGAACTGAATAGTTGCTGTGACATTCGCAAATGCTTCTTCTGCAGGAGTTCCCTGGAGAATCTTGCGAGGTACGCCATTCAGGATCAGAGCCTCTGGCTGTTTATCCTCCCTGGATGTAAAGCCACCTATTGGTTCGATGGTAGAACCAAGGAAACTGACCAGAGAACCCTCAACACCGATGCGGCAGCAAATGTCTGCATCAGAGCCAGTCGATGGGAAAGAGGTCTTCTGGGTATAAGTCTTTGTCAGGGTTCCGTTGGTCATCTCAATATAGAGACCTCCATTGGTACGGTCAACCGTCAGAGTGATCTTGCCATTCATCTGCTGAACACTTGGGTCAATAGAGTCATCGCCAGAAGAGTTACTGAAATTTCCTCCTACAAGACTTCTGTCTATCTCTGTACCCGTGGTGTTCCACTCTGAGTTCTTCGTGGGGTCGTTGTCGAATCGGATAACGCCAAACTCATCTCCCAAGGTGCCATTCCAAGCATTGAGTACCACATAGAAATTCTTGTAATACATATTGTCAGGATTAACCAGCAGATTAAACTGAGCCTTCCATATTTGACCAGCAGGAAGCACATAAGTCTTGCCCAACGTCCAGAAACCTGCTTTCAGGTCTGCTGTGCCAATATCATAAACGTCCTCTTGTAGTCCTTCTATAACTTCTTCTTGCTGTGAAGCGGCTTTTGCTGCAGCGATAGAGTCAGCCTTCTCAGAAAGCCAGTTGGGGGCTCCTACTGTATACAGGTCGGCACCTTCGCAACTCGTCAGAACCAGTATTCCAAGAGTAGTCGAACAGAGGATTGATGCTATTTTATTTAGATATTTCATAATCTTATTCTTTTTATTGTTTGCATTATACTTATTTACTTAAGTCAACTACAGGGTGGATAGTCCAAGTGTAGTATTCTGCATTGTCGCTGCTTGTATTAGCAGAGTTTCCCACCAGATTGGGATTGGCGTTAAGAATTCCCTGATAAATAGGAATGAACTCATGGCCCTTCTTCCAAGTATCGTAAGAAGACTTGCTGCAGGAACTATAATCTACGGGATCCTTTGGAGTATATGTGATGGTTCCGTTTTCATAATTTGACTTTGTCCAGAAATTGACCGCTCCATGCTCCTTGAGTTGCTGTATACGGTCGTTACTATAGAAGAAGCCCCAACGAATGAGGTCGAAACCGCGTCCGAACTCACAGCCGAACTCTTTTGGACGTTCAACATTCGCAATCTGCTCGAACAATTTGTCCTTTGAACCGAAGTCTGCAAGGTTAAGATCTGCAAGTCCTGCACGTCTGCGCACCTGGTTAATCCAGTCAATAGCCTGCTGTGTAGGACCATTCAGTTCATTCTCACATTCTGCGGCGCGAAGCAGTACGTCTGAATAACGCATCATACGCAGGTTGATACCACAGTGCAGGCCTGTCACGACATTGCTATAGAGACCTGTGCGGAAGTTTGTCCATTTTGCGATAGGCAGACCACCATAGTTATTGCTTGTAACGATGTATTCGTCGGCCTTCATTGGAGAATTATAGCATACGTTACCATATTCAAAGCCTTCCCATTCCGGCTCGTATGTGCCGATGGTCCAGTAGAGACGCGGGTCAAGAGAGCCTGATGTGGTGCGCTCTGCCTTAAAGAGATTGTAAAGCCATGGAGATGCTGAGAGGTCTGCCCATCCACCGAAGTCTCCAGGTCCGAAATTACTCTCAATAGCATGTCCCTGAGTGGCATTGGCACTTGTATTGACAGGTGTCCACTCATCATCTGTACCCTGTGTACCATAATCCAGATACTGAATTTCGAAGAGGCTCTCTTCGTTATTTTCATACTTTGATCCCTCACGGAAATTATCCCCATAGTTGGCCATCAGTTTATAAGTGCCATACTGTCCACTGATAATACCCTTCAAAACCTCAAGAGCCTTGACGAAGTTACTGTTGTTTGGACGCATCATCAGTGCACGTGCATAGTATCCGGCAGCAGCACCCTTGGTGGCACGCCCCTGTGCCCATTGGCCACCGAGATCACGTGTGGGGAGCAATGTCATAGCCTCAGACAGATCTGCTTCCACCTGCTCAAAAACTTCATCATAAGTGTTGTTTGGAGAATAGAGGGTTTCAAGTGCGCTATAGTCACTATAGTCCAGCATAAGCGTAGGATTCTGGTAATACCCTGCCAAATTGTAGTAACTCAGTCCGCGCATAAACAGAGCCTGTCCCTTTATATACTTCATCGGAGTATCTAATGCATTGTTATCAACGTCTTTGAATTTTGAGAGGATAAAGTTACAAACGTTGATGGTGTAATACCAATCACGCCACACCCATTGGTTCATCTCGTTGTCAATGGCTGTGTTCAAGTCATCATAAGGTAGATACCACTGTTGGGAAGAGTTCCACACTTCGTCACCTCTGCACAGATCATAGCCATAGCCAACACGAGCGTAAGTTCCTTCCATACGGGCGTGGTTGTATGCTGCGATAACGGTTTCCTCCAACTCTGATGCCGATTGGCCAAAGGTGGTTGCTGTCTGTCGATTGACATTAACGACATCCAACTTGTCTTCACACGACGTCATTGTGCCAAGGCCCATCAATAGAGCCAATGATATTTTATATAGTTTCATAGAATACTTCATTTTTTCTTTTGTTCTTTTTTCCTGTCCTCCATTAGAATGAGAAGAGAAGACCTGCCATAAAACTACGTGCATTGGGGTATGAGCAGTAGTTATAACCTGGAGTAAACGTACCACCGGCATAGTCAACATTGTAACCTTTGTAGCCAGTGAAAGTAAAGAGGTTTTGTGCAGAAACATATACTCTTACACCTGAAACATAGCCACCAAACAATTTGTCGGGAACATTGTAACCGAGTTCCACGTTGGCAATTTTCCAATAGGCAGCGTTCTGAATCTTACGCTCACTGAACAGGTCATTCCAAAGCATCGAACTTGGTGATGCATAATACGTCTTGGGAACGTTAGAGATATATGTAGTACCATCCCAGCGATTGGCATCAAGAAGATCCACATCCTTGTTTCCTACGCCATATGACGAGTGGAGCATATTGTAAAGATGGTCGGCAACATGGTAGTCGAGTGCTCCATAGGTAGAGATACTCAGGTCGAACTGCTTATATTCCAGATGTGCACTCAGGCCAAAGTTGATTTTTGGCAGACCGCCACCCAAGATAACGCGGTCATCTGTATTGATCACACCGTCACCATTCACATCTTTATAAAGACAATCACCGACGGTGGCTCCATCCTGCTTTGCATGATTGTCAAGATCTGCCTGTGTACGGGCAATTCCCTCATAGACATATCCGTAGAACTGTCCTACTTCCTGGCCCACGATTGTCTTATAATCGCCGCTGAGATATGACTCTGTTCCGAAACCAAGCGAAGTGACCTTATTCTTTAGGGTACTAAGATTTGCGCTAATCTGGTGCTTCAGCGGGTGATCGTTGTTACGGTATGTAACAGAGAACTCAAAACCACTGTTCTCCATAGAGGCTGCATTCATAGTTACCTCTGCATTGGCAAAACCGCCACTATTAGGGACGGGAACATGCTCAAAGAGCAGATCCTGCGACTTGTTCTTATACCACTCGGCAGTGAACTCAATGCGATTGTTGAACATAGCGAGGTCGATACCCACGTTCATGGTCTTTTTCTTCTCCCAGTACACATCTTCAATCACAAAGTTAGAAGCGGCTGATCCTGTGACAGGCTGGTTGCCAAAACTATAGGTCATGTTGTTACGGGACATAGTCATCTCAAAGACACCATCTGCGATATTCTCGTTGCCGAGTTCACCATAACTGGCACGAATCTTGAACATATTAATAATGTTACGATCAATGGGGAAGAAACTTTCCTTATCAAAGCGCCATCCAACAGAGACAGATGGGAAGGTGTCCCAGCGCTTATCCTTAGACAGACGGGAACTACCATCACGGCGTACAATCGCTGAAAGGAGGTACTTGCCATCATAATCATAGTTCAGACGAGCAATATATGATGCCATCGTATGCTTGTATTCATAGGATTCTGCATTCCTTGTAGCGGCATTCTGAATCTGGAGGTAGTAAGGCTCGGTAAAGTTATTACCCCAGGCCGTAACGATATCAGTATTTTCCTGTTCAAAAGTCTGACCGACAACGAGGTTTGCGTGGTGCAAGCCAATCGTACCGTCATAGGTAAGGGTGTTCTCTATCAAGGCATCACCATAGGTGCGAGTGCCCTTGGTCAACTTTTCGTTAGATTTGTCCAATGCTACATTATTACTCTCAATCCAGGCAGATACCCATGTTTTATCCTGAGCATGAGTCTTGCTATATGACAGGTTGATTTTGTAGTTCAACTTATGGTTCTTACTCTTGACACCTATCATCTCCAGAAGGTCAACATCTGCAGATGCTGTTCCTACGAAACGGTCAACAAGAGTGTTACGGGTAAGCATGTTGTTAAAATGTAATGGGTTCCTCAGACGTAAGTCGCCATGAACTTTGTCATAATAAACGCCATAGCCGTATGCATCGTAGTTCCAGTTGTTTGCCGCATTGACCACGTCGTCAAGCACCCATGTTGAAGAATCATAGGCCTTTACGGTAGGAACCATACTCAAAGCATCGCTGATAACAGGCTCATTAGAACCATATAAACCTTGTACAAATGAGCCATCAGTGTTGGCTCTACCCATACCATCCTGATTTGAGTGAGAATAGACAAAACTAGTGCGGAACTTGATAAACTTTGTGTCCATCGTGTTGTTCACACGAGCCGTGTAACGCTCATAGTTGGGACCCGCTCCCTCCAATGTACCTTTCTGCTTGAAATAGTCAAGACTAATATTATAGGTGTTGTGGGTACCGCCACCACTCAAATTGACATTGTGGTTTTGGCGGATACCTGTCTTGAACACCTCGTCTACCCAGTCTGTATTGGTGTCGTCCTGGAATCTGTAGACACCATCAGCCCCTTGAATATAACCGGCAGGAATTAGTGTTCCTGAATTGATGCTTGCCTGCGCAAAATGTCTGCTATACTGGTCTGCATCCATCACGTCATACATGCCTTTGTCAATCATATCCACACCAAAGTAACCTTTATAGTCCACCTTCAAAGGCTGATCTTTCTTACCACCCTTAGTGGTGATGATGACCACACCGTTAGCAGCACGGCTACCGTAGATGGCACCGGCAGATGCATCCTTCAGCACCTGAATGGTCTCGATGTCATTTGGAGAGAAATCACGAATAGTTGTTCCCATTGGAACACCGTCCACAACATAAAGTGGAGCCGTGCTACCAAAGGAACCGACACCACGGATACGAACAGCGGGGTCTGCGCCCGGCTGACCGTCAGAGGTAATCTGTACACCAGCCACCTTACCTTCAAGCATGGAAGAGATGTTGTTGTGTGATACGCGTTTCAGTTCATCGGCATTAACGATGGACACAGAACCTGTCAGGTCGGCTTTCTTCTGAGTACCATAACCCACGACAACCACCTGATCTAGCACTTGGGCATCTGCTTCGAGTTGAATCTGTCCAAGTATCGCGCGTCCGCGTACTGCGATCTCGCGATCCTTATAGCCCACGTAACTCACCACGAGTGTGGCGTCCGAAGGAGCATTCAACTGGAAGTTGCCTTCATAGTCGGTCACAACTCCTGTTGTAGATCCTTTAACCTTGACGGTTGCACCAATCAGTGCCTCACCATCTTGGTCAACAACCTGGCCGCTGACCTGAATGGTCTGCTGTGCCACTGATGCCATCACGGGAACTGGATTGACGATTAGTCCTCCCAGCATACTCAAGATGAACATCACAGAGAATAGAATTTGTTTTCTCATCTTAATTGTTTTTTTGTTTAGAAGTTAATTTTAATTAGTGAAATGTGCTGCAAAAGTAGTTAATAGAAACAAAGCGAAGGTGGACAAAACGTTTTATGTGGTGGATAAAACGTATTTTAGACCCGATTGCACGTTTTTTCCACCTCTTGAGGTATATCAATGATATAAATCAATTATTTCCAAACGTGCTGGGACTGACACCAAACATCTTCGTAAAGCAACGTGTGAAGTATTTGGGGTCATTAAAACCGACGGCATAGGCTATTTCTGTGATGTTACGGTTGCCCGTCTTGGCTGAGAGGAGTTCCTTGGCCATGTTCAGACGATAGTTGCGGATGAACTGTCCTACTGGCAGACCTGCCTCTGTATTGAGATGCTTGCTGGCCACACTGCGGCTCATGCCCAAAGCATCACAGAATTCCTGTACGCCAAATTCGGAATCCATATAATGTTTCTCCATGATTTCCATCACCTGTTCCATCAGCGGACGTGTGTTTTTCATCACCTCCTCCTTATCTGCCTCCACACTCTTCGTTACACTTTGCTGATAACGCTCCTGGTTGTCGAGGATATTACTGATGCGCTTTTGAAGTTGTTTGGGGTCTTTCGATTCTTCCAGAACCTTACGGATAGGACTCAATAGTTGTTCTGCCTCACGGCGTTTCAGTTCTGCAGCCCACCTATTATATATATATACTATCAGACCAATAAAGAGGAGTGCCAGCAAAAGACGGAACCACCAACTATTCCAGAAGTGTGGTTCCACCACAATATCTATGGCGATGGTCTCTTCCTCGACAGACGATAGCGCCGACTCATATTTCACCTCAAATGTATAATTACCCACAGGCAGGACGCTGTATCTCACCGAATGCTGGCCTGGTTTCAGAAGCGTCCATTCATCATCAAAACCCTTCATCCTGTAACTGAAAATACCTTGCGTCTCATAGCCATAGTTCAGGGCCGCAAAGTCAATCGAGAAAGAGCGATTACCCTCACTGAGTGTGATGGTCTTTGCGATGGAGATGTCTTCGTCGAGATAACTGCTCCCCGCCTGGATGTCCTGATTGTCCACCATCAGGTGGGTAAACACGAGATGTCCCTGGTAGGTTGCTTCTGGATTCTCACTGGTCACTTCTATCAGCCCTGCCTCACTGCCCAGATAGATCATGCCTGATTTGGCGATTACTGCCGAGTTCCAATAGAATTGTGAACTGGCAAGTCCGTCGGCTTGGGTGTAGTTTGTGAAAGTCTTTAAGTGTGGGTCGTAGACCGAGAGTCCGTTCTGAGTCGTGACCCATAGTTTCCCGTTCTTGTCTTCCACAATACCCTTCACGGCATTGTTCACCAGTCCGTCTTCTTGTGTTAGTACCTCAAATGTCTCTTTACCGTCTTTCCCCACCATCCGGTGGTACAGGCCATAGCCGTTGCTGCCTAACCAGAGTGTGCCGTCACTGCTTTCGCAGAAGGATGAAATCTTTTCATAGATATGTGAGTCAGGATCGTTCAGGCGATACATGAGGTTGCGGAAACTAAACTTCCCGCCCTTCTTTGATTTGAGATCTATGGCACAGACTCCTCGCATACACCCCATCCAGAGTACCCCGTCCTTGTCGATGATAGAACCAATACACCCACGAATCAAGCCGCATCCTTCGAAAGGCTCCGTGAGTTGTCTTGTATTGAGGTCATATAGGAAGATACCATCGTTACTGCCTATCCACAACCCGTTGTTCCTTGCGTCGTATGCTAGTGCGCCGATAAAATTGGTCAGGCGAGCCTCTTCTTCCGTCATCTCCACCCGACGGACAGCACCACTGGTGAGGTCTACCACATTCAGTCCACCGCCCCAGGTTCCCGTCCACAGTCTCCCCTTGTCATCGTTAACCAAAGCCGATACACTGTTATGTGACAAGGTTGAGTTTGCCTTCGTCAGATGAACAAAACCTGTCTGCCCCCGTGCTTTCCGATTCAGTCCGCCTTCCACTGTACCCACCCAAAGCGTACCATCGGGTTCAACATACATGGCGTTTACTGGATTCGGAGAGATGGATGTGGGCGAGGCGGTGTGGACGTAGTTCTGCAACAACAACTGTCTCGGTACCAGTTTGGCAACGCCTCCCGACTCTGTGCCAATCCAAATCAGTCCCTTATCCACCAGGAGACAATGCACGAAATCGCTTTGCAGCGGTTGGATGCTGGCGGAATTCCACACGGAGAAGTGATCCGTCTGTTCGTCATAGACATTCACGCCGGAAAGGGAACCCACGAGTAGCGTATTGTCAGGCATCAGGGCAAGAGCCGACAAGAACTCATGCGACAACGAGCCTCCAATAGCAATATGCACGTAATGGTCCAAACTGTGCTGGTATGGGTTGTATCGAAACAGGCCGTGGTTTGTCGTAATCCAGAACACATTGCTCCGTTTCAGGATATCTGTGATATACAGGCCGTTCAGGGAACGGAACAATGGTGAAATCTCCTCACGTACCAGACTACCGTTCTTTTCCACCAGTCGGAAAAGTCCGCCGTCGATGCCAATCCAAGGTTTTCCGTTGCCCTCCACATCACGTATGCACACATCGGGCGTATTCCCCTGATATCGGTAGGTGCTCACTTTGCTGATGCGTCCCTGTTCATCGAAAGCCAGCAAATTCACCGACGAAAAGGTGACCAGCCAGATGCGCCCCAAGGCGTCGCAATATGCCTTGGTGCTTGACTCTGACAGCAATGCTCTCATCTCTTCCGACAGGGATTCTGGATGAATACCCATCATTGTGTTTAGGTCGATGATGTTCGTCCCTTCGTCGAAGGCCACCCAGAGACGCTTGAAACGGTCCTCGGCGATGCTCTTGCACGAATTACTTTTGAGCCACATCACAGGTGTCATCATTCCGTAACCGTCGTAGCGTACCAAGCCGCCGCCGTAGGTGCCTATCCACAGGAATCCATTGGAATCAACGAAGATGGCGTTGACATTGTTATGGGGAAGTCCGCTTTTCAGGTCGATATACGACACATTATACCGCTCTGTCAGCATGACACTTTGTGCCATACCAGCAATTGTCCCCCATAGGGACAAAAACAGTATTATTATACGCCGTTTTCTCAATGACTACTTTCCATGATGATGTTCACAATCGTCACAATGTCAGCAGCATTGATGGTGTCATCGCCATTTGCATCGGCCGCATTCTCGATGAAGTTATCCGACTTCTTGCCCATGAGATAGTTCACGATCTCCACAACGTCCTTGGCATCCACCGTGCCGTCGCCGTTGACATCACCCTCCAACTTCATGCTACAACTCAACACGATGGGATTGCTGGGCTCACCTTCAGAGGTCTGGTTCGCGAATGTGATGGCCTTGCTGGTGGTGGGGTCGTATTCTGTCTTGTCGGTGAAACGGTAGATCTTAAACGATACAGCCTTGGCTGACTCGTCGTTGCTCTTCACACGGATCACACCGTAGTCATCCTCAAAGATGCCGTAACCCACGCACTCGTCGCCGATGAATGCGCCAACAGCAACCTTGTCGTAGTTGGCAAGTCTAACACCATTGTTGTTCACTGCCACATAGACTGTCATGTCATACTGATAGTCCCTAGTCTGTACCTTCCAGGGAATCCTCTTGGTATTGAATGATCCACCCGTGAGTGATTTGTTGCCGTCTACGGTGCAGGCGATGGCTTCCGGACCGGTCACCGTGATGTCTACGTCACCATCTGTCTGTGTCAGGTCTGCATCGACACTGACGGCCACGCACTTCGTACCGTCCTCCAGGTTGTCGCCGGTGCATTGGATGTTGAGATTGCCGCCGTTGATGTTGAGATAGCCGCCGTTGATGACAGGATTCGATTCACCTTCCTTGTAATTCTTGGCCTTGATGCCCTTCGAACCGTCGCCATCTACCAGGATGGTAGTCTTACCACCCAGAACTGTGACGGTATGGTTGGCCCTTATGCCCTTGCTGTCATTTCCTTTCACGGAGATGTTGATGGTACCGTCCTTGATGGTCACGGTACTATCGGCCTTGAGTCCCGAGGCGTCATCTTTGATATTCACGCTGAGGGTTCCACCGTGAATCTTGATGGCTCCATAGTCATCGCTGTCGATACCGTCACCTCCCACGTTGGTGATATTGACGATACCGCCCTTCATCAGGAAGTAGTTGCTCTCATAGTCCGGTTTGCCCTTGCCACAGTGGATACCGTCGCTGACGGCTTCCAGGATGTTGATGGTACCTGTGGAACTCTTCAGTTCGATGTATTCCTTGGCCCTGATGGCATGTTTTGTCTTACCGGAGACATTCAGTGTACCACCGCCCTTGAACTCTGCATGTCCCTTGAAGTAGAGGGCTGCCTTCTGTCCGCCGTTGGCGACATCGCACAGGGTGTTCACGGTGCCGTCTTCCAGTTCTACGGCAATGCGTTTACCACACTCCACATCGATGGCATAACCTCCGTTGGCATTGCTGGCATTTGTCAGTTTCACGCCAGCCAACTGCAGTGTCAGTTTATATTCACCCTCAATGTACAGTGAACCGTCCGTGGATGTACCGCTGACCCGGTAGGTATATTCCTCACTGGTAGTCTTGGATTTGATGGTGACATTGGCACCGCTCACTGTCGATATGACGTCTGTGATGCCATTGAGATTGACTGTCGCCTGATTACCGTTATAGACGATATCAATGACATTCTGGGCTGTCATGCTGATGGTGGCCAACATGAACAATAGCGCAATACTCGTTATTTTTTTCATATCTTTTTTTGTTATTATTTGACGATTATTTTCTGGAATGATCCATCCTTGTATTTCACGAGGTAGATGCCGCGTTTTGCTGTCCTGAGTGACATGCGTGTGCCGTTGAGGTTGTAATATCCCTCGATGTCTGCACGTGCCGGTGCCACGGGAATGCCGTCAATCATGGTGGCACTGCCCTCCGTCTCACCTAGCGTCAGCACACGTGGCTGACCGATGCTGCCTGTGATGCCCTCGGCAAACGGCATGGTCTCGCGGACGGTATAGACCGTGCCGTCCATCAGGTCGACAGCGCGGTAGGAGAGTGCCTCCCCGCCCTTGCCGTAGAGTGTCATCCATGCGAGTCCGTTCACCCACTTCCCCTCACCGCGGCACTCGCCGTCGGCATCGTAGGCATACAGTGAGAACAGACCCGGCTCCACCTTCTCGTTGTCCTTCTGCAGTTCTGCGATGATACCCATCACGTTGGGATAGGTATGCCTGGAAACGGGTCGGAAGGGGGATGCCGCGCGTGTGCGGGCAGCCTGTCTGTGTGTCGTGTGACGCAGTCTGACCTTCACCGCCGGTGACCTGAACGTCAGGGTCTTGGCCTGCTGGGTATAGAGCATGTAGCCCAGTCCCGTCTCCAATGTGGAGAGGTCACCCTGCCATTTGCCGTTCTCATAGACGGCAAAGCCGTTCTGTCCGACGATCTTGTCGCCTTCCTCTGCCAGGTAGTCCGCCAGTGCCGCCGTCAGTGCCTGCTGTCCGCTGACGGTGTAGCCAATCCAGTTCCATCCCGGCAACAGCATGACGGGTCTGCCGTCCTCGCAGAGGAATCCCTTGCGGGTGTAGGTGTCGTTCTGCCGCATCTGAACCTTGTAGAGGTTTCCTGCCTCCAGTTCCTTCAGGGCCCCTGTCATGCCGGCCTTCGAGTCGCGGATGGCCTCCCTGTCCTTGCCGACGATGCGGTTGGCATACCCTGACAGCTTGTCTGCTGCGATGGCCTCCATCATCGGATGCGACATCCAGTTCCAGCCCTCTGCCAGTGCCAGTGAGAACTCCTCCCGGTTCTGGATGGTCAGTCCTTCGTCCTCTCCGAGGAAGGCATCGTCGCTTGTCAGTGTGTTGGGACGGTCGATGGTAGGCCGGTACATCTTATAGAACTTCTTGCCGCCGTCGGGATACCTTCCCACGCTCTGGTCGCCTCTGTGGGTCTGGTAGGTGATGCCGTCGGCGAATTCCCTCATCTCGGCATGCGCGTTGAAGTAGGTCTGGTTGTTGGCCACGAATTCGTCGCTGCTGCAGACCAGCACCATCTTGTCGTCCTCGTTCTTCAGTTTGAAGTCGGCATGCAGTTGTGTGACGGCGTCCATCTCGTCAGCCCATACGATGCGGTGTCCGCGGGCGGGGATGATGGTGTTCAGCACGCCGTCCGTGGGAATCTGGTATTTCATCGGGTTGTCCTCGTCGTCGCTGACGTAGAGTCCTGCCACGTCGAGGTCGGTGTCGGTGGTGTTGTAGATCTCAAACCAGTCGTTGTGCTTGAACCAGTCGTTGACGTACATGCTGTTGCCTGCGCTCACCTCATTGACACGCAACGGGGCGACATTTTCTTTCAGACGTTCATTCTCGGAGAGTTCTGTGAAGATGGCGGTGAGGTTCACGTTGGAGCCTGTTGGCAGACTCATGACGGATTCTGTCGAGACAAAACCTCCTGATGATGTACCGACGGTGGTCACCAGTTCGGCGGCCCAGAAGAGATCACTGGAGGTGCCGCTGATGTTATGAACCTCCACGGCGATGACATTGTTACCGCTCTTAAAGAGTGACGGTGACAATTCTAGGGTTCCCGTCAGAGGCGTACCTTCTGCGTAGGTCGTAGAGTAACTATAGTGATCTACATAATCGTAAGACATATTATAACGCTCAGCCTCTATACCGTTGACATAGACAATGAATCCATCATCGATCTGATAGTTGAGCAGGAATTGGTCATTGCTCGACGGTGCAGCACTGAGATTAAACGTCTTACGGAAATAGGTGGTCGGATTTTTCTGGTCGGGATCAGAGCCGTAACTGACGGTTGTCGTCACTCCCGTCATCGTATAGCCTAATGGTGCCTGACCGGAAGCCCATGTGTTGTCATTGAAGTTGCTGGCGTACCAGTTGGATGCAGGCTCCCCCTTGTCGTAGTATTTCCAGGTGTCGGTCGTACCGATGAGACGGTTGGAAGCACTGGCTGTTCCGGTAGACCATCCGGCAAAACGGTAACCGGCAGGTGCCTTGGCCTCCAGTTGGATAGGCTGGAAGAGATAGCCGTTGAAGTCGGCGTAAGGCACGTCGATGCCGTTGATGGTGATGTGGGCATGGGCATCCGGGATGTTGGTACTCAACTTGACGGTTTGTCTTTTAAGTTCTTCAAGTCGTACCGGCTGGAACTGTTCCAGTTGTCCCTGTGGCCCCAGTATATCTTTCATGCGCGACGACATCGTATTTTTAATCTCGTTGGCGGTGCCGTCGGGTGAACGTCCGTCGAGTTCCAGCATCGGTCGCATGCTGTTTGCAATCTCGTCGACCATCGCTGTGACGCGATTACGTTCAAAGACACTGCCAGCGATGATACAGAACGTGTCGATGAACTTCTTACGATACGCATCGTTGGCGAGCAGGTTTTTGAGGAGTATCACCAACTGTTCGTTGGCAAATTGTCCATCAAACGTAGAAAGATGTTTCATATCGCACCATCGGTTGAAGATCTGATCCAGGTCGAAGAGGATGAAACGGAATCGTCCGTCATCCCGACTACGGTAGCCCTTCACGTTGTTGTTGGGCCAGTCGCTGTTGCCAAGGAACATCTCTGTCGCCATATAGTTGGTGAACTCGTCGATGTCCAACAATTGCTTCACCTCTTCATAGACACCGTTGCCGTTGATGTTCTCGCTCAGTTCTATGAGGCGCCACCACGCATCGCCAGTGCCACTGGTGAAATTAAAGTTTTCGAAGTAGTCTATCTCTTCGTCGTTGTAACCCCTGTTGGCATAGATGAACTTGTCGTTGTTCAACTCGCGCAGGTTCAGAATACCTCGGAACTCGCCGTTGATATACTCCGCCACCTGTAAGGTACTCTGTACGTCGAGGTCGATGCCGGAGCGATGGACGATAGTGGTCATTGCCGGATCCATGAAACGGCACCAGTCATTGCCGCCGTTACGAACGAGCAGACCCTTACTGCGGATGTAGGGCTTGAGGGGGAAGAAGTCATAGTCCAGATGGTTCAGACCGTCGAAGACCTTGTTCGACTTCAGTTTGAATGAACGGGGGCTATCCTGCCTCGACCATCCACCGGAGACGCTGGTCATCACGTCCTGATTGAACAACATCTCACCTTCCGGACTGATGAAACTGAAGTTAACGGGACGGTCCCAGGGCTGGTTCCAGTTCACGGGATAGTCTTTGCCGTTGCCGGTTTTGCCGTTCGTACCAACAACATCAATGCCCCATATGTCATCGTAGTAATACTTCTCATCACCGACAATGGAAACGATGGGAATGGTAAATTGTTTATCTTTCTTGATATAACTGCGAGTTACGGGCACGCTGGGCAGGTAGCCGTCCTTAAACAGACGGAACACATAGTTTGACGTGCCATTGATGGTGAATTTGCCGTCCTTGCTCTCCTTGCCGGGATTGTCTCTGACAACAATGTCGAAGCCATTGCTTGTAGCACAGCCATCTGTTGACTCCCATACGATATCGTCGAAGTAGTAGTTGTTTTCTAAATCCTCCTCATTCAGGTTGAATGCGATGGTCTGTAGGTCTTGGTAGTCGCTAGCGTCACCCTTTGTCTGTTGCTCGCTTATTTCCCCTTCGAAGGTCAATTCCTTCCAGGTGGTGGTTACGTCGATATTACCCCAGAGGATCTCATACCAAATATAGTTGTGGGGCGTCGTATGCGTTTGTAAGGATATCCTTGCAGCCTTGTCGGCTCGCACCTTCATGCTGAAACGATAATGCTCACCGACCTTCCAGACATGGTTTGGGGTATAGATGAAGAACTGCGTGTCCCAAGTATTTTCCCGGTTTGCGATGGCGTGTACCTTGATACCGCGTGACTTGTTGTATCCGACACCGTCTGTAATGCGGTTGACATCTTTCTTCTCATCGCCGTTATAACTCACGAAGCAAGTGGCGTCGCTGCCCTCGCAGTCACCGTTGATGATATAGTTGGTGAGTTTTTCCTCGTTGTCGCCAGTATTAACTTGTTGTGTGTTTGTTTGTGGTGGTGTAGGCACACTGCCGTCGGTGGTGTACATCAACTTGGCACCGCTGGGAATCTCTACATTCACCTGCAGGGACCCGGTAAAGAGTGTGCTTCCCATGCTGACCACCGGAGCCTCCAGTCGTTGGTTGGCGAAGGCTGATGTCGTGTTCGTTGCACCGGGCGTGGGGTTGGCTGTCCAACTCCATTCGCTGCCGCCATCGGTCTTACGCGCCCAGGCGGTACGGCTTAAAGCCGTGGGATAGGCCTGACTGACGATGAGATTACCGTTTTTGTCACTCAGGTAGATGGTTCCTCCGTCGCAGTCAAGTTTGAAGGGCGCCTGATTAAACAGGATGTCGCTAGAGCCTAACCACACCACGAGGAATCCCTTGGCGGGGATGGTACCGATGTTGGCGGGCATCTTCCATCGTGTCAGGTCGTCGGCATTGTCGCTGAGGTGCATGCCGGAAAGGTTGATAGACTGCTCCGTTGGGTTGTACAGTTCAATCCAACCGTCAAAATTCGTTGCCGGACTCATCACGACCCCAGCGTTCGACGCCATAATCTCATTGATGACGATCGACTTTGTCGTCTGTGCTGTTCCCCTCACGGGAATCATCAGTAGCCCAGTCAGGACCACTAGACACAGGAATGACTTTCGTTTCATTCCTTTCATGTGTTAACTTGATTGTTCTTTCTTGTTATTGTTAGAGTCACTCGATAATTGCTGCAAAGATAGACATAATTCTTGAAACCACCAAATATTTCTGCATTTTGTTTGTAAAAACAAACTAAAAGCAGGGACCGGCATCACTGCCAGCCCCTGCCAAAACTAATCCATATTGTTTGATCTACAAGATCCTTGTCTATTTGTTCATGATGATATTGACAATACTCACGATGTCGGCGGTATCAACCACGCCGTCCTCGTTGGCATCGGCAAGATCTTCATTGAACGCTCCCGTCGATGATGGCTTGCCCATCAGATAGTTTACGATGTCCACGATATCAGTGGCATCTACATTTCCGCTGACATTCGCATCACCCAATGGAAGACTTGCGACGGAAATGGGGAAAGACATCTCATCATAGGTCGCACGGATATTAGCGTCATTCGCATTTGCCAGTTTGATCTTGCGGAAATACCCCGTCAGATCACCCGCCTTCATATCTTTATCGGCTGTGACTGTGATGGTGACAACAGATCCGCTGTTGCCGATAATATCCTTATTGAGGTCCCAGGGGGTTGCGACGATACTGTAACTACCGTCTTTTTGTTTACCTATACTAATATCTGTTTTTTGGGGTATTCTGTCATCATTCTTTTTGAACACACACCCGTTTTTATCCTCTTTTAACGAGATACCTTCTGGCAGATACAAATCAAACTGAAAGGCAGTATAAGAAGCGTCGTTTTCAAGTTCAATATTCACATCGATGGTCTCTCCTGCTTGGATGGCAAAGTCCTTGATGGTGACTTTATCTTCTGCCGACACTTGGATGACGAGTGCCAGCAGAGATGTGAGTGTTAATATAAAACGTTTGTTCATAATTTCTTTTTATTTGATAACAACCTTTTTGTTATTGATGATATACACGCCTTTGGTCAGGCCGTTGCCATTGGCGTTGATCCTACGGCCAGAGAGGTCGAAGATTTCCTTAGCCTGCTTGGACTCAATGCTGGCTATGCCGGTCACTACAGCGTCACTGCTACCAAAACGAACCGAAGATTCCTGTGGTGTGGCGAAGATGATGTTGTCAATCCGTACACGACCACTCTTCGAGAATGAGAGTTCCACCAGACCGTTTCCGTCAGAGGTCAACACGCTGTTGTCCATGGACATGCCAACCACTCTATAGGTGTTCTGACCATTCTTGATGAATTGTAGCCTGTGACTGCCTGCGTTGCCTGTCAGACAGGCACCTGTGAGTTCTATGCCATCGGCTACCTCTACATCAAACTGGAAGGCCGTGAATCGGCTGGCGTCATTGATATCCAACAGAATGCCGTCGGGAGTCGCCTTTACAAGCGCCTGCTCGAGAGCACTCCTTGTAGCCCTTGCCATGGCTCTGGCATTATTATTACCTCCCATGACGAGTTTGATGACCTCAATGATATCGAAGATGTCAATTTCCAGGTCATCATTCATATCTGCTGCTGCCCTGACAAAGTTGGATGAAGGATGTCCAATGACGCAATTGACTATTGCCACAACGTCGGTCACGGTGATTTCATCATCCTTATCTCCATTGGCATTACCCTTCACCAGTTTCTTCAGTTCTATCGGGAACGTAATATCCTCTGGGATTACTTCCTCCTCGGCGGGAGTCGTCAACTTAATCTTCTTGATGACGGCATCGTAAGTACCTAAGGCCACGCTTTGGGCTGCATCTACTCTCATGGTTAGAATGGTGCCATTGGTTCCGCTGATGAGGCTGCTCCTCATGGAGACACACATGATGCGATACGTGTTATCATCAAGTTTACTGATATTCAGTTGATGCGTATTGTCACTATAACGGTCGCCCTTCTCAACCAGATAATCACCGTCTCCATCTTTAGCCAAAGTGAATCCTTCTGGCAAGACAAGTTCGAACTGGTAGGCTGTGAACGAATGGGTATTGGACATCTTCACCTCAATGTCTGAAGGATAGCCTTGGTAGACACTGGCCTTGCTGACATAGATGCGGTTTGTTGTGACGTCGACGACTTCCTCTTCCTCTGTCAGATCCAGGTCATAGATCTCGACCTTCTTGATAATGCTGGTACCTACAAGGAAGCCTGTCTGAAGTGTGATGTGCGCATCGCCATTGCAGTTGTAAGGATAGTCCGGGAATTCGACATCAATCTCCTGGAAGTCGGTGCTGGCATCAACATCCATCTTGTACTGCAGATTATAATCCCAGTTACCCATGTTCACTTGAATCGTTGCGTCAGCAGGTGTCTTAGCGATGATACGGACGAGGTAGTTGTGGCCTTTTTTGAGAACGGCATTCTCAAGAATGACGGTCTGAGGATTCCACATGTCTTCTCCCAACTTGGGCGTGTTGATAGCCAGACCCTCGGCTTCAATCGTTGCGGTGGCACCGTTATCGCCAGAGCACCAGTATTTATATTCTTCTTCGGCTGTCCAGTCCACGAACTGATAAGCAACTGCCTCTACATCAATCGGATCGTCGCCTGGCGTGCTACCTGATGGATAGTATTTCACGCTGATGTCATCGAAGTAGAAGTCGATGGCCTTATTCTTGGTCTGATTCAGGTCGAAGGCGATGGTCTGGGTACCTTCGTGGTCAGCATCGATGGTTATCTCTTTGCTGAATTCCAACCAGGTTGTGGTCAGGTCGATGTCGCCCAACATGGTCCAGTGCACGCCCTTGCCGGGTTCACTTTGTGCCTGTGAGGTCAGCAGGGTACTCTCGCTTGCCTTGACACGCATGCTGAACTTGATCTTGTCGCCCACAGCCAGTGTCGTACCTAACTTGATGTACATCTGTGTGTCCCAGTAGTTCTTCGCCGTCTCGGAAGAGGTGACCTTGAGACAGTGACCCGTTTTGTTGTCGTCGGCCACAAGGTCGTCCTCTGTCACGTCACAGATAGCCAATTCGCCGTCAACTTCCGCCATATAACTGAAACTGCTGAAGTCCGAGCCTTCGAAATCACCATTGACGATCAGTTCATCCTTATCTTGAACGGGGGGCTCCGGTTGTGGCGGCGTGTTGCCGGACGGATAGATCATCACACTGATGTCATCGAAGTAGAAGTCGATGGCCTTATTCTTGGTCTGGTTCAGGTCTAAGGCGATGGTCTGGGTACCTTCGTGGTCAGCATCGATGGTAATCTCTTTGCTGAATTCCAACCAGGTTGTGGTCAGGTCGATGTCGCCCAGCATGGTCCAGTGCACGCCCTTGCCGGGTTCACTTTGTGCCTGTGAGGTCAGCAGGGTACTCTCGCTTGCCTTGACACGCATGCTGAACTTGATCTTGTCGCCCACAGCCAGTGTCGTACCTAACTTGATGTACATCTGTGTGTCCCAGTAGTTCTTTGCCGTCTCGGAAGAGGTGACCTTGAGACAGTGGCCCGTTTTGCTGTCGTCGGCCACAAGGTCGTCCTCTGTCACGTCACAGATAGCCAATTCGCCGTCAACTTCCGCCATATAACTGAAACTGCTGAAGTCCGAGCCTTCGAAATCACCATTGATGATCAGTTCATTCCAGCCATCAGGATCTGGTTCTTCTCCTTCGTGGGTAATCTTCAAGTATGCGACATCATAGTCGCCCACATAGTCACCACACTGGAAGAGGATATCACCCTCGCTGGTTTTTGCCACGTATTCAATCTTTCCTTCTACCCATTCTGTGGTGATAGGGAATTTTCCATAAGGTGTCTGGCCAAAGCCAAGTGCAGAGATGTTCTTTTTCACGCTACCCTTCACCTTATAATGGAGGGTATAAGTAACGCCAACCTCTGCAACTACACCACCGATAGGGTAGAACTGGCAGCCCCAAGTAGGATCCGTTACTGCCTCATTATGGAAATGGAGGCATCCGTCTTTAATAGAAATGCGTGCTTTTGCCAAGTCACTGGCACCCCATCCGCCAAGTTTGACTTGAGAGATGTCCGTGTACTTAGAGAAGTCAACTTCTGCGTCGACTATTTCTGCAGCCTTTACTCCCATGAAACATGCCAAGAGAGCAACAAAAGTAATTAGTTTCTTCATCATTGTATTAAGTGTAGTTTTTATTTGTATACTTTAAATAAACCATTTTCACTCTCGGTTGCAAAAATAGAAAAATAATCTGAAACATCCAAGAAAAAAGGCGAGTTTTTTCGCCTCGCCTTTAATTTTCCTCCGTTACACAAGATCCTTGTTTATTCACTCATGATGATATTGACAATACTCACGATGTCAGCGGTATTAACCACGCCGTCCTCGTTGGCATCGGCAGCGTCTGCCTTGAATCCTGCGACATTCTTACCCATCAGATGGTCGATGATGGCCACGATATCCTCGGCATTCACTTCGCCGTCACCGTTGGCATCGCCTGGAATTGGACTCTCGTCATCGCCGTCGTTCAGCACCGTCCAGCCCTCGGGGATGCCGTTGAGCGCCTTGCCTGTCAGGGTCTTTACACTCCAGTCAGCGGTGGCAGCCTTGACAAACGTACCCGTAGCGGCGACACCTGCCAGCCAGCATGTGGTGGTCGCATCATCGCCGTGGCTGGTGTCAACAATGTTTGTGGCCAAGCACTTCACATAGTTCAGAGAGGTACAACCGTCGAACATACCGCCATACACTTGTCCGAGGAGTGTCGGTGCAGGCAGTACGGGAGCCTTCGTCAGACTGGTACAACCTTCAAACATACGATGGTAGCAGTCTTCGGCCAGCGTCGTTGCAGGCAAAGCGGGAGCCGTGGCTAGACTGGTACAGCCAGAGAACATTTCCATATAGCACCAATTATCCAGTGTGGTAGCGGGTAATGCGGGCGGTGTGACCAGGCTGGTGCAGCCCTTGAACATAGAAGTGTAGCACTGGTCACCACCTGTCAGGTCGGTAGCCGGTAATACGGGAGCAACGGTCAGACTGGTGCATCCCTCAAACATATTCTGATAGACACCATGTACCAGTGTCGTGGCGGGAAGAAGATTGGAAGGTACTGTGACCAGACTGGTGCAGTCCTGGAACATCTGCATGTAGCAGTCGATGCTGCCATGCTCGCCTTCGTCATCGTAAGACCATGGCGTGAAAACGGTTGTAGGCAGAGCCGGCACTGCAGTAAGCCCTGTTCCGCGGAACATTTCTGAATAGCAACCGCAAGTCATCGTTGTTGCCGGCAACTCTGGCGCCCTGGTGATGCCGCTACAGCCGGCAAACAATCCGGTATAGCAGTTGTTCGTCAGTGTCGTGGCGGGCAGGACAATGTCGTTGGTGGGATGACTCTTGATGGTAGTGACGGTTACTGGTGGATCCCAAGGGTTTTCCCCTGACTTGCGGAACAGTTTGGCAAAGTTCCAGTCGTCTGTCATCGTGTAGTTCGTGGCAAAGTCGCTGGCATGAATCAGACTCATCATATTACCATATACATAGACATCGGCAGTGCTGGTGATATGGCTCTCAAAGCCCTTTCCATTGCCGTAATATGAAGCATTGTTGCCACGGAAAGCCACCTTGTCGCCTGCGTTGACTTCGATGGCACCGCCAAATGTGACAGGCCAGTTACCGCTGCTACTTGTGATATCTTCTGCGGTTGTCGGCCAGGATGGGTAAGTAGTCCAATCACCACCATTGATCTGGTACTCGACCGGTGTCAATACCACAGGATGGGTATAATTATAAGTAACAGAAAAGGTGATGGCACCACTGTTTGTAGCCTCGAAGGTCAGCGGAGTTGAAAGCATGTCTTGTGCACTGGCTCCAATGGCTGTCGCCAGGAGCATCATCAGGATAAATAATGATCGTTTTCTCATAATTCCTATAGTTTTTTGTTATCTGTCGGCAAAGATACAAATAATTTCTATATATTCCAAATAATTCGACGTTTTTTTTGATATGCCCTTGAAGATAATGCCCGACTCCTAATAATCAGACTTCATCATCCCTATCAGTAGGGACTGGCCCCGATGATACGGGCAATCTCGGCATTTGTCTTCTCTGCCAGGATCTCTTCGTATTCATTTAGGATGTCCGAGTTGACACACAGGCTGATGCGGCCTGCCATTACCTCGGTCCATATCTTGTGGTACGGACTGCGGCTGGGTAGGGTCTGCAGTAGACAGTTGGTATCAAGAACGATGCGCCTCATAGCCGTAAGGGGTTCGCATGTGCTCTTTACCCCATTGCTCGATGATTTCGTCATTGATAACTCCCTCGTCCCACAGTGCATCGATGGCCTTTTGGGCTTTATTTGCAAAATAGTGGGCCAAGACGTTCTTGAACTCGTTTAACTCCGCCTCAGAGTTGATATTGTTCAAGGCATCCAGCAGTTCCAATTGTGCTATTTGTGAGTAACTCATATGCGTATCTTGTTTGATTCAGGTGCAAAGATAAACAAAAAAATCGGACCGACCAAACGTCAGCCCGAAATTTTTGTTGTACCACCTATCATCAGGGCTATCATCAGGGCCAGACCGCGGTGATAGGTTTACTGGTCGGTATCATCGGAGCCGGAGCCAGATTCAGAACCGTTCTCTTCGCCTTCCTCATCCTTCTTACCAGCCTTGGGGACGACGTGGAGGCGATAGTACTTGATGAGTTCGTTCACCTGCGAGATGAGTTCATCGAAACGGTGCGGGTCATCGTCTGTCAGTGCAAAGGCGTTCAACATCGCCACAAGGTCGTGATAGGCTGCATTCGTCTCCTTCCGGGCTGTAGCCAGGGCAGCCTTTCCATGAGCGGTACGTTCGTCGTTGCGTTGTGCCATCATTGTGCGCACTGCCTCGTTGGCGGTCTTCAACTGCTGCAGTTGATCCGTCATTCCCAGTTTGTCAAGAGCGGCCTTTGTCTGACTGTCCGTCTCCAGTTCCTCAATCATCTGCTGCAACTGGGTGCTTTCCTCAGAGTAGTTGATCTTCACATCTACCTGATACTTCTTTATCACGTTCCAGATGGTCTCTGCCGCCGACATCGTCTCCTCGTCGAAGTCGAACTTCTGGTACATCTTAACTTGGCTCTTCAGTTTATTGAAGAGATTGTCACGACGACTGTCCTCGTTTGATATCTGCCTCGTGTAGTCACTGGTGCGACCTATTTTGAAGGCATCTTCCAACAGACTCACAGCCTGAGCAAATGCCGTGTAGGACACTTCAGCCTTCGCCGGCAACGGACTCTGCCCATTCCCGCCCGTATCGCGGAACTCTTTAAAAAGTTTATCCACCTGTTCGACATACTCGACGAAGCCTGCGATGCGCAGTACCACGAGATTGAATGCATTGATTTGTTTGATTTTTAATGCCATGTAATTTGAATTTAATGTTTATTTATTTGTTTTTTCTTTGTCTATGATTCAATTCACGTTTTCTAACCCTTATGATGACATGCCGCAATTTTTCGGCACATTTTCTAACCCTTGTGATGACGTCCCGCAATTTTCCGGCACATTTTCTAACCCTTGTGATGACGTCCCGCAATTTTTCGGCGCATTTTCTAACCCTTGTGATGACGTCCCGCAATTTTTCGGCGCATTTTCTAACCCTTGTGATGACATGCCGCAATTTTTCGGCACGTTTTCTAACCCTTGTGATGACGTCCCGCAATTTTTCGGCGCATTTTCTAACCCTTGTGATGACATGCCGCAATTTTTCGGCATATTTTCTAACCCTTATGATGACATGCCGCAATTTTTCGGCATATTTTCTAACCCTTATGATGACATGCCCATCTATTGGGGAGCACAAAGGTACAACAATTTCTTGCGGTTTGCAAACCCGCTCGTTCGATTTATCGACGAAATCCCGAATTTCCTCGACAATATATTTCACTTTAACCTTCTTTAATGTTCTCCCCAACAAAAATCCTTGCGAACTTCACAGCCCACAAGGATCTAAATTCTACTAACATAAAACAATTTTTTATTCTTTATCCAGAATGATATTCTTCTGTCACCATGATATTTGTGACATCCATCATCTGCCCGCAGAAGCATACGCTAATGACCAGCATTAGTTGGCGTAAGTTGAAAGATATCATAATCTTCGTTGTAGGCTGGTGATTGGATAGATAGCAGGTTGAGGACGGAATGGAAAATGTAATGCTGCTCCAATACCGCCGGCAATCCGCTCTTGTACGTTCTGAAACCCTCTGACGTCCAAACCAGGAACGGTATCTCGTACTGTTCTTTGGGTGCCAGTTTCATCGGCAGGCCATGCATGAACATCTTGTTCTCACCGAGTGATTCTCCATGATCGGAAATGAAAATCATGGCACTCTTCCAGTCTTTCATGGTGCGCAGGGTGTTGATCAGGCTGTCCAGGAGGAAGTCTGTATAGCGGATGGTATTGTCGTAGGCATTGACGATGTTGTCCGGCTTGTATACCTCGAATGCCTTGGGGTATTTGTTGACATATTGTGGACCGTGACTGGTGCTGGTGTGCAGGATGATCAGTACCTTGTTCTTGGGACTTGACTCAATGCGCTGGCGGAGTCCTGTAAAGAGGATGCCGTCATAGTTGCTGTCCACATCGGGATTCCGCCTGCCCAGTTCAGATTCCGTCAGATACTCGTCGATATGGATGGGCGGCTCTCCCCAGTTAGAGGTGCGCCACGATACGTCGACACCTGTACGGAAAGCATAGTTGGGCAGTAACTCGTAGAGGTCGTCGCAGTCTTTCGGTTCAAGGATCGCCTTGGTACCGGCTGTGGTGTAGGTGGCACATGCGTTGGCCTGAAAGACCATCAGATCCTTCTGTTTTGACAGCAGGGGATTGGTATCGCGCTTGTAGCCGTAGAGTTGGAAATTGGCTTTCCTGGCCGACTCGCCGATGACGAGTACCACCACCGCCTTCTCGTCATCTGTAATCCTGCCGTCGGGCAGTTTGATTTCCTCGGCCTGTTTGTCTTGACTGAAACTGATGATACGATACGTATTGGCAATATACGACCAGGGCTGCAGCAAACCGCCCAGTTCGGTGTCGTGCTCACTGATGAACAGCGTCTGATTGATGTTCAGTAAACCGACAACGAGCATGACGGCCAATGTCCCCCCGCAATAGGTGCCCAGTCTTTTAGACTTGCCGATCACGACTGGCTGCAACAGACAGAACAAGGCAGGAAGGACGCCAAAGACAAGGATGAAAAGCCAGAGCGACCAACTGAAGAACCCTGATGCCTCCGAGTATCTGGTGTTGAATACATTTTCGATAGTGGTGGCATCGATGATCACGTTGTAGGTCAGAATAAAATAGACGGCCGTGGCATTGATCACCGATAGGAAGGCCAGCAAGATCCGCCCCACAAATCTCATGCAGAACATGAATAGACAGGTCATCATGAAGTTCACGGCCAACATGATGATAACCAGTGATATCATCAGCCATACGACACCAGCAGGACTTTCATGGCTGTTGTAGATGACAAACTGGAAGAATGGCAGGTTGTACAGCAACAATGTGCCTATGCTGACGATACAGGAGAATGTGAATAGTGAAAGGGGGCGTCGCAGCACTTTTTTTATCTTGCTTAATGATGCAGTCATGTTCAATCTTCAATAATTATTTCAGGTTGCGATGCAAAGATAAATCATAATTCCGAAACAACAAAGAAAAATGCAAGTTTTTTTACGTCTTCATTCATTATAATTAAAAAATAATGTGTAAATTTGCAACAGAAAGAAGAAAATCATACTCTTAACATTATTTTGCATTATTTTTTGAAAGGAATCCGAAATCTTGGGTACTAATTCGTTGAACAAACTCTTGAAAAGATGAAAGAAATTGAATTAGAATTTACCAAACTGGTCCGAGAATACCGTAAGACAATATATACGGTATGCTACTTCTTCTCGAACAATCCCCAAGATGTGGATGACCTTTTCCAGGAAGTGTTGGTCAACCTCTGGAAGGGTTTTCCGAAGTTCCGTGGCGACAGCAGTCCCAAGACGTGGATTTGGCGCGTCAGCCTGAACACCTGCTGCAACATGGAACGAGGAAAGAAACGGAATGTACCAACCGTTCCGCTGGTCATTGACAAGGAGGTGATGAGTGATTCCGATGAAGGTGGTAAGCAAATCAAGATGCTGTACGACAGGATCAACCGCCTTGAATTGTTCGACCGCGCTATCATTCTTCTGTGGCTGGAAAGTATGAGGTATGATGAGATTGCCGCCATCGTGGGTCTCACCCCTGCTGCTGTCACCAGTCGTCTGTTCCGCATCAAGGAACAACTCAAATCAATGTCTAACAATTAAAAATGCAAAAGTTATGAACGAGAATATTTTAGAACTCCATGAGTTGGATGAACTGAGAGCCGCCTACAACCTGATGGACGAGAGGTTGGACGGTCAGGAAATCGTGTCGGATGAGCAACTCCGCGAGGTGATGATGCGCAAGTTTACCGACATCCGTGAGAATCTGAAGGAAGGCCTCATCTGGGGTAACCTGATCTTTGTGCCCGTCATAGCATGGTACGCTTGGGCCAATACAAGGCTTACACTGTTGGGCATTATCTTGCTGGGTGTCTATTGGGTGATTTCGCTAATATTCAGATTCGTTCTCTTAAGACGGACGAAGAAAGAAGATTATGGGTCTTATAACCTGAAGACTCTCGTTGAGAAAGAGTCTCGTTACTCCAACTACATTATGTGGTGCGGTATTGTAGCAGTCATTCTCTTTGCAGCATTCTCCTTGCAGATGTTCATAGGTAAAGGAAGAAATGGAGTATTCGTACTTATCGTCTTGGCCTTGACTATTTTGATGCCCGTTATTATCCGTTGGCTGGTAATCAAGTACAAGTATAATGGTCAGGCTATCGACCCCACAACAGGTAAGCCTCGCAAACTTGGTGGAAAATGGTTTACCATCATAGGTGGTGTCCTCTTCTGTCTTGCAAGTTGTCTCTTTCTTGTTGGGTCTGTCATGAACGTGTTAAACAGTACGGGCTGGCTTGGTCTGCTAAAAGGCCTTGATAGTGTTTCTTTCTTCATGGCATCTGTCGTTCTTGTCTTAGGCATATTACATCAAAAGGAGAAAATCACTGTTTCGCGCAGACTTCTGATTGTTCTGACTGTTTTAGCCATCGCTTTCTCCGCATCGGTCGCTGGCATTGCAACGCTGAAGGACATCGCAGAATTGAACAAGGTCGGTACCTTGCTGTCAACGGTCATTTTCTCAGAAATGGGCTTATGGGCCCACAAGAAACGGAAATCATGATGCAAACTATTGCAAACAGCGCGCAAACTATTGAGAACGAAAAAGTTTGGAGGCTTACGAAAAAAGTCTTAACTTTGCAACCGAAATTATTAAACTATCACAAATATGAAAAAGGTAATGTTTATTGCAGCCCTGATGCTGGCTGCGCTGCCCACAGAGGCACAACAGGTAAAATATACCATTAACGGTATCAGTAAGGACAATGGTAAAACGGTCAGTCTGATAGACCGCAAAACCAATCAGACCGTCAACACCGCGACAGTGGTAGATGGTAAGTTCACGATGAACGGCAATGCCGAGAAAGATGCCTTTATGGCTATCGGAATCAAGGAGAATCCTTGGGCCACTATCTTCTTCAACGACGGCACGCCCATGACCATCAACCTGAACGACAGTACACTGAAGGGTTCGCCCCTGAACGAGCGTCTGGTACGCTATGACATCGATATTAATGCACCTTATGCTAACTATATGATAAAGATTCAGAGCATGTCGGAAGAGGAGCGTAAGGCTAAGGAGATGGAACTGGCTGGCGGACTGATGATCGCCATGATGAAAATGATGACAGGTGTGGAGAAGGTATTCAAGGAGGAGCGCGAGACGCTCGTCCCCGTCGCCTTCATCAGCGAGTATCAGCAGATGTTCGGTCAGCAGAAACTCGACAGTGTCCTCGCCACCAAACCAGTCTGGGCCAGCCATCCCATCGTAAAAAGCCTGGTGGATCATGCGGCCCAGCAGAAGGCTCTGGAGGAAAAGAAACTTGCTTTTATTGGCAAGCAGTTCATCGACCTTGAGGAGGCTGATCCTGACGGTAAGATGCACAAACTGAGCGAATATGTCGGCAAGGGCAAATGGGTACTGGTTGATTTCTGGGCTTCGTGGTGCGGACCGTGCAAGGCTGAGATGCCGAACGTGGTGGCTGCCTACGAGAAATACCACGACAAGGGTTTTGATATCGTGGGACTTTCATTCGACAATAAGAAGGAACCGTGGGTGAAGGACATCGAGAACCTGAAGATGCCTTGGACGCACCTCTCCGACCTGAAAGGCTGGAAGACGGTAGCCTCGGAGGTCTATGGCGTGAACAGCATCCCTGACAACCTGTTGATCGACCCGCAGGGAAAGATTGTGGCTCGTGGGCTCAGGGCGCAAGCGCTGCAAGACAAACTGAAAGAAATCTTTGAGTAGTTAATAGTGAAGGCCGCGATTAAGCGAGAACAATGCCAAATCGCATTTGAGCATTGTCGAGCGTGAGCGGGCTCGATGTGAAACATCAATAGTGAAAAGTGAAGAGTGAAAAGTGAAGAGTGAAAAGTGAATAATCCCCGAATTGCTTGGCAATTCGGGGATTTTTGTTTAACTTTGCACCGGATTATGAGTATACTGAACTTAGATAAAGACCGCAGGCGGTTCTCCTTTGAGGTGCTGCCCCCGCTGAAGGGGACGGGTACCGACAGGCTTTTTGCCGACATCGACCAATTGAAGGAGTTCGATCCTGCATACATCAACATCACGACCCACCACTCCGAGTTTGTCTACAAGGAACTGGCAAACGGACAGTTTGAGCGGAGTAGAATCCGGCGCCGTCCTGGCACCATCGCCATTGCTGCCGCCATCCAACAGCGCTATCATATCCCTGTGCAGCCCCATGTGATTTGCAGTGGTGCTACCGTGGAGGATATTGAGTACGAACTGCTTGACCTGCAGTTTCTGGGTATCAGCGACCTGTTGCTGTTGCGTGGCGACAAGGCGAAGGAGGATAGTCGGTTTGTGCCGACGCCAGGCGGTCATGCCCATACGACAGACCTGATACAGCAGGTGAAGCGTTTCAACGAGGGCTTCTTTGTCGATGGCACACCCATCAAGAATCCGGGCCGTCCGTTCGACTATGGGGTGGCCTGCTATCCGGAGAAGCATGAGGAGGCACCCAATCTGGAGATGGATATGGAATATCTGAAACAGAAGCAGGAACTTGGGGCGCAATATGCAGTGACACAGTTGTTCTTTGACAATGAGAAATATTTCTCTTTCGTGGAGAAAGCCAGAGGGATGGGCATCACCATTCCTATCATCCCAGGCATCAAACCACTGGCCAAACTGACGCAGTTGACAGTGGTGCCGAAGACGTTCCATTGTGACATCCCGGAGCCATTGGCCAAGGAGATCGTGAAGTGTAAGACCGATGAGGATGCCCGTCAGTTGGGCATTGAGTGGACCACGGAACAATGTCGCGACCTGTATCAGCACGGGGTGAACAACATCCATTTCTATACGGTGTCGGCAGTGGAGAGCGTCGTGGAAGTCGCAAAGCGATTGTTATGAATTGGAGTGAGGTGATAGGGCAGAAGGAGGTGCAGGAGCGCCTGATGCAGATGGTCAGTGAAGACCGTCTGCCGCATGCCCTGATGCTCTGCGGACCGCAAGGTGTCGGGAAGATGGCACTGGCAATGGCCTTTGGCTGTCAGTTGCTTGACGATGGCAGAGCATCGTCGAAGGCCATGCTCGACAAGTTGGAGCACCCTGACCTACACTTCACCTATCCGACCATCAAACTGCCCTCGATGTCGAGCGAACATAAGCCTGTGAGTGATGATTTCGCAAAGGAATGGCATGAGTTGATCATGGGAGGCCCATACTTCACGATGGATGACTGGATGCAGGCGATGGGTGGTGAGAACCAACAGGCCATCATCACCGCTGGCGAGAGCGACGACCTGGTGCGGAAACTCTCGTTGAAGTCGAGTCAGGGGGGCTATAAGGTCAGCATCGTCTGGCTACCGGAACGCATGAATATCGAGTGCGCCAACAAACTCCTGAAACTTATCGAGGAACCGCCCCACCAGACGGTGTTCATCATGGTCTGTGAGGAACCCGACAAACTATTGGAAACCATCCGCAGTCGGGTGCAGCGCATCGACGTGAAGAAGATTGAGGATGACATCATCGAGCAGGCCCTTGTGGAGCGACGGGGTATCAGTGAGGCGGCAGCCCACCGTATCGCCAGACTCGCCAATGGCAGTTGGTTGAAGGCGATGGAAGAACTTCAGGTAGGCTCAGAGAACGAGCAGTTCCTGGATTTGTTCATCTCGCTGATGCGACTGGCCTATCAACGGAAGATCAAGGACCTGCGTAAGTGGAGTGAGGTGATGGCCGGTTTCGGACGTGAGAAGCAGAAGCGCTGGCTGACCTATTTCCTTAGGATGATCCGTGAGAACTTCATGTATAACTTCCAACAGGAAGAACTGGTGTATATGACGGAGAAGGAAGAGGATTTTGCCCGTAACTTCGCACGGTTCGTGAATGAGGGGAATATCCTGCCCATCAGTGACCTGGCTAATCTGGCCATCCGTGACATCGGACAGAATGCCAATGCGAAGATCGTGTTTTTCGATTTCGCGCTGCAAATGATAGTATTATTGATTCAGAAATAGATATGACAGACAAGACAAAAGAATTGCCCATCATGGTAGGCTGTGACAGAGGATTATGTCATCAGGCCGTAGGACGACAGGACCGACAGTTGAATACCTACGACTGGCTGGCTGATGTGCCTGGCAATGCCGAAGATACCGACCTGGTGGAGGTGCAGTTCAAACATACCCGTAAGGGCTATTATCACAATGTGAATAATCTGCCGTTGAAGAAAGGAGATATCGTGGCGGTGGAAGCCAGTCCCGGACATGATATCGGTGTGGTGACACTGACAGGCCGACTGGTGAAACTGCAGATCAAGAAAGCCAATCTGAAATCGGCTGACGACATCAAACGTATCTACCGTATCGCCCGTGAGATCGACATGCAGAAGTTCCATGAGGCCAAGGCCCGTGAGCACTCGACGATGATAGAGAGTCGTATGATTGCCAAGGGACTCGGACTGCAGATGAAGATTGGTGATGTGGAGTATCAGGGCGACGGCAACAAGGCCATCTTCTACTATATCGCCGACGAACGTGTGGACTTCCGTCAGTTGATTAAAGATCTGGCTGCTGCCTTCCACGTACGTATCGAGATGAAACAGATCGGTGCGCGTCAGGAGGCTGGACGTATCGGTGGTACGGGTCCCTGTGGACGGGAACTCTGTTGCGCCACCTGGATGAAGAACTTCTCCAGTGTCAGCACGAATGCGGCCCGATTCCAAGATATCTCACTGAATCCCCAGAAGTTGGCTGGCATGTGCGCCAAACTGAAATGCTGCCTGAACTATGAGGTCGATGACTATGTAGAGGCCAGCAAACGCCTGCCCGGCAAGGATGTCGTGCTCCAGACGCAGGATGCCGACTATTACCTCTTCAAGAGTGATATCTTGGCTGGACTCGTATCTTATTCCACAGACAAGAATATCGCTGCGAATGTGGAGACCATCACCGCTGTCCGTGCCAAGGAGATCATCGAGATGAACAAACAGGGCGAAAAGCCTCTGTCACTTCAGGAAGATGGTCATCAGAAACCTGTCAAACAGCATGTGGATCTGGCCGGAGGTGATATCAGCCGGTTCGACAAGTCGAAGAAAAAGAAGAAAAAGAAGAAGAAACCATCGGATGCGCCCCAGGACAACCATGCGAAGGAATAACAAATGGATATGTCTCGGTATCATGCTTGCGGTTGCTATAGGTCTGGCCTCTTGCGACCGTAAGACGATTTATTATCACTATGAGCATGCACCAGTGGAAGGATGGGAAAAGGGTGACGTATTGTCCTTTGAGGTGCCTCCAGTCAGCGAGGGGACCTATCGGGAGGAAGTGGGACTGCGTATCGACAAGAGTTATCCCTTTCTGGGCTTATGTCTTGTCATGAAACAGACCATCCTGCCTTCAGGTTATGTGCATCTTGACACGCTGAACTGTAACCTGATAGATCAGGATGGCAACAACAAGGGCCCCGGTCTCAGTTATTATCAGTACAGTTTCCATGTGAATACGCTTCGTCTGCAGGAAGGCGACTCCCTGTATATCACGGTGAAACACAATATGAAGCGTGAGATGATGCCTGGCATAGCAGATGTCGGCATTCGTCTGGACAAACAATAACCCTATTATATATAATTAGGTACGCGCGAGATTCCTGCCTGCATCTATTCTCAGGAAGATAAAGAGCAGGATGGTGAATCCCCATAAGGAGGAACCGCCGTAACTGAAGAACGGCAGCGGAATGCCGATGACAGGTGTCAGACCTAATACCATGCCCACATTGATGAACACGTGGAACAGGAAGATACTTAATACCGAATAGCCATAGACCCTTCCGAAACGGTAGGGCTGACGTTCTGCCAGGTGGATGAGACGCAGGATCAGACACCAGAACAGGAACAACACACCTGCGGAGCCAAGAAAACCTTCCTCCTCGCCAACGGTACAGAAGATGAAGTCGGTATCTTGCTCCGGCACATATTTCAACTTCGTCTGTGTGCCATTCAGGAATCCTTTACCCTTGATGCCACCAGAGCCAATGGCAATCTGACTCTGATGCACGTTGTAGCCGGCACCCTTCAGGTCTTCCTCCAGACCGAGAAGGACATTGATACGTACACGCTGGTGGGGCTCCATCAGATGATTGAGCACATAGTCGGCAGCATTGAAGAAGACGACGGAACCAAAGGCGAAGAGCGCAATCCACATATAGTTCCTGATACGGGTGGATAAGGCTTGCCAGAACAGATAACCTATCAGAAGGGCTGTCATGATCAGTTGGACATACACGATGTCGAAGGGAATGACGTAGAGGGAAAACAACAGGAAGATGAGGGTGATGCCGATGGTGGCTATCAGGATACGCCAGGCTTCCCGTTTGTTTTCGCAATAGATATATACCATTGCCCCTGAGAAGATATGTATCAGGAATAGGACAATAAACTTGCCTACGGAAGTGGGTGTGTACAAGAGCATGGTGTCGGCATAGCGGATGCCCACGACGAAATAGATAACCATTGCCACACCTGTGAACAACACACTGCCTGGCATACCCTCACGGTAGAACATCAGGAAAAAGGCCAGATAGACAAGGGCAGAGCCCGTCTCCCGCTGAAGGACGATGAACAGCATCGGCAACAGGATAATGGCCAGTGTGATGGCAAAGTGTTTCCATTTATGGATGTCATAGCCGTAGTTACTCATGAACTTCGCCAGTGCCAGTGCTGTGGCGAACTTCGCAAACTCCGCCGGCTGGAGGCGCAGGGGACCTAATACCAGCCACGATCGGGATCCCTTGATGGTGTGTGGATTGAAGATGGTGGCAAAGAGCAGGATCAGCATGGCACCGAAGATCACGTAGGCAAAGGTGTCGTAGAAACGGTCGTCGAGCAACAGGATGATCAGGCCTAATACGATAGAGGTGCCTATCCAGACAATCTGCATACCGGAACGACTGTCGAGACTGAGGATATCCGTCTCGCCGTAGGTGTAACTGGCACCGCAGACACTCATCCATCCCAACCCCAGCAGAGCGAGATAGAGGATGATCGTCAGCCAGTCGATGGAACGCAGTACGCTGGGTTGTTTATCTGTCCGCTGAACCATACGCAATTCTTTTGTTTTGGATACCCCGAGCCTTCGCCTCAGACGCAGGAGAGAGTTTTCCGTTGATAAACTGTTCCATGATCAGACCACCGATAGGTACACCGTAGGTGGCACCCCATCCGCCGTTCTCCACATAGACGGCAACGGCAATCTTTGGGTTGTCCATAGGTGCAAAGCCCATAAACACAGAGTGGTCGTGACCACGGTTCTGGGCTGTACCCGTCTTTCCGCATGGCACGAAACTGTGCCTTGACAGTTCCTTACAGGTTCCACCCATCGCCGAAGAACGCATGCCCTTGACGATATACTCGTAGGCTTCGCGGTTGGCCTTGGTGAAATGACGCCGGGTGAAGGTGGTGTCGAGGGGTTCGCCCTGTACCTTCCTGACCACGTGAGGCACATAATAAAAGCCTCTGTTGGCGATGGTAGCACCAAGATTGGCTATTTGGAGCGGGGTGAGCAATACCTCGCCCTGTCCGATGGCGATGGAGATAACCGTCAAACCGTTCCAGGAACCTTTATAGGCCTTATCGTAGAACTGGGCATTGGGAATCAGACCACGTTTCTCGCCTGGCAGGTCAATACCCAACTTATAACCGAATCCCATGCTGACCATATAGTCGCGCCAGGTGTTCATGGCATTCTGCACAGAACCGTATTTGGAGATGTTTGTATTGATCATATGGTAGAGTCCCCAACAGAAGAAACCGTTACAGGACGTGCTGAGGGCAGGGACAAGCGGAAGGGGAGCGGCATGTCCGTGACAGCCTACGTGCAGACCCTTGAAATTGAATCCATGTCCACAGGGGTAGGGGGTCGACGGGGTGATGATGCCTTCTGACAGAAAGGTCAGTCCCTGTGAGGTCTTGAAGGTGGAACCTGGCGGATAGAGTCCCATGATACTACGGTTCAACAATGGCTTCCACACATCCTGACTCAGTATCTTGTGATTTTTGCTGCGCTCACGTCCCACCATCAGTCGTGGGTCGTATGAGGGAGAAGAAACCATACATAACACCTCACCGGTAGACGGTTCGATGGCGACGATACTGCCAATCTTACCTTCCATCAGTCGTTCACCCAGAGCCTGGAGTTCGTAATCGATACTCAGCGTCAGGTTCTTACCGGGAACGGGACGTTGGTCGAGTGCACCGTTCTGGTAACGGCCCTGAATCCGTCCGTGCGCATCACGGAGCAGGATCTGCATGCCTTTGACACCTCGGAGTTGTTTCTCGTAGGATCGTTCCACACCGAGTTTTCCGATATAGTCGCCAGGCTGATAGTAGTCGTCTTCCTCAATGTCGGCAGGCGACACCTCTGCCACATCACCCAGGATGTGGGCACCCATATTATATTGATACTGACGGACGCTGCGCTTCTGGACGTAGAAGCCAGGGAAACGGTACATCTTCTCCTGGAAGATGCTAAAGTCCTTGTCGGACAACTGACTCATGAACAACTGCTGGGTGAATCTGGAATAGCCGGGATTACGGTTACGGTCCTTGATCGTGGCCATGCGTTTGTCAAACTCTTCCTTACTGATGCCCAGGGCTTGACAGAAGTCCAGGGTGTCCAGTCGTCCGTTGGCCTCATTCATCACTACCATGATGTCGTACGAGGGCTGGTTGTAAACCAGTAGTTTCCCATTACGGTCAGAGATGACACCACGGGAAGGAAACTCTACCTTCTTGAGGAAAGCATTCGAGTCGGCACTCTTCTTATAGTCGTCACTGGTAATCTGGAGTGTAAACAGACGGATAATATAGATGACTACAATCAATGTAGCCACCCCACTAATCACGTACCGTCTTTTTCCAAGATTATAGTCCTTCACTTTGTTCGTACACTTTCAATGGCAAGGATCAATATCAAAGTCAGGAACGCACTACAGACGGCACAGGCCAGCCAGTGTACCCAGTTGTAGAAGGTAAAGGCTTCCACGGCAAAGAATACCAGACAGAAAATCAGTATCAATATGGCACTGAAAAAAGTGAATTTTCCCCAGCCCAATGATTTGGCGGATATCTCCAGTTCTTCGAAGGAATCCCGGGGGATAAACAGTTCAAGCAGGTAGGGTTGTATGGCAGCAATAAGTGTCATGGATCCTGCCGCCAGTCCGGGCGTGTTGGAGAAGACGTCAATAGCCAGTCCTAAGGCAAAGCACCAAAGTAAGATGGCCCATTTGGGTGTATTACGGTGGAAGGTGATGGCAAAGTAGATGTATAATAGTGGGATGGCCACACCAAAGAGGTGTATATGATTCAGAATCAGTATCTGAACCACACACAGGGCAACAAACAGCCCCAACCGTTTCAACAGTTCTAACGACATATCCTTAGTTTCCTTTCATTCTGATAGAGTCGCGGGCTGCTTCCAACAGATTCACGCGTTCTGGTATATGCTTGTCACAGATGACGACCACATCCCGTAGACAACTGAAGTCCGTACTCAGGCGCGTCTGTAGTTTGTACGACAGACCATCGTTCGAGTTGAACACTTTCTCAATCTTTCCAACCAAGATGCCTGGCGGGAAGATGGACGAGTAACCGCTGGTGACAATCCATTCGCCTTTCTTGAAATGTGCATGACGGGGAATGTCTTCCACATACGCAATCGTCGGGTCTCCGCCTGTCCAGTGCAGATAACCGAAGTAATCGCGGTTACGGATGGCACAACTGATACGTGATGAACTGGTGTTCAGGGCCGGTATGACAACCGCATAATGGTCAGAGACCAGATAGACCACTCCCACGATACCATTTCCGCAGGCCACACCCATATCCACCTCCACGCCATCAGCCTTTCCTTTGTTGATGGTGATGAGATTGTCGGGTCTGTTAATGGTGTTAGCCACCACCTTTGCGGGAATCAGCCTGAACTGACTTAGGAACTGCAGTTCATTGCGCTGTTCTACCGTTGTGTCCTTGGTGGCTTCCGTATACAGTCTGCGCAATTGCGCCACTTGTCTTTCCAGGTAGAAGTTACGGAGGGTGAGTTCCTCATTGGCTCTGGTCATCGAGAAGAAGGAGGTGATGCCACTTTCCACCTCATAGACCTTGCCTGCCATCGCATTGGCGGATGACAACCACACGCTTTCCTGATAAGTATTGTATCTGAACAACATAACACCACTGATTACCTCCAATATGACGAAGAGTAACCAGTGATGATATTTTCGAAGGAAATCGAGTAGGTTGTGCATCTACCTTACTTGATTATCGCATCAGGAAAGAGAAACGGTCAATATTCTTCAGGGCAATACCGGCACCCTTAGCCACACTGTGGAGAGGATCCTCAGGTACGTGGAACGGAATATTGATCTTGTCTTCCAGACGACGGTCAAGACCACGTAACAGTGCACCGCCTCCAGAGAGGTAGATACCGTTCTTCACGATATCGGCATAGAGTTCTGGTGGTGTGTTCTCGAGTGCGGAGAGAACAGCATTCTCGATCTTCGATACCGTCTTGTCAAGACAGTGTGCAATCTCCTGATAGCATACGGGTACCTCCATGGGGAGAGCCGTGATACGGTTCGGGCCATGTACGATGAAATCCTCAGGTGCCTCGTCGCCAAGATCTGTCAGGGCAGAACCCACATTGATCTTGATGCGCTCGGCCATACGTTCACTGACCTTCACATTATGCTGACGACTCATATACTCCTGAATATCTGCCGTCAGGTCGTCACCAGCCGTACGGATGGAGTTGTTGCTGACGATACCGCCCAGTGAGATCACGGCGATCTCCGTAGAACCACCACCGATATCCACGATCATATTTCCTTCCGGAGCCTCTACGTCGATACCGATACCAATGGCAGCAGCCATCGGTTCGAAAATCAGATAGACATCACGTCCGTCAGCGTGTTCTGCTGAGTCGCGTACGGCACGGAGTTCAACTTCGGTAGAACCGGAAGGTACGCCAATCACCATACGGAGGGAGGGGGAGAACAGGCGGGAGCCTGTGTGTACCATCTTTATCAGTCCGCGCATCATCTGCTCACAGGCAGAGAAGTCGGCTATCACACCGTCGCGCAGCGGACGGATGGTACGGATGTTGTCGTGCGTCTTTTCATACATCATCTTTGCCTTTGCACCTACGGCAATCATCTTGTCGGTACGACGGTCAAGGGCAACGACAGATGGCTCGTCTACCACGATCTTGTCGTCGCTGATGATGATAGTGTTTGCTGTGCCCAGGTCCATTGCAATCTCCTGGACGAAACTAAAGAATCCCATTCTAATTTACAATTTGACAATTTACAATTCGACAATTTACTTTTCGAACCAGCCGTGGATGGCGGTGTCGTAGTGGCTGCTCACACCAAAGGCACGGGTGGCGAACATACGACGCTGTTCCTTGGTGGTCTCGGCACCCTGTTTGTTCAGGATGTCAAGGAGTACACCGTATTCTGCCTTACTGGGTACAATCACCACATCGTTGAAGTTCTTGGCACCTGCACGGATCAGTGAGATGCCGCCGATATCAATCTTCTCGATGATATCATCTTCTGCAGCGCCACTGGCAACGGTCTGTTCAAACGGATACAAATCCACGATGACGAGGTCGATCTCGGGAATCTCGTAACGCTTCATCTGCTCCAGGTCTCCTTCGTTGTCACGACGTCCCAGAATACCTCCGAACACTTTCGGATGGAGCGTCTTCACACGGCCACCTAATATGGAGGGATACGTTGTCACGTTCTCTACCTTCTGGCACTCATAGCCGAGTGACTCAATAAACTTTTGTGTACCACCAGTGGATAAGAACTTGACGCCTTCCTCATTCAGTTTCTTGAGCAACTCGTCCAGTCCGTCCTTGTGAAAAACCGATACCAAAGCGGTCTTAATCTTCTTTCTGTCAGCCATACTTTTTCTTATAACGTTATAATAAATGCATTTAGGGTGCAAAGATAATAAAAAGTCGCGGATTATATCACATTTCTCTCCAGAAAATTAGATAAATCCGCGATGTAGTTAAGATAGGTCAATTAAAAGACCTTCAACCTTAGTTGTATTTCAAAATCTGACCGGGCATCAGGCGAATATTCTTCCCGATGTGGTTCAGTTTACAGAGTGCATCGATGGTCATACCACGCTTCTTGGCGATGGCCTGCAGCGTCTCACCTTTCTTCACCTTGTGGAAGTGTACTTCAGGAGCGAAGGAAACCTCCGGGGCAGCGATGGCCATTTCCGTATCATCGTCGTCGGCAGTTTCCAGTCGACCTGAACCAGTGGCACTGGCATTGGCACCACGCAGACGGGTGGCCTGTGCCGACTCGGCGGCATACCTGCTACGCTTGAAGGTCCAGAAATCGCCTGTGACATCCTGGTTACGGAAGTCGAACATCAGGGCGGGGTTGAGGGCCACGCCACAGAGACGTGTCTCGAAATGCAGGTGGGAACCTGTGCTACGTCCCGTATTTCCACCAAGGGCGATGGGGTCGCCAGCACGCACTTCCTGATTCTCTTCCACGAGCCACTTCGACAGGTGACCATAGTAGGTCTCCAATCCGTTATAGTGGCGGATGACGATATATTTTCCATAACCCTTGCGGGCACCTTCGTTCTTCACGACACGTACCTTTCCGCTGAATGCGGCACGGATGGTGTCACCGATATAGACCTTGATGTCGAGTCCCTTGTGCTGACGTCCCCAGCGGGCCCCGAAGTTCGAGGTAATCACACGACTGGGTGTCGGCATACAGAAACCGCGCAGGTCGATGGTGGCCTCATCGGGCAACGGTGTATTGGCACGATAGTGGGTTGAAATGTTGTCGAACTCATCATACAGATCGGATGCAGGATTGTCGAGCATCTCCTGATAAATCAGTTGGTTGAGCGCAACGGAATCAACCTGTTTCATTTTCTTGTCAACGGGAGCCTGACGGGCTAACAAATCCTGCGCCTGAAGAGAGGCGGCTGATAGCGACATCACGGCTGTTATAAGTGTAATCTTTATGGTCTTAAACATCATTCTTTTGTTAGAGTTTGTCCGCATTATGCGAAAATACTGCGCAAAGGTAATAAAAAGTTTTCAAAAACGAACCAAAAAGATGTGTACGTTAACAAAGTTTAGGGTTGTTTTAACACTCGATTGTAAAGTGAGCATCTCCAATATGTTATGAAATCACCCCCCAATTGATGTTTGTCTTACGTAATTCACGGAGCCGTTTCCACAGGATTCCATACTTATCGGATTGGCATTCGGGATCGTCCTTAATGATGACCTGTGCCGTATCACGGGCCATCTGCACCAACTGACCGTCACGGGCAATATCTGCTATTTTCAGGTCGAAGGCCATACCACTCTGTTGCGTCCCTTCCAAGTCGCCCGGGCCACGCAGTTTCAGGTCGGCCTCGGCAATGCGGAAACCGTCGTTGGTGTCGCACATGATGTCGATGCGCTTACGGGTGTCCTCACTGAGTTTGTAGGGAGTGACGAGGATACAGAAACTCTGGTCCGCACCACGACCCACGCGTCCTCTGAGTTGGTGCAGTTGTGAGAGTCCGAAACGCTGGGCCTCGAGAATCACCATCACGGAGGCATTCGGCACGTTGACGCCTACCTCAATCACCGTGGTGGCGACAAGGATCTGCGTCTCGCCACTGACAAAGCGCTGCATCTCTTCCTCCTTGTCCTTGGGTTTCATCTTGCCATGCACCTTGCTGAGCCGGAACTCGGGGAAGGCTTGTTTCAACACTTCGAAGCCGTCTTCGAGGTTCTTCAGGTCGCTCTTCTCACTCTCCTCAATGAGGGGGAAGACGATATACACCTGTCGTCCTTCGTGGATTTGTTGACGGATACCGTCGTAGAGTGTAGTCATACGGGTATCAAAGACGTGAGTGGTTCTCACGGGTTTCCGGCCTGGTGGCAGTTCGTCAATCACGCTGACATCGAGATCGCCATAGAGTGTCATCGCCAACGTACGGGGGATGGGCGTGGCTGTCATCACGAGGACGTGGGGCGGATTGATGCTCTTGCTCCAGAGTTTGGCACGCTGGGCTACTCCGAAACGGTGCTGCTCGTCGACAACTACAAACCCCAGTCTGGCAAACTGCACAGGATCTTCAATGACGGCATGGGTGCCCACTAATATGTGAATAGTACCGTCCATCAGTCCGTCGAGCACTTCTTGCCTACGTTTTCCTTTCACGATGCCAGTCAACAGTGCTACCCGCAAGTCCATCCCTTTAAGGAATTCCATGATGGTCTGCAGATGCTGTTCTGCCAGGATCTCTGTAGGAGCCATGATACAGGCTTGATAGCCATTGTCGATGGCAATGAGCATCGACATCAGTGCCACGAGTGTTTTGCCAGAGCCGACATCACCCTGCAAAAGACGGTTCATCTGTCTGCCGGAGCCCATGTCTTTTCTGATTTCTCTGATGACGCGTTTCTGGGCTTCTGTCAACGGGAAAGGCAGGTAGTTGCTGTAAAAGGTGTTGAATACATGACCGACCACGGAGAATACGTAGCCCCTGTATTTCCGCCGCTGGTCGCTCGCGTACCTTAATATATTAAGTTGAATATAGAAGAGTTCTTCGAATTTCAGTCTGAAGCGCGCCCGTTCCAGGTCTTTGGCGTTCTGAGGGTAGTGTACGATGCGGAAGGCCTCGTCGCGCCCCATCAGGTGGCGCTCGGCTATAATGAAGTCGGGCAGGGTTTCAGGCAGAGGTGGCAGTTTCTCGATGAGCACCTTCGTCAGTCGTTCGATGGCCCGTGAGTTCAGTCCGCTCTTCTTCATCTTCTCCGTCGTGTTGTAATAGGGCTGTAATCCCATCGACGAGAGATCTACCTTCGCAGCGTCATCGAGATCTGGGTGGGTGAAGTTAATGCGGTTATTGAATACAGTGGGTTTGCCAAACACCAAGTATTTCGTGCCGATCTTATAGTTCTGTTTGGCATATTTGCCGCCATTAAACCACGTCAGGTCGGCGATGGCTGTCCCGTCGGTGAAGTGGGCCACCACTCTTTCCTTGCGTGGACCCATTGGAAAAGTCTCAAAACTCAGGATATGTCCCACCACCTGTACATAGGGCATGTCGCCCGTCAGTTCGTGGATGGTGTAGACCTTCGAGCGGTCCACGTATTTATAAGGATAGTATTCGAGCAGGTCGCCATAGGTCTCGATACCGAGTTCATTGCTCAGCATCTTCTTGCGGTTAGGCCCTACGCCCGGCAAGAATTTGATATCTTGGTCGAGGATGTTCAATTGATAATGGACAATTGAGAATTGATAATTGCTTCGGCGACGGTGATGTCGTAGGGCGTGGTGATCTTGATGTTTTCGCGATTGCCTTCGACGAGTGTGATCTGGTGACCATACGACTCCACCACGGAGGCATCATCCGTAAAACCGTCGTTATAGGGTTGTCTGTTCGCTGCCTTTAACAACTGAATATCAAATGTCTGTGGCGTCTGCACCAACCGATACTCATCTCTCGGTACGGTCTTGGAATTACACACGGGGACAGGAACGTTGTGTAATTTGGTGTGACCATTACACAACGTTCCTGTCCCCGTGTGTAATTGTCTGACGGTTTCGACGATGGGGATGACGGGGATGACGGCCTTGGCGGTACGGGCTGTCTCGTAGCAACGACGGATGACCTCGATGCTGGGGAAGGGGCGCACGCCATCATGCACACCTATCACCCCCTGTGCATCGTCGGGCACGAGGGCGAGTCCGTTCTGTACGGAATGAAAACGTGTCTGTCCGCCATTCGCCAATAGATATTCGACCTTAAAGTTGTATTCTTTGCAGAGTCCCTGCCAGTAGTCCTGCTGGGCTTCCGGCAGCACCAGGATAATCTGCAAATCCTTCGAATATGCACGGAACCGCTCTATCGTCCGCATCAACACGGGCTTCCCGCCAATGGGCAGAAACTGCTTGGGAATATCGCTCCCCATCCGCAGCCCTTTTCCCCCAGCCACAATTATTACATAGTCCATGGCGGCAGCAAATTTATCACTTTTCACTGTTCACTTTTCACTTCTCCGCCATCAGATGCTTGAACCGCATACCCTCCGCAATCTGGTCAGAGGTCTTCTTGTCCACGAGTTGTGCCAACAGTTCGTAGGCGTATGGGAAGGCTGCCGCAGGCCCCTCACCAGTAGTCACGTTGCCATCCACCGTGAAGAGGTCACCCGTATAGGTGGCACCTGCCTCTTTCAGCACTTTCTCGAAGCCCGGAAAGCAGGTGGCCTTCTTGCCGTCGAGGATACCCAACTGCGCCAGTACCACCGCCGGAGCGGCACAGATGGCTGCCACTTTCTTGCCGGCAGCAAACTGATTCATCACCACCTTACACACTCCCTCGTGCGCAAACAGGTTGCTGGCGCCAGGCATACCGCCAGGCAACATAATCAGGTCGGCATCCTCGTAGTCGCTCTGCTCAAACTGGATGTCTGCCTCGATATTCACGCCATGAGCCGACTCCACGAGCGGAAACTCTGTGGTGCTCACCGTTACAACCTCCACACCGCCACGACGCAGCACGTCGATGGGAATCAGCGCCTCGACATCCTCGAAGCCGTCTGCTAAGAATACATAAACTTTTGCCATAATCATTCTTTTTAGGGTTTCTGACCGCAAAGATACAAAAAAAAACATAATTAGCAATACGTAATTCACATTTTTCACTTTTCACTTTTCACTTTTCACTTCTTTTTCTTAACTTTGCACCCAAAAGCGAAGAATATGGAACATCAGAGACTCAGATTTGCCCTTTTTGGCAATATCTTCCAAGCCAAGAAGTCGGCCAGCATCCAGAAGGTGCTCTCCTGCATCGCCAATTACGGCGCCGACCTCTATGTCGACAAGGAGTATTATGACTTCCTAAGAGATGACCAGCGTTTGGATGTCAACGCCACGAAGATTTTCTCGGGCGATGATTTCGAGGCCGATTTCGTCATTTCTATGGGTGGCGACGGCACGTTCCTCAAGTCCGCCAGCAGGGTAGGGCGTAAAAACATCCCCATCCTGGGTGTCAATATGGGACGCCTGGGATTCCTTGCCGACATCAGTCCCGACGATATCGAACGCTGTCTGGAAGCCCTTCATAATGACGATTTCGCCATCGAGTCGCGTGCCTTGATACAGGTCGAGGCCGACGGACAGCCGTTGGGTGAGTGCAGCACTGCACTCAACGATGTAGCCGTCCTGAAACGTGACTCCGCCTCGATGATCTCCATCCGCGCCTGCATCAACGGCCAGTATCTGAACACCTATCAGGCCGACGGTCTGGTCATTTCCAGTCCTACGGGTTCTACGGCCTATTCCCTCTCCAATGGTGGCCCGATCATCGTCCCTGGCACGAAGGTCTTTTCTATGACAGCCGTTGCTCCGCACTCGTTGAATGTGCGTCCCATCGTACTGCCCGACTCGTCCGTCATCGAACTCGATGTGGAGAGCCGTAGTCACCATTTCCTTGTGGCCATCGACGGCCGCTCGGAGAAATGCAAGGAAGGCACGAAGATTGTGCTCCGTCGTGCACCATACGATATTAAGGTGGTGAAGCGCTCCGACCATCGTTACTTCAATACCCTCCGCGAGAAGATGACCTGGGGCGTAGACACAAGATAGTGAATAGTGAATAATGAAGAGTGAATAGTGTACGATGAAAAGTTAAAAAATCCCAACGCGGGAAAACTATTCACTATTCACTATTCGTTATTCACTAAAAAATCGCTACCTTTGCACCCGCAAACGAAAAAGGTCGGCATAGCTCAGTTGGTTAGAGTATCACCTTGACATGGTGGGGGTCCTTGGTCCGAATCCAAGTGTCGACACAAAATTAAAGGCTGCCAAACGGCAGCCTTTCTTTATTTCTTCTTCACGGGATCGCAGGTCAGTCCGCAGCCCAGTTTCTTGAAAATCTTCCTGTCCACCTCACTCAGCATCACCGTCGAGTGTACCTGACAGTCGCGCAACTTCGGCAGTTGTTCCAGTGCCTTGCGGCAGTTCTCGTCATCGTTCGAGAGCACGCTCAGTGCCACCAGCACCTCGTCGGTATGCAGGCGGGGGTTTCTGGCGCCTAAGTATTCCGTCTTCGTCTTCTGCACAGGTTCGATGAGACTCTGTGAAATAAGTTTCACTTCGTGGTCAATGCCTGCCAGATACTTCGTGGCGTTCAGTAGCAGGGCGGCGCTGCACCCCAGCAGTGGCGACGACTTGGAAGTGATGACTGTGCCGTCTTCCAGTTCGATGGCTGCCGATGTGTGTCCGCTCTCAATCTTCTTCTCGTAGGCGGCAGTGGTCACGCGGCGGAAGGCCGTGCTGATCTTTGCCTGATTGAACAGCAGTCGTATCTTGCTTACCTCATTCTCGTTGTCGGCTCCGTCGGCCATCTTATTGGTAGCATCGTAGAACCGTCGGATGATCTCGTCCTTCGAGGCCTTGCAGCACACCTCGTCGTCGCAGATGCAGAAGCCCACCATGTTCACACCCATGTCCGTCGGACTCTTATAGGGGTTCTCGCCGTAGATACCCTCAAATAGCGCGTTCAGCACGGGGAAGATCTCGATGTCGCGGTTGTAGTTGATAGCGGTCTTGCCGTAGGCTTCCAGATGGAACGGGTCAATCATGTTCACATCGTTCAGGTCGGCGGTGGCGGCCTCGTAGGCGATGTTCACGGGGTGTTTCAGCGGTAGGTTCCACACGGGGAAGGTCTCGAACTTCGCGTAGCCCGCACGCACGCCCCGCTTGTTCTCATTGTAGAGTTGCGAGAGACAGGTGGCCATCTTACCGCTGCCTGGGCCCGGGGCCGTCACGATGACCAGCGGACGGGTGGTCTCCACGAAGTCGTTCTTGCCGAAGCCCTCGTCGCTGGCAATCAGTTCCACGTTGTGCGGGTAGCCGTCGATGGGGTAGTGGATGTACGACTTAATGCCCTCGCGCTCCAGACGGTGCCGGAACTGGTCGGCGGCGTGCTGACCGTTGTAGTGGGTGATCACCACCGAGCCCACCATGAACTGACGGCTCATAAACTCGTCGCGCAGTCGTAGCACGTCCTCGTCGTAGGTGATGCCCAGATCGGCGCGTATCTTGTTCTTCTCGATGTCCTCGGCGCTGATCACGATCAGTATCTCGATCGAGTCGCGCAGTTGGGCCAGCATCCTCAGTTTCGAGTCGGGCTTAAAGCCGGGCAGCACGCGCGAGGCGTGGTGGTCGTCAAACAACTTGCCGCCGAGTTCCATATACAGTTTACCGTCGAACTGTGCGATGCGCTCGCGGATGTGCTCGCTCTGTATTTTGAGGTATTTCTCGTTGTCGAATCCTATTTTCATTTTATGGTCTTTTTTTAATTTGCCTGCAAAATTACGAAATATTTCCTGAACTACCAAGTGTTTCCCTTATAATTTTATAATCCATGTTTTTTAATTCAAATCCTTGTCTCAAAACCGGGGCACGTTTATGCAACCCCTGCAAAATTGTCCCTCAATTCTGGGGCATGTCATCGATGGAAAGCGTGTATTGGGCGCTCCTGACGAGATACAAGAAGTGAAGAATGCTATTGAAGCCTATCGCCTGATGCCAGAACTGGATGCCTTCAAGGAAAAGGATCTGCTGAAGGCTCATGGACTGATAATGAAAGACCTGGTGAAACAAGCAGGACACTACCGTCAGGAGGGTGCAGGCGTATTTGATGGGAATGGCAACTGTCTTCACATGGCTCCTCCTGCTGATCGTGTGCCACAACTGATGGGCGACCTTTTCCAATGGGTGAAAACGACGAAAGAGCATCCGTTGATTCATTCGTGTGTGTTCCATTATGAGTTTGAATTTATCCATCCATTTATTGATGGTAATGGCCGTATGGGCCGTTTCTGGCAAACGATGTTGCTCTCTCGCTGGAAGGGTATCTTTGCATGGATTCCTGTAGAGATTATTGTAAAAGACCATCAGCAGGATTACTACAATGTCATTGCCCAGAGCGATGCTGCCGGCAATAGTACAGCATTTGTGGAGTTTATGCTGAAATGCTTGCTGGATGCAATGGAGAATTATGAGGATGAAGAGAATGTGATTCCTTATAAAGTGCAGGATAAAGTGCAGGATAAAGTGCAGGATAAATTTCCAGAGGTTTCACAATCTACATGGGATGTATTGGCCATTATCCAACAGAATCCAAAAGCAACGGTTACCGACATTTGCGCGAAAAAGGGCTTGAAGGAAAGACAAGTTTATAAGCATATTTCCGTATTAAAGTCTTTGGGTTTTATTGTCCGCGTAGGCAGCAATAAGACAGGCTATTGGAAAGTAACAATCGACATATGAACTGATTTGCTAAACCCATGTCACAGAGGGACGATTCTTTTGTTATAGGAGAGTGGTTCCATACCAAATATTGAATGAAAAAAAAGGCGAAAAATTTGGTATTTTCGCCTTTTTTTTGTATCTTTGCAGAGAAAATATAAAGATCAAATATATATGAGAACTACCAAGATTTTGCTGGCCATGATGCTGATGGTCGCATGCTGCACGGAGATGGCAGCGCAGGGTTTTAGGATGGAGAGTTTCCCGGAGGGTTCGTACTCCCCAGTGACAAACATCAACCGCAACGGGTATCCCCGTGTGTTGAAGGACGGCAGCGTGATGTTCCGTGTGAACGCGCCGCAGGCCCGACAGGTGCAGATAGACCTGGGTGGCACGAAGTACGATATGACGAAGGGCGAAGGTGGTGCCTGGACGGTGACCACGAAGCCACAGGTGCCGGGCTTCCACTACTATTCGTTGATTACCGACGGTGTGTCGACAGCCGATCCTGCCAGTCAGTCGTTCTACGGTTGCAGCCGTTGGTCGAGTGCCATCGAGATTCCCGAGGCAGGGATGGCCGACTTCGAGGTGCAGGATGTAAAGCGCGGTGAGGTGCGCACCGTCTATTACTACTCGAAGGTGGACGAGGCTTGGCGTCCGCTGATGGTCTATACGCCGGCAGGCTACAACGAGGGGCAGCAGGATTATCCTGTGGCGTATATCCAGCACGGCGGCGGTGAGGACCATCGCGGATGGATGGAACAGGGACGTACGGCACAGATCATGGACAACCTGATTGCTGCGGGCAAGGCTGTGCCGATGATCGTGGTGAGTTCGAACAGCAATGTACGTTCGCGCAACGGCGGTTTTGGCGGCGGTTACAGTTGGCAGGGCATGCAGACCTTCCGCAGTGAACTGATAGAGAACGTGATACCGTTTGTGGAGAAGACCTACCGTGTAAAGAAAGACCGTAAGAACCGTGCGTTGTGCGGACTTTCGATGGGTGGCGGACAGTCGTTCTATATCGGTCTGCGCGACCCGGAGGTGTTTGCCAACGTCGGTGTATTTTCAACGGGTATGTTCGGTGGTATCCAGGGTGCCTCGAACTTCGACTTGGAGAAGGAGGTGCCTGGTATCCTGACGGACACCAAGGCGTTCAACAAACAGTTTGATGTGTTCTTTATCAGTTGCGGCGAGCAGGATCCGCGCATAGAACATACGCGGAACATTGTGAAGAAGATGCGCGACGGTGGGGTGGAGGTGAAGTTCAATTCCTACCCGGGCGACCATGAGTGGCAGGTGTGGCGCAAGTCACTGCACGAGTTCGCGCAGTATCTGTTCAAATAATCAGCGACGATTATTTGATCATGCTGAGCACCTGTTTCTTAAGGGCCTCAGTAGGCTGAGTCTCTTCGCAGGGCTGCAGATACCAGCGGACGGTCCATGAGAACTCCTTGCCGGGTTCGAGGGTGGTGTAGGCACCCTGACTCTCCAACTCGATGAAGGTCTTGCGCTGGTTGACGTAGACCTGTATCTCTGCCTCCTCAGGAGCAGGCTGCGACTTGTCGAGATCCTGGAATTTCTTCACCATGAGCAGTCCCTTGGCACAATGGGCCAACCAGCCCTTGCCGTCGGCATTGATCTTACGGTTCTGCTGGGCCTCGTCGGCGGTGTACCAACTGAGTCCGAAGGCAGCCTGAAAGTCCATCAGTCCGGCGGGGGTGATATCCTCAACGGGTGCATCGAAGAAGATGATACCGTCGTTGGGTACACGCGTAATCTCCCACGGAGCCACCTGACGGGTCTCTTCTGACTTGTTGATGATGGAGTAGGTGACGACGATAGCCTTGTCGGCAGGATCGACGCTGAACTCCTTGCGAATCTGATACTTGAGACGTCCTGACACCTCACTTGTCATGATGAGTTTGTCGCCTGCGGTTACCTGGTACGGCATACGGTCAAACTCGGGCACGGGCGGCCAGTTCCACTCTTTCTGCGGACTGGTCCAGAAAGTGCTGCCAAACGAGTTGGGGAAGGTGGTTTGGCTGATGACCTCGCCCTCACCGTATTTGAAAGAGAGGATTTTACCGCCGTCTTTCGATACGGTCATCGTGACTTTGTCGTTCTGGATGGTGTACTTGCCATCGCCATTGTCGGTGATGGTGGCGGCGCTTGCCGAGATGCAACTGGCGAAGACTGCCGTTAGGATGGATGCAAATAATTTCTTCATGAATCGTTGATGTTTAATGTTGAACTGGGTGCAAAGATATTAAAAAGATTCCGATTGACAATGCGACGTATGTTTAAAAAACTTTAATCTTATGGAAGTGTATTTGGTACGTTCAATTTTTTTGTTTATCTTTGCTCGAAATTTTCTAACTTACTTAAACTATTGCGTATGAGAAAAGTGAAATGTGTTGCAATTGCCGCATTATTAGGCTTGGCAACAACCTGTTGGGCACAGTCCGCAGTCAAATCAACCGTCTGTAATCCGGATGGAACAGTGACCTTTAACTACAAGAATGACTCTGCAAAGAGTGTGTTGGTGGATGTCCAGTTTGCTGGACGTAAGGAGATGAGCCGTAATGCCGACGGCGTCTGGTCAGTGACACTCGGTCCTGCCGAGCCTGACATGTATCCCTACTGCTTTGTCGTCGACGGCGTCAGCGTGATGGATCCCGAGAATCCTCAGTATTTCCCCAATGAGGGTTTTAAGAACAGTATTTTGGAGATTAAGTCGAAAGACGGTCTGCCGCACGACATCAAGGATGTACCGCACGGACGTGTCGAGTACGTACATTATTATTCCAAGAGTCTTGGTGGCACCAATACGGCCATCGTCTACCTGCCGCCCAGTTATACTGGCATGGGCATGGGTGGCGGCGGCTTCAATATGGGAGCCGAGCAGAAGAAGTATCCCGTTTTCTATCTCATCAGTGGTACGACAGACACCGAGGAAGTGTATCTGAAGGTGGGTCGCGTGAACTATATCCTCGACAACCTGATTGCCGAGAAGGCCGCCAAGGAGATGATCGTGGTGCTGCCATACGGTAATCCGACGAAGTTGTTGCCCGCCCCGAAAGACGGTGGTCCGCAGATGCAGTTCGGTAACGATGTGTTCAGCAAGGACCTCATCAACGACCTGATGCCTTTCATCGAGAAGACCTACCGTACGGTGAACAACCGCGATAACCGTGCCATCGGCGGTTTCTCCCGTGGTGGTAACCAGGGCCTGCTCAACGGTCTGACGAACCTCGACAAGTTCTCTTATCTCTGCAGTTACAGTTCATTCACCTCGACGGACATCCCCAATGTCTACGACAATGCCGAGGATACCAACAAGAAGATTCACCTCTTCTGGCTGGGTGTAGGCACCGACGACTTCCTTTATGGCAATGCCCGCGACTATATGGAGTTCCTCGATACCAAGGGTATCAAGAGCGTGAAGGAGTTTACCACCGGCAAGTTCGGACACACGTGGATGAACGCCAGGTACTTCCTGACGAAGACCCTGCCGCTGCTGTTCAACAAGAAGGCTTCCGAAGAGGCCATGAAGAACGGTCAGCCTGCACCCGCCAAGACGGGAGAAGAACAGCAGTTCACGCCTGGTGTGATGGCCCGTCTCTTCCCACGTCCCATCATCTCGCCCGAATATGGCGAGGAGGGTATCACCTTCCGTTTCAAGGCTCCTGAGGCCAAGAAGGTGGAATTAGAATGTGAGATGTTGCCGGAGAATCTCGCCATGGAGCGTGACAGCGACGGTGTGTGGAGTGTGACGATGACCGATCACCTCTTCGAGACCTTTAAGTACTGTTTCGTGATGGACGGTACCCCGGTGACTGACCCCAGCAATATGTATATCGCACCCGACAAGGGCTTTAAGTACAGCATTGCCGATAACCCCAACTCACCCTTCAACTTCGCCTCGATGGGTGAGATAGAACACGGACGTGTGGCCTACGACTTCACCAGTAATGAAGCCTGGTACACCTCGCCGACGCCTGCCGGACAACAGGCTGGTATGTTTATGATGCCTGCCATGATCCAGTTGGTACCTGCTGCCGGTGAGACCATGGAGAGTTGGTTCAAGGTGGGTGGTGCCGATGCTATCGTTGACAGACTCGTTGCCGACGGTAAGGCCAAGGCTTGTATCCTGACAACCAGTAGCATGGACTTCATGCAGAACATGCCTGGTGGCGGTATGCCTGGCTTCCAGATGGATGTTCTGAAGGCTGACGACTATCCCACATGGGGTCTGCGCCGTGCAGCCCTCATCAAACTGCTTCTCGAGATTGCCAAGCGTCCTGCACCTCAGATGGGTGGCTTCGGTGGTGGTCGTCCCGGTGGTGGCGGTGGTCGTCGTGGTGGCGGCGGTGGCTTCCCAGGCGGTGGCGGCTTCCCCGGTGGCGGTGGTGGCTTCCCTGGTGGCGGTTTCCCGGGCGGTGGCTTCTAACCTGTCAGTTTGCTAACATATAAATAAATATTGGATTAAAATGAGAAAATTGATTTTGGCGGCCGTGACCGCTATGATGGCCCTGACCAGTGCGTCGGCCCAGTACAAGTATGAATGGCAGAACCCGAAGATGCCTACGGCACAGCGTGTGGAGAGTCTGCTGAAGATGTTGACACCCGAGGAGAAGGTGGGACTGATGATGAACAAGTCCATCAGTATCGACCGTCTGGGCATCCCCTCCTACAACTGGTGGAGTGAGGCCTGTCATGGTGTACGTCAGGGTGGCTATACTGTCTATCCCCAGCCGATAGGCATGGCCGCTGCCTTCAATGCGCAGTTGGTCTATGATGTGTTCTCGCAGGTATCCGATGAGGCCCGTGCCAACTGGAACCGCAGTGACCATAATATCTTCAACGTGCCGATGGGCGTGACCTACTATCCCGGCAATCCCGAACTCACCTTCTGGTGCCCGAACGTGAATATCTTCCGTGATCCGCGATGGGGCAGGGGACAGGAGACCTGTGGTGAGGACCCCTATCTGAATGCCGTCCTCGGCGTACAGACGGTGCTCGGTATGCAGGGCAACGACGACCACTATTTCAAGACCCATGCCTGTGCCAAGCACTATGCCGTGCACAGCGGTCCGGAGCCTCTGCGCCACTCGATGAATGTGGAGCCTACCAACCGTGACCTGTGGGAGACCTATCTGCCCGCTTTCAAGGCGCTGGTGAAGAAAGGCAACGTGCGTGAGGTGATGTGCGCCTACCAGCGCTTCGAGGGGAAACCCTGTTGCTCCAGTGACCGTCTGCTCATCGATATCCTTCGCAACAAGTGGGGCTACGATGCCATCGTGCTCACCGACTGCGACGCTATCAACAATTTCTTCAACCGTGGACAGCATGAGACGCATAAGGACGGCCTCTCTGCCTCTGTCGATGCCGTGCTGAACGGTACCGACCTGGAGTGCGGTAAGGTGTTCATGTCGCTGACCGAAGGTCTGAAGCAGAACCTGATTAAGGAGAGCGACCTCGATGCCCACCTGCGCAAGACCCTCACGGGTCGTTTCGAACTGGGTATGTTCGATCCCGCCGATATGCTGCCTTGGGCGAAACTCGGTCCAGAGGTCATCAGCAGCGAGAAGAACAACGAGATGGCTACCCAGGCTGCCCGTGAGTCGATGGTGCTGTTGGAGAACAAGGGCAATGTGCTGCCTCTCTCAAAGAGCATCAAGACCCTCGCCGTGCTGGGTCCGAATGCCGACGATGTGGAACTCCTGAACGGTAACTACGGTGGCACGCCTACCGACAACCACAAGCACTCGCTTCTGGAGGGTATCAAGAATGCCGTCCCCGGTGCCAAGATTATCTACAACAAGGCCTGTGAGTTGAACGACGAATACACCACCGTACACCATATCCAAGACTTCAACGATGGCAAGGGTATGTTCGTGGAGTTCTGGAACAATAAGAACCTCGAAGGTGATCCTGTGAAGAGCGATTACTATACCAATGAGTTCAACTTCTCCACCTTCGGAGCCTGGGGCTTTGCCGAAGGTGTGGACAACGATAATCTCTCCGTGCGCATCACAGGTAAGTACAAGGCTACTTTCACCGGTGAGATGAAGTACACCTTGAATACCGACAACGGTTATATCCTGAAGGTCAACGGCGAGGTCGTGGAGGAAAACAAGGGCGGCGGTGGTCGTCGTGGTTTCGGAGGCTTCGGCTTCGGACGCCGTGGCGCCGACTACAAAGGCTTCCCCGTAGAGGCTGGCAAGACCTATGATGTGGTGATCGAATACCGTCGTGGCAACGGACAGTTCGCCATGCTCCGTGGTGACATCTGCGAGCGCAAACTCGCCGACTTCACCGATCTGGCAAAGGAAGTCAGCGTGGCTGATGCCATCATCATCATCGGCGGTATCTCTGCCCGTATGGAAGGCGAGGGTGGCGACAAGCAGACCATCGACCTGCCAGTGGTGCAGCAGTTGCTCGTGAAGGCGATGCACAAGACTGGCAAGCCCGTCATCTTCGTCAACTGCTCCGGTTCCGCCATTGCCTTCGGCCCTGTGGAGGGAGAGTACGATGCCCTGTTGCAGGCCTGGTATGCCGGTCAGGGTGGTGCCAAGGCGCTTGCTGAGGTGCTCTTCGGCGACTTCAACCCCGGTGGCAAACTGCCTGTGACGTTCTACCGTTCGAACGACGACCTGCCCGACTTCATGGACTACTCGATGAAGAACCGTACCTACCGTTACTTCACCGGTGTACCCCAGTATGCCTTCGGCTATGGCCTGAGTTATACTTCGTTCAAGGTAGGTCAGGGTAAGTTGTCTGCCAAGACGATGAAGAAGGACGGCGGCAAGGTGACGCTCACCGTGCCTGTCACCAATACCGGCAAGCGCGAGGGTACCGAGACCGTGCAGGTCTATGTGAAGCGACTTGGCGATGAAGGTGCACCTATTAAGGCCTTGAAGGGATTCCAGAAACTGTCGTTGAAGCCTGGTGAGACCAAGACAGCCTCCATCACCCTCGACGGTGAGGCCTTCGAGTACTACGATGAGATGATTGACGAACTCTCCACCAAGGCTGGCAACTATAAGATCCTCTACGGCACATCGTCGCTCGACAAGGATTTGAAGAGTTTCGATTTTGCAGTGAAATAAGAGATGGAGCGGCTATGGAACAGGAACTACTGCAAGGTAATGGTGGCGAACTTCTCGCTGTTCTTTGCCTTCTACGTTCTTACTCCATTGCTGCCCCTCTACCTGAGTGAACATTTCGGAGCGACGAAGGATGTGATAGGGTTGGTGCTGTCGGGTTACACCGTGACTGCCCTGCTCTTCCGCCCGTTTAGCGGCTATGTCGTCGATTCGTTTTCAAGAAAGAAGGTGCTGATGCTTTGCTTCGGCACCTTCTCCATTTTCTTTGCCGGCTATCTGGCTGCCTCCACCTTATTACTATTTATGGTGGTCAGAACGCTGCATGGCGGTCCCTTCGGTGCGCTGACGGTAGCCAACTCCACGGTAGCCATCGACGTGTTGCCGTCAAGTCGTCGTACGGAGGGCATCGGCTACTATGGCCTGAGTAATAACCTCGCGATGGCTATTGCCCCCACCATTGGCATCTTCCTCTACAAACTGACCAACAGTTTCGAGGCACTCTTCTGGCTGGCCCTTATCGTGGCCTGTCTCGGCTGGCTGGTGGATTCCACCGTCGACCTGAGGGACAAGAATCATGGGGACTGGCACAATGATAGCAGCGTAGCGGAGATCAGGGGGCCTGTCCCCGTGATTCGCAAAATTTCATGGGACCGTTTCTTTTTGGTGAAAGGCTGGCTCTTGGGTCTGAATATGGTGGCTTTCGGCTTCAGTTTCGGCGTATTGAGCAACTATCTCGCTATCTATGGCAAGGAGGTGTTAGGCATCACGGGTGGCACTGGAACTTATTTCATGCTCTGTTCCGTAGGTCTCATCCTCTCGCGTATCCAAGGTGGAAGAGCACTGCGCAAGGGCCGTCTCACCCACAATGCTAGCGAAGGGATGGTCATCTCCTTTATTGGCTATACATTATTTATAGCCGCTCCGGGGTGGCTCGGTTACTACGGTTCGGCCTTGCTGATTGGTCTAGGTAATGGTCACATGTGGCCTGCCTTCCAGAACATGACTATCAACGTGGCCCACAACAACCAGCGTGGTACGGCTAATAGTACTATTCTCATCTCATGGGATATCGGCATGGGTCTCGGTATCCTCGTCGGAGGTATCGTCTCAGAACTTCTGGGCTATGCTGCTGCCTTCTGGACGGTGGTGTTGGTCAACGGTGCCGGTGTGCTCTGTTTCTTCCTCGCCACTAAGATGTTCTTCCTCCGTCGCAATCTTAACGCATCAGTCCATTAAAGCAGAAGTGCCGCCCACAAGGGGCAGCACCTCAGTTTTGTTGTCTGGTATAGTCGAGTGCTGCGCCGATGGCGGTGCAGTACTGGGAGTACTTGGGGATGTGGAAACGGATGTCGTAGAGTTTCTCCAAGGCGGGGAACACCTCTTTGCACTGTGGTAACAGTGAGAGGTTGCCGATGAGCACGAAGTCGTGGATATCGCTGCCAAGGGAAGCCAGCCAAGCGGCAGAGCCTATCGACTGGAGTACCATCTTGATGATACCGGCGGCAATGTCTTCTTTCGAGGCATCGTTCTGGGCACGGGCAAAGTTAGAAGCGGTGGTATCCATCGGCAGTCCTGGAAGCGGCTGTGGACTGATATCACCGATAGTGAGGTCGATGTTACGGTCGTTACCCTTCTTGGCCAACGCTGCCACTTGTTTGATGTCACTGGTGTTCAGCAACAGACGCGAGAGACCTGCCAACGTTCCGCCTCCCACGCCGATACCACCGATATGACGCATGTCATCGCCGTCACATCTCACAAACGATGTACCAGTACCCATGGATACCACGATGGTATGGTCGAGTTTGGATTCAAAACGGGCTCCCAGACCGTCGGCGATGAACTCCTGCGACTTGCTGGTGGGCAGACCGTAGATGGGCTGGTCGATGTAGGCGGCACCCACACCTGTCAGCATGACATGCTCCACATCTTTCAGTTCAATGTCATTATCGTGCAGATACTTGCCGAAGGCCCCGTAGAGTGAGGTGATGGGGTCGGCTGCCGTGATACGGATAGGGGCAGAGATCTTGTTGTTCTTGATGCCTACAATCTTTGTTGTGGAGATACCCACGTCGATTCCAATAACGATTCCCATTTCTTTTAATTGATAATTGACAATTGATAATTATTTATTCATCTCGTCAAACTTGGCGAGTTTGTCGAGGTAGTACTGGCGCAGGGTGGCCCAATTGTAGTAGGGATGCTGGTCTGTACTGATGGGGAGTGTGACTTCACGCTCGTTGAGCAGGGCCTTCACCAGGATGTCGCCGTTCCCCTTTTTCGGACGATAGAAAATCAGTTGGATGTTACAGCCCATCGGGAAGATCTTGTAGTTCTGCCAGTACTGGTCGAGTTCGTCGAGGTTCTCCACCTGTACGGCGCAGTTGTCGAGTTCCAGCAGGCAGGCGAGTGGCATGACACACACCTCGTGACCGAAGCGGAGGGTGGCCTGTGTCTGTGTAACAGTGTCTGCCGTCTCGATGATGTTCTTCAGGAGATTACGCTGACTGAAGGGCATGATGCCTTTGGTTTGTGGGGCAGGACCATAGTTGAGATACCAGGCGATATTGTTCTGTCTCCACAGGTCATAGATCTCCTCCTCTGTGAAGAGGGAGAAGAGTTCGATGTCAGTGTCGTGACTCTGCATGTTGGTAGCAATCTCAAAGAGACTACGCATGAAAGAACTGGCGCGCAGGTTGTTGAACACCCACTGCTGATCGTTGAACAGTTCCTTCATCAATCGCTCGGGATGGGTGTATTTGTCGCGCCATACCTCACGACGCAGTTTACTGTCGGTGCCGGTCTTTTTCACGAGTCCGTCCCAGGGTTGGTTCAGGTAGTACTGCAACGACTCACTGACATCATTGTGGAAACGGGCTGTCGGATTGGCAGCAGCCAGTTCCTCACACTCGGCAATCATGGAGAGGATACAACGGTTGACCACCGTAGAGCGTGCATCGATAGGCACATTCTTTGCCTTGAAGATCTCGGGGAAGTTCTGGGCCATGCGCATGCCGATGCCATGATGCTGGCGTTCTCCCACGGTAGAGAGATCACCCAGGCGATCCACAGAGGTTGGTTCGAAAGCCTCAATCTTACGGAGTGTCTCTTCGCCGAGGGACGTCAACTTACCCTGTTCCTTGGCTTCGCGGAGAGTGTTCCGAGGACCGATATAACTGTTTTCGGCAATCAGCCAACGGGAACCGTGACGACCATAGTGACTCATGTAGAATGGCTCATAGCCCTTTGGGGCTGGGGTGAGTGGTTTGTCGGGCAGACGACGGTTATAGTCCAGATACTGACTGCCAGACAAATACTTGTTGGCCTTGATTTCTTCACGGGCTGTCTGGGCGGTGATGGTAACAGCCATCAGAACCGCAGCGAGGGTGGTCATTAGTTTCTTCATACCTTATTATATTATTAAAAGAAAACCCGGCTCCATGAAGGAAAACCGGGCTAATGAAAGGAGGAGTGGTACCTCCAGGAATCGAACCGGGGACACACGGATTTTCAGTCCGATGCTCTACCAACTGAGCTAAGGCACCATGTTTGGTTGTATTCCTTTCGTTTGCGGGTGCAAAGGTACGAACTTTTTTTGAACCCACCAAATAATTGAGCGACTTTTTTCTAAAAAAGTTGTTTAGGAGAGATGAATCCACCCCTGAGCCTTGAGTTCAAACTCCTGATTATCACGAGTTACGAGCACTTTCCCGAACTTCTCCTCGGTGATGTGTCCGATGAGTTTAATACCCTCTATCTGTTCAATCTTCTCGTGATCGCCGATGGGAACGGTGAACAACAGTTCGTAGTCCTCGCCGCCATTCAGGGCACAGGTGGTGACATTCATATTCATCTCCTCCGCCATGACCGCCGTCTGGTAGTCGATGGGGATGTTCTTTTCATAGATGCGACAACCCACACCGGACTGTTTACAAATATGAAGGAGTTCCGATGACAGACCATCGCTAATATCCATCATCGCCGTGGGACGGATGCCTGCCTCATGGAGCTTCTCGATGATGTCGCCACGGGCTTCTGTCTGCATCTGGCGTTGTAACAGGTATTCCTTGCCGCTGAAATCTGGCTGGAAATGTGCCAGTTCTTCGAGCGCACGCTTGTTCGCAGTCTTTTTTGCTTCCTCCACTTGCTGGTAGTAGACCGCCTTTTCGCGTTCCAACAACTGGAGTCCCATATAGGCAGCACCGAGGTCGCCAGAAACACAGATAAGGTCGGTGTTCTTGGCACCGTTGCGATAGACAATATCCTCCTTCTTAGCCTCTCCGATACAGGTGATGCTGATGGCCAGACCTGTGTAGGATGAGGTGGTATCTCCGCCGACGATGTCCACCTGCCATTTGTCACAGGCCAGACGCAATCCCGTATAAAACTCTTCTATGTCCTCCACACTGAAACGTTTGCTGATGGCCAGCGAGACCGTCATCTGACGGGGTGTGCCGTTCATGGCGAAGATATCACTGATGTTCACCATGGCCGACTTATAGCCAAGATGCTTCAGGTCGATATAGGTCAGGTCGAAGTGAACGCCCTCCATCAGCAGGTCTGTCGTGACCAGTACCTCTTTGTCTGGGTAGGAGAGTACGGCACAGTCGTCACCGACGCCGTATTTTGTCGCAGCGTTTTTGATTTCTATGTCTTTCGTCAGTCTGTCTATCAGGCCGAACTCTCCCAGTTTTGCTATTTCCATTTTTCTGTCGGGTGATCTGTGTTGAATTTCTCTATATGCTGGTGCTCGACCTGCTCTGAGCGGACAATCATCTCACGCATGATCTCTGTCATGAAGGGTTGTGCCTTGTTGGCGGCTTCCTGTACCTCCTCATGGCTCACCTCGACAGGTACATCAAAGCCACCAAGATCGGTGATGACTGACACACCGAAAGTACGGATGCCACAGTGGTGGGCCACAATAACCTCAGGCACGGTGGACATACCGACAGCGTCGCCGCCAAAGAAACGGTACATCTTATATTCTGCCGGCGTCTCAAAAGTAGGACCTTGCACACCGACATAGATACCGTATTTGACACGTATCTTCTTGTCACGGGCTATCTCCGTAGCAAGTTTGATCAGTTTCTGGTCGTAGGTCTCATGCATATCAGGGAAACGGGGACCCGTGGGGAAATTCTTGCCACGGAGGGGATGTTCCGGGAAGAAGTTGATATGGTCGGTGATGATCATCAGGTCACCCACACGGAAGGTGTCGTTCATGCCACCTGCGGCATTCGAAACGAAGAGTGTCTTGATGCCCAGTTCGTACATCACACGGACAGGGAAGGTTACCTCTTTCATCGAGTAGCCTTCATAGAAATGGAAACGTCCCTGCATGGCGAGGATATCCACACCACCCAGTTTGCCGAAGATGAGTTTGCCGCTGTGTCCTTCCACCGTGGAAACAGGGAAGTTGGGTATCTCCGAATAGGATATTTCTTGTTTGTCAGTTATTTCTGAAGCTAATTGTCCGAGGCCTGTCCCCAGAATGATGGCTGTCTTTGGGCTTGTGGTCATCCTTGTTTTTAACCAGGATGCTGTTTCTTGAATTCTTTCGTACATAACCTATGATTTTTTCATTAAATGATTCTTCTCCTTGCAACAGGAATTCGATGCTGATGGGCAACACGTAGATACCACGCCGTGCTTCTGGCGTCAGTCCTTCTGTCTCTTTCAGTCTGACGGCATCTTTCTCCGTGGTAATGATCAGTTTGGGTGATGGCAGGCCCTCGAACGCTTCATTGATCTTTTTGATATCTTTTTTCTTGAAGTTGTGATGGTCGCTGTATCTGAGTGGGTAGATGTCAGGCGTATGTGGCTTCAAGTCGTAATAAATCTGTTTCGGCGAGGCAATACCTGTCAACAGTAGGATGTGCCTGCCTGTCAGTTCCTCCAACTTTTCAATCTGTTCCGTCCCATCAAACAACGGGTGCAGGGGTTCGTATTTGATGGTGGTGAAGAAGAGTTGCTGATAAGGATAGAGGTTCATCTGCTTTGTCAGTACACGGAACTCCATGGGGTTGAGTGTTGTCGGACATTTCGTAACGATGACGATGTCGGCCCTGTCTTTACCCTTGACGGGTTCACGGAGTCTGCCTGCAGGCAACAACTTGTCGTGGATAATCAAACGGTGATAGTCTACCAGCAGGATATTCAGTCCGGGCTTGACATACCGGTGCTGGTAGGCATCATCCAACAGGATGGCATCGATCTCCAGTCCGGTCTCTTTTCCACTGATCAGATACTCAATGCCTCTGGTTCGTTTGGCGTCTACGGCAACAGTAATATCAGGATATTTCTGTTTCATCTGATAGGGTTCGTCACCGATGTCGCTCAAAGGGGTGTCTGTCTGAGCCAACAGGAATCCGCTGCTCTTCCGTTTGTAGCCACGGCTCAGCACCGCCACGTGGACATGGTCTTTCAGCAGTCTGATCAGATATTCCACATGGGGTGTCTTCCCCGTGCCGCCTACTGTGATATTTCCCACAGAGATAACGGGTGTCTTGTAGGTGTGTTCCTTCAGGACGCCCATCTCAAAGAGAAGATTCCTGAATCCCACACCAATACCGTAGAACCAACTCAGCGGCAGCAGTTTCTTGTTTAACTTAATGAAGTCCCCCTCCATCCCTCACAATTTTTACTTCACTCTCACGTCGTCGAGCATACGGGCCTGAATGCGACTGTTGTTCTGGAGGTCGTTGCGAATCTCCATCAATGGCTCGTAGAGATCACCCAACAAGGCTTTGATCTCTGCCTGGAGACGACTGTCGAGATAAGTCCCCTTGTTCTCCTTCGGCAGGAAGGAATCGATCCAACTGCCCTTGCCGGGATAGGCGGCGGTATGGTATTCCTTGACCTTTGCCAGTTCGGCGGCTTTCTTCACGGCATCGTCGAGACTGCCGAGTTTGTCGACGAGTTTGATGTTCAGGGCATCGGTGGCGAGCCAGACACGTCCCTGACCGATGGAGTCAACCTGTTCGGGTTTCATGCTACGTCCCTCTGAAACGATATCGAGGAACTGCTGATAACCATGATCGATATAGGTCTGCATGTGTTTCATGATCTCGGTATTGTCCTTGCCGAGAATGAGGTCGGTTTCGTAGTCGGTGAACTTATTGGTGGTCACACCGTCGAAGGTGACACCGAGTTTGTCGGTGACGAGGCCACTGAAGTTGGGGATGAGTCCGAAGATACCGATACTACCGGTGATGGTGGTCGGCTCTGCGAAGATATAGTTGGCCGGAGAACTGATCCAGTAGCCGCCCGATGCAGCCATACCGCCCATCGATACCACCAAGGGCTTCTTGTCCTTCAGCAGTTTGAGGGCATGACGGATCTGTTCAGAAGCGACAGCACTGCCACCACCGGAGTTCACACGGAACACCACAGCCTTCACGTCTTCGTCATCGGCGAGTTTACGCAGGTCTTCTGCCGTGGTTCTACCCACGATGCTGTGTCCACCACCGTTCAACAGGTTCATGGTCTCACTGTCTACAATACTACCGTAGGCATAATAAACGGCAATCTTCTCACCGTCGTTCTTTTTCTTCGACTTCACATTGAGCATGTCAGAGAGCGTCAACTGGTTGATACCGTCGTCCTTGTCCAGTTTCAGACGTTCCTTGATCTCCGCCTTGATCTCCTCGGGGAACATCACCTTGTCGATGAGTTTGGCTGTCACATAGTCCTTTGTGTCAGCAAAGGCCATGATGCTGTCATTGGCCAACTGGTTCAGGTCTTCGGCCTTCACCTTACGGGCCTCGGCAATCTCCTTCAACCAGTAGTTCCAGATACCAGTGAGGTAAGCGGTGCGCTGTTCACGGTCGTAGTCGCTCATGCCCGTCAGGGTATTGCTCTCTACATAACTCTTATATTTGCCGACTTTGGCCACCTGATACTTGATGCCCAGTTTGTCGTACAGTCCCTTCATGTATTCACCCTTGCCACCAAGACCCTTGAAGTCAATGTTGCCGTGGTCGTTCAGGTAGATCTTATCAGCCACCGAAGCCACATAATATGTGGCCTGATAGTACATGTCGGCATAAGCCACGATCCATTTACCACTCTTTTTGAAGTCCTTCAGGGCATCACGCAGTTGCTGGGCAGTAGCGGGGGCATCAAACGAAAGGGAACCTCCCTCCAGATAGATACCTTTGACATCTTCCTCGTCTTTGGCTTTCTGGATGCATTCAAGCAGATTGTCGAGACCCATACTGCCACCCATGCCGCCCATTCCCAGGAATGAGTCGAAGGGCGTGCTCTCTTCCGAGCGCTCGTTGATGCTTCCTTCCATCTTGATGACGAAGACGGAATTGTCCTTAACCTTGGTTGATGCGGAGTCGCTGGCAAGCATTCCTACCAGAGAAATAACGAAGAAAAGTCCCATCAAAGTGATGAAGATAGCAATACCACAGATGGTGGCAAGCGTCATTTTGAAAAACTGTTTCATATACCTTATTTATTATTATATGTATTTTCAGATGGCAAAGATAGTGTTTTTTTTTCAATTGAGTGTAAAAAACAGGTAATTTATTTGTGTTTTTAGAAAAAAATAGTACCTTTGAGGCGTGAAATCATTGTTTCGCGTCCTATTGATGGCGCTTATGTTTGTTGGCTGCACCATCGACACGCATGAAGACGGCCCGGATCCTGATGAGTCAAGTCTCGTCAGGGTGGGCGATCGCCTGCCGTCCTTTTCTGTGGATTATCTCACGAGCGACGGGTCGGGTGTCTTCTCTACCGGACGTCTCACGGGCCGGACGGTCATCGTCTTTTTCCATACCAGTTGTTCTGATTGTCAGCGTGAACTGCCTGAACTCAATGACTATTATCTGAGGCATCGCTCTGAGCCTGGCTTCCAGATGGTTGCCATAGCCCGTGAGGAGAGTCAGGAGAGCATTGCTGCCTTCTGGCAGGAAAAACAGTTGTCAATACCTTATTCCCCTCAGGCTGACCGTCGTATCTTTAACCTTTTTGCCACGCAGACCATTCCCCGGGTTTATATTTGTTCCTCTGAGGGAATTGTACAATGGATGGGAGTGGAAAACTTTACAATTGACTACCAGAGAATGTAAATTGCCAATCTACTTGTGTTAACGTGGGTTAATTATTGGGAGTTTTCTTCTTTTTGTCGACAAAAACCATTGTTTTGTCGATAAAAATATTTATTTTTGCAATTATTAAACTAGTTTGATGGTAATTAACCGACATTGATATTTATTTAACGTGAAGAAGAATTTGCTACAGACATTGATGGTTCTGTTGACCATCCTTTTGACGGCAGACATCGGAACTGCCCAAGCCCAGCAAGTAGCCCTGAAGACCAACTTGCTCTACGATGCCACTACCACGCCGAATATCGGAGCGGAGATGGGCATCGGCAAGAAGTCCACCGTGCAGTTGTTCTATGGTCTTAATCCATGGAAGTTCGGTAGTGGCGACGACAAGAAGTATGCCAAGCACTGGATTCTCAACCCGGAGTACCGCTACTGGTTCTGTCAGCGGTTCAATGGTTCGTTTGTCGGTATCCATGCCTTTGGTGGTGAGTACGACGCTGCCAATGTCAACCTGCTTTTCTGGGATGAACTGAAGGATCATCGCTTCGAGGGCTGGTATGTCGGAGGTGGTGTCAGTTACGGTTACCAGTGGGTGCTCTCCCGCCATTGGAACTTCGAGGCTTCCATCGGTGTCGGTGCTGCCTACATCGACTACGGCAAGTTCAAGTGTGGTGAGTGTGGCGCAAAGATTGACGACGGTCATAAGATTTATGTAGGCCCCACCAAGTTGGCTCTTTCCTTATTATATATGTTCTAATTCAGAGAATCCATGAACAATCGCTATTTCCTCATAGTTGTATTGTCTGCCTGTATGTCGGCAGCAGTCGCACAGACTTCCATCCTGCTCACTGGCGAGAAGGGTGGGAGTGACAACCGTGTGAAGGTCAGTAACTATCAGGTGGGTCATGTGGGCGACCAGACGATGGTGTCGCTCGACTTTGTGCTCGACTCCCTGCAAGTGCCATCCAACCGCTATCGTGCCTTCACCCCCATCATCAAGAGTAAGGACGGTGCGCACGAGCAGCGTATGAAGTCATTGCTCGTCACGGGTCGCACCCAGGAGATTGTCTTTGAGCGCGACGGCATCGATCCGCTCTATGCTGATAATTATGTGAAGGTGCGCCGTCAGAAAGGCGAGCCCCAGTCGTATAAGTATGCCGATGCCGTGGATAGCCAGCCCTGGCACGACGGTGCCGATGTCTATGTGGAGTGCGACCTCTGTGGCTGTGGCGACAAGATGAAGTCCGAACAGGCCTACATCGCCAGTCTCCTGCCCCCCGATCCGTATGAACTCGTCAATTATGTGGATGTCGTGCCTACCCACGTGAAGAAGGATGTCAAACTGCATGGCTCCGCCTATATCACCTTCGTCGTCAACAAGTGGGAGATGAAGCCCGACTATATGGATAACCGTCGTGAGATCCGTAAGATCACCGACACCCTCGACGTGATGGTGGCCGATCCGAACATCACCGTGCGTGAGATTAAGATTCACGGCTGGGCATCGCCTGAGAGTCCCTATGAGCATAACAATATGCTGGCTACCAACCGTGCCAAGTCGCTCACCGACTATGTGAAGAGCCTCTACAGTCTGCCAGCCAACGTATTCGCCCCCGCCGAGGCCACGCCCGAGAACTGGATTGGCTTGCGTGAGGCCGTTGAGAAGATGGACGAGCAGACCTTGCCTCACAAGCAGCAGATCCTTACTATTATTAATAAGGTGTTGTCTGATATCGACAAGGGCATCACCAACCAGGCCGACCGCGACGAACTGTCCATCCGCAGCAAGTACCCCGAGGAGTATCGTTATCTGCTGAAGGAGGTCTATCCCGGTCTGCGCCGCTCCGACTACGAGATATCCTTCAACTTCCACGACTTCAGTGTCAGTCAGGCCAAGGAGATCTACAAGACCAAGCCCTATCAGTTGTCGCTGCGTGAGATGTGGGATGTCGCCAACACCTACGAGCAGTACAGTCCTGAGTACAACCAGGTCATTCAGACGGCCCTCAACTACTATCCCGACGAGCCCGAGGCTCTGATAAATCTGGCCAATGTCGCCATGCACCAGAAGGACTTGCTGAAGGCAGAGACCCTTTTGCAGCGCGCCGGCACCAGTGCCAAGGCCGACCAGGCCCGTGGCGTGCTGTCCATCCTCCAGGGCAAGTACGATGAAGCCGAGAAGTTCCTCAACGCCGCCGCCGGCAAGGGACTTGACGTGTCGAAGAATCTCGAAGCCCTCAAGCAATTACGATAAAAACAATATATTTCAAATTAATTAAATAATTAACTCTTTTAAAACATTTTTGCTTATGAAAAAATTAAGTTTCTTAGCGTTAGCAGCAGTGGGACTGCTGTTCGGCGCATGCTCGTCCGACAAGGACACTGTGGGTGAAACTCCAAATGGGCCAGAGTATGATGGTCAGTTCCTTGCTTTCAACATTAACCTGCCATCGGATCCTCAGTCCATCACACGTGCTAATGATAATGGTAGTGGTACTTTGGTTGACAATGGTACTAATACTGATGGTCTTCCAGTGGAGTATGCAGTAAAGAATGCCATTCTCCTTGTTTTTGATGGATCTGCAGCAAATCAAGATGCCGCGAATTTTAAGTCAGCGTATGAGATTGCTACTCATCCATGGGAAAACAATACAGATCCTCATGTGACTGAGACTTCCAAAAGGATTATTCAGGAAGTATCTGGTGTTGTAGACAACGACTTGATGCTGATTATCCTTAATAATAATGGTATTGTCACAGTTGATGGTTCTAATGTTAAGATTAATGGTAAACCTTTTGTTGTTGGTACTGATTTTACGAGTACTACTTATGAAGATTTCCGTAAAGCAATTGCAACAACAACAACTCTTGGAGCATCCGCGATGACAACAGCAGGCTTCTATATGGCCAATGCGGTACTTGCCAACGAGTCTGGTTCTCAAAAGGAAGGAACAGCTCCAACGACGGGTTTCGCTGTTAATACTTTGGTTCCCATTACCAAAGTGTTCAAGACTCATGCTGAGGCAGAGGCCGCAGGTACAGTTGATGAAGTCTTTGTTGAGCGTGGTATGGCTAAGGTTACTGTACAGAAGAATGATAAAAAGGCTATGACTGGTCTGACAACGTTGAAGTGGCAGATTTCAGGATGGACTCTTGATAATACCAATACTAAGTCATATCTTGTTCGTTCTACTGATAATGTAACTACTGGTAGTCAGTATTTTTTGCTGAATAGTCAGGCTGATAATACAAAGGAAGGATACAAGAACTATCGCTTCATGGGTAATAGTACAATTATTACCGCTTCTGACTATAAGTATCGTACCTATTTCGCAGAAGATCCAAACTTTACCTCAGATGCTACTGCAGAACTTACGCAGGCTACTCTCTCTGATTACAAGACTACATTTGGCGATAAAAATCCTCAGTACTGCTTTGAGAATACCTTTGATGTGCCTCATCAGAATGAGAACCAGACAACTTTGGCACGTTTGGAGATTACATCAACAGTAGGTGATAACCCAGCAGAGAACCTCTTTACTTTAGGAAATGTAAAATCCACTTATTATACAACGACTACGTTGATAACGAAGATTCAGGAAAGGGCTTATGCTTATCTTAATGAGAATTCATTGATTACAGGTACTTTCGATTCAGGTGATTTAACTGTAACTCTTCCTACAGATCCTGCAGCAGGTGAATTAACAATTACAAGCATTACCACAACAAAAGGTTCTGCACTATCCGGTGGTGCTCTGCCAGCAGATATCATTGATAAAACCGTAGAGTATCTTGGTGGGAAGATTATTTGCTATAAAGGAGGTAAGAGTTATTATACTGTCCGCATCAAACACTTTGGTGACGTGTTGACTCCATGGAAGGATGGCGTTGCAGGTGTCGCTATTGGTACTATTTATCCTACAGCAAGTCAGGCAGACAATTATCTGGGTCGTTATGGTGTACTCCGTAACAACTGGTACGACATTCAAGTTACAGACGTTGCATACCTTGGTGATGCAACTCCACAAGCCCATACTGGTGTGACGGACGATGAGATTAAGGCTTTCATTGCCTTTAAGATCAATGTCCTCTCTTGGGCAAAGCGTACCCAGCAATGGAACTTCTAATCTCCTTAATATATAATAAGGTATAAAAAGAAATAATAACTCTACGACAATGAACGTTCGAAACATCTTACACAAGGGCGTACTGCTGCTGATGGCGGCAATGTTGATGACTGGCTGTGACATGATGAAGGAAGACCTGAGTGACTGTCCGACAGGCTTGTATGTCAACTTCGTTTACGACTATAACATTCAGCGTGCTGACATGTTCAAGGACCATGTAGGCGGCCTGACGCTCTATGTGTTTGATGAATCGGACCGCATTGCCGCTCAGCGGACGGTGAGCGGGAGCGAACTCTCCAAGTATGGATGCAACATCCATTTCACGGAACAAGAGTTGGCTCCCGACCACCTGTACCGTCTGGTGGCCGTTGCCATGCAGAACGACTGGGCTACAGCCTCTGCCGCAACAGGCTACAAACCCACCATCGGCGACAATCGTATGTCGCTCCGGGTGTCGCTGGCTCATCAGTCTGGCACTCCTTATGCCACCGTATCTCATGCTGCCCCTCTCGACACCCTTTGGCACACGCTGACCACCCTCAAGGCTGAGGCTGCGAACCTGCCAGCCTTTACTCGTTACCGCCTGTCTGCTGACGGTACCGTCAGCACAAATGGCACCGATCAGGTGAGCGTCGTCAGAGGTGAACCTACATACGCCACGGTGAGTCTGATCCGTGACACCAACCATCTGAACGTCTCCCTGCGTGAAATTGATGCGCCGGAGAGTACAAAGGATGAAGACTTTGATGTGTTCATCATTGATGCGAACACCGATGTGGATTACGCCAACAACCTCGTGGTGCCTGGTGACTCCGTCGTCTACCGCCCATACGCGCAGTGGACCACCGTCATCGAAGGTACTGGAGGCGTTGCCACCGACTATTCAGCACACTACGACCTGATGTTCAACCGCCTGGTGTATAACACCACGACCAACGACAACGCCGTGTTATGCATCCGCAATAAGAAGACAGGAGAGAACGTTGCTATGCTTAATCTGCCCTACATTCTCTGTACGGGTCGCATGGCATACGAGATATACAACTACTCTCCGCAGGAATATCTGGATCGTGAGTACGACTATCGCCTCGAACTGTTCCTAAAGAACGGCAAGTGGGCTCAGGGTGCCTTCATCTCAGTCTGTGTGGATGTCCTCTCATGGGCAAGACGTATCCAATATGTTGAATTCTAAATACTCTATATACAAGAATGTCACTGTTGCGTAAGTTACATCTCGTCAAGTCATTGCTGACAGCCACGCTGGCAGCACCGCTCCTCATGTCGTGCTATAGTTACGACCATGAAGAGGTGGAGATGGTGAATGCCAGTGAGAAATACATCAATTTACGGATATCTGTCAGTACAGAAGGTAAGACCAGGGCAGGGGAGATTCCTGCAGATGACTTTAATGGTGACGGGCGTGAGGCAGGTTTTGAGCGTGAAAACGCCATCACAGGTGTAACGGTAATATTCTATCAACAGGCTTCTGGTATCAATGCTTCTGCTGTGGATGCTGATGCTACGACTATTGACTATTGTGCCTATTATCCTGTTATGCTTGATTCCCGTCATGCACAGGGTACTGACGAGAGTCCCCATAAAGATGAAGCCGTTTACACTACCGGTAACCGCTCCATCAAGGGTACGCCCCTTGATGTCACCAAACCTTACCACATGATTGTCGTGGCCAACACTGATTTGTCCTCATCCATTACTGCCGGAACAACCACGCTTGCTGCTGTTCGTGAGATGGTATCGTCGAAGGCTTATAATGGTTCCGGAAAGGGCATAGATGCCACCAATTTCTTGATGGCGTCAGAAGAAGATGCCACTATTAACTTCCCCGGTACAACTCCTACTTTAGAGGGGGCAAATCACTATATCTACAGTTTTGATAATATACGTATTGAGCGTTTGTCCGCCCGTATCGATTTTTGGACAAAATATGCCTATAGTGCTGGTGTTGAGTATAAGGCAAATACTGGTACGGGTACTGACGTGGACGGCTATGAATATAAAGTGTTTAAGAGTACAGATGTAACTACACCAACAAGTAGTGACATCTTTAAACTCGTGGCTGTCGTGCCGTTCAATGTAAACACTGGCAATGAATATTACATCAAACGCACCAGTACAGCAGCCAATTATACCGCGAGAAGTTCGGTAGATCCTGTCTATATGCCGCATGAAGCCACTGGTAGTTGGGTTCTTGACTCTTATTCAAATGCCGCCAAGACCGCGTCAGACCATCCCGCTCAACTGAGCAATACGCTGACGGCGGTACAGGCATTGGCTGAGGATGATGCCAAGTGGCTGTACATGAAAGATGTGCAGACAACTTACAAGAAGTATACACTTGATGAAAAAGATAATATCATCGTGGGCTATCCAATGGAGAATACCATTGATGATAACTCTCCTTTGTACTACTATGCTACAGGTCTGGCAATCTATGGCTATTATTATAAGAATGGTACAAAGGATGCAGCAAATACAACCAAGATGGTGTATTATGGCTACCTCCGTCACCGTGGCGAGAGTTCTGGCATTTATACGGCTTTTGAGGCTTCAGATCTGAGTAAGACGGAGACTATAAATTCTCTCGGAAGTCGTCCTGCCATGAATTATGGTGTAGTTCGTAACAATATCTATCGTGTTTCTATTGACCGTATTACCGAGAAAGGTACAATGGAACTCTCCATCAAGGTCAAGAAATGGGATCATTTCATCCATGACTTTATCTATATGTAAACATTCAAAAGTGATATAATAATGAAACGATTCACTTATCTATACTATATAGTCCTTTCTACTTTGTTTCTGCTGACAGCCTGTCAGAGTGATGAGACAACTGGGCAGGGTGGGGGCATACTGCCCGACGGCAAGGTGCGCGTCCGTCTGAATGTGGGAGTAGCAGGCACACAGAGAACCCGTGCCTGGCAGGATGGTGCCAAAGCCGTTACCGCAGAGATGATGAACGTCTGGACGGTAGTTGCTGTTAATAATACAGACGACAAAGTGGTTTCCATCTATGCCTGCAAGCCTTCTGGCGAACCTGATCAAGAGATTGATAACTATGTGGAACTGCCTGCTGTCGGCACTTACCGTTTCTATTCCTTTGCCAACATGTCGCCAAAAGTGGTGATGTCGTTGTTGGGAATCAGCGGCTCTGGTGCTGCCACTGCTAAGTCTGCCCGTACCCGTGAAGGCAATGAAGATCCCACTACAGGCAACGAACCAAGTGGCGGAGGAAATGAAGGCGGCAGCAGTGCCAGTGCCGGTACAAGTTATCAAAGTAGTGGTGATGCTGTTGGCTCTGTCACATCAAACATGCCAGCAGGTACTACAGACGATTTCTGTACCAATGACAATTCTTATCAGCAGAATAAGTTCTATTCCATCGCTTTTGATGCAAGCCAGACTGTCACAGCAGCCTCTGTAGAAAACAAGACCGTCAACATAGCAGGCAACAATTTTGATGTTACTGCCACTGATAACGGATTCGGTGCCAATGGCATCCCAATGAGTAACGTACAGACCATTACGGTGACTGCAGAAACGGAGACGATAGAATTGATTGTCATCCGTATGATGGCGAAGATAGAGGTGGATGTCTATAATGACGGGGAGACCGATGCTACGATCCATTCCATCTCACTGACAGAAATAACGAAAAATGCGGATGGCAACCTCAAACTCCTGCCCAACTTGAGCGATGCAGGACACGGCTCTATGCAGGTTGTCACACACGGAGACATCTGTCCGAACCTTGGAGCGAGTGCCTCAAAAGGAAATATGACACTCAATCCGTCAAGCGGTAATGTAGTAGAAACTGCCTCCCACACCAAGACATCTGACAATCCCGTCAAGTTTATCTTCTATGTCAACGAGAGCACGGCACCCACAAATAGTTCTGGCCACTACTACTTGTCTTTGGGCATAAAGACAGGTAGTGGAAGTGATGTGGTCTATAGCCATGCACTGATTAGCGACGAAGAGTCTTCCGATGATGATCACGGCAAGTGGAATTATATTGCCCGCAACGACTACCGTGTCATTCCCATCGTGCTCACCGACTGGCAGTTCCGCATCGAGCCCATCGCCTTCGTGCCCATCGCCGGCTATCCTGCCGTGACGCTCAGCAGCGATGCCCTGAAGGCCACCTTCAGTACCGGCGGCTTCATCGCCCTGCAGCCCTTCGTCAAGAAGAGGACAGAGGCCACCTGGCGCGACTTCGGCGACCCGGAGGTGAAGTATGTGTCCGTCACGTGGACGAATAGCGACGGCACGAACGTATCTGACGCTGACAAGATCGTCAAGACCGCCTTCGTTTATGACGATGTCAGCAAATACATTATCGGTGAACTAAATCATGATAAGGTCACAGCAGGCCATACCAATAAGACGGCAGTCACTGTCACCGTAAATCTCGGTCCCTCTGGGAGCCAGTACACGTACAGTTTCACCTGTGACGTAATTATATAAAAAACGCAACGCTCGGAAGAGCCGAAACCAGTTCCGCTCTCCACTCGCTTAAAGCGTTCTTTGAAATATTGAAGCACAATCCAGACGCTCCTCCGTTTAGTGGTACAAGGCCACTAATTTTGGTGGTACAAGCACTAAAAATGTATAAAAGGTGGTCAATGACCACCCGAAAAAGGTGGTCACTCTTGGTTGTTTCGTAAAAAAGTGTTATCTTTGTCGCCGAAATTAAACAAAATTTTAATAAGATGGAGACGATTATAGAACAATTTGAGAGAGCCTTGGAGCGTTGGCAGAAGATGCAGCCACTGAATCAGTACGATCAGGAAAAGTTTAGTAGGCGGTTCTCTATTGATTTTAACTACAACTCAAATCATATTGAGGGCAATACCTTGACTTACGGTCAGACAGAACTCTTGCTGCTCTTCGGCCGTGTCGTTCAGGAAGCAGAGATGCGCGACTTGGAGGAGATGAAGGCCAGTGATGTAGGTCTGAAGATGATGACAGAGGAGGCCACTATGTCGGTACATCCGCTGACAGAAACATTTATCAGGCAACTCCATAAGACACTTCTGCGTGAGGACTATGAGGTGTATCGCAACCTCCCCGGAGGTGTGACCACATCTTATACTATCCATGCCGGGCAGTACAAGACACGGCCCAATTCGGTTATCACACGATACGGCGACCGTTTCGATTATGCCTCTCCCGAAGAGACACCGGCATTGATGAGTGACCTGGTGTGGTGGTATCGGGAGGAAGAGGCTAAGAAGGAACTTACTCCTGTCGAATTGGCCATTCTGTTCCACTATCGTTACATCCGCATCCACCCCTTCGAGGATGGAAACGGTCGTATCGCCCGCCTGTTGGTGAACTACATTCTGGCTCGTCACAACTACCCGATGGTTGTGGTTCGCTCTCGGAAGAAACAGGAATACTTAGAAGCCCTGTACCGGGCAGACCTTCAAGTGGGGAGAGCACCTTCTGATGGAGCACATGCTACACTTGAACAGATTCTGCCGTTCTATAATTACTTTGTGCAATTAATGACAGAGGAGATTAACGGTTATGTGGACTTCCTGACAGAGAAAAATCCGGATATATGGTGGTTTGACGGAGAGCGTGTCACTTTCAACAGTCCAACAGTGCCAATCATACTTGACGAGATGAGAGGTAATCCGAATATAACTCAGGCCGCGTTGGTTTCTATTTTGGGTATCCAACGCTCTGCGGTGCAAAAGACGATGAAACTTCTTTTGGACAAAGGATATGTGGTACAGAGGCAAGGTCGCTATAAGTGGCATGTGGTTATTACACGTTCATAGCCTATAGCGATTAAGGATTGTGCATCTTACTTTCGACAAATAAATGTCCTCGGCAGTGCGCTGCCGGGGATTAATATATATAATAATGTGTAACGACATAAAATGAGATAAAGCGATGATAATGAAACAGCTTTTCAGACATACAACCTCCCTGCTCCGCACAGCCCTGCTGCTCGGAGTCTTGGCATTTGTGAACACTCAGGCGAAGGCACAGATAGCAGGTTTGCCAGATGCTTTCGAGACGATGGATCTCACGGCAAATCCTTCGATTATTGGTGATAACAACTTTTACTATATCCAGTTTTTTGATGGCGATGAGAGAAGTATGACTCGTTGCTATCTGTCTGACCAGGGAGCGGGTAACAATCTTCGCTCTAAAGATTATCTACCATTTGCTAAGAATATCCAGTGGACATTGGTAAGCGCAGGCGGCTCAAATTTCTATCTGAAGAGTGGACTTAATAATTTTGTGAAGTTGGAGGGTACCAACTATAAATCAACAAATAACCAAGGCGAAGCCACTCTATTGACGGTTTATAAAATGCCTGATGGAAGCCACTATGAGATATCAACAGTTGCCAATCCGGCTAATGCTATGTATCGTGATCGTGGTCGTGTTTGGACGGATATCATTGATGGAAGCCATATTTATGACCATCAAGACCATCACATGACTCGTTGCTATTTGCGCATTGCCAGGTTAAAAGATAACATAGCACATATTATATATTATCAAGATCCTCAAGGCTTTGATGCCAATGGTGAGTACAGAGGCGGCAAGGAGGGCTTTGCCAAACGCCATTACTTAACTTCTTCAGGAACAGGTGCGCAGGAAGGAACCAATAACTGGACCAGTGTGATTACCAATGGAGATATGTCGGGAGAGGATGCAACTTCATTCAGGACAGGAAATGCAGCGAGTCAACCAGCCCCCATCAAAGATGGAGTAGGCAGGATGAATGGTCGTGGCGTGGAGATTACAAGTGCCGCAGGCCAATTACAAATATGGTCTACCCAGTTTTTTGTCCTCGCTAATCAAACCATTGGCAAAAAAACTGTTCACATGGAGTTCGATTATAAAGCCAATAGGGCTGTCAGTGGTATCCGAGCGCAAGCGCAGAACGGTCCTGGTAATTGGATTAGCGCGCCCATTACCGGGCTTAACTTCACTACCTATTGGAAACACTATAGTGGTGATTTTAATGTTGATAATGATGGATTCAATATTCTTGCCTTTGACTTAGGAATGACAGGCGAAGAAGCTGCAGCAACATTTTATTTCGACAATATCGTCTTTTCAGTACGTCCGAATGATTTTAGGGCTTCAGATGTTTCTTCTCGTTCTTCTGTGCTGGATTCATACGATGCATGGACAATCCCTACTGCTGCAAAATATCATGAGGATGGACTATGGACTTTGGAAAAGGGTAATGATGTAGGTGACGGTGCTGAGTTCTATATTAAAAGGTATGGAACATCACAATATATGAATCCTGTAAAAGATAATGATGATGTATCCCCCTCGTTGTTTTATTGTGTCTTAGGAAATCAAGATAACAATCTGGGAAGATATGTTCTCGAACAGCCTAATAATAATAGGTTCACGCGTATTAGGAATAATACAAGCGGATGGGGCTATACTCGACATTTGTCTTACTCAAATGGAGACGGGTGGCCTGCCATGCAATTACATGAAAATAATAATCCAAATTTCTGGTATGCTGGTTTCCTGCCCGTAGAGGTACCTGCTCAAGATGATAATTATCGGGTGCTGCTGGGCGTGACAAAGGATAAAAAGACAAAAAGGACAGATAACCGGATAAAATTGACTGGTGCAACAAATAACCCGACTATTGAACCTGCTGAAGGCAGTACTCTTGAAAATCTTTATGGTGCTACATTTACGCCTACGGCAGATTTGTCAAATGTATTTCAGATAAAAAAACTTGAGGCAGGCTGTTATGATAAAATTGTGATTAAATTCGGTAGTCCAGTACCTGCAGGTTGGAACATTCATGCTTATGGACCACAAGGTAATTATTTCTCTTTGGAAGGAAAAGAAGAATATGAGATTGATTTGTCAGAAGGTCCGATAGTGGATGACTTTACAATTTTTAATTGGTTTGGGGTACGTGCTCAAATCACTATCACCGAATGTTATTTCACTCCTGTAGGACCTGAACCTGATTGTACATCTGTACCTACTGAGATGCTTAATCATGATGGTACAACTACTGCTTATACAACAGATCCTGCTTCACGCAAAGTATGGGAACTGGAACAAGTGGATGATTATGGTCATTTCCGTTTGAAGGCTGGTAACCAATACTTCCAAGACATGGGACAGATGACTGATGACGCGAATAATGCAGCCGTCTTTACCAATGAGTCGCTATTAGAGTATTTTGACGTGAAATGGTTTTACGTTAGCTCTGAAATGAATGGAAAAGAGATTCCTGCTACAGATAAAAAGGTGACTCATAAGATATCGTATCTGCGGGAGTATGCTGACGACTATGGAGATTTGGATCTCAGCAAGCAGGGATTGGCATCAGATAAAGACTCCGATTGGTGGGATAATGACAAGAAAACACAGAAAACCAACCATTTCGAGATTACCCACTTTTTGAAGCAAGGGCAATCATTGGATGTCTATTTCCCAACTATTTTGGATGGTTCCAATGATCATATCTACTATCAGCGGTGGTACAACTATGATGAAGACGAGGATAATATGAATCTCGATAATTTGAAGGCTCATATATCGTTGGATACACCTGATGAGGTACAGTATTATCTTTATAAAAATGGTATCGTCACTGGTGACAGACTCTATTGGGAACCTACAAGTTACAAGCATAATGCACAGGATCATATAAGATTCACCAACTCCGATGGTCAGCCTTTTACGTTGGCTGCCGATGTGTCGCGCTATAGTGACTACCAGTATGAGGATCCCAACAATCCGTTGTCTGGTAATTTAGAGGAACCGACGCTTACCATGCGCTATATCTATAAAATGAAGGATGCTAAGGAGATGGCAAGCGATCTGTCTCAAGACAAATATAAGTGGACGAGTGATGCAGATACAGAAGAAGATCACTGGAAGGAGAAGAAGACTTTCCATTTCCCTGCCAAACAAGTGTTTTATAATGACAACAAGTGGGAGGGCTATCGAGGTGAGTTCATCGGTCTGAGACATGTGTTCTCTGACTATTGGGTGTTTGATGGTTCTGGTACGGGTAATGATAATCTTGTTTCTGCCGTTAATGATAATGAGTCAGGAAAGATAGAGGTTCAGATATACGATCCCAATGATACTAAAATCCGGTTGGGAGGATGGAATCCTAATATCTCTCCGAGGGGTACAACTGCCAATCCTCAAGTTGGAGATGTCATACGAGTATATTACAAAAATAGAGGAGGTGATTTCAATCCGCGTTTCAAGAATGATGATTTTACTGATTTTTCAGCGTTACAGAGTCAAATTGAGCCTATAAATGACGCTCATGTTACTGATACTTATTTTCAGGCAACAATTGATTCAGAAACCACACTCTCTTCACTCACCAGTAATGGCCTCCGTTTACAAGGCTTAGGTTTCACTCTTGTCAAGGTAGAATGTATTCCTTCTGGCGGAGACCGTTATCCTATAGTTATATATGATCAAGAAACAACATTTAATTCTTGGGATGTTAATCGTAAAATTGATAGTGGGAGAATAAAAGTAGGTGTTAATAATGAAGGTAACGATGACGACTATCAGGGTTTCTATTTCTATGATAGGATGAACACCGCCTGGGGATCAGCCCCAGAGGGTAAGAAACAGTATGGCGACAGCCGTTTCATCGTGTTCAGATATCCGAAGGGTCCTGATGGAAAAACTGCTCCAGTGACAAAGACTGGTATAGGTAATGAGGTCTATCTCCATGTGTATTTTAAGGTCAACGAAACAACAAAATATCAGTTAGCACAATTCACCCTCATCTTCGACGAAGGCTGCGAGACCCTTCCCTGGAAATCTGTGAATGGCTCCGACAAAGTTGAGGGAACAGACCGTGATCCTGTAAATCTGAGGAAGAAGGCAGGAAACCCTATTGCTAAAATCACTTTTGACTATCCCAAGGGTGATACCTATCATTATCCGTCTTCAGGTACCACGCTCCATAATAGGATTGCGCAGCAACCGGGTGGTACCATTGCTAACTCCAGTCCACTGCCTTTGACCTTCGACCACACCAACTATTCCTTCGACGGTGACGGCTGTAACTGGGCGGCATACGCTATGGTGACACAAAAGAGTACGGATTGGGGTAATAAAAAGACGACTTATCCAGCCGACCATGCAACTGCAGGCTATAATATTGCCGCTGATAAAGGCATGCAGCAAGGCTTCCTCTATATTGATGCCTCTGAACAGCCAGGTGATATCTGCGCCATGGACTTCCAAGGAGAGTTCTGCGAAGGTGATAAACTGATGTGTACTGGTTGGATTACTGGTTCTAACAGATATAGTGACAATGGCGCGTATCGCTGCCCTGGCGGCATCACCTTGACGGTAAAGGGCGAGCCTTTGGAAGGCGGTGATGCAGAGACCATCTACCGCTTCTGTCCGGGTCAGTGCTATGAGTTGGACAACGGCACTGGTACCGATGGCAGCAATGGAGCCGACAAGGTGGTATGGCAGCAGTTCTATTTCGAATTCTCGACCACCAAGAAGTTCAAGAGATACTGGATGGAGGTGAACAACAACTGTGTGAGCTCCAATGGTGGTGACTTCATGCTCGACAACGTAGAGATCTATGCTTTTGTGCCTGAGGTGATACCAGAGATGAACACTCCATTCTGTATTAGTAAGAATGCCAGTGATATGCAGTTGTTGAAGATAAACATTGGCTTCGACAAGATTCTTGCGGCTACCAACTCTACAGAGGTAACGGGTACTGATCCCGGTGTTGACAAACAAATAGCCTTTGTGTTCCTCGAAAAGGATAAATTCCTTTCAACTTTCAAGAAAGAACTTGCAGATAGAGGTATTACGACCTTTAATGCCCAGACAATTACCACGGAGTTATTGGACATCATCATCGAAGAAGGTACATGGAGTAATTTGGTTGAAAACGATGCCACATATAAAGGAGCATACCGTGCCGCTTTTAATGCTGCTATGTTAGGCAACAGGAAAGTTTGGGATTCTTTAGATCCCAATACTAATAAAGATGCAGGTGTGCTGAATTTCCATTGGAATACCAAATTCATCGAGATGGAACAGTATTCCTTTGCAAAGGCTGTGAACAGAAATGGTTCTGTTTTCCGTGAAACAGACCCAGAGTCAGGCGAACGCAAAATCGTAATGAATGGTAACTATCCCAACGAACTGAATTGGAAGATCAATACAGACTATTATGTAGTTCCTTACAATTCTGGTGTAACGTCTGGGAATGTTTTGAATGACGAAATCTTTTATCCTGACTTCAATATTTGCTCTACCTGTAGCAAGAAGAGGGCATTCCAGATTAAGCCTCCTTTGAATATCTTGAGTCTGGAGACCTCTGACGAGACACAGGAATTGGAGGTCTGTGAAGGAAAGATACCCACGCTGCTTGCTGACCTGACAGGCTACGATATCAATGGAAATCTTGTCTCCATGAAGGATCTGAATTTTGACTGGTGGCTGGGTGATAAAACAACGGGTGTACTGGCAACGCTGGATAATTATCATCTTCAGCATAAGGTGGTTACATATAAAGATGAACTTGGCGCGACTAAAAACGAGGATGTCCACCTTGACGTAGCACTATCTACCTTGCGTGCCTATTACAAAGATGCTACGGATCTGGATGGTATTATACAAAGACTGAAAGATACGCCTAATCTTACGCGTGGTATGACACTCTATCTGCAGGAACTGGTGGATGCTGGACAATTAGTGTTGCACCAGAAGTCAATTAGTATTCCTGCTGAGAAGTCATCCGAGGAAGAACCTTACTTCTACCTCGTGGCTTGTCCTATCCATGACGAGAAATTCGATCAGGCTTTGCTTTATGTAGATGAATCAGGAGCGACTCCGAAAGATATTCATGTGGCATACTTCTGTGATGAACCGCAAGGTCTCCGTATGAAGATTGGCGAGAAGGCACCTACATTGAAGTGTGGCTTCGTACCGAGTGAGAATGGATTTGACAGTTATGACTATTCTACGGTCAATGATGCTATACTGAGCATCCGACTGGCTAAGACCGCACAGTTTAAGACGGTACAGCATGGAGAGGTGAATGAAGCGCCTGAGGAGCCTTCAATGTCAAATGCAGAGACAGCTCATTATCTGTGGCTTCCTATCCGTAATGCAGAGACCGAGACAGCAAGTGGTGTCATCAGGAAATCGTCAGACTATGATATCTATCTGGCTTCAACCAATGACCCGATATGGGATAAGAATATCTATACAGCCATGACACAAGATGTGCCGTCACTGCCTGTTGTCGGAAAAATCGTACAGTTGACAGCCATTAATACTAAGGGGGGTATTAACATCGATAGACAGAATATTGAGAACCGTCTGTGTATCTACTTTACCTCGAACTTTGAGGTTCGCGAGGGTTATAGTTATACGCTGAGTCTGCCGTTCCAGGAGGAGGGCAATGTGAATGCCTGCGACGGTACGATGCTTATCAATATGAAGATTGTGCCCGACTATGAGGTGTGGACTGGTGCTGCCGGTAACACCGACTGGAATAATGATGAGAACTGGCGGCGTGCAGACTATGATGAGTTGTATGCAGATAATGGTACCACGCTGAAAGACAATGGTGGCACACTTCAGGAATATAAGACTAATGCATGGAACTATCGTACACCTAAAGACCGCCTGTTCCGTAAGGGGTTTGCACCGCTCTATTGCACCCATGTGCTGATGAAAAGTGATGAGTGGGGTAATGCTCCTGTACTTTATGATGCACTCGATGGTAAGAGTTCATTATTGGCTTCGCCATTCCCCAACCTGCGAGAGACATCAACACCAATTCTGAAGTTCGACATGCAGGCACGGCTCTACAATATTTGGAGCGAAACCTACGGCAGCGCTCCTAACAAGGGACGCTCGGGTGACCTCATTGCTGAGATGTATCAGATTAATAGTTGTGACGAGATTGCCTTCCAGCCTGCTACCGAGTTGAGAAATGCCCACTTGCTGAACTACAACAATGCCTGGGTGGAGTATAAACTCAATATGGCTCGTTGGTATCTGCTTGGCTCGCCTTTGCAGGGTACCATTGCTGGAGAATGGTATGCACCTACGGGTAATGCCCAGCAGCAGACAACCTACTTTGAAAATGTGACCTTCGGTACTGGCTACGACCGCTATAGCCCGGCTATCTACCAGCGCAGTTGGGACAAGGCTAAGGCTGTGCTCTATGAGGTGGGCTCCACCTATTCAACTGCCGACAACCCCAATGACTTAGCATTGGATGAAGACCAGTTGCCTGGTTCTGCACAGGAGGGGTACTGGGATAATAGCGGCCAGACTCCAGTATGGAACACTACTGGTGCGGATGACTACCTGGATCGCTTAGGCTATAAGCCCATGGGTGATAATAAAGTCAACGTGGCCATCAAGGGCGTTTGGAGTAATACCTATAATGATGCTACGGTAGATTATACCAAGGGTGGATTCTCCGTAATGGTATTGAACAATTTGAAAGGTGGAAGCAATAACGATCCAGCCATCATCCGCCTGCCGAAGGAGGACGTGTCATACAAGTATTGGACTTTTGACAAGGATAAGAGTGGAACGAATACGGATTTGAGTGATATACAAAATCCAAATGATCTCAATCGTGCCAGAAACCGCGGTCGCTTAAAGACCGATTTGCTTCTGCCGGTATCGGCACAAAAACAAGAGAAAGAGGCAAGCAGTTATAAATATGGTGACAGGCGTACCTATACCCGTGTACCTATTAAGGAAGCAGACTTGACAACAATGATTGCAGGTATCAGGAATCACCAAGAGCCTGTTTCTGCTGGTATCTCCAATATGGGCTACTACTTAGTGGAGAACCCGTTCCCCTGTGGCCTGGATATGAATGCGTTCTTTGCTACGAACACAGGCTTGGAGAAGAGATATTGGCTGCTCACAGAGACTGGACAGCATTTGGTGCAGTATGCTGAAGAATTAGGCACATGGATTACTCAGTCAGGCAGCAACTTTACAACTGCTGAAGCCGTGGTGACTCCCGGACAGGGATTCTTCGTTGAGGCTACTACGCCAGGATCTGCCACCACCATCACCTTCAACGAAAATATGCAGGCGCAGAGCCGCTATGGAGTAAAAGATTCTGGTACTGACGTTACGATTGTTGTCGGAACCAGACAGAAAATGAAAACGATAACAGAAACGGCTGATGATGGAACTCAAGTTCAGGTGACGGTTCCAGAAGTTGATTCCGATGGGAACTATGTGACCACGGAAATCACAGATGAAGTAACTGTCTATAAATTTGATCAGATTTCAGAAAACGATTTGAAGTATGAACTACAGGCTCGTACTCGTGGCGAAGAGGCGAATCTTATGGGACTAGTTATTACGGCAGAGCGCGGTGATAGCCAGACCAGCGCACTGGTGATGCAGCGTGAGGATGCCAGCGACGACTTCCTGCCGACGGAGGATACTGAAGTGTTCATCACCTCTGACTTCGAGAGCGTGCCGACGGTCTATACTCTCTGCGGACGACTGGCCACGACGATCAACAGCATCCATGAGTTCCGCAGTCTGCCGCTCGGCGTGGAGTCGAACAGCGATGCACCTTGTACGCTGACCTTCAAGGGCGTGGAGGCATTGGGTGACTCTGTGGCCTTCTACGATGCGCTGGAGCAGACACTGACGCCGCTGGAGTCGGGTATGCAGGTATCCGTCAGTGGTCAGACGCAGAACCGCTATTATCTGGTGCGCAGTCTGAACAAGGAGGAGGCTGCTGCAGAGACGCACATCCAGATATTCACCGAGGGACTGACGGCAAAGGTGATTGCCTCTACGGCGGAGCCGATCGTCAGCATCAGATGCTATGACACCGCTGGACGACTGATCCACTCGGCCAGCCCGCAGTCCACGGAGTATAGTTTCACTCTGCCCATCTCTGGTGTCTATATCATTGAGGCCGAGACGGAGAACGACCGCAAGACGAAGAAGTTGTTGGCAAGATAAAAAGCACCTTCTGATCCATCAAGAAAGTGGTAAGATAGATAAACTGACAAGTTGTCATATCGGGGGAGGTTGGCACGGTTTTGGCAGAATGAAAGGCGAGGCGGTAGAAATGCTGTCTCGCCTATATATATAAATAAGGTATAGGAGAATTTAGAGTTTAAAGTTTAAAATAAAAAAAGCATTATGAACATCAAACCATTAGCAGACCGTGTGCTGGTATTGCCGGCACCTGCAGAAGAGAAGATCGGCGGTATTATCATTCCTGACACCGCCAAGGAAAAGCCTTTGCATGGCAAGATCGTGGCTACGGGTAAGGGAACCAAGGACGAGGAAATGATTCTGAAAGAGGGCGACGAAGTGCTCTATGGCAAGTATTCCGGCACTGAACTGGAGTTCGAGGGTGAGAAATACCTGATGATGCGCCAGAGCGACGTGCTGGCAGTGATTGAAAAGTAAAAGGGTAAAAAAGTAAAAAGGAAAAAGTATTATGGCAAAGGATATTAAATTCAATATTGAGGCACGCGACCTGCTGAAGCAGGGCGTCGACCAGTTGGCAAATGCCGTCAAGGTAACACTCGGTCCGAAGGGCCGCAACGTGGTTATTGAAAAGAAGTTCGGTGCTCCCCAGATTACCAAGGACGGTGTGACCGTCGCCAAGGAGATCGAGTTGGAGGACAAGTTTGAGAATACGGGCGCACAACTCGTGAAGAGCGTCGCCTCGAAGACTGGTGACGATGCCGGCGACGGTACGACCACCGCTACCATCCTGGCTCAGGCTATCGTGGCCGAGGGTCTGAAGAATGTCACCGCCGGTGCCAACCCGATGGATCTGAAGCGTGGTATCGACAAGGCTGTGAAGGCCGTGACGGATCATATCGCCAAGAGCGCTGAGCAGGTGGGTGACAACTACGACAAGATTGAGCAGGTGGCTACGGTATCTGCCAACAATGATAAGGAGATTGGTGAACTCCTCGCTGAGGCTATGCGCAAGGTTTCTAAGGATGGTGTGATCACCATCGAGGAGAGCAAGAGCCGTGACACGCACATCGGCGTGGTAGAGGGTATGCAGTTCGACCGTGGTTACCTGTCGGCCTACTTCATCACCGACAGCGACAAGATGGAGTGCGTGATGGAGAACCCCTATATCCTGATCTACGACAAGAAGATCTCGAACATCAAGGACTTCCTGCCTATCCTGCAGCCTGCTGCCGAGAGCGGACGTCCGTTGCTCGTGATTGCAGAGGATGTGGATTCTGAGGCACTGACCACACTCGTGGTGAACCGTCTGCGTGGCGGTCTGAAGATCTGTGCTGTGAAGGCTCCTGGCTTCGGCGACCGTCGTAAGGCCATGCTCGAGGATATCGCAACACTGACAGGTGGCGTCGTCATCAGTGAGGAGAAAGGTCTGAAACTGGAGCAGGCTACACTCGAGATGCTGGGTACCTGCGACAAGGTGACAGTCTCTAAGGACAACACCACCATCGTGAACGGTGCCGGTGAGAAGCAGGCCATCCAGGATCGTATCGCCCAGATCAAGAAGGAGATAGAGGTGACCACCTCTTCTTATGACAAGGAGAAACTGCAGGAGCGTCTGGCTAAGTTGGCCGGTGGCGTCGCTGTGCTCTATGTCGGTGCCAACAGTGAGGTGGAGATGAAGGAGAAGAAGGACCGCGTGGACGATGCTCTCTGCGCTACCCGTGCTGCCATCGAGGAAGGTGTGGTGGCCGGTGGCGGTACCACCTATATCCGCGCTCAGGAGGCTCTGGCCGGTCTGAAGGGTGACAATGCCGACGAGCAGACTGGTATCAATATCATCTGTCGTGCCATCGAGGAGCCGCTCCGTCAGATTGCCGTCAATGGCGGTCAGGAGGGTGCTGTCGTGGTTCAGAAGGTGCGTGAGGGCAAGGGTGACTATGGTTTCAATGCCCGTACCGATGAATATGAGGATCTGCGTGAGGCCGGTGTCATCGATCCTGCCAAGGTGGCTCGTGTGGCTCTGGAGAATGCCGCCAGCATCGCTGGTATGTTCCTCACCACGGAGTGCCTCATCGTTGACAAGCCTGAGAAGGAACCCGCTATGCCGATGGGCGGTGCCCCGGGCATGGGCGGTATGATGTAATCAAGTAACCCCATTTATACCGGCTGTCGCAAGGCAGCCGGTTTTTTTATGCCCGATATGTTTGGACGTTTCGCAAAAATGTTGTATCTTTGCACCGCATGAAGAAGTTATTGGATCTCTATCAACAATGGAAGGGTGCTGAGCCTGCTAACGTTCAGCAGATTCCTGGTGGTGGCAGCAATCGCACCTATTACCGTCTGACAGACAATAATGGCCAGACTGTAATTGGTGTCATCGGCACCAGCCGTGACGAGGATCACGCTTTTATCTACCTGACGGAACATTTCAGCAAGTGTCAACTCCCTGTTCCCAAGATTCTTGCCAAGAGCGACGACTTGTTGCGGTATTTGCAGACAGACCTCGGTTCTACATCTCTCTTTGATGCCATCCGAGGAGGTCGTGAGGCTGGTGGCCGTTATACGCTCAAGGAACAGGAACTGTTGAAACGTACCATCCGTGAACTGCCTGACATACAGATTCGGGGGGCTCGTGACCTTGACTTTTCCAACTGTTATCCGCAGGCAGAGTTCGATGTGGATAGCGTGCTCTTCGACCTGAATTATTTCAAGTATTGTTTCTTGAAGGCGACAGAACTCGATTTCCATGAGTTGAAACTCGAGGCAGACTTCCGTCTTTTTGCCAAGGACCTGACGACAGAAACCTCTGACAGTTTCCTGTATCGCGACTTCCAGGCGCGAAACGTGATGATCGACCACGACGGTAATCCTTTCTTTATCGACTACCAGGGTGGTCGCAAAGGCCCGTATTACTATGATCTCGCCTCGTTCCTCTGGCAGGCTTCGGCACGTTACCCTCATAAACTCCGTCGTGAATTGGTCTATGAGTACTATAATTCGCTGAAGAATTACATCGAGGTACCGCCTGCCCGTCATTTTGTCAACCGCCTCTCGCTCTTTGTGCTTTTCCGTACTTTACAGGTGCTCGGGGCTTATGGCTTCCGTGGATACTTCGAACAGAAGAAGCACTTCATCGAGAGCATCCCGCCTGCCATCCAGAACCTTCGTGAATTGCTTGCCAGTTCTACGGTTTTCCACTATCCTTATCTGATGGATCTCCTGCGCCAATTGACCGAACTGCCGCAGTTCCAGCAGATAGAGGCGACACCCAGTCGTGCCGACGGTTATAAAACCACCGAACTCAATCCCTACAAGACCCATCCCCAAGATGGTCCTGCCACCTTTTCGAAGTACGATGCACAAGGTCCGCTGGTGGTCAGGGTGTTCAGTTTCTCTTATACCAAAGGTATCCCTGAGGATGAGAGCGGCAATGGCGGTGGCTATGTGTTCGACTGCCGCAGCACGCACAACCCAGGACGTTACGAACCTTATAAACAACTGACGGGTCTCGACGAGCCGGTTATCCGCTTCTTGGAGGACGATGGTGAGATCCTTACCTTCCTCGATAGTGTCTATAAACTGGCTGATGCCCATGTGCGCCGTTACATCCAACGTGGTTTCACCTCGTTGATGTTCTGCTTCGGTTGTACGGGTGGTCAGCACCGCAGTGTCTACTCCGCCCAGCACCTCGCCGAGCATATTCACGAGAAATTCGGTATCGAGGTCCGCATCATCCATCGCGAACAGAACATCACCCAGACCCTGCCCGCAGAAAAATAAGTGCTAAAAATAGTTAAGGTATTTGGCGGTCTGATATATTATTTCTATATTTGCAGCATTAAAACTGATCCGTATAAAACAATATTAACAATTAATAATTTAAAGCTTAAAGCGTATGAGAATTAAAAACTTACTACTGTTAGCCGCTTTCCTGGCCACGTCAGGAGGGGCTATGGCACAAACCACGCTGACAGCAGCGAATGCAAAAATCATTCCTGGCTATTCGGGTGATTTCAAGTTAAGTCTCACGGTGCCATCTACGATTGCTGGTTGGCAGGCTGTTATTGCTCTTCCTGAAGGTATAACTGTTGCCTCGGAAGATCAGACAGTAACCGTGAAAGAAGTTACTTCTACAGAGAAAGCACCTGGCTTGAGCGGATCTGTCAAACTCCTGAAGCACTCCAAAAACCATGTTGTGATGGGAGGTATTGCTGAGAGTGATGGTGATGGTATTGCCAAAGGAGACTTGGTGATTATTTGTTTCCCCACTGAGAAGGATGCCACCATTTCTGATGTTAGTAAAGGCCTTTGCACAATTACCTTGCAGGCTGATAAGGCTTTTGTAGGTCCGACATTGTCTAGCAAGGATGTTATTGTTCCGAACATCACGGTGAAGAGTTTTCAGGCATGTGATGCCGAAGGTAATCCTGATAAGGATGGCAAGTTAATGGCAAAAGACGTGACGGCAATCCTTTATCAATCGAAGGGTGATGTTAATGGTAATGGTAAGGTTAATTCTGGTGATATAACTGCCATTATTAAGGAAATGAAGAGTACTACACCAGATATGAAAGCAGACGTAAATGGTAATAAAAAGATTAATTCTGGTGATATTACTGCTGTGATTAAAGAAATGAAATTATAATTTTATATTATTTTAGATTATGAAACAGATTAAGTTTTTTGTAGCGTTATTTGCCATGTTCTTGGTAAATAATGTAATGGCGCAGAAGTTGACAGTCAACGCCATTGAGATTGAACCTAATGGAACTGCAGATTTAGTGGTAAGCATGGAGTCAGAAGTTGACATTACTGGTGGAGATTTCCTGATAACCTTACCTGAAGGTATTAGCGTGTCTACTACTGATGATGCTCTTGATGTCACAAAGGGTGAACTTATTGCCGATCAAGTGGACGATATGTCACAGAAAGACGATGGCGATTATCTGTGTGTATTTTATTCAACGAAACTCACTCCTCTTAAGGCTAAAAGTGGAAGTTTGTACACATTCAAGTTGAAAGCAGGAGATATTGAGGCCGGAAAACTCACGGGTAAAATTCATACTATAACATTGAATGATGTAGATGAAAACGAACTAAATCCCGATGATGTCGAGTTCGAAATTACTGTGAAGGGTGAAGATAAGCCATACGTTGAGCCAGAGGGAACTCATAAACTTGAAAATGGTTTAGGAAATCTGAAGCCAGGTGAATATAAAGACATCCAAAACTGGGGTGGCTGTTGGAGTGGAAACCAGATTGAAAATGAGCGTGACTGGTCAAAGTTCGACTACCTCTGGATTAAGTACAAGGACTTCTCTGGATCCATCAACTTCGGTATCATGTACAACGAGTGGATTGCTACACAGAATTGGGGTGAGCAGTATAAGGATGAAACCGTTGCCCTGAAGGATCCTTATGGCGTTATCGGTGTGAAGATTAACCACACAGATAAATATGTGAATGGAAATGCTAAGGAGAATGGTTCATATGTTGGTGACATCTACTCTCAGCACATCAGAGAGATCTTTATTCAGGGTACAGGTGCAGGTTCTGTTACTATTGAGGAGATCTGGTTAGGTTCAGAAGAGGATTATCTGAAGGCTGTTGAGGATAATAAGTACGTAGATGAGACTGTTTATAAGGACATTATGATTAATGGTGACTTAGCTGGTGATGATGTGAGTTGCTTCTTCAGCAAGGAGTGGGCTCCCTCTGAGCAGATTCAGAATTCTCGTATTGTTGAACTTGATGAAGGCGATGCAAAGGTAAAGGCCATCGCAGTTAACAGTTTTGCTAAGATTTCAAAGGATTGGGATTCTCAGTTCTGGATTCGTATGCCGCAGAAGTTAGCCGCAGGTACCAAGTTCAAGATCAGTTTCGACTACAAGGCTAGTGCAAAAACTTCTGTTGATACGCAGTGCCATAATGAGGCAGGTCAGTACATCCACTATCAGTGTGTTGGTACCCTCAACTTCACCGACGAATGGCAGACTTTGGAGGGCGAATTCACAGTTCCTGCTGAGTGCAACGGTTCAGATAATCCTAGTGGCTACAAGAATGACTTCCATTCAATCGCCCTCAATCTGACAAAGGCAGAGGATATGGTTTACTACTTCAAGAACTTCAAGATTGAAATTCCTGAGGATGCTGTGACTGAGGGTGACACATATACACCGGAGGCTGCTCCTTACAAGGAGGCAGAAGGCACTCATCAACTTGCTGGTAACCGCTTAGGTCTCTTGAAGGCTGGCGACTATGCTCCTGGTGTATGGGGTGGCCAGTGGAGTGGCAACAACATTGCCAACGAGCGTGACTGGTCTGACTTCGACTACTTCTGGATTAAGTACTCTGGCTTCACTGGTGCCATCAACTTCGGTATCATGTACAGCGAGTGGCTTGCTACACAGTCTTGGGGTGAGCAGTATAAGGATGAGACTGTAAAGGTCGAGGATCCTGAGGGTGTTATCGGTATCAAGATCAACAAGACCGATACTTATGCAACTGGTAATGCTAAGGAGAATGGCGCATATGTTGGCGACATCTTTGCAAAGCATATCCGTGAGGTCTTCATCCAGGCTACTGCTGGTGACTCTAAGATTACCATCGAGGAATTCTGGATTGGTTCTGAGGAGGATTACCTGAAGGCTGTTGAGGAGGCACAGACAGCAACTGGTATCAAGTCGTTCAGTGCTGCTAAGAAGGTTGAGGGTATTTACAACCTCGCCGGTCAGAAGGTTGACAAGAACTACAAGGGTATCGTGATTGTGAACGGTAAGAAGATGATGATGAAGTAATTCCGATTATTTCTAAAATACTCAAAGGTGGAGGCCGCACGGTCTCCACCTTTTTTCGTCGAATGTTTTCCAGAGTTTACGTGATCTGCCTCGAATTAAAGGAATGTCGTCCCGGATATTCAGAAAACTGCCTCATATTTCAGAAATGTCGTCTCGGGTCTTCAAAAATCAGCCTAAAAACTGGGAAATGTTTATGCACGGGGTGCATAAACATGCCTCAGATTTGGGGGAAGATTTTGCATAGGGTGCATAAACGTGCCTCAGATTTAGGGGAAGGTTTTGCACGGGGTGCATAAACATGCCTCAGATTTGGGGGAAGATTTTGCATAGGGTGCATAAACATGCCTCAGTTTTGGGGGAAGATTTTGCATGGTGTGCATAAACGTGCCTCAGTTTTGGGGGAAGGTTTTGTACGGGGTGCATAAACATGCCTCAGATTTGGGGGAAGATTTTGCATAGGGTGCATAAACATGCCTCAGTTTTGGGGGAAGGTTTTGCACGGGGTGCATAAACATGCCTCAGATTTGGGGCAGACTTTTGCACCCCATGCATAAGTCTCTCCCAGTTTTGAGGCATAAAATTCAGATCTCGGAATGGCCTGAACCAGTTTTTTTGCATGAAAAGCAAAAAAGTATCAATAATAAGCAAGAAAAAGTATTGATGATTCAAAAATAAATGTGTACCTTTGTAACCGAAAAGTATTCTAATTAACTATTAGTATTAAACATTTTAAAACCAAAACGTATGAAGAAGATTTTTACTTTGATCGCAATGGCTGTAATGGCCATGAGTGCAAATGCTAAGGAAGAGGTTGCCATCGAGAGTTTTGTTCCTTGGGACAATTGTACTATTGAAGGTAGTACCATCACGATGGGTTCAGGTTGGAAAGGCGGTGCCATTGCTGTCGGTGCCGACATGACAGCCTATGACTATGTCTGGATTAAGTTCTCAAATGCTACTGGTAGTCCTAATTTCGGTATTACCTATGACGAGTGGCTGAAGAATGAGTCTTGGGGTCCTTCGTTTGCTTCAACCCAGACCGTAATGGAAGGTTCAGGTGTCGTAGGTATCAAACTCGACAAGAAGACTGTGATGGTTCATGGTAACGCAGAGACTGACGGTGTAGGCATCGGTGATGTTTATGCTCAGCATGTGCAGCAGGTTACCATCCAGGGACAGTCAAGCGAAGCAGAAGTAACCGTTGAAGGCATCTGGTTCGGAACTGCTGAAGAGTTTGCTGCTGATGGTGGCGATGTACCCGTTCGTCCTGAGGTAGGCGGTTCTCTCACCATGTGGGAAGGCGAACTGGTCTATAACGGCTGGGGCGTTTCATCTACAGTTGATGCAAAGTACTTTGATGTCGCTGAGGTTGGTGATATCATCTACTGCACCGTGAAGGATGTGACAGAAGATTATAATCCTCTCTTCAAGCATCAGGACTATTCTGATTTCACAGAACTGCTGAATAACGACTTTGACAAGGATGAAACCCATTTCCAGGCTACTATTGATGAAGATGCTCTTGCATATCTGCAGCCAAACGGTCTTCGTTTCCAGGGTGTGGGCTTTACCCTGATTAAGGTAGAACTGATGGTTCCGTCTTCTACCGGTATTGCTAATGTGAAGTCCCTGAAGTCACAGAAGGCTGTCCGTTACAACCTCGCTGGCCAGAAGGTAGACCAGAACTACAAGGGTATCGTGATTGAGAACGGCAAGAAGTTCCTGAATAAGTAATTCCACATATACTAAAACATCCATTCAAAGGTGGAGGCTGCACGGTCAGTCTCCACCTTTTTATATGAATATTTAATCGAAAGTTTTGTGTTATTGGCAGATTTTTCGTAATTTTGCATGCGAAAATGAAACAAGCGATGATATTGGCCGCAGGGCTCGGCACAAGACTGAAGCCGTTGACAGACACGATGCCGAAGGCATTGGTGCCGGTTGGAGGCGTGCCATTGATTGACCTGACCATCCGAAGACTGATGGGTTTCGGCTATGAGCATTTCGTGGTGAATGTGCATCATTTCGCCCAGCAGATCATCGATCATGTGTCGGTGCAGGACTACGGAAGGATGGTGCAGTTCAGCGATGAGACCGCCCAACTGCTTGAAACGGGTGGGGGACTGAAGGCAGCGGCTTCGCTGTTTGATGACGACGAGCCAATCCTGATTCACAACGTCGACATCCTCGACAATGTGGACTACGACTGGTTCTCGCGTCAGCATCAGGAGAATGAAGGTGCCGTGTTGTTGGTGAGCCGTCGGCAGACCAAGCGCTATCTGCTCTTCGACAATGCCATGCGACTGATGGGATGGAAGAACATCGAGACGGGAGAGGTGCGAAGTCCATACGAATATATCCGTCGGACGGGACTTTCGCAGCATGGTGAGGAACTGAATATGTTTGCTTTCAGCGGTATCCATTCGTTTTCGCCACAACTATTCCCGTTGATGGCGCGTTTCCCCGACAAGTTCAGCATCATCGACTTCTATCTTTCCATCTGTCACCGCACAAACATTTCAGGTCTGATCAAGGACGATCTGCATGTGCTTGATGTGGGTAAACTCGACTCACTCCGCGAGGCAGAATCTTTTTTAAAGACAACGAATTAAACGAATTTCACGAAATATATATGCAAAAGATCATTATTCTGGATTTCGGTTCACAGACGACACAGTTGATTGGTCGTCGGGTGCGTGAACTCGATACCTTCTGCGAGATCCTGCCATACAACAAATTCCAGAAGGACGATCCCTCGGTGATTGGTGTGATCCTGAGCGGTTCGCCTTACTCCGTACACGATCCTGAGGCGTTCAAGGTGGATCTGTCGCAGTTTGTGGGTAAGGTTCCTGTACTGGGCATTTGCTATGGGGCGCAGTTCATTTCGTATTCCCTTGGCGGAAAGGTGGAGAAGGCCGACTCCCGAGAGTACGGACGGGCTAACCTCGAGACGGTGGACACGAAGAATCCGCTCTTTAAGTGGTTCGAACAGCAATCGCAGGTGTGGATGAGTCATGGGGATACCATCACGGCTATTCCTGAGGGTTTCAAGGTGATTGGTTCGACGGCGGATGTTGTGAATGCGGCATTTGCCTCTACCACACAGCCGATTTGGGCCGTCCAGTTCCATCCCGAGGTGTACCACACGTTACAGGGCAAGCAACTTCTGAAGAATTTCGTCGTGGATATCTGCGGCAGTCGACAGGAGTGGAGTGCTGCCTCGTTTGTGGACACGACGGTGGCAGAGTTGAAAGGAATGTTAGGTCAGGATAGGGTGATATTAGGTCTGAGTGGTGGCGTGGATTCCTCTGTGGCTGCCGTCTTGCTGAACCGTGCCATCGGTAAGAACCTGACCTGTATCTTCGTGGATCATGGCATGCTGCGTAAGAATGAGTTTGCGCAGGTGATGAATGACTACAAGGTGCTGGGACTGAATGTGATTGGTGTTGATGCCAGCGAGAAATTCTTCTCTGATCTGGCTGGCGTGACAGATCCGGAACAGAAACGTAAGATTATTGGACGCGACTTCGTGGAGGTCTTTAATGCCGAGGCGAAGAAGATCACCGATGCGAAGTGGTTGGCACAAGGTACCATCTACCCAGACCGTATCGAGAGTCTGAACATCACGGGTAAGGTTATCAAGAGTCATCATAATGTGGGCGGTCTGCCGAAGGAGATGCGTCTGCAACTCTGCGAGCCGCTGAAGTGGCTGTTCAAGGATGAGGTACGTCGGGTAGGATGCCAACTTGGTATGCCGGAGCATCTGATCACCCGTCATCCCTTCCCAGGACCAGGTCTGGCTGTCCGTATCTTGGGCGACATCACGCCGGAAAAGGTTCGCATCCTTCAGGAGGCCGACGATATCTATATCAGAGGTTTGCGTGAGTGGGGACTCTATGACCAAGTGTGGCAGGCAGGTGCCATCCTGCTGAGTTCTGTTCGCAGTGTCGGTGTGATGGGTGATGAACGAACCTACGAGCATCCCGTTGCCCTGCGTGCTGTTACCTCGACAGATGCGATGACAGCCGACTGGGCTCATCTGCCCTACGACTTCATGGCGAAGATCTCTAATGAAATCATTAATAAGGTGTGTGGCGTGAACCGTGTCTGCTATGACATCTCCTCCAAACCACCCGCAACGATAGAATGGGAATAATTAATAATCCCCGCCGAACACGGCGGGGATTCATTTTATTTCTTCAGCAGATCGCGAATCTCAGTCAGGAGTTCTTCCTGAGTGGGACCAGCGGGAGCCTCTGGCTCAGCGGGTTTCTCTTTCTTCATCTTGTTCATGCCCTTAATCATCAGGAAGATACAGAAGGCGATGATGATGAAGTCGATGATGTTCTGAATGAACTGACCATAGGCCAGGACGGCAGCACCAGCCTCCTGGGCCTCGGCAAGTGTCTTGTACTCACCATCACCGAGATTGACGAAGAGGTCAACAAAACTCACACCGCCAGTGGCCTTACCGATCAACGGCATGAGAACGTCGCTGACGAGTGAACTGATAATTTTACCGAATGCACCGCCGATGATCACACCGACAGCCATGTCCATCACGTTGCCCTTCATGGCAAACTCCTTGAATTCACTAATAAATCCCATAGTTCTAAATGTTTAATGTTTAACGCCTATTTTTTATATAAAATTTGTCATCTTGGTTTTACAAACATCAGCCTTTTGCCGCTGATTTATAGTCTTTTCACTTTTCACTTTTCACTTTTTAGTTCTTTTTATAAAGAAATTCAGTGCAAATATAAGAAATAATTTGTAACTTTGCATCCGAAATCAGAAAAAAGTTTCAAATAGGTACAAAAAAGTTAGTAAATTAGGTATAAACCCATTTAATTTTTTAGTAAAATGACAAAAGTTGCAATTAACGGTTTTGGCCGTATTGGTCGCCTCGCTTTCCGTCAGATGTTCGAGGCTGAAGGTTATGAAGTAGTAGCAATTAACGACTTGACCAGCCCGAAGATGCTGGCTCACCTCCTGAAGTATGACACTGCTCAGGGTGGTTTCTGTGGCAAGTTCGGTGAGAACAAGCACACTGTTGAGGCTGGTGAGGACTTCATCGTTGTTGATGGTAAGAAGATCACTATCTATGCTATTCCTAACGCTGCTGAACTGCCTTGGGGTAAGTTGGACGTAGACGTTGTTCTGGAGTGCACAGGTTTCTATACTTCTAAGGAGAAGGCTTCTGCTCACCTGACTGCTGGTGCCAAGAAGGTTGTGATCTCTGCTCCTGCTGGCAACGACCTGCCCACCATCGTTTACAATGTAAACCACAAGACCCTGACTCCTGCTGACACTGTGATCAGTGCTGCTTCTTGCACCACCAACTGTCTGGCTCCTATGACGAAGGCTCTGAACGACTTCGCTGCTATCCAGAGTGGTATCATGACAACTGTTCACGCTTACACTGGCGACCAGATGATTCTCGACGGTCCTCAGCGCAAGGGTGATGTTCAGCGTGCCCGTGCCGGTGCTCAGAACATCGTTCCTAACTCAACTGGTGCAGCCAAGGCTATCGGTCTCGTTATCCCTGAGTTGAACGGTAAGTTGATCGGTGCTGCTCAGCGCGTTCCGACTCCCACTGGTTCTACCACTATCCTGCACGCTGTTGTGAAGGGTGAGGTGACTGTTGAGGGTATCAACGCTGCCATGAAGGCTGCTACCAACGAGAGCTTCGGTTACACTGAGGAGAAACTCGTTTCTAGCGACATCATCGGTATGAAGTTCGGTTCACTGTTCGACGCTAACCAGACCATGGTTTCTAAGATCGGTGACGGCAACTCTCTCGTACAGGTCGTTGCTTGGTACGACAATGAGAACTCTTACACTTCTCAGATGGTTCGCACCATTAAGTACCTCGCTGAACTCAAATAAGAACATAATTAGTTCATAATTTTTAAAAAAGCCGTCTGACGTTTTGTCGGACGGTTTTTTTTGTGCTTTTATTTGGTTTTTTGCTTACTTATTCGTAACTTTGTCCCCCGAAAGAATCAACTAGTAAATCAAGAAAATATGGATATGAGTGACTTTAAACAAATGACCGGTAAATTTCTCAAAGGCTGTGGCTGTCTGAGCCTGGGCTTTTTTGTGCTGCTGATCATCATTGGCATCTTCGCGGATGATGATGAGAAGAAAGATGACACAGAAGAGACCGCTCAGCAGACAGAACAAGTGGAGAAGAAAGACTCCGTCATCGTGAACGAACCCCTGGAGGGTGATCCCTACCAGGAACTCGATGAGTTGATTGGTCTGAACTCCGTGAAGAAGGAAGTGCGCTCCCTGGCCAATTTCGTAAAACTCCAGAAGCAGCGAGAAGCACAGGGACTGAAGACGGCGAAGGTGTCGTACCACCTCGTGTTCTACGGTTCGCCAGGTACTGGTAAGACCACTGTGGCCCGTATCGTGGGACGTATCTACAAGGATCTTGGAGTACTGAAGAAAGGACACACTGTTGAGACAGACCGTGCCGGACTGTGTGGCGAGTATGTCGGAAAGACGGGTCCCAAGACAGACTCTGTCATTGTCAAGGCCCTCGACGGTGTACTCTTTATCGACGAGGCCTATTCGCTTGTTCCTGAAGGAGGTAATGGCAACGACTACGGTCAGGAGGCCATTTCAACCATCCTGAAGCGTATGGAGGACTACCGCGATCGTCTTGTCGTGATTGTTGCCGGCTATAAGGACGAGATGCAGCGCTTCATTGACTCCAACCCCGGTTTGCAATCACGTTTTAACCGATATATCGATTTTCCCGATTATACAGGTATGGAGTTGGTTGATATCTTCAAGATGTATATGAAGAAAAACCAGTATACCCTTGCCGAAGATGCTGAGGAATTCCTGAAAGAACAGTTCGAGTACGCTGTGGATCATAAGGACCGTAATTTCGGTAATGCCCGCTTTGCCCGTAATGTCTTTGAGAAGAGTATCCAGCAGCAGGCCAACCGTCTGGCCGGACAGACGACTCTCAGCAAGTCGCAGTTGACCGAACTGACAGTCGATGACCTCAGGGGCGGCTTTGAGGCTAGAACTAACATTGAGAATTGAGAAAAAATAATTTTGTAATTAAGAAAAAATGATGACCGATATGAGGAGATTGTTGTTTATACTTTTCACTTTTCACCTTTCACTTTTCACTTCTTTTGCGCAGACCATTCAGAATGGTTCCAAGTGGTGGGACGGTTCTGTGCTTTATACTGCCAAAGTCGATGCTTCTGGTGAAGTGACGATGAACGGCATCGATGCCCACAAGGGTGGATTCCGTTTTATGCTCTCGAAAGTTCAGGGCAAGCAGGGACGCTATACCCTCACCACGGATAATCCAGATGCCTATATGCCCGTCAGGGGACAGTTGGGATGGAACGTGGATTATATCCGTCAGGAGGGCATGAACTTCCTGGCTGTCCGTAAGCCCAACAACGATGTCGTCTGGACTCTGGTGTTGACTCCCGACAACTTGGAGAACTGTATCAATCAGGAGCGATGGGCGGAACAGCAGCCTGTGAGTGACATCCTCACCACGATGCTGCTGAATACCACCTATCTGGCCCGGTTCTCCAAGGCAGACCTGCGTCTGATGCGTAATGAGATTCTGGCTCGTAATGGGTGGAAGTTCCAGTCGAAGGATTTGCAGGACTATTTTGGCAGTCAGACGTGGTATCGTCCTGTGGCAGATAACAACACCATCACACTGAATATCATCGAACAGACCAACGTGCAACTCATCAAGAGTGAGGAGGCTGTGCCCGATGAAGATCGTGTCAGTCTGCTGAAACCGGAGCAGTTCCCTGGTGGACTGGCAGATGACGGGCGCGGCTCGGGAGAGATTGACCCGAAAGAGATTAACGGTGAGGAAGTGTATGTCGTCACCAGTGAGGCTGAGTTTATTGCCAGCCTCCGTCCGGGTAGAATCGTCATGGTGGCAGATGATATCCATCTGAACCTCTCGCGCATCCTGGAGAATGAGTCTGAGTTCAGAAACAGACCAGGTCGTCGATGGGCCGGTTATGATGCTTTGGGCATTAGTAAGGAACCGGAGGTGATCAGTGAGGATGCCAGTGATGGACATCAGTTGACATTGAAGAATTTCAAGAATCTGATTATCCGTGGCGGTAAGAACTCCAGCATCGAGGTCGATCCCCGTTATGCTTTCTGCATTCGTTTCGTCAACTGCGAGGACTGTACGGTGGAGAACCTGACCATCGGTCATACCGAGGGAGGTTTTTGTGATGGTGGTGTCATCGGTGTGAAAGGTGGAAAGCAGATTCTGGTCAACAGATGCGACCTCTATGGCTGTGGCACCTACGGCGTGGTCTTGAGAGAAACCACTGACTTCAGTATGATTCGTTCTAACATCCACGATTGTACCTATGGCATTATGGAACTCCAAAACTGTATGGCTGTGAAGTTCACCACCTGTGACTTCTTCAATAACCGTGAATACGCCCTCATCGAGGGTTGGGGTGTTGACGGCTTGGTCTTCAATGACTGTCGCTTCTTCGCTAACTGGGGCGATGCGCCGCTTTTCAGCCTCGACAACACCTTCTACCTGATGGGCTGTCAGATCTATCACCCCACGGAGAAACTCGGTTCGATAGACAAAGCCGAGCAGACAGGTGCCAAGACGGTATTCAATGCCAACCCGCTTGATAAGAATATCAAGAGCCGAAACCTCGGTCCTAAATAACTATATTATATAATAAGGTACGCGTATGAGAAGATTCGCATCACTCGTCCTGTCGTTCGTCACGATGCTGACGGTACAGTCACAGGAAACCACTTCGCTTGAAACGATTAATAAAGGGTGGGGCACAAAGACGATCAATAACGTGATTAACGGCAGTCTCGGCATCATGCTGGAGCGCTTTGACCAGACATGGCCTACGTGGATGGTGGGAGCCGTGCGTGAGACGATGGAGAAAGGTCTTGCCAAGGAAGTGCTCGACGAAGAGACGGAACTCACCGTCACCGTCGATGCCAAGAACGGTTTCGTGAGTGTGGGCGATGCCGGTACCGACGGCGAGTATATGTCGGCTTGTTATTGGAACCGCCCCAATGGCCACAAACTGTTGGCTGTCCTCTTGGGCAAGCCCACCGACCCTTGCATCGAGGTGCTGTGTACCTACGACTACGACCCGCAGAAGAAAGCCCTCATCCCCGAGCCTTCGATATTGAAAGGCTATCGCTGGGGCGACAAGGGCGAATTCCAGCAGATGTTTTGTCATTTGCCAAAGACGGGAAAGAACATCACCGTCGAGGACTGGAGCGGCGAAGAAGGCCCCGTGGTGCATATGTTCACCTGGGACGGCACGAAACCCGTCTATGCCAAGACAGAACCCTTGGAGTTCGATGACGACCAGGGCGAGATCCTCATCAACTATAAAGGTACTGCACCTAATATCAAGGACTTTGTGACGGCTTTGCTCTCACGGAGTGAACTTGATGAGTCGCTCAACGGGTTGAAGCAAGCATGGCGGTTCTATAAGAACGGCATGAAACAGATGCCGGGTGATGACCTCATCGTTGATGTCAGGAATGGCTATGTCGGTTACGAGTCCGTTGAAAATGACGTGCCAGGTGTCTGCCGACAAGTCATCGAATGCTGTTTGTGGAACTATGCCGACAAGAAGCAAAAACTGGTGGCTATCTCCAACGACTCCTACTTGGATGGCAAGCCAGTAGTCGGACAATATACTGGTCTGGAATTCTATCTCTATGACAATGCTACCCATACTATGAATTGGATTTCTGCCCAGGACCTAAGTGCCGAGATCGATGTCCCTGCTGGCGAGACGGTTGTCACTCATGCGTTGCCCCGTACAGGAAAGACGATGATCTACACGATCCACACCGCCTCTGGCAAGATTCCGAAGCGCCTCACCTGGAACGGCTCTCGTTTTATACCTGATAATTAGTAATGAGTAATTAGTAATTATGATTACAAGGATAAACAGTAGAGGGATGATAAGGCTGGTTGCGATACTGATCACTTTTCACTTTTCCCTTATCACTTCTTTATCGCAGACGATAAATAGTGGCTCCCGTTGGTGGGACGGCCAGCGTCTCTATACCGCCTCCGTTGATGATGAAGGAAATGTCAGGATGGATGGTGAGAGCGAGGATATGGGAGGCGACTCTTTCCTGTTGAATAAGGTTGATGGCCAAGAAGGTCATTACACACTTGCCTCGACCAACTCCCATGGTTGGATTTTTATCCGTGGCGAATTGGGATGGAGGGTGGAGTATATCCGTCAGGACGGCATGAACTTCCTGGCGGTTCGCAAGCCCAATGGAGACTGTTGCTACACGCTCACCCTGACGCCCGACAACCTGAAGAACTGCGTGGCACAACGCAAGATTATTGAAGACAGGGAAGTCAGTTGGATGCTTCAGAACTATCTGTTGGATACCCGTTACTTAGGTCGTTTCTCAAAACCCCAACTGCGTCTGTTGCGTAATGAGATTCTGGCCCGTCACGGGTGGAAGTTCCAGTCGAAGGACTTGCAGGATCATTTCGGCCAACAGTCTTGGTACAAGCCCGTTGCCGACAATAACAGCATCCACTTGAGTCTGATAGAGATGACCAACATCCAGTTGCTGAAGAGTGAGGAGGCCGTTGATGACGACGACCGTGTGCGCTATGAGAATACGGAGGTTGCCGAGAAGATGGTGGAGCCTGTCGAAGGTGTTATCACCGTCACCACCGAAGAGCAGTTCATCAATGCCCTGGGCAACGACCGCACTATCGAGTTGGATGCCGATGTCCACCTGAACCTCTCCCGCATATTGGAGCGCGAGGAGGTGTTCTCGGGAGTGCCGGGGCGTGCGTGGGTGACCATTGCCAAGCGTGACGGCGGAGATCAGCCCGTCATCATCAGTGAGTACACCAACGATGGCCAGCAACTGGTGCTGCGCAACTTCCGTGGCCTCACCATCCGAGGCAAGCACAATGCCAGCATCGAGGTCAATCCCCGCTATTCCTTCTGTCTGAGTTTCATGGACTGTGAGGGCTGCATCGTAGAGAATCTCACCATCGGTCATACCGAGGGAGGCTATTGCGACGGCGGTGTCATCGGCGTGGAAGGCGGTAGCCGTATCTTTGTCAACAACTGCGACCTCTACGGCTGCGGCACCTATGGTGTCGTGGCCCGCGATACGTGGGAACTGTCACTCTACAAGACAAATATCCACGACTGTACCTATGGTATTATGGAACTCTACGGCTCGGAGTCGGTGAAATTCCTCCAGTGTGACTTCTTCAACAACCGCGAGTACGAACTTATCACCATCCGAGGCTGTGAGGATGTCGAGTTCTATGGTTGTCGTTTCTTTGCCAACTGGGCCGATGCCCCGTTGTTTGTGAGCGATGATAACTTCACGCTGATTGGCTGTGAGATCTATCATCCGATCCTTGGCGCACAGGCACGGATCGTTGCCCCTGAACATGACAATAAGTTTGGTGATGATGCCTCCTTTATTCCAGAACCCCGCAAGGATCCAATAGGACCAGACATAGAATAGCAGATATGAGGAAAATTCCATTGTTTATAGTAGTCATACTGACTCTGACAGCCTGTAGTCATAAGACAGACAAGGCGGGTGTGCAAACGGATTCGCAGGTTGTCGATACCTCTGCAGGTACCGGCATTGATAAGCATTCCGAGGCATATATCCGTCAGCGCATCGATAGTATCTACAACAGCCTCGTCAGTTGGACGACAGATGAGAATGGATATGACGATTTCGTCCTTCTTCCCAATCCCGACAGTCTCTATTGTTCCTCCCGCTACAATGCCCTGCTGGCACAGGCTTTGGAGGTCAGCGAGCAAACGGGTGACATCCTGTTTGATGCCGACTACTGGGTCTGCGGCCAGGATATCAGCCGAGACTTCAGCCACAAGGTCGAGAAGGTGCGTGACATTACCGACAGTACAGCCGTGGTGGAGTTGAAAGTCTATAACTTCTCCAATGAGCATGATGTTGAACTCACGCTCCTCTTTGAAAGGGGTGACTGGTATATTGATGACTTCAATGGCGATAACCAGCCATATTTCCGTGAGACCATCAAGGAAGGACTGATGGTTCGTGAGAAGGCCAGGTCGTTGGTCGGTAGTTGGGGTTGGGTAGGAGAGAACTGTCCGGAACTGCTGCTTGACCTTGAAATGACCGATAAGGGTTTGAAAGCCACACAGTGTGATGTCTATCGTATGTATGGCTTTGACCATACACAGGTCACCTTCAATGGCGATCTCCTGTATGTGGCAGAGAGTGATGGTGATGAATTATCGCCGGAGAATCAGATATACCTTCATCTCCAACTTGACGAGCGTGGTGATCTTGTAGGCAGTTGTACCCTGAGCCACCGTCTGGCCAGCAAGGGCTACGAGGGTCCTATCAGGTTGCGCAAGGATTATTTCATGTATCGCGATGGCGCACAGAAGACACTTTCAGACTATGCAGAATAAAACCAACGATATGAAAAAACTTATGTTATGGGCCATCTGCGCGATGGCAGTGATGATCAGTTGTAAGAATCAGGGGCAGACGGCACCTGCCGACAGTAATGACTCGATGGCGGTAGCCGCCGTCATCGACAGTATCATCGAGGAGAACGACACCACCCCGTTGCCGATGTTCCTCATTGGTGACGACGGAAAGTACATGCAGATGCTCTACTGGACGAATGTCGAGGAGCCGCAGAAGACCGACGACAACGCCGAGTATTTCGAGTCTTGGCACAAGAACTGGGAGTTCCAGGAGATGTTCCGTCGTAACGCCGCCCAGTATACCAACCTGCTCGATGGCGACAAGATCATCAAGATCAAGTTCATCGATGAGGTGCTGAAAGATCCTGACGGCAAGACGCCTTCTGTAGGCGAGATCCATCGCAAGGAGATTCCCTCACTCTGTGCCCGTTTCGACTATGCGGATGCCAAGGACAAGCCAAAGGCAAATGCGGATGGATTTATCGTCGACACATGGGGTCGCGTTATCGTCACCGACAGTTACCTGAACTCCCGTAAGCGCCTCGATGTCAAGTACCTCGATGAAGAGGGTGGCTATCCCAGTCTGCCCGCTGACATCGTCAAGCAGTTGGAGAAGGAGTACGGCATGAAGGCCGCAAATTCTTCGAAACTCCAACTCATCGGTGGCCGCTATGTACACGGCACCATAGAGTTCGAGGGTGAGTACAAGAATGCCCAAAGAGGCGATAATTATGACAAAGAGCGCAGGTTTGCCCTCGCTCTGGAAATTCTGGTCGACAGCGACAAGGTCTATAAGTACGAGGCGTTGGGCTACTATGACTCCGAGTTTGGTGCCGTCTGGAATGCCGATGCCGATGGCTACATCTCCAACGATATCGTCGCTGCTTTCGAAGGACCGAAGGGACTAGAACTCTGCTACACCCACGATGCCCCCGAGAGTTTCTGTGTCGGTATGATCTACCTGCGCGACGGTAAACTCTTTGAGCACGAATACGAGATGTTCCATGCGTTGGTCGATGAGGAAATCCCCGTCTGGAAGAAGGACTTCGAAGAGATGAAAAAACTTTATCTCGACGACGATCCCCACGCGCACAAGTATAACGAACTCACCAAGTGGGCCCATTGTTATATTGACTACGACAACGAGTGGATCTGGCTGCGCGACAAGGACGACAAGAACGGTGCCTTCTTCATCCGTAAGGACGGGAAGTTCCGTCTTGTCGATGTGGAGAATGCCCACCAGATGCCTACGTCTTGCCAGAAGGACGGCATCTGCTATCTTAAGTTCTCCGGCTCTGCCGGAGGCCCGGCCTTCCAGCATATCATCTATGCTTTCCAGAATGGTAAACAACTCTGGAAACTCTTTGCCCTTGAGATCTACGGTGAACTGGATGAGTGCACACTCAACGGCAAGAACATCTCCAAGGAAGAGGGTAAGGCTTATCTTGACAAGGTGCCGGAAGGCAAGGAGATCAATGCCTGGTTTAAGAATATCAACGGTGATGAAGAAAATTGACATGAAGAAATATCTTTTCGTATTGGCCTGCGTCCTGACGATTGTGGGGTGCAAGCAGAAACAGGGACAAACAGAAGGGGATGCTGCCGCAACAGACTCCGTACAGACAACTCAGACCGACTCTGTTCAAGGGATGTTGAAGCCTGCCGAAATCGGCAGTCGTTGGACCAATAAGACCATCCATGTGGCTGATGGCGGTGAGCAGCCTGACATCATGGCCCTGCTCAAAGCCTTCCATGTGGCTTGGCCGACAGAGCCTGCCAACCTGTTGTTGGGTATGGCGGCTGACAAAGTCACGCGCCAGTTGAACCCCGACACGGGCGGCGGCATGGAGATCGACTATAAGAACGGCTTTGCCACCCTGCAACCTGGCGATACCGACGACGACCGCCTTTTCACCTCTGTCTGGAAGCGTCCGAACGGTCACCGGCTCTTCGGCATCTGGCTCTACACCCCCTCGGCCGACAACCGCAGCAAGGCAGAAGGAGAGGCGCTCTGCTTCTACGACTACGATCCGAAGACCTTTATGCTGATGCCTGAATCGGACAACGCCGTCAGCCGCTTCAAGCCCTCGAAGGACTGCTACCTCCAGTACAAGTTCCCCGACATGGGACGCGATATGGTGGTGGGTGAGACTGATAAGAACGCTATCACCAAATGGCACGTCTTCGCCTACGACGGTACGACCTTCAAGGAAGAGACGGCCTATACCGACGATGAACTGCGCGACGCTGCCGTGGGTCTCTGGAAGAGCACCGATCCGAAACTGCCTCTGACCTTCCGCGTCTCTATCGACGAAGAGGACTGGCCCCAGGTCACCGACTGCCGCATCTATGGCGTTGAAGACTGGGAGTGCGCCGCCTCACCCTATGAAGGCTTTTTCTATGTCATCGAGCAGAATCCGAAGGGCTATCTCGACGATGATGAGGAGGAATCCAACTTCAAGCCCTCGCTGAATTGTGCTTTCCTACTGACCAAGGACGGTCGCCTGAGGGGTGGCTACCACATGATGCTCCCCAGCGGCAAGGAGCACAACGGCATCATGACGATGGTGAAGCAGAGCCAGTTGAATGACTACGCAGAATAAAGACTGAACACGATGAAAAAAACGCTATTTGCATTACTCGCCCTGCTTCTGGTGGGCACGACGGGCTTCGGACAAAACAAGGCGCAGCGCATCAAGGAGATTCGTAATGCGTATGCCCAGGCCAAGAAGGATATGGCCGACAATGGCAAGGGCGGCTTCCCGCCGGTGGACATCCATATCGACCTGAACGACGGCACGGAGGTGAGTGAGGACTTTATCATCAATGATGAGCGGCAGGTGGATATCTTCTTCAAGCGCATCCGCCAACGGCTCGACACCGACCTCTTCGATCCCCACTGCTATTTCATCGTGGAGAAATGGAGTGCTGACGGACATACGAGTTACCGTGAGATGCTCTTCGACCCGTTTAACGACCGTCTGATGTTCTCTTATATGAAGGTTGAGACGCATGCCGGCGCCGTCATCGAGTCACGCTATTATTACGACAATGACGGGCGTTGCATCGAACAGAAGCCTGAGCAGGGCGGCATGGCGTGGAGCAGTGCCGAGACCGACTATGAGAAGGCAAAGAACTATCTCGCCATCTTCGATGCGCTGATGCGTCAGAAGAGTGCGGAGGCTGGGCGCCAAGTGGTGCAGGCGTCGGCCGACAAGGCTGCGCAGATGCAGCACATCCGCAGCGTCTATGCCGAGGCGAAGCAGAAAGTGGAGAAGGATGCCAAGTCGGAACTGCCCCGCAACGTACAGGTCACCATCCGCGACTGCGAGGATCCCGAGATGCCAGCCCAGAAGGATGTGCTGAAGTTCTGGTTCGACACCATCGCTGATGACAATACGCCCTACAGCAGTTGCTATTTCATGTCGTCGACCACCACACTGGACGACCATGATGTCTATAGCGAATACCTCTTCGAACCGAAGACGCCCACGCCCATCTTCTGTTTCAGCAAGCAGCAACAGAACGACGGTCCCGCCCTGGAGTGGCGTTACTACTTTGACAAGGGTGGCAAGTGCATCGAAGTGAAAGGCAGCGCAGACCGCCACGGCCCAGGCTTTGCTGACATGAAAGCCGCAAAGACCTATCAAGCACTTTTCAAAATGATGGTCGATACCATCATGTGAATATTTCTTAAACCGTTAAGTGTGGTGCATAATTCTTTGATTTCTCTTCGCTTAATCAAATTTTTCCACTACCTTTGCAGCAGAATAATGAATAATTAAAAGAATTCTTATGAGGAAGTTCGTAATTTTGTTTCTAATGTTGTGTGGCAGCCTTGGGGCGAGTGCCATTGAGTTGGACGGGCAGTACCTGTCGCAGAGTGGGGAACTGATGTTCCGATTCAAGGGCGACAGCCTGTATGTTGACATTGCGCAAAGTCACCGGAATGTCTCGGCGTTCAAGTTGATTAAGAACACCGAAAACAAGAAGGCTACAACCTTTAATGCCTACGAGGGTTATCTGGAGAACGGACGTGTGACGTATAGGGAGGTGCTGATCCGCGTCACCAAGTTGAAGAACAAGAAATACCTGCTCGAATACTTCGGCAAGGATAAGGACCGGGACTACAATACAAACGAGAGATATACCATCAAGCCGATAGACTGATATGCTGCCGATGATTACGATACTGGGACCGACGGCTTCGGGGAAGACACCCGTGGCGGCACGGTTGGCGGCGGAAATCGGCGGAGAGGTGATCTCGGCCGACTCGCGGCAGGTGTATCGTAGGATGGATATCGGAACAGGGAAAGACCTGGCGGATTATGGGGCGGTGCCCTATCACCTGATAGATATTCGGGAGCCGGGGACGAAGTATAATCTGTTTGAGTATCAGCAGGACTTCTTCGATGTGTATCAGCAGATACGGGGTAGGGGAGCGGTGCCTATCCTCTGTGGGGGCACGGGACTCTACATCGAGGCGGTGCTGAAAGGCTATCATCTCTCACCCGTGCCGCAGAACCAGGCTCTTCGCGATTCACTGGAAGGGAAGTCGCTGGTGGAGTTGACTGAGATGTTGAAGGAGTTGAAGGCCCGCAACGGGTCGAACATGCACAATACGACGGATGTGGATTCGTGTCAGCGGGCCATCAGGGCGATAGAGATTGAGACCTATAACGCAGCGCATCCGATGCCTCGTCGGGAGTTGCCGCCGGTGGAGTCGCTGATCATCGGCATCAATATCGACAGGGAATTACGCCGTGAGAAAATCACCCGCAGGTTGAAGGCCCGTCTGGAAGAAGAGATGGTGGATGAGGTACGTGCCTTGCTCGACGAGGGCATTCCTGCCGAAGATCTGATTTATTACGGACTGGAATACAAGTTCGTGACGGAATACCTGACGGGCCAGTTGACTTACGACGAGATGTTCAATCGCCTTGAAATAGCCATCCACCAGTTTGCCAAGCGGCAGATGACATGGTTTCGCGGTATGGAGCGACGGGGCTTCCTAATACATTGGATTGACGCAACCCTCCCGATTGAGGTTAAAATACAACAAATCAAGGATATCATAAACACGGATTATAAGAATTATAAGGAAACATTCGCCAGAATAGATCCATAAAATCCATATAATCCTTGTTATAAAAAGAATAGTATGGCAGTAGAGACGACAAGGTGGGGCATCCTGTATTGTCCCAGAACGGGAATAATAAGCGGCACCCGCAAGCGTTGGGAGAAGATACAAAAGATTCTCGACGAGCGCGGGGTGCAGTACGATATGGTACAGAGTGAGACAGCCGACAGTGTGGAGCGCCTCATTAAGATGATGATCTCGAACGGCTACAAGACCATCGTTATCGTGGGTGGTGACTCGGCGCTGAACGATGCCGTGAACTGTCTGATGATGGAGGAAAAGTCCGTCCGCGAGGAGATTGCCCTCGGTGTGATTCCCAACGGGGTGATGAACGACTTCGCACGCTTCTGGGACTTCGATGAGGACAAGCCCGAACAGACCGTCGACTGGCTGGTGCAGCACCGTATCCGCACGGTGGACCTGGGCTGCATCCGCTATACGAACGCCAATGGCGAGAAGTGTCATCGCTACTTCCTGAACTGCCTGAACATCGGTATGACTGCTGACATCATGAACTTGCGCCGACAGACGCGCCGGCTCTTCGGGTCGCGTACCTTATCATTTATATCGTCGCTCTTCGTGATGCTCTTCCATCGCATGGAGTACAAGATGAAACTACGCATCAACAGCGACGTGATAGACCGCAAGGTGATGACGGTCTGCATCGGCTCGGGGCCTGGCTACGGACAGACACCGAATGCCGTGCCATATAACGGGATGCTCGACGTGTCGGTGGTGTACCATCCCGAGGTGGTGCAGTTGATAGAGGGGCTCTGGCTGTTGGTCACAGGACGGTTCCTGAACCACCGCAGTGTGCATCCTTATCGCACCACCGAGGTGCAGGTGGACTATGCCAAGAAGGCGATGGTGGGTGTTGATGGCAGAATGATGAAGACACCCGTGGGATCCTTCTGCGTGAATGTGGAGCAGGAGGTCATCAATTTCCTGATTCCTGCATGATATTTAAGCTTCAGACGACTCTGGGGCTTAAATATTTGTTAAATATTCCACTTTCCCTTTGCTATTCCACGAAAAATGCGTACTTTTGGAAATTCAAACTAAAAACAATTAGAAATTAGAATAAAAACCTATTAGGGAACTATGAGTTATTTACGATTAGAAAAAGCCGTGATGACGAACCTACAGGAGAGTCTCCGTCGCGAACTTCTCAGAACCAACCGTTCGGGGGCGTATAGCAGTTCTACGCTGGTAGACTGTAATACGCGCAAATACCACGGTCTGCTGGTTGTTCCTGTACCTGAACTCGACGACGAGAACCATGTGCTCTTGTCGTCGTTGGACTGTACGGTCATCCAGCACGGGGCGGAATTCAACCTGGGCCTCCACAAGTATCAGGGCAACAATTTCAGTCCTAACGGACACAAGTACATCCGAGAGTTTGATGCCAGTAAGGTGCCGACGACCACCTATCGTGTGGGCGGCGTGATTTTGAAGAAGGAGGTGATCTTCCAGCATTATGAAGACCGCATCCTGATTCGCTATACGCTGGTGGATGCTCATTCTGCCACCACGTTGAGGTTCCGTCCTTTCCTGGCTTTCCGTAGTGTGCGCCAGTTTACACACGAGAACATGACTGCCAGTCGTGAGTATCAAGAGGTGGACAACGGTATCAAGACCTGTATGTATGCCGGTTATCCCGATTTATATATGCAGTTCTCGAAAAAGAATGAGTTTATTTTCCATCCCGATTGGTATCGTGGCATCGAGTACCCGAAGGAGCAGGAGCGTGGCTATGCCTCGAACGAGGACCTTTACGTGCCTGGCTATTTCGAGATGCCGATCAAGAAGGGTGAGAGCATTATCTTCGCTGCCTCTACCTCGCAGATCAAGACATCTCGACTGAAGAAACTTTTCGATGAAGAGGTGGATGACCGTGTGCCACGTGATAATTTCTATCATTGTCTGGTTACGGCAGCCCACCAGTTCCATAAGCGTGAGAAGAATGACGATCGCTATCTGTTGGCTGGCTATCCTTGGTTTAAGGTACGTGCCCGTGATACATTTATCGCCTTGCCGGGTCTGACACTGGCTATTGGTGAGGTGGACTATTTCGAGTTTGTAATGAAGACCGCAGAGAAAGCACTCCGTGAGTTTATGGAAGGAAAACCCCTGTCGGCCAAAATATACGAGATTGAGCAACCTGATGTACCTCTGTGGGCCATCTGGGCCATCCAGCAGTATGTGAAGGAAGTTGGTGTTGAGGCTGGCTACAAGAAATACGGCAAGTTGGTCAAGGATATCGTGAAGTATATCGAGAAGGGGGGGCATCCGAACCTCCGTCTTGATGAGAATGGTCTGCTCTATTCAAATGGACGCGACCGTGCCGTGACGTGGATGAACTCGACGGCAAACGGTCGTCCGGTGGTGCCGCGTTCGGGTTACATCGTGGAATTCAATGCCCTGTGGTATAATGCCCTGAAGTTCTGCGCTGCGATGGCTACCGAACAGAAGGACACGAAGTCGGCTACGCATCTGGAAACATTGGCAGCCAAGGTGAAGCAGTCGTTTGTGGAAACCTTCGTCAATGAATATGGCTATCTGCTCGACTATGTGGATGGCAATATGATGGACTGGTCAGTCCGTCCGAACATGATCTTCGCTGTGGCACTCGACTACTCGCCGCTCTCTCAGGATCAGATGAAGAGTGTGGTGGATATCTGTACCCGTGAACTGCTCACGCCGAAGGGACTCCGTAGTCTCTCGCCGAAGAGTGGGGGATATAACCCCATCTACGTGGGTCCGCAGACACAGCGCGACTATGCCTACCATCAGGGAACGGCCTGGCCTTGGCTGGGCGGCTTCTACATGGAGGCTTGTCTGAAACTCTACAAGCGCAGTCGTCTGAGTTTCATCGAACGTCAACTTGTGGGCTACGAGGACGAGATGGACTATCATGCACTGGGAACCATCTCTGAGTTGTTCGACGGCAACCCGCCGTTCCACGGACGAGGTGCTATGTCGTTTGCCATGAACGTGGCAGAGATCCTGCGCACCTTGAAACTCATAGATAAGTATTCATATCAAAAATAAGGAGGGACGACTATGAAAGTATTAATGTTTGGATGGGAGTATCCTCCTCATGTTTTCGGTGGACTTGCCACTGCCAACTATGGTATCTCCGAGGGCTTGAAGGCCCAGGGCGATATGGATATCACACTCTGTCTGCCGCATCCGTTCGGTGATGAGAGTCAGCATGCCTGTCGTATCGTCGCCATGAATGCCGTGCCTATCGCCTGGCGTGATGTGGACTATGACTATGTGAAGAACCGTGTGGGTAACATCATGGATCCTGACTATTATTTCAGGCTCCGTGATCATATCTACGCCGACTTTAACTATATGAACGTGAACGACCTCGGCGCGATGGAGTTTGCGGGAGGCTATCCCGGTAACCTGCATGAGGAGATTAATAACTACTCGATCATCGCAGGTCAGGTGGCCCGTACCGAGGAGTTTGATATCATCCATGCACATGACTGGCTGACCTTCCCTGCCGGCATCCATGCCAAGCAGGTGAGTGGTAAACCGCTTTGTATCCACGTGCATGCCACTGACTTTGACCGCAGCCGCGGTAAGGTGAACCCCACCGTCTATTCCATTGAGAAGAACGGTATGGACTGGGCCGACTGTATCATGTGTGTGTCGGAACTCACGCGCCAGACGGTGATCAACCAGTATCATCAGGATCCGCGTAAGTGCTTTACCGTTCACAATGCCGTCTATCCGTTGCCGCAGGAGTATCAGGACATCCCGCGTCCTGACCATACAGGTAAGGAGAAGGTGGTGACCTTCCTGGGACGTATCACGATGCAGAAGGGACCGGAATATTTCGTTGAGGCTGCTACGATGGTGCTCCACCGTACTCGTAACGTGCGTTTCTGCATGGCTGGCTCTGGAGATATGATGGATGCGATGATCCACCTCGCTGCCGAACGCGGCATCGCCGACCGTTTCCACTTCCCGGGCTTCATGAGGGGCAAACAGGTGTATGAGTGCCTGAAAGCCTCGGATGTCTACGTGATGCCTTCGGTTTCTGAGCCGTTTGGTATCTCACCGTTGGAGGCCATGCAGTGCGGTACGCCTTCAATCATCTCGAAGCAGAGCGGTTGTGCTGAGATTCTCGACAACTGTATCAAGGTGGACTACTGGGACATCCACGCCCTCGCCGATGCCATCTATTCTATCTGCCACAACGAGTCGCTCTTCCAGTACCTTAAGGAGGAAGGCAAGCGCGAGGTGGATCAGATTACCTGGGAGAAGGTGGGTGCCTGGATCCGTACCCTCTATCGCCGCACCCTCGGATGGGAAGAATAATGAAGTTAAAAGTGAAAAGCGAAAAGCGAAAAGTGAAAAGTTAAAAGTGAAAAGTTTATGAAAACGATTTGTTTATATTTCGAGATACATCAGATTATACATCTGAAGCGCTACCGTTTCTTTGACATCGGTACCGATCATTATTACTACGATGACTACGAGAACGAGCGTAGCATCACCGACATCGCAGAGCGCAGTTATATGCCGGCACTGAATACCCTGTACGATATGATCAAGGAGAACGGCAAGTACTTCAAGGTGGCCTTCTCACTGTCGGGTACGGGTATCGAACAGTTGGAGATGCATGCTCCGCAGGTGCTGGAGAAACTGCAGCAGATGAACGAGACCGGTTGCGTGGAGTTCCTCGCAGAGCCTTACAGCCATGGTCTGTCATCACTGGCCAACGAGGAGACCTTCGCCCTTGACGTGAAGAAACAGGCTGCGAAGATTGAGGAACTCTTCGGCAAGAAGCCCACCGTGGCCCGTAACTCTTCGCTGATCTACAGCGACGACATCGGTGCACAGATTGCTGCGATGGGCTTCAAGGGTATGCTGACAGAGGGTGCCAAGCACGTGCTCGGTTGGAAGAGTCCGCACTATGTCTACAACTGTAACATCGCCCCCAACCTGAAACTGTTGCTCCGCGATGTGGAACTGTCGGACGACATCTCACTGCGCTTCAACAACTCCGAGTGGGACGGCTATCCTCTCTTTGCCGATGCTTATATCGACCGCATTGCCCGTCTGCCGGAAGAGGAGCAGATTATCAATATCTTCATGGAACTCTCGGCTCTGGGTATCGCCCAGCCACTGAGCAGCAATATCCTCGACTTCATCCACGCTTTGCCTGCCTGTGCCAAGGAGAAAGGCATCACCTTCTCTACCCCGACGGAGATCTGCAAGGCTTGTAAGAGTGTGGGACAAATTGACGTGCCTGACACCTTGTCGTGGGTGGATGAGGAGCGCGATGTGAGTTGCTGGCTTGGTAACGCCATGCAGCGCGAGGCCTTCAATAAACTGTATAGTGTGGCAGATCGTCTGCGCATCGCCAATGACCCGCGTATCAATCAGGACTGGGACTATCTGCAAGCTTCGAACAATTTCCGTTTCATGACGACGAAACCCTCGAATGTCGGATTGGATCGTGGTATCTATAGCGGCCCGTTTGATGCCTTCACCAACTACATGAATATCCTCGGTGACTTCATCAACAGGGTGAATGCCCTTTATCCGCTCGACATCGACAACGATGAACTGGAAGGTCTGTTGACCACCATCAAGAATCAGGGCGACGAGATTGAGATGAAAGACAAGGAAATCATCCGTCTGAAATCGAAGTTGGAGAAGTTGGAAGCTTCCAAACCAAAGACGGAAAAGAAGCCTGCGGCTAAAAAGGCTGCGCCAAAGAAACCTGCCACTCCAAAGGAAGAGTCTAAGGCATAAGAAAATCGGGGCAAATGCCCCGATTTCTTTTTTTATTTGACGATTACTTTCTGGAATGATCCATCCTTGTATTTCACGAGGTAGATGCCGCGTTTTGCTGTCCTGAGTGACATGCGTGTACCGTTGAGGTTGTAGTATCCCTCGATGTCTGTACGTGCCGGTGCCACGGGAATGCCGTCAATCATGGTGGCACTGCCCTCCGTCTCACCCAGCGTTAGCACACGTGGCTGACCGATGCTGCCTGTGATGCCCTCGGCAAACGGCATGGTCTCCCGGACGGTATAGACCGTGCCGTCCAACAGGTCGACAGCGCGGTAGGAGAGTGCCTCCCCGCCCTTGCCGTAGAGTGTCATCCATGCGAGTCCGTTCACCCACTTCCCCTCACCGCGGCACTCGCCGTCGGCATCGTAGGCATACAGTGAGAACAGACCCGGCTCCACCTTCTCGTTGTCCTTCTGCAGTTCTGCGATGATACCCATCACGTTGGGATAGGTATGCCTGGAAACGGGTCGGAAGGGGGATGCCGCGCGTGTGCGGGCAGCCTGTCTGTGTGTCGTGTGACGCAGTCTGACCTTCACCGCCGGTGACCTGAACGTCAGGGTCTTGGCCTGCTGGGTATAGAGCATGTAGCCCAGTCCCGTCTCCAATGTGGAGAGGTCACCCTGCCATTTGCCGTTCTCATAGACGGCAAAGCCGTTCTGTCCGACGATCTTGTCGCCTTCCTCTGCCAGGTAGTCCGCCAGTGCCGCCGTCAGTGCCTGCTGTCCGCTGACGGTGTAGCCAATCCAGTTCCATCCCGGCAACAGCATGACGGGTCTGCCGTCCTCGCAGAGGAATCCCTTGCGGGTGTAGGTGTCGTTCTGCCGCATCTGAACCTTGTAGAGGTTTCCTGCCTCCAGTTCCTTCAGGGCCCCTGTCATGCCGGCCTTCGAGTCGCGGATGGCCTCCCTGTCCTTGCCGACGATGCGGTTGGCATACCCTGACAGCTTGTCTGCTGCGATGGCCTCCATCATCGGATGCGACATCCAGTTCCAGCCCTCTGCCAGTGCCAGTGAGAACTCCTCCCGGTTCTGGATGGTCAGTCCTTCGTCCTCTCCGAGGAAGGCATCGTCGCTTGTCAGTGTGTTGGGACGGTCGATGGTAGGCCGGTACATCTTATAGAACTTCTTGCCGCCGTCGGGATACCTTCCCACGCTCTGGTCGCCTCTGTGGGTCTGGTAGGTGATGCCGTCGGCGAATTCCCTCATCTCGGCATGCGCGTTGAAGTAGGTCTGGTTGTTGGCCACGAATTCGTCGCTGCTGCAGACCAGCACCATCTTGTCGTCCTCGTTCTTCAGTTTGAAGTCGGCATGCAGTTGTGTGACGGCGTCCATCTCGTCAGCCCATACGATGCGGTGTCCGCGGGCGGGGATGATGGTGTTCAGCACGCCGTCCGTGGGAATCTGGTATTTCATCGGGTTGTCCTCGTCGTCGCTGACGTAGAGTCCTGCCACGTCGAGGTCGGTGTCGGTGGTGTTGTAGATCTCAAACCAGTCGTTGTGCTTGAACCAGTCGTTGACGTACATGCTGTTGCCTGCGCTCACCTCATTGATACGCAACGGGGCGACACCCTGTGCCAACAGTTCCTCGTCAGAAGATATTTGCGTGAAGGTGGCGGTGATGGTGACGGTAGCATCATCTGGCAGGTCGTATATCGTATTCTTACTGACAATCGTACCACTGCCATCCTTCCATCCGGCGAACTGATAGCCGGCGGGAGCCGTGGCCTCTAATCTGACTGGGGCAAAGAGAACACCATTGAAATCAGCGTAAGGCACATTGATGCCATTGATGGAGAGAAAAGCGTCGTCAGTGTCGGCATTGAGGATCACCGTCTGCTTCTTCGCATCAGACAGTTTCATCGGTTCGAACTGCTGCATGTAGTTTGTCATCTTAGCCGAGCGTCCTTTCAGGTTGTCCTTGATGGTAGTGGCAGCACGGTCTGGGTCGTGTCCGTCGTTGATGCCTTGGTTCTTCATCAGTTGACACATGTCCTTCACCTTGTTCAACAACTCATCGACAATCTTTCCGGCTCGGCTTGGTTCAAAGACACTGCCTCCCACGACACAGAAGGTGTTAATGAACTTACGACGATATTCATCATTCTGGAGCAGGTTCAGGAAGAGGTTCACGATGTCTTTGTTGTAGCTCGTCCTGGGTGCGGTCTTGTCATCCTTGAACTTCTCGAAGTTCGTAAAGGGATTCTCGACACTCTCACCGAAACATCCCTTGAAAGCATAGTCCAGGTCGAAACTGATGAAACGGTAGCGTCCGTCGTTACGACTACGGTAGGCTTTCATGTTGTTGTCGGGCCAGTCGTCGTTGTAGAGGAAGAAGGTGACAGCCATGTAGTTAGTGAACTCATCGATGTCGAGCAGGGTCTTCAACTCCTTATAGGCGGTGGCATCAGTGGCCTGCTTGCCTAATTCGATGATACGTTTGATGGCAACATCGTCACCGTTTTTCATCTCGAGGTTCTCAAAGGCGTCAAGTTCCTCGTCATCATAGCCCCAGTTGGCATCGGCATACTTATCATTGTTAGGTTCGCGCATATTAAAGACGCCACGCAACTCACCGTTCACATATTCTATAATAGGTACGTACGACTGTACGTCGAGGTCAATGCCAGAACGTTGGATAATGGTTTCTAGGGCTGGATCCATAAAGCGGGCACCGCTCCTCCATACATCGTTACCACCATTACGGATGAGCAGTACCTTGTTGCGGTTATAAGGTTTCTGAGGGAAGAAGGGATAGTCGAAGCGGTTCAGACCGTCGAAAATCTTATTGGACTTCAACTTGAACGATCGGAACTTCTGTGTGCGGGTGTATCCGCCCGAAACGCAGATGTTCACATCCTGGTTGAAGAGCATCTCGCCCTCAGGACTCAGGAAACTGAAGTTCACGGGACGATCCCAGTCACAATTATAGTTCTTCTTCTGACCGTTTGTTGCGGATGTCGCCTTGCCGTTGGTGCCGTCACCATCACAATCCAGACCAATCTTCGGGTCGGTGAAGAATTTCTTGTTGCCTACGATGCTGATGACGGGCAGGGTGTACTGATTACTGGTCTGGATATAGGAACGGGTGACGGGTATGCTGGGCAGATAACCATCCTGGAAAAGACGGAACGTGTAGTTCGTAGTCTTCGACATAGTGAATTTTCCATCTTTGCTCTCTAAGGTGGATTCTTCTTCGACTCCGTCGTCCAATGATTCCCATGATATCTCATCGAAATAGAAATTATTATCCTTCTTATCGACGTTCAGGTTGAAGGCAATGGTTTGCAGGGAGTAGGTGACTTCTGTGTTGCCACCTCCCCAGCCCCAGCCCCAGCCGCCTCCGCTTTCGCCGGCCTGACTTTGGGTGACTTTTCCTTCATAACTGATTTCCTTCCATTCGGTGGTGACATCGTATGAACCGTCCAACATGTCGTTAGCGATGTGGTTGCCTGGTGTCTTGTGGGCCTGAACAGTCATCTTAGTGGCTTTATCAGCGCGTACCTTCATCTTGAAACGATAGTACTCGTTAGTCTTCCAGATATGATCGGGGGTATAGACAAAGAATTGGGTCGTCCAGTCGTTGGAGGCATTGGCTACTGAATGAACGGTCACACCACGTGAACCGTTTACACCGACGCCGTTTGTGATGCGGTTTTCGTCTTGCTTGCCGTTTTCCCTACACACAAAACAGGAAGCATCGCTACCTTCGCAGTTTCCGTTCTTGACATATTGCGTCCAAGGCGATACCTCTTCTCCTGTATCGGGTTTGGGAGCCTGTGGCAGACTGCCATCGGTGGTGTACATCAGTCTGGCACCACTGGGAATCTCCACGTTCACCTGCAAGGTTCCTGTAAACAGTTTACTATCCGTATCGACCACAGGTGCGTCGAGTCGTTGGGTGGCAAAGGCAGCACTCGCATTACTCTCGCCAGATGTCGAAGTGGAGGTCCAACCCCAGTCGCCGGTGCCGTCAACCTTCCGAGCCCAAGCAGTATGACTGATAGCCATCGGGTATTCCTGACTGACAATGAGATTGCCGCTTGCGTCGCTCAGGCAGATCATACCACCGTCACAGTTGAGTTTGAAGGGTGCCTGATTATCTTTGATGTCGTTTGATCCGAACCAGATCACCATGAATCCCTTGGCAGGAATTATCCCTGCCGAGGTGGGCAGTTGCCAGCGCTTCAGATTTGCCTCATCGTCACTCACATAGAATCCGCCGATGCTGATATCCTGGTCAGAAGGATTATAGAGTTCCACCCAGCCGTCGAAGTTAATCGCAGGACTGATCACATCGCCTACGTTGGATACCATGATTTCATTAATGACAATCGACTTCCCTGTCTGTGCTGCTCCTTTCAAAGGGAGCATGAGCAGTGCAGCTGTGACTGTCAGACACAGTATTGCCTTTAGTTTCATTGGCTTTCTCATTCGTTTTGCTTTGATTGGTTCTAATTATTCGCTGCAAAAATACGACTTTTTTCTCTATCGCCAATGCTTTTAACGTTATTTGATATTTACCACAATCTTTTGAAGGTCTTTGTCTGCGCTGCTGTTGCCTACCATCAGTTCATATTTGCCGGGAACAACACGCATGGTATTGGTGTTTACGTCCCAGCCCTCAAAACTGCTACGGGGCAGGTCGATGCTGAGGGTCTTGGCCTCGCCGCTAGTCAACTTCACCTGTTGATAAGCCCGGAGGGTCTTCTGAGGACCTTCTTTGTCGGCGATGTTGCGGATATACACCTGTACGGTCTCAGTGCCTTCTCTCTTCCCACTATTCTTAACGCGCACCTGTACCTTATTATTTTTATAGGTGGGTTTGCCAAAGTCGAAGGTCGTGTAACTCAGGCCGTAGCCGAAGGGGAAAAGCGGCTCACCTGTAAAATAGCGGTAGGTGCGGTTCTTCATCGAGTAGTCGAGGAAGTCGGGCAAATCGTCGGTACTCTTATAGAAAGTGATGGGTAGTTTGCCACTAGGATTCCTTTCGCCGAAAAGTACCTCGGCCAGTGCCGTGCCGCCCTGTTCGCCGCCGTACCACCATTGGAGGATGGCGTCACACGACTCCAGTTCGGGTGTGAGGGCGATGGCTGAGCCGGAGCAGTTGACGAAGACCACCTTCTTCCCCGCCTTGTGGAGCATGGCCAATACATCACGCTGGGCCTGGGGCAGTTCGATGCTTTCACGGTCTCCACCCCTGAAGCCTGGCTCACTGACGCGCATCTCCTCGCCTTCAAGACTGGGGGAGATGCCGCCTATGAAAATGACTGTCTCTGTTGCGCCGATCTGTGCCAGCAGTTCCTCATTTGTAGGTGCAATCTTCCGCTGCACGTCGAAGGCCAGTGAGGCGAATCCCGCCTCCTGCACATATTCTATCTGGATGCGGTACGGTTGTCCAGCCTTTACCTGCATCTCCTGCTTGCCCACCTGAATACGCTGACGAGCTGTCCAGTAGTTCACCAGTGTGTCGCCATTTACAAGCAGGCGCAGTTTGTCATCACCGCTGATGGTGAAGATCAGTGTCTCGTCCTGCTGTGGTGTCAGTGTGCCTTCCATCTTAGCGGAGAAATTCTCAAGGTTCACACCTGGGGCGAAGACGGTATTGCCGCCGTTGCTTAGTTTCAGTGCCTGTTGGGCATTAACTACAGTGACGGGCTCACCCTGCTGGTCGGTGTTGTTCCAGTAGGTAATCTGCAGACCTTGATGACCCTTCGGGTCACGGATGTTACTGAACAGACTCTCGATCTGTTCGTTTCGTGTCAGTCCGCAGCCTAAGACATATTTTGCGGGGACTATCTGGCGGATGCCTTCGAGGGCAGTGATGGTCTTTGTGGGATAGCCGCTGTAGTTGCCCCACATCATCACGGAGTCGTTGGCGTTGGGGCCCATCACGACGATATCCCTACCGCCAAGCGGCAGCACACCGTTGTTTTTCAGAAGGACGATGCTTTTGCGTGCCATGTCAAGGGCCAGTTGCTTGTGTTCTTTAGAGGCAATGACGCTCTCGGGAATCTTCGTCCAGGGGTTTAGGTCGTCGGAGTCGAAATCGCCCAGTTCAAAGCGGGCAATGAGCAGACGGCGCAGGCTCTTGTCGAGGTCAGCCTCCTTGATGTCGCCACGGCGCACGGCCTCAGGCAGATTCCTGTATTCTGATCCACATTCCACGTCAGTACCAGCCAATATGGCCTGAGCCGATGCTTCGGGGCTATCCTTGGCGGTGTTGTGCCAACGGGGCAGGAAGTCTCGGATGGCGCCGCAGTCACTGGTAATCAGTCCCTCGAAGCCCCATTCGTCGCGCAGAATCTGTTGTTCGTAGCGGGTTTGCGAACAGCAGGGCTGTCCGTCGATACGCTGGTAGGCGCACATCACCTCGGCCACCTTTCCTTCCTGTACCAATGCCTTAAAGGCGGGGAGATAGGTCTCCCAGAGATCGCGTTCGGGTAGGCTCTCCACATCGAAGGTATGGCGGTTCCACTCTGGGCCGCTGTGTACTGCATAGTGCTTGGCGCAGGCAAGCAACTTACGGTATTTGCTCACGCCGAGGTCTTCGCCGTTATAGTCTACTCCCTGAAGGCCGCGCACCACGGCAAGGCCCATCTTTGAGGTGAGGTAGGGGTCTTCGCCGTAGGTCTCCTGTCCGCGTCCCCAACGGGGGTCGCGGAAGATATTGATGTTCGGTGTCCAGAACGACAGACTTTGGTAACGTTTGATATTTCCAGATTGTTTGGCTTGACGGGCTTTTACACGCGCCTCGTCACTTACAGCCGTAAAGACCTTGTGTAGTAAGGCGTCATCCCACGAGGCGGCCATTGCCATCGTGATGGGGAATACGGTAGCATAGCCGTTGCGCCCTATGCCATGCAACGCCTCGTTCCACCATTGGAACTGCGGGATGCTGAGTCGTTCGATGGCTGGCGATGTGTCCATCATCAGACTTACTTTCTCTTCGAGCGTCAGTCGGCCGAGTAGGTCGTCAGCCCGTTGACTGGCTGTCAGGTTGGGGTTCTGATAAGGCAGTTGCTGTGCATTTGCCGTCAGGGCGCAGATGCCCGTCATCAGGATTACTAGTAATCTCCTTTTTTCCATACTTGATTGTTTTTGTAATTATCATTATTCCTCTGCAAAGATAGCATATTAATATGAGTATTTCGTTAAAAAACGGCCTCGTTTTGCATTTTTTTGCCAAAAAACTTGCAAAAGATGTAAATAAGCCGTATATTTGCCGCCGATAAGATTCTTATCAGCCATTTGCTGATTCACCTTATCAATTATAGTTAGAGGTTGGTAGCGTCCTGCACCAACCTCATTTTTTAGCCACCGATTTTCACAGATGGCCACAGATCCTCCCAGATGGGACTACTGGATTTCCCAGCCGATGGCAGAGGCACCGAGTACGGCAGCGCTGGCACCATCAAGACCACTCACAAGGAACTGTGCCTTGTTCTTGAAGATTTTCAGCACATGGTTGTTGTAAGCCTCCTGGATGGGTTTCATAATCAGGTCGCCGGCTTTCACCATGCCACCGAAGAAGATGAATGCTTCAGGAGATGAGAATGCTGCGAAGTCGGCACAGGCCTCACCCAGCATCTTACCAGTAAACTCGTAGATTTCTTTAGCCAGTTCGTCACCCTTGCCGGCAGCAATTGACACGTCGAGGGAGGTAATCTTCTCGGGATCCATCTCGCGCAACAGTGAAGGACGGTCTGTCTTCATCAGCAGTTCACGAGCCGTACGAGCCACACCCGTCGCAGAACAATAAGCCTCCAGACAGCCGGTACGTCCACATCCGCATAGACGTCCTTCCTCGCCACGAACCATTGTGACGTGACCTAACTCACCGGCAAAGCCGTCGTGTCCGTAGAGCAATTGTCCGTTGACTACGATACCAGAGCCCACACCTGTACCTAATGTGATAACAATGAAGTTCTTCATGCCGCGGGCCACACCATAGACCATCTCACCGATGGCGGCGGCGTTGGCATCATTCGTCAGGGCTACGGGGATATTGTTCAGACGCTCACTGAACAGTTTGGCCAGAGGCACGATGCCATTATGTGCCCAAGGCAGATTTGGGGCGAACTCTATCGTGCCACTATAATAGTTGCCGTTGGGCGCACCGATACCCATGGCTTTGATCTTCTCGATGCCACCCACCTGGTCGATGATGACCTGCAGGGCGTCCACACAGGCGTCCACATAGTCCTCTACTTTCTCATAGCCACCCGTCTTGATGGCGGTTGTTGCCTTGATGTCACCACGTGCATCTACGATACCGAATACAGAGTTCGTTCCTCCTAAATCCAAGCCGATGACATACGGCTTGATTGCTGCGTTTTGCTCGTTCATATTTGATGATGGTTTAATTAATTATTCACTAATGCGAGACAAAGATAATTAAAAATTTGCTTACTAAATCAATTTTTTAAGGAAATTAACCATTTGTTTTCAGATTTTTTTATATCTTTGCACCATCTATTCTAGAATAAGGTATATGCGAAGGCTCTCAAAGTATATATTTGGCATATTTTTCATCACGCTCATCGTAACCATTATCGGTTGTGATGGCATGACGAAACATAGGCCACAGTTGAAGGCCAGCGCTGCCGACAGCGTGCTTTTCGACGTTGGCACGCGGAAGGATTATGAACAGATGCGACACCTGGCAGATAGTTTTGAGGTGGCAGGAATCATTTCGCCGCTGAATGCCAACCGTTGGCGCGGCGTGTCCTACTATCATGAAGGACACTATCGCTTGTCGGAGATGTATTATAAGAAGGCTGTAGAGTGCAAGATAGAGAATAACGAGGATCAGTTGAGTTACAACAAATGTGCCCGCAGACTTTCTGAACTGTTGCTGGTGAAAGGCGACTATGAAGGTGCGCTCCGTGTGGCCATCCCTGCTGTGAAGAAGATGGACGAGACAGGTATCGGCTCCGACATCGACTATGCCATCCTGCTGAACAATATCGGCTGTTGTCAGTTGAATCTCGGACAGGACAAAGAGGCTAATGAGAGTTTCCTCAAGGCCCGTGAGCACTATGCCAACCGATGGCAGTCGGACAGTACGAGCCGAGGTTTCCAGGAGGCTGTGGTGGGAACCGTCTATACGAGTATGGCCTATATCAACACCCGCCGCTATGCGGAGTCGATCTACTGGATTGACCGCACGGAGATGTTGTTGGGTAAGTACCGTCAGTGTCCTGATGCCAGGACGGACTATTTCGACGAGTATCAGGGGCGTATCGAGATCATGCGGGCTGTGGCCATGCAGGGACTCAACAAACTCGATGAGGCTGCTCAGGCCTATCAAGCCTTCCTGAAGACCGACTATTCCAGAACCGGTCCAGGTCATATCAATGCCAATGATTACTTGGTGGCTGCACAGCGCTATGGCGAGGCAGCCTACAACTATCGTTTCCTTGACGAGACGATGGCGCAATGGGGCATGGAGCCTTCTCTGGACAATATCCAACTGTATATGTTGCCCAAGTACCGGGCCAATGCGGAGGCTGGACGTAGGGATTCTGCCCGGGTGATGGGAGAACGCATCCTCTCGTTGCTCGATGATGCCATCACGGATCAGAAGAACAGTTCCACGGCAGAGTTGGCAACCATCTACGACACGCAAGGCAAGGAAGCAGAGATCGCCCAGCAGCAAGCCAAACTCTCCAGTCAGCGTTTGTGGGCTACAGGTGTTGCCCTGGTATTGTTCATCGTGTTCTTTGTGATCTATACAATGAATAAGCGCAGGTCTACCCAGCGTCTGACTATCGCTCACACGAAGTTGCAGCAGGCCTACGACAAGTTGGAAGAGACCACTGCCGCCAAGGAACGTATCGAGAGTGAACTGCGCATTGCGAGGGATATCCAGATGTCGATGGTGCCGAATATCTTCCCGGATCGTAAGGGACTGGACATCTTTGCCTCGATAGAACCGGCAAAGGAGGTGGGAGGCGACCTGTATGGTTACCTGCTGATGGGCGATGAACTCTACTTCTGTCTGGGCGATGTGAGTGGCAAGGGCGTACCGGCCTCACTCTTCATGGCACAGGCCACCCGACTGTTCCGCACGTTGGCTACCCAGCACATGATGCCTGCCGAGATTGCCACCAGGATGAATAGGGCGCTTTCTGAAGACAATGAGCAGGGTATGTTCGTCACCATGTTCATAGGTCGTATAGACCTGAAGGAGGGTTATATGGATTACTGTAATGCCGGACATAACCCACCGTTTATGAGTGATGCCCAGGGAGGCGGTTTTGTCGATATGTTGTCTAATGCACCGATTGGTCTCTGGCCTGACCTGGACTTTGACGGTGAACGGATGGATAATGTCAAAGGACGCTTGCTGGTGGTCTATACCGACGGATTGAATGAGGCAGAAAACAGGAGTCAGGAGCAGTTTGGTGATGACAGACTGGAAGAGATGCTCCGTTCGATGAAGGATGCCACAGCCAAAGAGGTTGTGCAGTCCTTGAGAGAAGCGGTAGAGGCCCACCGTGATGGTGCAGAACCCAACGACGACCTGACGATCATGTGTCTCAGGGTGAGTTAAAGAGAAAGAGATGGTGATAACAATAAACATATTGGATTTCATCTTCAAGGGGATGATGATAGGCATCATCGCCAGTGCTCCGATGGGACCTGTCGGTATCCTTTGTGTGCAGCGTACGCTGAACAAGGGACGCTGGTATGGGTTGGCTACGGGCATTGGTGCTGCTGTCAGTGATATCATCTATGCGGGATTTGCCGGTTTCGGTATGTCGTTTGTCATGGACTTCATCACCAACGACCAGAACCGGTTCTACCTCCAGATTGCCGGTAGTTTTATGTTGCTCTGTTTCGGCATCTATACCTACAAGAGTGATCCGACGCGGAAGATGCACCAGTCGGGTCAGCAGAAGGGTACGATCTGGTATAATGCGTGGACGGCTTTCCTCGTCACCTTCTCCAATCCGTTGATTATCTTCCTGTTTTTGGCCATGTATGCCCAGTTCGCCTTTGTGCTGCCCAACCATCCGTTTGAGATGTTAGTAGGCTTTGCCAGTATCGTGGGGGGAGCCCTGCTGTGGTGGTGGGGACTGACGTGGCTGGTGGATAAGATACGCACCAAGTTCGATACGAACGGTATCAGGATTATCAATCAGGTGATTGGTGTGGTGGTGATCATCGGTAGCATCATCATGCTCTTGGGAATAACGACGAACTTGTTACGCTTTTTTTAGCCACAGATGACACAGATTAACACAGAAAGATGTATATTGCCAACGAATTAAGAAAGAAGAATATTGCCGAATATCTGTTGTATATGTGGCAGATAGAGGACACGATACGGGCCTTCGACTGCTCTTTGACAAGGATTAAGCGGGAGTATGTAGAACGTTTCGACTATACGGACGAACAGAAAGAAGAGGAGATCGACTGGTTTGGTAACCTGATCCGGATGATGAATCAGGAGGGTTGTCGTGAGCAGGGACATCTGCAGATCAATAAGGTGACGATGCAGACGCTCATCGAACTCAACGACCAGTTGCTGCAGTCCACGAAGTTCCCGTTCTATAACGCAGAGTACTACAAGGTATTACCGTTCATCGTGGAACTGCGCAACCGTGGTGCCAACAAGGAGGAGAATGAGATAGAGACCTGCTTCAACTCCCTCTATGGTGTGATGCTCCTCCGCCTCCAGAAGAAGGACATTTCTCCTGACACCGCCCATGCCGTCAAGGAAATCTCCACCTTCATCGGCATGCTCAGCGACTACTATCACAAGGATAAGACAGAAGGATTAAAATTCGAATAGAATGAACATATTGATCACTGGCTGTAATGGCCAATTAGGAAACGAGATGCAGTTGCTGGAGAAAGACAATCCCCAGCATACCTATTTTAATACAGATGTGGCCGAACTGGACATCACCGACCAGAAAGCCATTGAGGATTTCGTTGCTAATAACGAGATTGACGGCATCGTGAACTGTGCCGCCTATACCGCCGTGGATAAGGCTGAGGACAACAAGGAACTCTGTACGACGCTCAACACGGTGGCACCAGCCTACCTCGCTGCTGCCGTTGAGAAAAGGGGAGGGTGGATCATCCAGATCAGTACCGATTATGTCTTCAACGGCACGAAACATACGCCGTATGTAGAGACCGACACCCCTTGTCCCGACAGTGTCTATGGCTCCACGAAGTTGGCAGGTGAACTGGGTGTTCAGAAGTTCTGCAAGAAGACGATGATCATCCGCACGGCGTGGTTGTACTCCACCTTCGGGAATAACTTCGTAAAGACGATGATCCGTCTGGGTAAGGAGAAACCCGAACTCGGTGTGATCTTCGACCAGATAGGTACACCGACCTACGCCCGTGACCTCGCTGTGGCCATCTTCGCTGCCATCAATCAGGGCATCGTGCCGGGCATCTACCATTTCTCCAACGAAGGCATCATCTCGTGGTATGACTTCACGAAGGCCATCCACCGTATTGCAGGTATCACCACCTGTCATGTGCGACCCCTCCACACGGAGGAATATCCCACGCCAGCCAACCGTCCGCACTACTCCGTGCTCGACAAGACAAAAATCAAACAGACCTACGGCCTCGAGATCCCCTACTGGGAAGAATCCTTGGCCGAGTGCATAGCATCTCTGTGTAAATCTGTGTAATCTGTGGCTATGAATCAAGAAATAGAAAGAAGACGAACATTTGCGATTATATCGCACCCCGATGCGGGTAAGACCACCCTGACGGAAAAATTCCTGCTGTTTGGTGGACAGATCCAGGTGGCAGGAGCCGTTAAGAACAACAAGATCAAAAAGACCGCCACCTCCGACTGGATGGATATCGAGAAACAACGTGGTATCTCGGTCTCCACCTCGGTGATGGAATTCGACTATACGCCAGAAGGCGCCGATGTAGAGTATAAAGTGAATATCCTCGACACCCCGGGTCACCAGGACTTTGCCGAAGATACCTTCCGTACGCTGACCGCCGTCGACTCTGCCATCATCGTGGTGGATGGTGCGAAGGGTGTGGAGACGCAGACCCGTAAACTGATGACGGTCTGCCGCATGCGTAAGACCCCCGTGATTATTTTCATCAATAAGATGGATCGCGAGGGCCGTGACCCCTTCGATCTGCTCGACGAACTGGAACAGGAACTGGAGATCAAGGTGCGCCCATTAAGTTGGCCCATCAATCAGGGTGCCAAGTTCAAGGGCGTGTATAACATCTACGAACAGAAACTCGATCTCTTCACCCCCGACAAACAACGTGTGACGGATAAGGTGGAGGTGGATATCGACAGCGACGAACTCGACAAGCGGGTAGGGGAGCAGAATGCTGCCAAACTGCGCGAGGATCTGGAGTTGGTCGATGGTGTCTATCCTGAGTTTGATGTCGAGACCTACAGAAATGCCGAGGTCGCTCCCGTATTCTTCGGTTCGGCCCTGAACAACTTCGGCGTACAGGAACTCCTGAACTGTTTCGTGGAGATAGCCCCATCGCCCCGTCCTACGAAGGCAGAAGAACGCGACGTACAGCCCGAAGAACCCAAGTTTACCGGTTTTATCTTCAAGATTACGGCGAATATCGACCCCAACCACCGTTCCTGTATTGCCTTCTGTAAGGTGTGTTCCGGACGGTTCCAGCGCAACCAACCCTACCTCCATGTACGTCAGGGTAAGACCATGCGTTTCACCTCGCCCACGCAGTTTATGGCGCAGCGTAAGAGCACCATCGATGAGGCTTGGCCCGGCGATATCGTGGGTCTGCCGGATACAGGTGGTATCTTCAAGATTGGCGACACGCTGACAGAGGGTGAACAGCTGCATTTCCGTGGTCTGCCCTCCTTCTCACCCGAACTCTTCAAATACATCGAGAACGATGACCCGATGAAGTCGAAACAACTCCAGAAGGGCATCGACCAACTCATGGACGAGGGTGTGGCGCAGTTGTTTGTCAACCAGTTCAACAACCGCAAGATTGTCGGCACCGTGGGTCAGTTGCAGTTCGAGGTCATCCAGTACCGTCTGGAAAACGAGTACAACGCCAAGTGCCGTTGGGAGCCCGTGCATCTCTATAAGGCCTGTTGGATAGAGAGCGACGACGACAAGGAATTGGAGAATTTCAAGAAGCGCAAATACCAGTATATGGCCAAGGACAAGGAGGGGCGCGACGTGTTCCTTGCCGACTCAGGCTATGTACTCTCTATGGCGCAGGAGGACTTCAAGCACATCAAGTTCCACTTCACCTCAGAGTTCTGATTTCTCAAAATAAAATGCCGCCGATATGTTCCGTCTGGAACATATCGGCGGCAATGATTAGGGATTGGAGATATCAGAGCGGGCTAACTCCCACCCTCGTAGCATAGCAAAGTAATCGAACGATTCTGTGCCGTTCTCTTGGATGGCCATTGCTGTGGCTACCATCATCCATCTGGAAGGGCTTTCCGAAGGAATGCCGAGGGGTTCATCAGGCAGAATGCCTGTGAGGGAAGAGACGTTGGCGATATACGCTTCTGTCTTGTTCTCTGTGGGCGGCGCCCATTTCGAGATGATGCCCCGGATGGTATAGAGCCGGTACTTATGGTAATAGGTACGGGTAAGCAGGTGAAATGCTGCTCGCCAGCCCCATTCCAACGATTTAAACTGGCAGAAGGCAGCATCCTGCTGCGCATCTGCGAGACCTTTCCACTGATCCTTACCTGTTCGGCGGATATTCAGTGGGTTGTGATTTCTAATTCCTCTTGGTAACATAATCTTCAATTTTAAATTTTCAAAAACCTTCCTGTCATAAATGGGTAAGTGGGTAAGTGGGTAAATTAAGGTACTAAGGTAGTTCCGAAAGCACCTTTTTATACACACCAAACTTAACCCTTTCAATCACATTGTCCTCAGTGAGTCGAATCAGACTGCGCGAAGCAGCAGATTGAGAACATCCGAAGCAGTCCATGAACTGCTGCGTCTTGAACTCATCCGGCAACTTTCGATAGCAATCATCATAGCGGGTGGTTCTACGACGTACCACAAACTCCTTGTTCTGATCTGCGAAATAGTTGAATGCCATCTCGCCAAAGAAGAAGTGCTGGCATTTGTACTGGATTTCCATTGCCAGACGGCAAAGCCGCTTGTCAATATCATCCATTGATAGTGTCCTGGAGTCCTGCCACTCGTCATAATGACGCATCATAATGTATGGCAGCGAAATGCCAATACCATAATAAGGTATGCGTTTCAATAAGGTGCGGTCAGCTTTATCATGATTAAACTCAGCAATCTCCATGTGGGCTGATTGCCATTCGTAAGTCTCATCATTCAAAGGCTCCAGTGGGATTTCTCCCTCTACCTTATCCAGCCTGTAAGCCCAAGTCCTGATGGTTTCATTGGCACTGGGATCTACCTCTTGCTTTCGCTGCGCCAAGCCTTTATCAGGCATTGGAATCACGGCAAGTCGGGTGGACATACCAGTACCGAAATTCCTTTGGTTCACCTTGCGATGTAAGGCGTAAGGGGTTCCCGTGTAGATGAAGTTCCAGTAGACATTAAACATACCCGTCAAACTGTCTTGGTTCGCATACATCTGACCATCCTGCTCATTATGGAATGCCTTTAACTCCAAAATCTCACGATCTTTCCAATCGCCACCCTTGTTGTTTTTGGTGACATTATCCAGTTCAGAATCGAAACTGAACATATGGAGGTTCAGATTCACTCCTTGCACATTCTCTACTGCAGCCTGCATGTGGCGAATAAACTCACCTGTTGCAGTACGGGCTGGGTGAACACGGATTCCCACTACAGGCCTCTTCAGAGCTTCACCCTTCTGTGCCTTAGTACTCGTGGTGCGTTCCGTGCGTCCTTCCTTATACCTGTTCACTGCATCTATTAATCCTTGGTCTGCCTGGATCATCGGGTCTGCGATTTTGAAGTAAAACTTCTCAATAGCGTTCTTTCCCGCTCCCGGGTCACCGATAATGAAGATGCAGTAATTGAGTCTTCTGATTATCTCCGGATCATACCAGAAATGGTAGTAGGCCCTTGTCATTAGGGTTCCAAACAGCGCAGCACTCGAAAACAGAATCGCCGGCAGTTTATGCGGATGCGCATTCAAGAACAACTCCTTCATACACGGATAATACTCTGCCATCTCCTTCAACTCCTCTGCCCACTTATCCAGCGGCAACTGTGCGTAGATGTCCTCAGGCGAATCATGGGGACTGACCCCTGTGATAGTAGCGGAGCGGAGATCATGGGGTCTGTCCCCGTGATTTGCCCCCACCTTCTCCAGAGCCTCCTTCATCTTCTTCGGCATATTTTCCCGATACTTAAACTCAATCACCGAATTGATGGTAGAACTGACATTCTCTCCCTCTGCCGCCAAATCCTTCACCCAAGGCAGTTGCATCACAATCTCCTCTATCTTCTTGGCATTCTTGCCAGCCAGATATCGCAGATGATTTGCCAACTCAACCAGAGTATCATGTCGCTTATTGGTCAAATCTTTACCATCCAGCCAAGCCTCAATGATCTTGGTGTATGGCACCCCATTATAACTCAAAGCATCAGCAGACTGTACACTTCCACCATTGCCCTCGAGTACGCTCTGTTGGTTTTCTCCAGCAGTTTGTACGGAGGCCAAGCCATCATGATCAGAACCACTCTCAGCAAAATTAAGAGTAGGCTGGCTATGACCAGCATGATATTCAGCATTGTATTTCTTACCAAATTCATCGTTTTCATAAGTGAATAATTCTTCTTTCAAAATGATAATATCGTCTCTCGTAGTTAAAAACGCCCCTCTTGAAGCGTCTTTACAAGCCTCATCAGGATTCAATCCCAACTTGGCAGAGAAAGCCTTTTGGTTGTCAATCAGGTTGCCTGTGGCAACATCAGCCATAAAGACTACTTTCAGACCGTGACCGGAAGGAGTGATATAAACCAAAAGGATTCTACCTTTGTCTTCATCAGACAACTTGTTGTAGGCTTCATCCCAGATGGTTCTACAATTTCCCTCTATATGATCAAAGTCTATCACACACAACCCGTTTAATCTGCATGCCGCTTGCTTTCTCCAACACCCTAACTTACCGCTTGCAGAAGCGGTTTCAACGTAGGTGGCTATGAAGATTACAAACGGAAGTGACTTCTTCAGGTTATCACAGTACATCTGGAGTTTCTTCTCAATGGGTAATTCTTTAAAGAGTTCGCCCTTTGATTTACCTCCAGATGCTTTCTTTCTACTTGCTTCCTGCCCTTGGCAGAACTTCATGAAATTCTCATCAGAAACCCACTGATTCAATAGTTCTTCATTTCCTTCCAAAATGGCGGGCAGTGCCTCCCGCAACTTACGATGAGTCGTCGTAAGCCATTTGGTCTGTGCACTGTCCACCAATTGATCAAAAATTGATGATGTTACTATTGCTGTGGGCAAATCGAATCTTGGTTGATTACAAAACATTTATCGATTTCACTCGTTAATTGGTATAGCTGCTTCCTTATGTCCAGTAATCCTTCAATCTTAAATGTGAGCCAGGCCTTTATTTGGCTCTTCTCACCTTTAACAAGACACACCTTCAGGCTGTCTTTGTTTAATAGAAACTCTCCTTTCGGCAGAGTAGGTTCCTCAATCTGAATGTCCTTCGTCAGTTTTGCCAACTCTTTCTGAAAGTAGGCTGCCTTATCCGGCACATCCTCGGGACATTTCAGTTCAAGACAAGTGAGTGGGGTCTTTCCGTTAGTGGTATACCGCTTACTTCTTCCCACTCGTTTGACATCAATCTGTGAAGGCTCGCCCTTCTCCTGTGGTGTCACCTCGATGGAGTCATCGTCAAACACTCTGGTATTCGATCTGAAACTCCTCACACACTTTCTTCTCTGAGCAGTAGTAAACTTTTCACTATTCACTTCTCCGCTTTTCACTTCTTTCTCTTCTTCCATAATTTCAAGAAATTCTAATGTCATTTCAATTTTTCACCTTTAAATAAGGTTGATTTTGTCGATGTAGATCGTCGTAGCCTGCATCGCCTCGCCAGTCTGTTGAGAGTTCCACTCTCGTACCACCATCGAGCACTGCACCCGATAGTTCCTTGTGGGATCTAATTTCGGGCAATTGGTGGCTCTTTCACCCGTAATTTCTCCCAGGAAGGTGTCAATTCCGTCTGAGAGTTTGAATGTAATCGTGTTGATCACTTTCTGTTCGCCAGTCTTCTTGTCAAGATACTGGCGTTTAATCAGATCCGACTGATTTAAAATTTTCACTGTTTTTTCCATAAAAAAATTCGTTTAATTAGTTTAATTCTTTGTCTATTCCTTAATTCACTTCCTTATTCATTTATAATATTAATAATGTTCGCGTGAAAAACTGCCGTGCTGTCACAGCAGGGCAGGGGGTGGCAGTCCGCTGACCGCCGTGTTCATTGACAAATGATAACAAACATGAGTCGAAGTGAGCAAAGGTTCTCACTTCTTCCTCACAAAAAACCGAAATAAAGGAAAATATAATCTTTGTAACAGTATTTCAAGGAGCACCTGAAATCTCTATGCCGATGCATTTCTGATTTCTGGTGCAAAAGTAGAATGCGATAATGCGATGGAAAATTTTATTTTCATCGCATTTTTCATCGCACGGCAAAAAAGCCCGCAAACCCCGATAAACAAAGGAGAAAATTTTTTTTCAAAAAAAATAGTGCGATAGAATTTTTGATGTTCTATCGCACTTTCTGTCGCATTTTGGCGTGTTTTATACCTTATTTGCAGTAGTCGTTTACATGACTTTTAATCCATTCAGCATACGGTTGCTTCCTGCTTTCGCTTCCAATATACTTGCTAAATGTTCTCGTATTGCTGATAATGTCGGCATCCCTTGCAAGGCTATCATTTGAAACATTCTCTTTAAACACATTAGCCTCTTTCAGACAGCCAATCACATAACCTTTAATCTTATCTCCGCTGTCTTTCCAGTCATTGGCAATCTGCAAGCCATACTCCGATCTGAGCAGTCCTTCTATAAATTTCTCAGCCCATTGTTCATTATATTTGGCATCGGCTCTGTTCCTCTTGAACCACCCATCGCCCAGCATCTTAGAAAGATGGAAATATGGAGCAAAGTATTTCGTATTTTCCAACGATCCTGTATTCTCATGGTTGAATCCCAGGTACTGCCCCAGTTCTTCATCCTTTTTCACCATATCCTTATGTATGAGATCCATTTTCCTGATGACCCCAAAGATGGCCTGTTTCTGTTCTGGGCGGAAATTATAGAGTATCGGTGCGAAATGTTTCCCATATTCCCCCAGATTGGGGATAAAGAGGCCCTTCACCCTTTTGGCCAATTTCATAATCTTAGCGTATGCCTCTTTATAAAAGGTAGGCGGGGTGTATGAACAAGGCAGGAAACTCCGGTGATAATCATAGTCCACACTCTCAAGATACTGTGTCGATGGCTCAGCGGCATATTGCATGATATTCAACTCCAATGCATCTTTGAGCACGCCCTCCTGTTTCTCTTGGAGCCAATCCATTGTCACGCAGTTCCGCTTCTTCTCTTTCTGGTATTCTTCTTCTACCTCAGTCCAGTTGTAGCGTTTCATGATGTTGGGGAAGTTGTTCTCATAGAGTGATGCGGGGGCATCTTGGATGGCAGAGTCTATTGACTTAATCAAGTCTATCAATACCAGTAACTTGTCATCATTATCAAAGTAAAGGTCTTTTGTGGTGAGATCCCATACATCCTTAAACAGTTTATACAGCAATTCCCCGATTTTTTCATTATCTTTAGCCATTTGTGTCATGTCGTACTCCATCTTACCAGTCCTGACGTAGTTTTCATGCTTCGTCACCTGGTCCACATCATAGTCCGGTATCTCTGGGAGGATGCCATTTTTCATATCCTCCAAAAACTCCTTACCATGATTGATGGCACCATCAAGGGCAAGTCTGTTACACAATACGAAAAGAAGGTAAACGGCAGGATTGTCCTCTTTGAGAAGTTCATAGATTAACCTGCTTTCGAAAATTTTCAATATTCTTATACTGAAAAACATTTTGTTTGGTTGTTAAATTAGTTTTTTGATTCATATTTTGTTTCTCATAATAAAACCTTGGAAGAAAAATAAAAAAATGGGGCAGTGGTACACAACACGGGGTCTAGCCACCCTGATTAACATGCGAAAACCACCGACCCCACGTATTTACGTGAGTCAATGGCCATCCGTCGCATGTTATTAACATTGATAATTACTTACCGGCTAGAGTTCGTGTTGTTCGAACGACGTGGCTCCATTTTTCCACAAAGATTTCTGGACTGCAAAGATAGTCTAAATCTTCGACAAATCCAAATTTTTTCCTACTTTTTTATTTCTTCATCGGCGCTCCTCCATTATTATTAATGTTTAAAATTCCAATTTGGAATCTTAGAGTATTCTTTAACTGTTGTGCGTTTATGCTTCGTCCTCGTCCTTATCAATAAAGTTTGCGAAGCGGGCTTTAGCAGCCTCTATAGATTTCTGAATTTGCTGCATCAGCACATGGCGTGGAGGAAGTTCCGTTAGATATTGTGCTACTTTGATGCCTGCTTTGTCAAGTTGCAGTAGTTCTATCTGTTCTTCACTGCCCTCTGTGCAAAGTAGCAATCCGAGTGGCGGCTCTTCGCCTGGTTCCATCTCATTCTTCTCAAGCCACCGCAGATAGAGTTCCATCTGCCCTTTATATTCTGCCTTGAAACGACCTTTCTTCAAATCGATGGCAATCAGACGATGCAGGCGACGATGATAGAACAACAGGTCTAGATAGAAGTCCTCACCATCGATAATCATACGCTTCTGGCGAGCCACAAAACTAAAGCCATTGCCCAGTTCTATGATGAACTGCTCCAAATGAGCCAGCAAGCAATCCTCTAATGTCTTCTCGTTATAAAAGCCTTTTAGTCCTGTAAACTCCAAAAAATATGGGCTCTTGAATACTAAGTCTGGCGACATCACATTGTCATCGCGTAATGTGGATAATTCTTTCTTAATGAATTCGTCAGGCTTGCCACTGATGGCAGTACGTTCGTAAAGCATGCCATCAATTTCCTTGCGGAGTTGACGAACACTCCACCTTTCTGAAGCTGCAAAAGTGAGATAAAACTCACGCTGAAGGTCGTCTTTCAGGGGTAATACTTGTAAAATGTGCGTCCAACTTAATTGTCGCATCAGTGATGCGACAATCTGTTCGTTTGGTAAAACTTGGGCAAACTGCATCATTCTACGAATGTTTTTTTCATCAAATCCCTTTGAGCCATATTCCTCTCTCAATTGTCGCGCCACTGATGCGACAATTTGCTTTCCGTACTCAGCGCGCTTATTATCAAGCACTTCGCGATTGATGCGCTCGCCAATATGCCAATACATCATGCTCAATGCATAGTTGGCAGTAGCGGCTACACGACCACGTGCTTGCTCAATGATCTGACGTAAATCCTGTATCAGAGATTGTGTCGACACTGCCGACACAATTTGGTAATTTTTATCTATCTCGTTCATATTTTCAATAGATTTTATGCAAGTTTCAAAAATTAATGTAATGTCTTGTCATAGTCTCCCGAGTTAAGGTTGACATTTAGACGGCACAAAGGTATACAATTATTTTGTAACCGCCAAATCGCCATTTTTGCCGATTTTGGGCTTTTCCTGAATTTTATCGACTAAATCCGCCTTTTTATCGATAACTCCAAAATCGCCAAAAATCTTTTATTTTTATTTAAGATTTGACGAAAAAAATATGCCATAAATGTTTGTTAGATTCAAAAAATGCCCTATCTTTGCACACGTTTTTCATGTATTAGATTTAAGGTTAACATTTTCGGGACTCAGCGGAGCCCCATTTTTTTGCAAAACATTTTTGATTAATTTGCGCCAGCAGTGATGCTCGCACCCCTTGTGAAATTTTTAGTGACAAAGAGCCAGCAGTGATGCTCGCGATTTTTATTAAAGATTGATTAATTTGAGGGCCCGCATGCGGGCCTTTTCTTTATATATAATAAGGTGATACTTCGTACCAGTCATCGTGTTACTGAATCTTTTTACTTCAATATCTCTATATTAATCTCCGTTTTGAATTTCCTCACGTAGATGAAATCCGTAATGGCGAATAGCATATGCTGAAAGAGGTTATGAAACTGGCTGATAAGATGCAAGTCCTTTGTCAGTACAGGGTCAAGACCCTCATTCCAATTTGGAGGCGGACAATCCATACCAATGAATGAATCAAAAGTGTAGCCCTCATCTCTTGGAAACGTGAGAGTCAGCACAGATATTCCATTAGCATACAATGGGTTTAAATCCTCATCACAAAGGGCATACCATAAATCTTGCCTATCATCACCTTGCACGGGATGTAAAGTCGGATAGTCTACATCGAGATAACACTTGGCAGTGAGTTCCATCTCTTCGCCATCACTCTCATCTATGGTATTAATCATCTTATCCCAGATACGATTGGCCCGATCGTACATTTCACGAAGTGCCTCTCGCAATGCATCATTGAAGGCGATTATGTCAGGCAACAACTCTTTCTGAATTGCCAACATCTTTTTATTAATGATGTCTTTTCGCAAGGATAACAGTACATCATCGTTTGAGCCATCACGATGATAATCATTATACTTTTGTATAATCTCCCTCTCTATGGCCTCAACACCACAGCCATTTAATTGTTTGATAATCAATCCCATAAATTAAGAAAATATTTACGAAACAAATCTAATCCCTCATAGATGATCGGATAGTCATCACTATATACCACTTTATTGGGGCCAACTAATTCAAAAGCATCAATCATCTTCTGAATAGCCTTATTCCAGTCATCTATATCCTTAAAGCCTGGTGCATACCCATGTTTGTCGAGTGCCTTAAATGCTTTCAAACGAGGCACAATATCCCTCGCAATATAGTGGTAGGTACCCCAGACTTCCGATATAGGATAGTCATTCTTGTAACTCCAGTTCTCAGAGTTCTCATCTCTCTTTATCCTTTTCATATTGCTTTTCTTATTGTTCACACTGCAAAGATAAAAGGAACCTCTGCCGTTTTGGGGCAGAGGTTAATATATTTTTCTTATTTCTATAACCACATCTTTAGATCAGTTGGATTTCCATACGCTCACATTCTTTCTTTATTCTCCAGAATTCTTCCAAATCCTTCTTACTAAAACGCAAAAGAGACGACATAAATTCATTAGGATAATGGGCTTTAAGATATGCTGCCTGAAAAGCAAGCCACGTATAGCAAACAGCATGAGATTTGCAGTACGCATAAAGGCCATATTTGTTCACCCAATCATTCCAGATCTTCTCAAGAATACTAGGATCGTGCCCATTCTTCCTACCTCCTTTTATGAACTTTGGTTTCATTTCATCAAGAACTTCTTGTTTCTTTTTTCCCAATGCTTTACGAAGAATGTCGCTCTCTTCTCGACTAATGCTAGCAATAACACGAGATAAATGCATTATCTGTTCCTGATATATTGTGAAGCCATAAGTTTCTTTCAGATATTTTTCCATGCAAGGAATATCATATTTAATCTCCTCATGACCATTTTTCCTTGCAATGAATGAAGGTATGTTTTCCACTGGACCTGGCCTAAATTGCGTGCACAATGCAACTAGGTCGCCGAAAACTGTTGGATGGAATAATCGAAGATAATTCCGCATATTCTCTGAATCAAACTCGAAAACCCCTATCGTTTTTCCTTCTTGAAATAGTTCAAATGTTTCTGAGTCATCAATAGAGATTTGATCCAAGTTGATCCAAGTTCCATGTGTGAAATATATCAAGAGAAGCGTTTCCTTTATTACCGTCAGAATATCTAATTCCAATAAATCATATTTTACCAATCCTGTTAATTCCACACAATTTCCATCATATTGAGTACAGATTAATCTTTCCTTGTCTTTTTCGGGATTACTGACGGTGCAAACAGGCACCCAGTTACTTACATCTCCTTCACAAACAATAAGTCCACAAGCATGAATACCGCACCCCTGAACTGCACCTTCTAGCAACTTAGAATACTTTATAGTGTTAGACAGCTGTGGACATTCCGATGACTCTGCTTCCTTAAGTTCTGGAGTGTGTTTAAGGGCAGTGATCAGATTCTTATTCATATAACTTGGTACACGATATTGAATGTCATCGCATAGTTTATCTGCAATATAAGAAGGTAATCCTTCCACACGTGCAACATCTTTAATCGTATTTATTGCACTCCTTTTGTCAAATGTTACTATATGGGCACAACATTCCCGGCCATATTTCTCGATAAAGTATTTTTCAGCAAGATGCCGCCCTTCTTCATCAAAATCAATGTCAATGTCCGGCAACATTTCACGGTTCAAACTGACAAAACGCTCAAACAACAAACCATATTTTAGGGGATCTATTGCTGTTATCCCCAAACAATAGCAAACCAGACTGCCTGCCACAGAGCCACGCCCAGGCCCAACTAAAGTGCCAGATTCCTTCCTCATTGCACCTATAAGATCTTGGATTATAAGAAAGTATCTTGCACAGTTTTTTTTCTTTATCACATCAAATTCAAACAGAAGTCTTTCTTCTACTTCAGATGGCAATTTTTCGCCATAAATCTTATGTGCTTTGTATAGAGTTAGGTCTTTCAGGTAGTCAATTTCAGATTCATTTTTTTGCGGAATTGGGTAGAGAGGTAGTGTCTGCTTATAATCTATGCTGTAATACTCTACTTTATTAAGGACATCAACTGTATTTGACAATGCTTCAGGAATATCCTTAAAAATCCTACTCATTTCTTCACAAGTCTTGAACCACTTCTGTTTTGAGTCTGAATCTTTATTTGGATTATCAAGTTCTTTGCTTAAACAACGCAATATTCCATAAGCCTCGGCATGTTCCTGTTCAACATAATGCACATCATTTGTACAGACAACCTTTATGTTATACTCTTTTGCCTGTTCAAGTAAGAAACTATTAATCTTTTCCTGATTATTATATCTATCACTATTGGCAATGTCATCCTTATCTTCCAAATCATTACGTTCCAAAGCCAAATAAAAATCATCACCAAACAACTTATGACACAAACAAATTGAATCTATTGAATAGCCTAAAATATCATTTATTATTTTATCTGATTCTTCTTTGGAAAAACAACCTGAGATAACGATTAACCCTTCTCTAAAACACAACAAGTCGAATTGTTTAATTTGGGGAATCCCCGAAAAGCCATCTGTCCATGAACGTGAGACTAATTTACAAAGATTCTTATAGCCTTGATAGTTCTTGGCTAACACAACGATATGATTAACGATTTCAGGATCTATTTCAACACACATCTCGCATCCAAAGATAGGTTTGAATGGTTCTTCACCATTTTCCTTACGTTTTTTGTTTACTCTGGTCACATAATCATAAAACTCCTTTATGCCAAACATATTCCCATAATCAGTGAGAGCCATGCCAGGCATTCCATCATTGATCGCTTTGTTAACTAAATCACGTATGCACCCCAATCCCTTATAAATTGAGTATTGGGAATGCACATGAAGATGAATAAAATCTTTTGTCATAATATTTATTTTACTAGTGGTTCCTTTGAATTGAATGTAGCATAAGTGATGCGGACTTGCCTGCCTAATGACGGGTCTGTGGCTACGAGGATGTCGCTTGATTTGCAATCTCCAATAAGGAGTTTGCACAGGTTTTGTTCATCCTCAGTCAGTCCTTTGTGCCATTCGCCAGTGGTCAGCACCACTACCATTCTGTCTAATCTGGTATTGATATCTTCCATCTTCAGCAAATCGCAGAAATACTTGGCCCCATTCGTATTCTCATCAGCATACGATGTAATTGTTTCCGGCCTGAACTGGTCTGTCTGAAATAGTCCGCAAAGTTGTTCAATACTCATATTGTTTCTCTCGTCATTCAATGCCGGAATTGCCTGAACGATGAACCTGCTGATGGCTGCCATACGCTCGTAGTAGTAGCCTCTAAACTCTCTGCGAAACATCCTCTTCTTTTTAATCTTGTTCATCCTTCTGCTAATACACCAGAACATATCCATGGATTGTTTTATCAATTCCTTTTTCTTTGATCTTGCCAACTCTCTCATAGTAGGAATGTGACCACCATTTTTGCGAATGATGGAGAAATACCTCTTTGTCTTCACCTTATAATATTTGCAGCCACTCCACCTATCCTCGATATCTAAATCTTCGTCAAATCTTAAATACTCCCGTGCCTGCTCATCCACAAATCCATAAAACGAGGTATGCCAGAGACAGCAGGCTGCTATTTCTGCATTTGTAGCCTTCACATCAGGAGCGAGAATGATTTCCTTTGTCAGTGAGTGCTCCCACAGATCACCCTCCATTGGATAAGCATCAAGACGCTTCTCTCCATCTCTCCACTCTTCCAAAGTTATATTACACACATCACTATTCGCATCGTCATCGTACTTAGGTGTCATCAGGCGCAACATATCGAAATGAATCTTATACCATTTCAGGCTACCCTCCGCATCTGGATGAATCTGCAAAAGACAGGGAGCCACCTCCTCAAAAGTAACACTGTTCAATAATTCTTTGAATGTCATAATTCTGTTCTTTTATTTATTTGTTCAGCCTCAAAATTTCTTTGCTCAATAATCAGTTTCATCAGAAAGATTCTTTGATCTTGCTCTAGTTGCTCCAAAAATATTCGTTGCTTCTCGTTAAATACCTCCTGCTGCTTACGAAGGTAGTATAAGATCAGAGTTGTTATAATACCAATCACTGAAACAACTAGCACTATTGCAACAAATAGTTGAAATTGCACTCGTTTTTCGAGTACCCTCATTAATGAACCACATAAAATGATAGCGACGAGGGTTATAATAACGATTGTCAACACCATTATAAGACAATCTTTTCTATTTCTATTTATATTCGAGTTCATACTATTATTCGTTTCTGGTGCAAAGATAAAAGAAACCCCTGCCGTTTTAGGGCAGAGGTTAAAAGTAAATGAATAATATGAGTTTTTATTTCAGAGGGTGTTCTTTGTCACGATAAGCCTTGACCTTTGCTAACAGTTCGTTCATAATACGAACCATTTCATCATTACTCGTTGACAGAACTTTTCTTGCATGAACATGCCAATGAGAAGATGTCACATCTGTATTCCCTGGTCTGAATTCGCCATCTATTGCTGTTGCTATCTTTCTGGTTATTTCAAGATCATTTCTACGTGTACCAACTCTAATAACATATTCACCATTTTCAGCGAGAATGTCAATTGCAATTGTGTCTTTGCTATTTATGTATTTCCCATTTGCAGGCCGTTGTGTATAATACTCATAATTTAACAACTTACCTCTGTAAAATAAAGAACATGAGTCTGCTCCATTAGGGTTAATCTTGGCCTTTAAAAGTTTAAAGAATTCTGTTTCTTTTAACTTTCCCCCTGCTTTTATTTTTCCCTCTAATGTTTGAATGGTCAATTGCTTCTCCTCGTCCTCGTAATCTTTAATCTCATCCTCCCCATTTCCTATCAATATTGATTTGAAATTAAGTATTGTTTCTTTGCGATCTGCTTCGGACATCCCTAAATTATCATCCTCATACAATTCATTGTGAAATACATCAGCAATTTCAAATAATCGACCAAGCATATTGTTCGCTTCAGATTCTTTCTTTTTTATACCAAGAATTATCTTTTTGACATTATCGCTAATTATATTTATTGAATCTGATTTGGTATGCATAGCAATGTACGAGACCTGAAATTGCAATTCGATTTCTTCTTCAGGAGTAATTTTCTGGTCTTTAACTACATCACACATTTTTTGAAGAAACTTTTGGTAAATGGTCAATTTCTCCTCAAATACTTTTGAATCCTTTTGCCTATCAGCCTCAACTGCCGTTTGGCCCTGTAATAGAAATAGAGTAATAATGGCAGCAACAAGAGCACCAGCCAAAGCAGAAAAGAACTGTGATGAAACGTCTTTACCTGGCCATGCTCCAGAAATGGCAGCAATGATTACAAACAATGCAAATAGGCAAATGCATACAATTAGGAACAAATATTCCTTTCTTATTTTAAACTTGTTTTTTTCTTCCATATCTTGAATTTTTATCTACGAAGCCAACTAAGTCCTTTGTTTGTTGAATAATATAATCCTTTAGATGTTGTTGCCAACAAATATCGACCATCAAATTCTAACTGGATAAAAGAACCGGCAGAATTACCAGTATATCGACTATGCCAACTGAGCCCTTTATTAGTAGAATAATAAATACCTTTAGATGAACATGCAATAATCTCAGATCCAAAATCTAACAAATCGATGAAAGTACCTGCAATATTGCCTGTATATCGGCTGTGCCAACTACGACCATCGTTTGTTGAATACTCAATGGAGTTCTTTTGGGTGTTGATACGGATTAACTCATTTCCGTAAATAATCATTTGCGCCATATTGATATTGTATTTACTCTTTTCGCTTTACATCTCCTCCTTGTTATATATTTCTTCAAGTTCAGGTCCAAGTTCGTCAATTTCTTTTAAAATAGATAAAACAACATGCTGGGGGCCATCTTTCCAAGTTTCATATTTTCTAAATGGTTTATGACCAAGAGAGGTTCTTCTAGCGCCATCACTATTTAGTTTATAACCTTTCTCTTTAAGAAACTGAATTATTGCGTCTTGATTGTTAATTGGATTTTGAAGATAATTTTTTCCATTTGTATATTTATCGTCTCGAATAATAACCTCGCCGCCACCAACAGATGTAACTTGAACTGTAAAATTGGGGGAGATTTTATACCATTTATTATCTAGTGTATCTTTTCTCACGAATCTCTTGAAAGCATCCTCAATCATTGAATTTAAGATATTATCAGGCTTTATTTGTTCTTTCCTATCTTTAAATGCCTTAATAACATCTTTGAACCTATTTGATATTTCTGATTTCTCTGGCAATACCTCTTTTTTGTATAATGAGGCGATAACCTCGCCCAGCATAGTGCTTTCTTCATTTGTGTAATACTTGCTCGTGTGTGGTATACCATAGACAGGTATACTATTAATTTCACCATACAACAGTTCTTCATCATCAATTAATGGCTTGGGGGAATTAATGAGCTTCTTCATACTATCATCTTTACCCAAACAAATAACCAATGTTGGGGTAAGTTTTTGTATTAACTCCTTTGTAAGCTCAATATATTCATAATCATTTTTAATCTTGGTTAATAATTGATTAGCTTTGGGGGTATCAAAATGATAAATATTTGAGAAAACAAAATCTTCTTCATTCTCTAGCAATTTCTCAATTCCACCTGCCCTAAATATTTTAGTTAATCCTTTCCAAAGATGCCAATTTACATCTGGGGAGAAAGATGGATTACCACCTAAAAAAGTTTCAGGATCAATTCCTTTATAATTGCCAGATGACCCAGGATTAATTCCTAGTATTAAAACTTGTGGGCTTCTCTTGATTATCTTCAAATTTGATTGGGTATAATACGAAGAATTTTCTGTTTTTGCTACAGGATCGTACTTTTTTACAACGTGTTCAGCCCAAACCCTGAGTTCATTTTGAATATCCATAATAACGATAAGTTTAAGTATTATAAAACGTATATTAATGACAATTCCATTTCTTTTGCTTCTGAATAGAGTTTTCTCGTCTGCCAAACAACATTCAAGCTATCCATGCAATCGGCTAGTTTTTCAAGTAAGCCTGAGGGATCAGACGAACCACATAACGTTACAACGACTTTCTTTGAGGAACGTAGTTGGGTCAGGTATTCATTTCTGATAGCGTCAATGATGCTTTGAATTTGTTCTTCAACGTTGGATCCCTTTCCTTTGATGCGAGCTTCATATACGCAATCTGCATCGTAGAGGTCTTTGATGTCATGGTAATCTATAGAAACAAGGCCATGTTGCTGCAAAATTCCACAAACAACAGCATCAATGTTTTTCCACTGATAGGGCCAGGGGCCTTGGCAAGCATTGTATTCCGCTATAGCAGCATTTCGTTTCTCGTCAAACCAATGTTCTGCTTTTTTCCAGTCTTCATCAGAGAGTTTACCTGACTCATGGAGTTCGCAAAGTGCAGCATAGTTGTCATAGATACTTGGTTTCCTACATTCTTCAAGATATGAGATAGACTTGCCTTTGAATTCTGCGTAGGCGATTTCCCGTCTTGTGCTATCACCAATATAGCCACCCACATTGATGACAAAGATTTCATCAGCCAAGTCTATCTTTACCAGATGCTGGCGATCTAACATATCTTTCACACCTTCTGTCCATACCACATCATCACCAGAATGGCCAAACAGACCAACTGAAATAACAATATTGCCTTTAAGGGTTAGGCGCTTCTGCGCTTCCAAGAATTCATCCTTGAAGCGGGTGCTACCGCAAAGGGTTATAACCTTAAAACCATTTATCATTGTAGCCTAAATATTTATTGTTCTAAGATATAGTTTCCTTTTCAAGTGACAAAGATACAACTTTATTTTGAAACCTACACCAATTTAACAATCTTTTTTAGGTTCCAAGTAAGTCATTTCCCAGAAAAGACCAGCAGCAAGTTCCACTTCACTGATTTCAACATCTTCTCTAACTTTCACTTCCATACTCAACACCTCAATCTTATCTTTATGTTCTGCCGCAGAATACAAAAGCCCTTTCTCGTCGTTGACAGAACAATTCCAGTCAATTAAAGAATTCGTCATCTCCCATCTGAAAGCCAACTCAATGTAAAGATTTGTGGGCTTTGGCTCGCATTCGTTAGCCCAATGGTTATATATACCCCTGCAAACTTCAATAAATTCAGCAGTCATTGAATGCTTACTATTCACTTCGAAGAGGTGATTCAAATGAGGAATCACACTCTCAAAATCATTCCGTTTAAAAATCTCTGATACTGTCATAATAATCTTCTTTATTGTTCACGTTCTTAAAATGGTGTCGGCATCTTGTCTGGCGGAGGAAGTATGAACGGATCCTTTCCAATATTATCAAAGTTTCCAGGATTGTTCTCTCCATTGATTCTTGAACCAACAATTTCCCCACCTGTTGCTGTTGGATTATTCCTAATAGTATTGTCCTCCGGATTTAAAAACCGTGTGAACTCACCCATAAAGTCCATCATTACAATACCTGTTGCACCCTTACGATGCTTGGAAATTATAACCTCAGCCTTGCCTCGATAGTCAATAAAACCATCTGAACTCTGAAGGAGTCCGTAATACTCTGGACGATGCAGGAACACCACCATATCAGCGTCCTGTTCGATGGCTCCGGATTCTCGAAGGTCAGATAACTGAGGACGCTTTCCCTCAGCACCTTCGCGAGACTCTACGCCACGATTCAACTGGCTCAATGCCAACACGGGGATGTTCAGTTCCTTGGCCAGTCCTTTCAGTGAACGGGATATGATGGATACCTCTTCTTGGCGATTGTTATATCTCATGCCACTGGCAGTCATCAGTTGCAAATAGTCTATCATAATCAGTTCGACATGATGCTCCTTCACCAAACGACGAGCCTTTGTTCTCAGTTCCATCACGGAGAGACTTTCCGTATCGTCTATAAATAAAGGAGCTCCTGTCAAGACGGCGATATTCTTGTCGAGCCGTTTCCAGTCTTCCTGGTTTAAGTTTCCACTCAGCAGTTTCTTTCCATCTATCTGACAGGTGTTTGATATCAGACGGTTGGCAAGTTGAACATCCGACATCTCCAATGAAAAAAAAGCCATTGGTCTTTTCTGATCCACTGCAATATTCTTCGCCAGTGAGAGTGCAAATGCCGTCTTGCCCATCGCAGGGCGTCCTGCGATAATCACCAAATCGGACTTCTGCCATCCGCAAGTCATATCGTCGAGTTTGTGGAAACCAGAGGGGATACCAGTCAAACTTCCTTTATTAGAATATGCATCCTGTACTTCCTTCACAGCCTTTTCAATGACTGGAGCCAGTGCAGTATAGTCTTTTCTCATGTTCATCTGCGACAAATCCAGAAGCATGCTCTCCGCCTCCTGCATCACATCCCTGACATCATAGGTCTCATCGAAGGATTTCTTTCCTATCTCATTGACATAATGAATCATCTGGCGCGACAGGTATTTCTCTGCCACCACATTAGCATGATACACGATATTGGCGGAAGTGGCCACCCTCGAACTCAAATCAGCAATATAGCCCGGCCCTCCTACCTCATCGAGTTTTCCTATCTTCTCCAACATATCTGCTACCGTCAACACATCAATAGGGCTTTCCTCCCTGCTGAGTTGTTGTATGGCCTCAAATACCATCTGGTTTATTGGATCATAGAAACTCTCAGGTCTCAACAAATCACCCACTTCCAGATAGGCATCCTTGTCAATCATCAGCGCTCCCAAAACAGCCTTCTCCATTTCAAGTGCCTGAGGCATCACATGTCCGTATGTGAAATCCAATTGTTGTTGGCTCCGTCTACTATTATTTCTTTGTCCTGGCATAATCCAAATTACTTTTGAATAACGCTGCAAAGATAAAAGAAAGGTGCGCCGTATTAGGGCACACCTTATAAAAGAATTATTTCTTTCTGTTTTCTACTCGTTTCTTTGGTTAATCAGATTAACCACGACTTTTACCATCACATCCTTCTCTTCCGTCTTGCTCTCGGCAATCATCAGGGTCAGGGCTACGAGGGTGTTGTCAGCCAGTCGTTTCGAACCATCCTCACGATAGAGTATACCATTATTATTGAGGAACCAAAGGAACAATGTGGCAGCAATACGTTTGTTACCATCACTAAAAGAGTGGTTCTTGGTGACCAGATACAGTAGCATGGCAGCCTTCTCCTCCACGCTGGGATAGAGTTCGTCGCCACCAAAAGTCTGATAGATCTGACCAATGCTACTCTTGAACGAATCATCTTTCTCGTTACCAAAGAGTGAAGAGCCACCAAACTTATCGCGCAGATTCTGAATGGCTTCCATCGCATTCTCGTAGGTAGCGTGGAAAGTCTCTTTTGTGGTGGTACCATCTATAGTCAGTCTCTCATAATCATAATTGTCCAACGTGTCAAGTGCGTAGGTATAGTCCACAACGACATTCAGCAAATCTTTCTGATCCTTATTCATGATTACATTATTTTTTTATTTTGTTTTTTTATTTAATGAAGATGATAATGTGTGAGTGAAAAGTTGATATCTACAATATCTCCCTTGCTATCCAGGCACATGCTTCAGCATCAGCGAGAGCATGATGGTGGTTTTCCAAATGATAACCACAGAATTCTGATACAGTATGCAGTTGATGGTTTGGTAATTGTGGAAAAGCCTTGCGAGATGCTACACAAGTGCAATGGAATTCATAATCCGGATAGTCCATCTGATAACAGCGGAAAACGGCTTTCAGACAACTCTCATCAAAGGCCTTATTATGGGCCACCAGTGGCAGGCCTTCGATAAGTGGCTCTATTTGTTTCCAAACCTTGGGGAATACTGGAGCCTCTTCTGTGTCTTGGCGAGTGAGTCCATGCACCTGAGTACACCAATAATTATAATAATTGGGCTCCGGCTGAATCAGAGAGTAGAAAGTATCCACGATCTCACCATCCCTCACTATCACCACACCAATGGAGCAGACACTGGTGCGCTCGTTGTTGGCAGTTTCAAAGTCTATTGCTGCAAAGTCTCTCATTTGTCATCCTTGTATTTGTTCCACATGTGTTTGGAAATCTCAGCCACTTCGTCACGGAACCATTTAGGTTCCAACACTTCGATGTCACTACCTTGTGAAAGAATCTCCTGACGGAAATCGAAGGTGGGACGAAGTCTGACGGTGAAGATGCTATATTCATCCGTCCGCTCAATCTCCCTTTGTGTCTGATGGAGAGTCAGGCTGCGGAGGTAGTTGGCCTGCCCTGCTGATACCTTGATTTTAACTGTCTCAATGCTGATATTGTGATCTGCGATGATACCAAAACAATCTTCGAAGTAATCCTCTGCATTGAAGTCTTTAGGGTATTTGAAACTCTTATCGGTTAATCCCAGCCACTGAACTCTATCCAAGGCGTAGATCATCACCTTATCATAATATGGGCTACGGGCCACCATGTACCAGCGCTGCTTGAAGGCTTTCAGACAATAGGGTTCCACCTCGAAGGTGTTGGCCTCATCTCGCCAATAACTCTGATAGGTCATCCCAAGCACCAGATTTTTTTTCAAGGCTTCAAGGATGACAGGGAGATATTGCTCCCCATCAGGGATTTCCTCAAACAGCACCTTATCCTTGATGCTCACGCTATCCAGCATCAGGTTGCTGACAGTAAGGGTGTTGAAGAGCCAACTACGCATGGAACCGTTTTTCAACTCGTCTGCGTTCTGGATATAGTAGCGATACTGACCGCCCTGTTCGTTTTCAATGACAAGACCAAACCAAACATCTCCTCAATAGCAATGCGCCATTTATGGAATGTCCTGATAGAAAGGGCATCACCCTCACTCATGTCATTTTCAAGCCATCGCTTATTGATGTCCTCGAAAGAAATCTTCTTGGCTTTATAGATGGTATCCACCAGCCAGACATACTTGTTTACTGTATTCTTTGCCATACATTATAACTTTTGATGGTGCAAAGATACAAAAAAGGTGTGCAAAAACAAGGCATAGGTTTCTTTTTTTATCAATTTCTCTCATTTAGGCATCTTATAATCTGATAGGATGGTATACTTTTAGATTATTTTAGTGGTATACTTTTCAATTATTATCTGCATGTGGGGGGATTTTTTGTACCTTGAATTTACCCACTTACCCACTTACCCATTTATGACAGGAAGGTTTTCGAAAACGAAAATTTGAAGATTTTTGGTAGAGTCAACTGGTTTGGGAGTGAAAGTCAACTTTTATAGTACCAATTAGAATTATTTATAAACTTATTATTATATATATATTATATATATAATATATATATAATAATAAAATTTTCTGCTTCTAAAAATCGCAGAATGTTCCTGTCATAAATGGGTAAGTGGGTAAGTGGGTAACTTTGCCCCTGGTACGGCGTTAAACATATTTAACAAAGATTCTTTACAAAATATTTGCATAATTCAAAAAGATTTTGTACCTTTGTATCGTGTTTGAGAAAGACACAAAACAATTGGACTAAGGAAGAGGCTAAGAAAAACGCGGACAGAAAAACAACTAAAACACATCATTTTGCATTATGAAAATTAAATGGTCAACAGTGAGGAAGATCCTCCAGGTTCTTGCAACCATCATTACCACCGTCGTGGGAACAGTCGCCGTACAGGGCTGCGCGTCCTAAAACAGAAAGGAGGTGACTATGACTTTGAAAACATTGCCCCCAATCCGGGGCACACCTTTGCAGGGGTTGCAAAATCATGCCCCAGAACTGGGGGAACATTTTGCAGGGGTTGCATAAACATGCCCCAGAATTGGGGGAACATTTTGCAGGGGTTGCATAAACCCGCCCCAGAACTGAGGGAAGATTTTGCAGGGGTTGCATAAACCCGCCCCAGAATTGGGGGACAATTTTGCAGGGGTTGCAAAAACATGCCCCAGAATTGGGGGACAATTTTGCAGGGGTTGCATAAACGTGCCCCAGAATTGAGGGAACATTTTGCAGGGGTTGCATAAAGGCAAACCAGATTTTAGACAAGGATATAGGATTAAGGACGAGGATAAATTGAAAAACAAACAAATTAAAACTTTTAAAATTATGGCAAACATTAAGCAAATTGAGACTTTTCAGTCAAAGTACCTGCGTATGGCAGGATTCGTAGAGTTCGTTCAGCAAGTGCTGAAATTGTTCACGGCATTCCGTGATTCAGGTGAACAGGGCGTAAGCCAGTTGCCCACGAAGGTAGAAACCGTTTATACCTCTTTCTCGGGTAGTGTGACGGCAGTGGATGACGCCTACAAGTTGAGCCGCGCCAGCGACTACACCCAGCAGATTGCGGATGAGGATGATCGTCGTGACAACCTGTACAAGCAGTTGGTGAGTCTGTTGAAGATGTTCAAGCGCTTCAACTACGATACGGAGAAGAAGGAGGCCGCCACCTATCTCTGGAACATTGTCAAGAAGTACAATGTGGACGTCAACGAGAACTACTCGGAAGAGAGCGGTAAGTTGCAGCAGATGCTGCAGGAGTTGACCACGGATGCTCAGGCAGAACTCCGCACCGCCAAACTGGGTATCGAGAACATCATCACGCAGTTGAACACGGCCAACGAACAAGTGCGCACGCTGATGAGTTACCGTAACGACGAGCGTATGCAGATCGAGAAGGCTGCGCTGGCAAATGCCCGCAACGAGGCTGACCAGGCTTATTGCACCTTGGTTCTGTCGCTGAATGCAGCAGCCGTCATGGATGACGATGCACATCGTTTCGACGAACTGATCTCGCAGGTGAACGAGTTGATTAAGTACTTCCGTCAGTACGTCTTGCCGAAGCCTGGTAAGAAGGACGAGGAAGAGAACGGCGGCAACGGCGGCAACTCAGGCAACGGCGGAAGCAGCAACGGCGGCAACTCAGGTGGCAACGGCGGCTCTTCGCAGGGCTCAGAAACCGCAGGGGGCGAAGGCTCCGTCAATACCGGCGGCAACGGAGGCTCAGAATCCGGCTCTGGTGAGGGCTCAGGCTCCGGTGAGGGTACCGGCACCGGCGAAGGCTCTGACAATGGCAACGGCTCTGGTGACAACGGCGGTTCATCGTCCGGCAGCGACGACACCGACCAGTAGAGTCGCATGAAAAAGAATCTTCTTAAAATTTTTCCCGAAAGTCGATGGGCTTTCGGGAAAATTTATATACCTTTGCAATCGCAATGAAAAGAATAGGTATTATAAAGAGCGTGAGTCTGCTCCTGTTGCTGTTGCTGATGCCCCTGTTGACGCTGGCGCAGATCAGCGGTACGGTGGTCGATGCCTCCGACGGTGTGCAGATACCTTACGCTACCATACAATATAAAGGTAACCGTGTGTCGACGATTGCCAACGGCGAGGGCCGTTTCCGCATAGACCGCCACAACGGCTGGCGACTGACCATCAGTTCGGTGGGCTACCGTGAACAGGTGATCAACGTGAATCCGCAGACCCCCTCGCAGATGACCATCCGTCTGGCACCCGACAACCAGACACTGAAGGAGGTGACGGTGAAGTCGAAGAAGAAGTCGCGCTACCGCCGTAAGGACAACCCCGCCGTGGAACTGATGCGCAAGGTGATTGCCAACAAGAAGAAGGCTGACCTGAAGCGCCACGACTACTACCGCTACCAGAACTACCAGAAGATCGGGCTCGGACTGAACGACCTGAAGCCCGAGACGCTGGAGAAGGGCTTCTTTAAGCGATATCCCTGGTTGCGCGAGCAGGTGGACAGCAGCCAGTACACCGATAAGTTGGTGCTGCCCCTGACCGTCGACGAGATGGTGACGGAACAACTCTGGCGCAAGGACCCGAAGGCGGAGCGTACCATCGTGAAAGGTACCCGCTCGAGCGGTGTCAACGACCTGTTCCAGACGGGTGAGATCCTGACCACCGTGATGCGCGAGGTGTTTGCCGACGTGGATATCTACGACGACTATATCCTCCTGATGCGCCATAAGTTCAGTTCGCCCATCGGGCGCGACGCCATCCAGTTCTACCGCTACTACATCGCCGACACCGTCTATGTGGGCAACGACCGCTGTGTGCACCTCGACTTCCTGCCGAACAACATACAGGACTACGGCTTCCGGGGACAGTTGTATATCCTCGACGACTCGACCTACCAGGTGAAGCGCTGTGAACTGATGCTGCCGCGATCGACCGACATCAACTGGGTGGAGTCGATGCAGTGTATGCAGGAGTTTGAACAGCAGGACAACGGCGAGTGGCTGCTCACCATCGATGACATGATTGTGGAACTGATGGTGACGGACTGGATACAGAAGGCGGTGGTGACGCGTACTACGCGAAAGACAGACTTCTCCTTCGACCCGCTGCCGAAGGAACGGTTCAAGAGCAAGAACCCCCTGCAGGTGGAGCGCGGCTCCGACCGTCGCAGCGACGAGTTCTGGGAGGAGCACCGACAGGTGGAGTTCACCCGAAGCGAGGCCGGCATGGGCGGATTCCTGGACCACCTGGAACAACTGAAGGGCTTCAAATATGTGATCTTCGTGCTCAAGGCCCTCTTCGAGAACTACCTCGAAACCGGCACGCGTGAAAAACCCAGTAAGTTTGACGTGGGGCCCATCAACACCTTCATCTCGCAGAACTTCTACGACGGTCTGCGCCTCCGGTTCGGCGGACAGACCACGGCGAACCTCAACCCGCACCTCTTCGCCAAGGGCTATTATGCCTACGGCACGAAGACGCACGAACATTATTATAATGCTGAACTGACTTATTCGATTCCGGCCAAGCAGTATCTGCCGCAGGAGTTTCCCGTCAACCACTTCATCTTCTCCTCGAAGCGCGACGTGGCGCTGCCCAGCGACAAATACGCCGTCACAGATAAGGATAATGTGTTCTCCTCGTTTAAGGTGCACGACATCGACAAGATGTTTATGTACAACACCCAGCGGCTGGCCTACGAATACGAGACAACGACACACTGGCGCTTCTCGGCCGATCTGAAGACGGAGCGTATCGACCCCGTCGGCACGATGGAACTGAGGCCTGTGAACCCCGGTGATGCGTTGCTCGACAAGATGCGCTATACCGAGTCGACCTTCGGCATCCGCTATGCCCCCGACGAGAAGTTCGTGAATACCAAACAGCGGCGGCGTACCATGAACCGCGATGCCTGGTATGTGCAGTTGCAGCATACCGTAGGCTATCAGGGACTGTTGGGCGGCGACTATAACTACAACTACACCGAGTTTGAGTGGTACCGTCGGACGTGGCTGCCGATGAGTTGGGGAAAGATCGACACCCGACTGCGCCTCGGGGCCCAGTGGAACCAGGTGCCCTGGCCCCTGTTGCCGATGCCGCAGGCCAACCTCTCGTACATCGTCACCCCGCAGTTGTTCAACATGATCAACAATATGGAGTTCCTCAACGACCGTTATGCCTCGCTGCAACTGACCTGGGAGATGGGCGGCAAACTGCTGAACCGCATCCCGCTGCTCCGCAAACTGAAATGGCGTGAGATCTTCGAGTTCAAGGGTCTCTGGGGAGCGCTCTCGGATAAGAACAACCCCTATCTGGCGCAGAACCAGACGAGCACCAAACTGATGGTGTTCCCAGAGAACAGTTTCATCATGGACAGTAAGGTGCCGTACTGGGAGTATGCCGTCGGCATACAGAACATCTTCAGTCTCATCCAGATTGAGTATGTCCACCGCATCAACTACCGTAACCTGCCGACGGCCTCGGAGCACGGCATCCGTTTTGTGATTAACCCCTCATTCTAAATAGGTATATATGACAAGAGAAGAAGATATCAGACAGGCTGTGGAGACGATGCGGAAGGGTGGGGTGATACTCTACCCGACAGATACCGTCTGGGGCATCGGCTGCGATGCCACGAATGCAGAGGCTGTCGCCAGAGTATATCAAATCAAACAGCGCGATGACTCGAAGGCGCTGATCTGTCTGGTGGACAGCGATGCACGGATGCAGCGTTACATCCGGAATGTGCCGGAGGTGGCGTGGCAACTTATCGATAGCCTCACTTCGTCCCAGGAATCGTCGGGGTCCCCTGTGAGACCGACGACGCTGATATTGGACGGGGCCATCAACCTGGCACCGAACCTCATTGCCGAAGATGGCTCGATAGGTATCCGTATCACCAACGAGCCGTTCTCGAAGGAACTCTGTTACCGTTTCCAGAAGGCCATCGTCTCGACATCGGCGAATATCAGTGGGGAGCCTGCGGCACAGAACTACTGCGACATCGACCCGCGCATTCTCGACGCGGTGGATTACGTCTGCTGGTCTCGTCGGCAGGAACACAAGCCGCATACGCCGTCGGCGATCATCCGACTCAGGGAGAACGGAGAAGTGGAAATTATAAGGAAGTGAAAATTGAAAATGGCAGCAACTACAGCGAAACCGGGATTCTTTGAACGTCTGCATGCGTGGCGGGTGGAACACGTCAGCGAGCGGATGTTCATGCTCATACTGGCGCTGTTGGTGGGCTTCTTTGCCGCTGTGGCTGCCTTCTCGCTGCACTGGATCATCAACCAGATCGTGATGCTGTTGACAAGCGGTTTCGAGACCTCGCGTGCCAACTGGCTCTATCTGGTCTATCCCGTCATCGGCATCTATCTCACCTCATTGTTTGTCAGGTATATCGTCAAGGATAATATCTCGCACGGCATCACCCGTATCCTCTATGCCATCTCGATGAACAAGTCGAGACTCAGGTCACACAACTGCTGGTCGTCGGTGATTGCCTCTGCCATTACCATCGGCTTCGGCGGCAGTGTGGGAGCCGAGGCACCGATTGTGTTGACGGGCTCTGCCATCGGTTCGAATCTGGGCAAGGCCTTCCACATGGACCGTAAGATGCTGATGACGCTGGTGGGCTGCGGTGCGGCAGGTGCCATTGCAGGTATCTTCAAGGCCCCAATCGCAGGACTGGTGTTTACGGTAGAGGTGCTGCTGATAGATATGACGATGTCGGCGATGCTGCCTATCCTCGTGTCGTGTGTCACGGCAACGTGCTTCACCTATATCTTCAGCGGCGATGCCGCCCTGTTTACGTTCCATCTCGACAGCGAGTGGTCGGTACAGCGTATTCCGGCCTGTCTCCTCCTGGGCATCTCCTGCGGACTCATCTCACTCTATTTCATCCGGATGATGGGGGTCTGCGAGGGCGTCTTTGCCCGCTATAAGGATCATCCGCATATCAAACTGGCCATCGGTGGCACGGTACTGAGTCTGTTGATATTCTGTTTCCCGGCCCTTTACGGCGAGGGTTACAGTAGCATCAATATGCTCCTCAACGGACGGACGGAGGCTGACTGGGACCAGATTCTGAACAACTCGATGTTTGCGGGGCAGGGGAGTATCCTGTTGATATATATCGCCCTGGTCATCCTGATGAAGGTCATTGCTACCTCGGCTACCAATGGCGGTGGTGGCTGTGGCGGTACGTTTGCACCGAGTCTGTTCGTGGGCTGCTTCACGGGATTCCTCTTCTCACGCCTGTGGAACATCTATCAGGTCGGGGTGTATATCCCCGAGAAGAACTTCGCCCTGATGGGTATGGCAGGAGTGATGTCGGGAGTGATGCATGCGCCGTTGACGGGTATGTTCCTGATTGCCGAACTGACAGGTGGCTACGACCTCCTGTTGCCACTCATGATGGTGAGTGTCTGCTCTTATCTGACCATCATTATCTTCGAGCCCCACAGCATCTACGGGGCGCGGTTGGCGAAGGAAGGCAGGTTACTCACACACCATACCGATCATGCCGTGTTGACACTGATGAACCTCGATTCTGTCATCGAGCGCGACTACGACTCTGTCTCGCCAGACATGGAACTGGGACAGATTGTGCATAAGATCAGTCGGAGTCATACCTCCGTGTTGCCCGTGCTCGATGCCGGAGGGATGCTGTTGGGTGAGGTGGAGATCATGAAAATCAGGAACGTGGTGTTCCGTATCGAACTGTACCATCATTTCAAGGCGGGGCAGTTGATGGTGGAACCGAAGGCGACATTGTATGACAGTACACCGATGGCAGAGGTGATGCGTACCTTCGACCGGACCCGTGCCGACTGGCTCCCCGTGCTTGATGCGGAGAACCACCTGAAAGGCTACATCTCCCGCCAGCGGCTCTATACCCTCTATCGCAAGATGGTACACGACATGAGCGAAGACTAGCCACAGATTACACAGATTTTCACAGATGATTGATTTTCACAGAATTAAATATGATAGATAAAGGGGACGAAAGAACATACCAGATAATTGGAGCAGCAATGGAAGTCCATAAGAATCTTGGTGGCGGATTCCTTGAGGTCGTATATGGCGATGCTCTTGAGATAGAATTTCAGGAAAGGGGCATCCCATATCAGCGAGAGAAAGGGCTTCATATATATTATAAAGATAAAGTACTCCCTCACTTTTATAAACCTGATTTTGTGTGTTATGATAGTATTGTTGTGGAATTAAAGGCTGTTGAAAATATGACGGCAGATTTTCAGGCACAAATAATCAACTATTTGGCTGCCACAAGATGTAAAGTGGGATTACTTCTTAATTTTGGGAAGAGTTCTTTGGAAAAGAAACGTTATGTATATTGAGCCACAGATTACACAGATTTTCACAGATCAATAAAATGAGAAAGAGTCAGTTGCGAATAGTATTTATGGGAACGCCGGAGTTTGCGGTGGGAACCCTTAAAGCGTTAATAACAAATAAATATCGAGTTGTGGGAGTGGTGACACAACCGGATAAGCCTGTAGGCAGGCACGGCAGTGTGTTGCAGCCCTCAGCCGTTAAGCAATATGCACAGAAGAAAGGAATCCCTGTACTTCAGCCGGAGAAGATGAAAGATCCTGATTTCCTTCAGCAGTTAAAGAAATGGAATGCGAATCTTCAGGTGGTAGTGGCTTTCAGAATGCTCCCAGAAGTAGTATGGAGTATGCCCAAATACGGAACGTTTAATGTGCATGCTGCACTTCTCCCTCAGTATCGCGGTGCGGCTCCCATCAATTGGGCCATTATCAATGGTGAGAAGAAAACTGGCGTAACCACCTTCTTCTTAGATAAGGATATAGATACAGGTCGTATCATTTGCCAGAGTCCATATCGGATTTATCGTACCTTCAATGTCGAGACTGTTTATAATGCCTTGATGAAGCGGGGCGCTGATCTTTGCTTATTGACAATCGAGAAGATCCTCTCTTCTAATGGTCATCCCGAGAGTATTCCTCAAGAACAGTTGATAACAGCAAATGAGGAATTGCATCAGGCTCCGAAAATCTTTAAGGAAACGTGCGAGATTGATTGGAATAATCTATCTGCCAAGCAGGTCTATGATTTTGTACGCGGACTTAGTCCCGTTCCTGTGGCGTGGACAACACTACAGGATGAAAAAGGACGTGAGTCTGTCCTTAAAATATATAAGGTGGAAGTGTCTGGACTATCATCTCATGTAAAACCAGGTACTATTCTCGTTGAGAACAAGAAACTGTATATTGCTGCCAAGAATGGCGAACTAGTGGAACTATTAGAAGTCCAGATGGCAGGCAAGAAAAAGATGTCTGCAAAGGATTTCCTGAACGGTTGTAAGAACATCACAGAATCACGATGTGTTAGGGCCGATAACTCTGTGTAAATCAAAATATCTGTGAAAATCTGTGAAATCTGTGGCTATATATAATAAAGTGAGGTGTAATTGCGTTACTAAGGTATAAACATATAAATGATGGTTGCCTATGAAGCATTTTACTCCAGAAACGTACAAACCCCGTGAGCAGACGCTCGACTTTATCCGGCAGTTCGCTTACACCTACCGTGTCAACAACAACAATCAGGCATTCTGCCTGAATTAAAAGGATTATGGCATTAGTATCCCCCTCTTTACTCGCTGCCGACTTCCTGCATCTCGACCGCGACATCCAGATGATAAACCGCAGTGAGGCCGACTGGCTTCACCTCGATGTGATGGACGGCTCGTTTGTGCCAAACATCTCCTTCGGCTTCCCTGTCCTTGAGGCTGTGGCCAAGGCCTGTACCAAACCCCTTGATGTGCATTATATGATAGAGCGCCCCGAGCGGTATATCCAACAGACCGCCAAACTCGGCGCCATGATGATGAATGTGCATCTGGAGGCGACGGTTCATCTGCATCGTACCATCCAAGAGATTCACAATGCCGGCATGAAAGCCGCTGTCACACTGAATCCCTCGACACCTGTGTCGCTCCTGGAGGATATCATCGGCGATGTGGAGATGGTGCTGTTGATGAGTGTCAATCCGGGTTTCGGCGGACAGGTATTCATCGAGAACACAATTAATAAGGTGAAGTGCCTGCGTGAGATGATCACCAAGAAGGGGTGTCAGACACTGATAGAGGTCGATGGCGGTGTACAGGGCGAGACGGCTCCACGATTGGTGGCTGCCGGTGTCGATGTACTCGTCAGCGGTAGTTATGTGTTTGGTGCCAAGGATCCTGAACAGGTGATTCGCGATCTCCGTTCACTCTAAGACCAAGTTCACTTGATGTTGCCTCGTCAACTTCCTCAGGTTGATGAGTGCATAGCGCATGCGACCCAGGGAGGTATTAATGCTCACGCCTGTCTCTTCGGCAATCTCCTTGAATGACATCTGTTGGAAGTAGCGCATATACACGACCTCGCGCTGACTCTCAGGCAGGGCTTCCATCAGACGTTTCACGTCTTTCTTCACCTGTTCGTTCACCATCTCACTCTCACGGAAGGTGTCAAGGACTGAGGCACCCTTCAGGTTCTGCAGGTCATTGTCCTTCGTGGGCTCAATGATATGCTCGCCCTTGATCTCGCGGTAATGGTCGATAATCACGTTATGGGCAATACGCGTCACCCAGAACACAAACTTACCCGAATCGGTATAGAGTCCGTTCTGCAGTTTGGTGATGGCCTTGATAAACGTCTCCTGAAACAGGTCGTTGGCCAAGTCCTCATCCTTCACCATATACATGATATAGGTGAAGATCTTGTCTTGGATACGCGAAAGCAGTTCGTCGAATGCCTTATTATTACCATTTACGTAAAGCAATGCCAACTCTTCGTCGGTCATTTCCTTAAAAGTACTCATACTTCAATCAATTTTGTAATTGAGTAAAGTCTGTTTCGATAGGCAATAATATTTTAATTTGTTAATAATTCGGGGACAAAAGTAGGCATTTTAGTTGAAACCACCAAATTTTTTCGCAAAAAATCTTCAAAAACGCTATAATCTGTGGCTTTTTTATTATCTTTGCATCACTAAAACAGAATAATGATGATGAAACTATTTGTTCCGGGACGCTTGTGTCTCTTTGGTGAACATACCGACTGGGCCGGTCACTATCGTACGATGAATGCCGATATCGCACCGGGTGCAGCCATCGTGACGGGTATCGAACAAGGCATCTATGCCGAGGTAGAGAAGTCCAGTATCTTTGAGTTGTATAGCACCGCCCCCGAGATAGAGGGTCTTTGGCAGGACTTTTCCTGTCGGATGGACGAACTGGAACTGAAACGCATCGCCAAGAGCGGTTCTTTCTTCTGCTACTGTGCCGGTGTGGCCTCCTATATGCTCGAATGGTACAAGGTGGGTGGTGTCCGCATCAAGATTACGGGTATGACACTCCCCATGAAGAGTGGTCTTAGCAGTTCTGCTGCTATCTGTGTGCTCGTTGCGCGCGCGTTCAACTTATTATATAATCTCAATCTGAACACGTTGGGCGAGATGAACATCGCCTATCTGGGTGAACTCCGTACCAGTAGCCGCTGTGGTCGTCTGGATCAGGCCTGTGCCTTCGGTGTCAAACCCAACCTGATGACCTTCGATGGTGACGAGATCGAGGTGCGTTCCCTGAATGTGAAGAAACACCTCTATTGGGTCTTTGCCGATCTCTGTGCCGAGAAGGATACCATCAAGATCCTTTCCGACCTGAACAAGGCCTACCCGTTTCCGAATACGGATGCAGAGCGGGCAGAGCATGAGGCGTTAGGTCATTCGAATATCGAGATCGTCACCCGTGCCATCCAATATATGGCTAATGGCGATGCAGAGGCATTAGGCAAGTTGATGACAGAGGCCGAGGCGATGTTCGACGAGAAGGTGGCTCCGATGTCTTCTGCCCTCTGGTCACCGAAACTCCACAGTGTGTTGCAGGATCCCAATATCCAACCTTTGGTGTGGGGCGGCAAGGGTGTCGGTTCTCATGGTGACGGCTCTGTACAGTTCCTGGCTCGCAGCGAGGAGACTCAGCAACAACTGGTAGACTATCTGAACGAGCATGGCATGAAAGCCTATTCACTGACGTTGAAGCCTGTCCATACAGTCCGCAAGGCTATTATCCCTGTGGCTGGCTTCGGTACCCGACTCTATCCCGCCACACGTGCCTTGAAGAAGGACTTTTTCCCGATACCCTGTCCCGACGGGATGGTGCGCCCCGTCATCCTCATTCTCCTTGAGGAACTTGTCCGTAGCGGTATCGAGGAGATCTGTCTTGTACTTGGTTCAGAGGAGGAACGTCAGCAGTATGCCGACTATTTCGAACGTCCTTTGTCCGAGGAGCATCTGCGGAAACTCAATCCCGAGGCACAGGAATACGAGAATCATATCCTCGACATCGGCAAGCGTCTCCGTTATGTCTATCAGCGGGAGAAGCGCGGTTTCGGACATGCGGTTTATCAGGCCGCACAGTTTGCGGGCAACGAACCCGTCCTGTTGCTGTTGGGCGACACACTCTACCGCAGCGATTCCAACAAGCCCTGCGCCCTGCAGATGGTTGAGGAGTACGAGCGTTGCAGTTCACTGATGGTCAGCATCCATTCCATCCCTTTGGCAGAAGTCAGCCGCTACGGTATCCTGCATGGTGTCTGGGAGGACAAGGCCCGTACCATCCTCCATGTGTCTACCATGATGGAGAAGCCGAAAGCCAGTTATGCTGAGGAGTTCCTTGGCGTACGTAATAAGGACGGTGAGAAGGAATACTACAGTGTGTTTGGCCAGTATATCCTTACGCCAGAGGTCTTCGCCCAGTTGCATGAGGACATCATGCAGAAGGAATTGGATCATGACCTTACCTCGGAGATAGAACTCACCTCAGCGCTTGAGGCTGTCCGCAAACGCAGTGGTATGATAGGCGTGCGTCTCCAGGGGCGCATGTACGATATGGGTAACCCCCAAGCCCTCGTCACTGCCGTCGCCGCTTTTTCGGAATAAAAAATCCCCGCCAATCGGCGGGGATTCATTTATTTTGCGAGGGTAAGCAGGTATTTACCGTAGTCGTTTTTCGCCATCGGCTTAGCCACCTCAATGAGTTGTTCCTTGCTGATCCAACCGCGTTTGAAAGCAATCTCCTCCAAGCAGGCCACCTTCAGCCCCTGACGTTTCTCGATGACCTCGATAAAGGTGGAGGCTTCGGAGAGGGAGTCGTGGGTGCCGGTGTCGAGCCAGGCAAAACCGCGCTGCAAAGTCTGAACCTTGAGTTTCTGTTGGGCGAGATACTCCTGATTAACAGTGGTAATCTCCAACTCTCCGCGGGCGGAGGGCTTGATGTGCTTGGCAATCTCCACGACGCTGTTGGGGTAGAAATAGAGACCTACCACGGCATAGTTGGATTTGGGGTGTTCAGGTTTTTCCTCAATGCTGAGACAGTTGCCGTCCTTGTCGAACTCGGCTACACCATAGCGTTCTGGATCGTTCACATAGTAGCCGAAGACAGTAGCCAGGCCATGTTCCTCTGCGTTCTCGACACTCTGGCGCAGCAGTCCCGTGAAACCGGAGCCATAGAAGATGTTGTCGCCTAACACAAGACAGGCGCAGTCATCGCCAATGAACTGCTCACCGATGATGAAAGCCTGTGCCAGTCCGTCGGGTGAGGGTTGTTCGGCATACTCGAAATGTACGCCGATGTCGGAGCCGTCGCCGAGGAGTCTGCGGAAACCAGGCAGGTCGTATGGGGTTGAAATAATCAAAATCTCACGGATGCCAGCCAGCATCAGGGCGGAGACAGGATAATAGATCATCGGTTTGTCGAAGATCGGAATCAATTGTTTGCTAATTCCCTTTGTGATAGGGTAGAGGCGGGTTCCTGAACCGCCGGCGAGTACTATTCCTTTCATAATTTCACTTTGTTCAATTATGCATCATCGGCTGCACCTCAGCAATTCAAACAGGTTTGATTGCATTCGGTTTGCACGATAATTCATAAATTTGTTGTTTGTTGGTGCAAAATTACAAAAAAAATCGTAACTTTGCACCCAAATTACGAAAAAAACGATTTTTATGGGATTTTGGAATAAAATTTTTGGAAAGAAAGAAGGCGAACATAAGGTCGGTGGCATGGAGGATTTCATGACGTTGATCCGTGTGTATTTCCAGGCTGCGATGGCTTCCGACCTTGGCATCACGAATCTGGCCGCCTTGCCTGACCTCCGTGTGTTTAAGGCCACACTGAAGGTGCCGACAGTGAATAATAAATTGGGGGTAGGCGAACGGAGCCGTTGCAAGAATATGTTGAAAAGCATGTACGGGATGGACGATGATTTCTTCAAGGAGATCGACTCCAGCCTCCGCAAGCGTTGTAAGAAGATGCAGGATGCACAGACCTATCTGGTGCAGTTCCAGGGCTTTACGCAGGAACTGATGATGTTGACGGGCAACCTTATGAAGTTTAAACTCCGTCTGCCGGGATTCCTGAAGAAAGCCCTCTATACGATGACGGAAAAGACCGTCAATGACATCTTCAACAAGAACGACTATACCGATCCTGCCGTGATGAAATCGGTGGTGGCTGTACGTCAGTATAGTCAGCGTCTGGGTTTCTCCCAGCAGTGGATCACTAACTTCGTTTATAAGGTTGTGATGCTCGCAAAGAAAGAGCCTAGACCTGCTAATGACGAGAAATAGTATAAAAAATCTTAAAAGATAGGCCTTGGGCAAATCTTTAAGAACTATTTTATATACTTTTGTAGAACAAAACGTTACGTTATGAGTCCTAACGAGCAAACAATTGCTACTTTCCAGACCCGTGTGAGGGATCTGCTTCTTCGGTTTCAGGAACTGAAGAAGGAGAATGCAGACCTATATGCGATGGTGGAAAAGAACGAGCAGGAGATGAAGAACCTGCAAGCAAAACTGGCTCAGGCGGACAATGACTACAACGCCCTGAAGATGGCGAAGATGATGGAAATCACCGACGGTGATCTGGAGAGTGCCAAGGCCCGTGTCGCCAAGTTGATCAGGGATGTGAACAAGTGTATTGCTATCTTAAGCGACGAACAGTAAGAAAGGGAAGAAGCGATGCCAGAAGTGAACAAAGAGAAACTACATATCCGACTGCACGTCTATGATGAGGAGATTGCGGTGACGGTGAACCGGGAGGACGAAGAGTTCTACCGTGCCGCTGCCAAACTCATCACCGACCGCTATAATGCGTATGCGCAGGCCTATAAAGGGAAAAAGGGCGAGCACACCATCTCGTTGATGACCCTGATAGATATTGCGCTACTCTATGAGCGTGAACACCGGAAGAATGATGCAGCTCCCTATAATGATATTCTCCAGAAGTTGACTTCCGACATTGAGGAGGCTCTGAAGTGAGGATATTATTTTTAACAACATAGATTTTTTATGGATTTAATTTTTGTACTATTGATTGCTGCCGGCGCACTCGCATTGGGAGGTGTCGGTGGATATCTGATTTTCCGCTATGTCCTCAAGGGAAAATACAGGGAGATGATTGATACAGCCACCAAGGAGGCTGAGGTTATCAAAGAGAAGAAACTGCTCGAGGTGAAGGAGAAATTCCTGAACAAGAAGAGCGAACTGGAGAAGGAAGTGCAGCAGCGCAACCAGCACATCCAGCAGAGTGAGAACAAACTGAAGCAGCGTGAGATCTCACTGAACCAGCGTCAGGAGGAACTCGGACGTCGGAAGAATGAACTCGACAACCTGCAGCAGCGCGTTGACAACGAGAAAAAACTGCTTTCTGTGAAGGCCGAGGAACTGGAGAAAATGCAACTCAAGGAGCGTGAGATGCTCGAGGAGGTGTCTGGACTGAGTGCTGAGGAGGCCAAGAACCGCTTGGTGGAATCGATGAAGGATGAGGCCAAGACGGCTGCAGCCAGTTACATCAACGAAATCATGGACGAGGCCAAACTCAATGCTGATGCCCAGGCCAAGAAGATTGTCATTCAGACCATCCAGCGTGTTGCAACAGAGACGGCTATCGAGAACTCCGTCAGTGTGTTCCATATCGATAATGACGAGGTGAAGGGCCGTATCATCGGTCGTGAAGGAAGAAATATCCGTGCCTTGGAGGCTGCTGCTGGTGTGGAGATTGTGGTAGATGATACCCCCGAGGCTATCGTCATCAGCGGCTTCGATCCCGTGCGCCGTGAGACTTGTCGTCTGGCTTTGCACCAGTTGGTCAGCGACGGACGTATCCATCCCGCACGTATTGAGGAAGTGGTGGCAAAGGTAAAGAAACAACTCGACAACGAGATCATTGAGACAGGTAAGCGTACGGCTATTGACCTCGGTATCCATGGGTTGCATCCCGAACTCATCCGTATCATCGGTAAGATGAAATACCGTTCTTCCTACGGACAGAACCTGCTGCAGCATGCTCGTGAGACGGCAAATCTCTGTGCTGTGATGGCTTCGGAATTGGGTCTGAACCCGAAGAAGGCTAAGCGTGCCGGACTGTTACATGATATCGGTAAGGTGCCCGATGAGGAGAGTGAGATGCCTCACGCTCTCTATGGTGCCAAGATTGCAGAGCAGTTCAAGGAGAAGCCCGACATCTGCAATGCCATCGGTGCTCACCATGATGAGATGGAGATGCAGACGCTGCTGGCTCCCATCGTACAGGTGTGCGATGCCATCTCCGGTGCCCGTCCCGGTGCCCGTCGTGAGATTGTAGAGGCTTATATCAAACGTCTGAATGATCTTGAGGCCATTGCCATGAGTTATCCAGGTGTCACCAAGACCTACGCCATCCAGGCTGGTCGTGAGTTGCGTGTCATCGTCGGTGCCGACAAGATGAGCGATGCAGAGACTGAGGCCCTGAGCGGTGAGATAGCCACGAAGATCCAGAATGAAATGACCTATCCGGGTCAGGTGAAGATCACTGTTATCCGAGAGACACGAAGCGTTGCTTACGCGAAGTAAATAAAAATCCCGCCAACCGGCGGGATTTTTTATTTTAGAATGCCGGGAACTCCGGCTTGTCTTGTTGCTTGATAGCCATGCACTCCATTTCCACGAGCCAGCCTGGACGACAGACAGGGGCGAGGGTGATGACATAGGGCTTATCGGGGAAACGCTCCTCGAAGAGTTCCTTGACAGTTTGGTAGTCTGCCACATCCCGCAGATAGACAATCATCTCCATCACATCGTCGTAGGTACAGTCTGCCTCTTTGAGCAGGGCCTCCACATTCTCCCACATCCGTTGTGTCTGTTTCTCTATATCTTTCGGGAACATGATCTCGCCCTTATTGTTGATGCTGGCCGTGCCAGAGATAAACACATGGCGGCGATCGGCATAGTCGATATAGGTACCGCGCTCAAAACTCACTCCGTAGTCACTGGTACGGTTCAGGTGAGTGGGCGCATAGAGGTAATGTATCTGTTCTGGTTGGATACCCGCAATGGCATAGTTGTCCATCTGCGACAGTACGTTGGGATCCTGCTGCCGACCTCCGATACCGGTAGAGGCAATGAAATGGGTGTGGACGGTCAGGCCCTGGGTAAAGAACACCTGATTACGGGCACGCACCACACCACCGTAATTAAGGTCGATATCATTGACGAACAGCCAGGTGCGGATACAGTTGTCTGCCAGTTTACAGCCTTCCTCTGCCAGTTGCATCACGTATTCGTTGAAAAGCAGGCGCATCTGGTACTCGGAGTTGGCGGCAAGGTTGTGCGCACTGGCATTCCACAGGTGACGGAACTGTCCGTGACAGGCCTCGTAGAGACCACTCTTTGTCATGCCCGTCTGGACGCCTGACATCAAATAGACCCATAATGCTACCTTTGTTCCATCGAGTGGAGCCTGTTCGATGATGCTCTTGGCACAATCTGTCATATCGGCCACCACAATCTCGTCGGCCTGATTGGCCGCATCACTAAGGAAATAACGCTTGAAGACGGCCTGCGTATCAGGCAGACGGTCCAACAAACCCTGGTAGGCATTCATGATAGCCTCTAATTGTTTGGCGTATGTCAGCCGTTGTCCGCTGACATGGATCATGGCGTGATATTCCTTGACTTCCGTGCCGTTGTCGAAACACAGGACATCGGCACGGGCATTCTCAAATTCAATTTGTGAGAGTTGTTTGCTCATTTTTTGGTAATTTGGGTGCAAGGACGGTGCAAACCGAACGCAATTGAGTTCACTCGAATTGCTGAGGTGCAGCCCGTTCTCGCATTTTCGGCTGCAAAGGTACGAATAAACGGGCAAAAAACCAAAAAAAAACCTTAAATTATTATTTTTGAAGATTCAACTCCAAAAACTTTGCATGTTTCAATAAGAAGTTGTATCTTTGCACCGAGAAAAAGGAGAAGAACGAATTATGAACGTCATAAAAACAGCGATTGATGGTGTGGTTATCATTGAACCACGCATATTTGAGGATGCACGAGGTTACTTTTTTGAGTCATTCTCTCAGCGAGAGTTTGACGAGAAAGTTGGTCCTGTCATTTTTGTGCAGGATAATGAGAGCAAGTCTTCCTATGGCGTGATGCGTGGTCTTCATTTCCAGCGTCCTCCTTTTACGCAGAGTAAACTGGTACGTTGTGTCAAAGGGGCTGTACTAGATGTCGCCGTGGATATTCGTAAGGGCAGTCCAACCTATGGTCAACATGTGGCTGTGGAACTGTCAGAAGACAACCATCGCCAGTTCTTCATCTCCAAAGGGTTTGCCCATGGCTTTTCCGTTTTGTCAGAAACAGCCGTGTTCCAATATAAATGCGATGAGTTTTACCATCCTGAGGCCGATGCCGGCATCAGTATCTTGGATGACTCGCTTGGCATAGACTGGCGTGTACCCATCACCAAAGCGATTCTCTCACAAAAGGATACGAAGCATCCATTACTCAAAGACTTCGATAGTCCTTTTGAGTTCTTTATTAAATAGTATTGATATCTACATAGCCGTGCATAACGGCATAGATAGTGAGGGCGGAGACACTCTTCAGCCCGAGTTTGTCCATGATGTTTTTCCTGTGGGTTATCACAGTCGCCAGACCGATGTTAAGTCTGTCGGCAATCTCTTTGTTGATATATCCCTGCACAATCAACGACATGACCTCTATCTCTCGGTCGGAGAGGACTTTCTGTTGGAGGACCTTTGGCATGGGAGGTAGATGTTGTCCACTACCGTGGGCTCGCTGCTCGAGTGCAAGCAGTGAGCGTACGAGCGCTTGCTCGGGTTGGTTGATGCAGAGGCTATGGAACTCAGAAAACTGCGAAGTTGTGTCGAGGGAGAATGTCAAGACAATGGTCTTGCGACGGTGGTCTGAAAAGAAGGCCTTGTTTTCCAGTACCACGTTCATTGCTACAAAATAGTGGTAATAGTTCTCGGGATCATTGGCCGTCAGTTCTGCGAAAGAACCGAAGGTGTCAACGGTCATGATGGGCATGACATTCTGTAAAATAGACTTCAACCCCAACACCGAGAGGGTGTTGGGGTCGATAATAGCTATTTTGGGCCTGTTGTTCATGACAGGAATCCCAGCAAGGCTCCTGCTGCGACTGCAGAGCCGATAACACCAGCCACATTCGGACCCATGGCGTGCATGAGCAGGAAGTTGTGGCGGTCGTACTCCAGTCCGAGGTTGTTGGAGATGCGGGCTGCCATGGGTACGGCACTCACACCGGCATTACCAATCAGCGGGTTCAGTTTCTTGCTTTCGGGAAGGAACAGGTTCATGATCTTCACGAAGCACACACCTGATGCTGTGGCAATCATAAAGGCCATGGCACCAAGGGCAAAGATCTTAATCGTATTGAAGGTCAGGAACTCGCTGGCCTGTGTCGAACAACCCACGGTGAGACCGAGCAGCATCACGACGATATCGTTCAGGGCTGCACCAGCCGTCTTCGCCAGACGGGTGGTTTTGCCACTCTCCTTCAGCAGATTACCAAAGAACAACATACCGAGTAGGGGCAGACCCGATGGCACGATAAATGTAGTCAGCAACAGACCGATGATGGGGAAGAGGATGCGCTCTGTCTGAGACACCTCACGACCCGGCTTCATCTTGATGACGCGCTCTTTCTTGGTGGTGAGCAGACGCATGATGAACGGTTGGATGACAGGCACCAGCGCCATATAAGAGTAGGCACATACGGCGATGGCTCCCATCAGGTTCGGGGAGAGTTTCGATGACAGGAAGATGGCCGTAGGACCATCAGCACCACCGATGATGGCGATACCAGCGGCCTGTGAGGGTTCAAAGCCCATCGCCAGTGCTACCATATAGGCTCCGAAGATACCAAACTGCGCAGCGGCGCCGATGAGCATCAGTTTCGGATTGGCAAGGAGAGCCGAGAAGTCGGTCATGGCCCCGATACCAAGGAAGATCAGTGGCGGATACCAGCCCTGACGCACACCCTGATAGAAGATGTTCAGCACGGAGTTGTCTTCGTAGAGCCCGATTTCCAGACCGGCATCAGCACGGAAGGGAATATTGCCGAGGATGATACCCAGTCCGATGGGGACCAGCAACAACGGCTCGAAGTCTTTCTTGATGGCGAGCCAGATGAAGAAGGCTCCCACCGCAATCATGATGAGATTCCCGACAGTGGCATTGGCAAAGGCCGTGTAGGTCAGGAATTCATGGAAATTCTGTATGATAAATTGTCCGAGATCCATTTTGAAATTAACAATTTGACGATTTACAATTTACAATTTACCCGATGGTCATCAGGACTGCTCCCTCCATAACGGATTCACCCTGCTTGACGGTGATGGAGGTGACGGTGCCTTCATGCTCCGACTCGATGTTGTTCTGCATCTTCATGGCTTCGAGCACGAGGACTACATCACCCTGCTTGACAGTGTCGCCTACGTTGACTTTCAACTCCGTGATAGTGCCGGGCAACGGGGCCTTGATGGGAGAACCGGTACCTGCAGCCATAGGTTTGTCGGCAGCAGGTGCCACGGCTGGTGCCACCGAAGGACGGGAAACGGGCTTCGGAGCCTCTACATGTACCTTCTTCAAGGTACTCGTCGGGTTGATAGGCTGTTTCAGTTCCACGTCGAAACGGATACCGTTGACATTGACTTTGGCAACGTTACCTTCTACTTCTTCAATCTCTACGTCGTAGTCGACGCCTTGTATTTTATATTGATACTTGTTCATGAATTTACAATTTGACGATTAACAATATACAATTTACTTCATATCGCGGGTGGTAGGAATTGTCTGTCCCATGTGACTTGACGGTTGCAATGGGTCGTGGAAGTGGGTCATCTGCGAGTATTCATCCGTCCAGTCTGTATTTTTCGACTTGATGGTGATGATACCTGACTCAACATCGTGTACATCATCCTGATATTGTTTGAGAGCCATGGCGATGACGGCGATATAGACCTCCTTGTCGATACCTTTTGTCTTCAGACCGTCCTGTAGAATGTTACCCGTGGCGTGGGCCAGGTCGTGGGTGACCTCGACAGTTTTCGTGATGGGTTTAATGGGTTGAGTATAGGCAACCTTTTTAGCCGTGTCGAGATGACGCATGATCAGACCGAAGATCCAGAAGAAAACGAACAGCAAAGCCAGACAGAAAAAGACGATACCCATCGCCAGCAGAGTGATACCGAAGCCGTGGGGATCTTCGCGTTTCAGGTAGGCGTCCTTGGTCTCATCGGTCTTGATGAAGTTCTCGATACCAGGAGTGACATTCGCAGCCGACTTCACAGTCCATGAGGTGGCTGTCTGACGGGCATAACTCTGATCTGCTGCAAGGGCTGGTACACTGACGGAGTCAATCAGTTCTGTAGCGTTGCCATTATAGAAACCAATCCAGAGTGGTTCCGACATGGGAACCTTCAAAGAGAGGTGCAACTTGCCCTGTGCTGGGTTGGAGTTGCAGTAGAATACAAGGTGCTGACGACCGCCGATCTGCGTACGTGGGTCTCCGCTGGGGATGACGCTCATACGCTTGATGCGCTCCGGCACGCTCATGTTCGGATCGAGTACAGAACGGTCGGTGGTGAAGTACATGCCACGCACGTTGTAGGTGGTGAACGAGGTGTTCTCCAACTCTATCCATGCTTCACGCTGTCCGTACTCATCCTGGATACTGGCGGTATTGTTGGTCAGCACCTCGTTGATGCGAATGTTATTGGCTCCCTGAGCCATCATCGCAGAGGCGCTTGTCAGCAAGATACCGTTGAGCAGGATTCTAATTTTATTCATTTTTTATATTGTGTATTATTATATATTGTCTTTATAGGATTACCCGCAGAAGAATAGCACGATGATCTGTGCGGTAAAGATCCTGAGGAACATCGCCAACGGGTAGACCGTCGAGTAGCCGATGGCCGGCGCCTCCTTTGAGCAAATGCTGTTAGCGTAGGCCAGGGCAGGGGGATCGGTATAGGTACCAGCCACCATGCCGGCAATGGTGAAATAATTGAATTTATATCTCACTCGTGCGATAGGACCTACAATCAGAATCGGTATGATGGTGATGAGGAAACCCGTCAACACATAAAGTAGACCATCACCTTGTATTACCGTCTCGAAGAAGCCTGCACCAGCCTTGATGCCTACGGAGGCGAGGAAGAGCACCAGGCCAATCTCACGGAGCATCATATTGGCTGAGGTCGTGGTATAGGTCACGAGTTTTATCTTATAGCCGTAGCGACCGATGAGGATGGCGATGATGAGCGGTCCGCCTGCCAGACCGAGTTTCACGGGAACGGGCATGCCGGGGATGGCCAGGGGGATGGAACCGAAGATGAGGCCGAGGAAGATACCCACGAAGATGGTGGCGATATTCGGCGCATTCAGACGACGGATGGAGTTGCCCATCTTGTTGGCCACACGGTCTACGGCATCCTCGGGTCCTACTACCATGATCTTGTCGCCCACCTGCAGGGGTAGGGCTGCTGATGCGAAGAGATCCATGCCGTGACGGGTGACACGGGTGACGTTCACACCGTGAACACTTGAGAAGTGCATCGAGGCTAAGGTCTTACCATTCATCTTCGGGTTGGTGATGAGGATGCGCTTCGACACCAAAGGCTGATCCTGTTGCTCGAAGTCGATGTCGAGTTTCGGTCCGATGAAGGCCATGATGGCCTCCTGGTCTGCCTCAGCACAGACAATCAGCATCTGGTCGCCCAGATGGAAAAGGGTGTCGCGGTTGGGGATGCAGAGTTCGCCGTCGTGCACGAGTCGCGACACTACGAAGTCGCGGTTCAGGAAGTCGTGTACCTGCAACAGGGTCTTGCCTTCCAGGTATTTGTTCGTCACCTCCAAGTGCATCTTATAGGGTTTCTTGTTGGCATTGGTCTCTTCCAGTGCCTTCAACTGATCCTCTTCCTTTTCCAGTCTGATGCCACATATATACCTTATTAATATTATAGCGCCGATGATGCCTAACACACCGAGGGGGTAGGCACAGGCATAGGCCGAGGCTATCTGGGGGGCATTGCTGGCGAAGACAGTCGACAAGGCTTCGTTGGCGGCACCAAGACCGGGGGTGTTGGTGACGGCGCCATAGAGCGTTCCCACCATCATCGGAAGACTGGTGGCATTGCTCGTGTCGAAGAAGATATAGTAGCAGGCGAACATCACCAGGATATTCAACAGGATGGCGGATGCCGCCAGACCATTGAGTTTGATACCCTGTGTGCCGAAACTCTCGAAGAAACCGGGACCGACCTGCATACCGATCATGAAGACGAAGAGGATCAGTCCGAAGTCCTGTACGAACGTTAGGATGGAGGTGGGAGCCGTGAAACCGATATGTCCGGCGAGGATGCCGGCAAAGAGCACGAACGTCACACCGAGAGAGATGCCGAAGAACTTAATCTTTCCCAGATACACACCGATGGCTATCACGATGGCATAGAGCAGCGTGATGTGTGCCACTGAGTCAGTTGTCGTAAAAAGGTCTTTTAACCACTGAAAAGATTCCATAACAATACTAACTTCTCAAAATCGAGTACAAAGGTAGGCATTTTTTGCTCAATGCAAGCGTTTTTGTGCATTAAATTTCGCATAAATTCCGTTTTTTTATTTCTTTCACAATTCAATTGGCTGTTTTGCATAAAAAGTTTGTATCTTTGCACTCTGTTAAGTAAGTCAAGGCTTAAAACAACTTATATAATAATTTAACGTATTTATGGCAAACAAAGAAAAACTCTTTACCGAGTTCACAGCGCCTACCACTCAGGAGTGGCTGGACAAGATTGAAGTCGACCTCAAAGGGGCTGACTTCCAGAAACGCTTGGTATGGAGAACAAACGAAGGTTTTAATGTGCAGCCCTTCTATCGCCGTGAAGACCTGGCGAATCTGAAGACACCCGACGCTCTCCCCGGAGAGTTCCCGTTCGTGCGTGGTAACAAGAAGGACTCTAACGAGTGGTATGTCCGTCAGAACATCGCCGTGACTGACCCTGCTGAGGCCAACAAAAAGGCCCTCGACATCCTGATGAAGGGCGTGGACAGCATCGGGTTCAAACTGGGTCACGCCGAACTCAGTACCGAGTTTATCGAGACTCTGTTGAAGGACATCCGTCTGGACTGTGTGGAGGTGAGTTACCGTGCCTGTATGCGGCACGCCCTGCAACTGGCTGACCTCCTCGTGGCCTACTTCGAGAAGATGGGCTACGACAAGGAGAAGATCGTGGGCGGCGTGGGCTTCGACCCCATCGAGCGTATGCTGATGAAGGGCAAGGACTCTACCGTGCTCCTGCCCGACATGCCGAAGTTGGTGGAGAAGTTGAAGGACTATCCCAACCTGCGCTGCGTGATGGTACACAGCGACCTGCTGAACAACAGCGGTGCGTATATCGTCCAGGAACTGGGTTATGCCCTTGCCTGGGGTAATGAGTACCTGCAGCAACTCACCGATGCCGGTGTCGACGTGGATCTGGCTGCCCGCAAGATTAAGTTCTATATGGGTGTTTCCGAGAACTACTTCATGGAGATTGCCAAGTTCCGTGCTGCCCGTCTGCTCTGGGCCCAGATTGTGAAACAGTATGAACCCAAGTGCGACTGTGCCTGTAAGATGATCATCAATGCCTCGACATCGACGTACAACCAGACGCTGTTTGACTCCTATGTCAACCTGCTCCGTTCGCAGACCGAGGCCATGAGTGCCGCCCTCGGCGGCGTTCACTCGATGGTGGTCACACCATTCGATGCACCTTATGAGAAGGCTACTGACTTCAGCGAGCGTATCGCCCGCAACCAGCAGTTGCTGATCAAGGAGGAGAGCCACTTCGACCGTATCGTCGATCCCTCAGCAGGTTCCTACTATATCGAGCATCTCACCGACGCCCTCGCACAGGAGGCCTGGAAAATCTTCCTCAAGATTGAGGACGAGGGTGGTTTCCTCGCTGCCGTCAAGGCCGGAACGGTGCAGGCCGATATCAACGCCACGAACGTGAAGCGCCATGGCGATGCCGCCAAGAGAAAAGAGTTCCTGTTGGGTACCAACCAGTTCCCGAACTTCACCGAGAAGAGTGAGGGTAAGGAGCCGTTGGCCGTGGACTGCACCGCCAAGCATTCCGACGATGCGGACGTGCCTGCACTGACCATCAGTCGTATGGCTTCTGACTTCGAGGCTCTCCGCCTGACAACTGAGAAGGCCGCGAAGGTGCCTGTGGCCTTCATGCTGACCATCGGTAACCTGGCCATGCGTCAGGCCCGTGCCCAGTTCTCGTGCAACTTCCTGGCCTGTGCCGGTTACAAGGTGATTGATAACCTCGGCTTCAAGACCGTAGAGGAAGGTGTCGACGCTGCCCTCGCTGCTGGTGCCGACATCGTGGTGATCTGTTCTTCGGATGATGAGTACGCGGAGTACGCTATCCCTGCCTTCAAGTATCTGGATGGCCGTGCGATGTTCGTCGTGGCTGGTGCGCCTGCCTGCATGGAGGACCTCAAGGCCGCCGGCATCGAGAACTACATCCACGTGAAGTGCAACGTTTTAGAAACTCTTAAGGAATATAATCAGAAACTTGGTATCTAAGAAAGGAGACTTGAATTATGCGTAAACAATTTAAAGATATCGATATCTACGCTGGCATTAAGGCTCAGGATGGTGCCAAGTGGATCAAAGACAATGGAATCGTAGAGAACTGGAAGACACCCGAGCATATCGAGGTGAGGCCGGTCTATACGAAAGAGGACCTCGAAGGGATGGAACACCTCGACTTTACAGCCGGTATCCCACCATATCTGCGTGGCCCGTATTCAATGATGTATCCGTTCCGTCCGTGGACCATCCGCCAGTATGCCGGATTCTCCACCGCTGAGGAGTCGAACGCCTTCTATCGCCGTAACCTGGCCTCCGGTCAGAAAGGTCTGTCGGTGGCCTTCGACCTGCCGACACACCGTGGTTACGACCCCGACAATGCCCGTGTGGTGGGTGACGTGGGTAAGGCTGGCGTGAGCATCTGCAATGAGGAGAACATGAAGGTGCTCTTCTCTGGCATCCCCCTCAACAAGATGTCTGTTTCGATGACCATGAACGGTGCCGTGCTGCCTATCCTGGCCTTCTACATCGTGGCTGGTCTGGAACAGGGCGCACAACTCGAGGAGATGGCTGGTACCATCCAGAATGATATCCTGAAGGAGTTCATGGTACGTAACACTTATATCTATCCGCCCGCTTTCTCGATGAAGATCATCGCAGATATCTTCGAGTACACCTCGCAGAAGATGCCTAAGTTCAACAGCATCTCTATCTCGGGTTATCATATGCAGGAGGCTGGTGCTACCGCCGACATCGAACTTGCTTACACACTCGCCGACGGTATGGACTATCTGCGGACGGGTGTCAACGCCGGTATCGACGTGGATGCCTTCGCACCACGTCTGTCGTTCTTCTGGGCCATCGGCATGAACCACTTCATGGAGATTGCCAAGATGCGTGCAGGTCGTCTGCTCTGGGCGAAGATCGTGAAGAGTTTCGGCGCCAAGAACCCGAAGTCACTGGCACTGCGTACTCACTCGCAGACTTCTGGTTGGTCACTCACCGAACAGGACCCGTTCAACAACGTAGGCCGTACCTGTATCGAGGCAATGGCTGCCGTGCTGGGGCATACCCAGAGTCTGCACACCAACGCCCTCGACGAGGCTATCGCCCTGCCGACGGACTTCTCGGCCCGTATCGCCCGTAATACCCAGATCTATATCCAGAACGAGACGAAGGTCTGCAAGCAGATTGACCCGTGGGCTGGCTCTTACTATGTGGAGACTCTGACCAATGAGTTGGTTCACAAGGCCTGGGAGCACATCCAGGAGATTGAGAAACTCGGCGGTATGGCCAAGGCCATCGAGACCGGTCTGCCTAAGATGCGTATCGAGGAGGCTGCTGCACGTACACAGGCTCGTATCGACTCAGGCACGCAGACCATTGTAGGTATTAATAAGTACCGTCTCGAACATGAGGATCCCATCGATATCCTGGAGGTGGACAACACCGCTGTGCGCAAGCAGCAGGAGGAGAGTCTGGCTCAGGTGCGCGCCACCCGTGATGAGGCTGCCTGTCAGGCTGCCCTCAAGGCGATCACTGAGTGTGTGCGCGACTTCAATGAGGGGCGCAAGAGCGAGAATAATTTGCTTGACCTCGCCGTCAAGGCAGCCCAGTTGCGTTGTACCCTCGGTGAGATTTCAGATGCCTGCGAGGAGATCGTGGGACGTTATAAGGCAGTAATCAGAACAATTTCAGGCGTGTATAGTTCAGAATCAAAGAACGACAGCGACTTCGAGGAGGCTAAGCGCCTGACCGACGAGTTCGCACAGAAAGAGGGTCGTCGTCCGCGTATCTTCGTTGCCAAGATGGGTCAGGACGGTCACGACCGTGGTGCAAAGGTAGTGGCAACAGGTTATGCCGACTGTGGCTTCGACGTGGATATGGGACCGTTGTTCCAGACTCCGGAGGAGGCTGCCCGTCAGGCTGTGGAGAACGATGTGCACATCGTCGGCGCGTCGTCATTGGCCGCTGGTCATAAGACGCTGATTCCGCAGTTGATCGAGGAGTTGAAGAAACTTGGTCGTGAGGATATCATGGTCACCGCTGGTGGTGTGATTCCCGCACAGGACTACGACTTCCTCTATAAGGCTGGCGTGGCCTGTATCTTCGGTCCCGGTACGCCGATACCGTATTCAGCCATCCAGATGATGAAGATTCTTTTGGATAAAGAATAAAAAATTAAATCCCAGCCAATCGGCTGGGATTTAATTTTTGATTAACCCTTAATGGCTGCAACGCCCGGGAGAACCTTACCTTCGATGGCTTCGAGCAGAGCACCACCACCGGTAGAGATGTAAGACACCTGATCAGCAAGTCCGAATTTATTCACGCAAGCCACAGAGTCTCCACCACCAATCAGTGAGAAAGCACCCTCAGCAGTTGCCTTGGCGATAGCCTCGCCGATGGCACGTGAACCAGCCGTGAACTTGTCGCACTCGAATACACCGGCAGGACCGTTCCACAGAATGGTCTTGGCACCGGCGATAGCCTTGCGGAAGTCATCCTGAGAAGCTGGACCAGCATCCACGCCCTCAAAACCTGCGGGAACCTTGTTGGCGGGACAGTTGATGATCTCAGCCCCCTCCTTCACCGTCATCGTACCGAAGTCGAGGCCGTTGGTGGCGGTGCAGTCAGAACCGAGCACCAGTTCCACGCCGTTCTTCTTGGCCAGTTCCTCTACGCCCAGAGCCACATCGAGTTTGTCGAGTTCTACGATCGAGTCGCCGATCTCGCCGCCGTGAGCCTTAGCGAAGGTGTAAGTCATACCGCCGCAGAGGATGAGTTTGTCTACCTTGCCGAGCAGGTTCTCGATGATACCGATCTTCGAAGAAACCTTCGAGCCACCCATGATGGCGACGAACGGGCGCTTGATGTTAGAGAGTACATTGTCAACAGCCTGTACTTCCTTCTCCATCAGCAGACCGAGCATCTTGTTGTCAGCATCGAAATAGTCGGCGATGACAGCCGTAGAGGCGTGCTTGCGGTGAGCGGTGCCGAAGGCATCCATCACGTAACAGTCAGCGTAAGAAGCGAGTGTCTTGGCAAACTCCTTCTGACTGGCCTTCATGGCCTTCTTAGCCTCGTCGTAGGCGGGGTCGGTCTTCTCGATGCCCACGGGCTTGCCTTCCTCCTCGGGATAGTAGCGCAGGTTCTCCAAGAGCAGAGCCTCGCCCATCTTCAGGGCCTTGGCAGCGTCCTGAGCCTTGGCGCAGTCGGGAGCGAATGCCACGGGTACACCGAGGGCCTTCTCCACAGCCTCGCGAATCTGTCCGAGCGACAGTTTGGGGTTCACCTTACCCTTGGGCTTGCCCATGTGGCTCATGATGATGGTGGCACCGCCATCGGCCAGGATCTTCTTCAACGTAGGCAGGGCACCGCGGATACGGGTGTCGTCAGTGATCTTACCATTCTCATCGAGGGGCACGTTGAAGTCAACGCGCACGATTGCCTTCTTACCGGCAAAATTAAATTCGTTGATTGTCATAATGCTATTAATTGTTATATTATTAATAATGTGAATAATTCCCTTCGAAAAGCGACTGCAAAGTTACGAAATATTTGTGAAACACAAAGACACAAAGACACAAAGATTTTCAATTTTCAGTTTTTTAATAATTATCTCCCCGTTTTTTGCTCGCTTATTCGTACCTTTGAACTCCGTTCGAAGATACTCACGCTCGAAAAAACTCAAAACTATTTGTTTTTTTCCTCGCTTATTCGTACCTTTGCAGCCGATTTACAATTATCTGAAACCAATGAGAAGGATTTTTACCTTAATTTTGGCGTTGGCGGTCGTCACGGCTGGCCACGCTGTCAAGAGATCGACAGTCACGATGACTGTAAAAAACAATCGTCTTCAAACTATTACAGGCTTCGGTGCTGCCTGTTGCGACGGTGCCATGTGTCCCTTCGGCACTGACACTAATCCTGTGAAACTACTCTACGGCGATGAGTCGAAGATAGGTCTGAACATCATGCGTATGGAAATCTCGCCCAACTTTGAGGGCGATGTAAAAGTGCCCGAGTGGAACTACTGGGATTCTCCCTACGACTGGAATGGCTCGCTGCCGTCGGCCAAGATTGTGAAGAAGCGTGGCGGCATCGTCTTTGGCACACCCTGGTCGCCCCCAGGAGAGTATAAGACCAACGGCACCGCACAGGGCGGTAACGCCGACGATCAGGGCAATAAAAAAGGCAAACTGCGCGAGGACTGCTACGACAAGTTCTTCCCCTGGCTCAACACCTTCTTGAAGTGGATGAAGCAAAAGGGTGTTGTCGTCGATGCCGTCTCCATCCAGAACGAGCCCGACTGGTGGGTCAGTTATTCCGGTTGTCTCTATGACCCGCAGGATCTGGTGAAACTCGTCAAGAACCACGCCCACCAACTTGACCGCGAGACATACAACGGTGTGCGCCTCATCAGTGGTGAGAGCCTCGGTTTTACCCAGAACTATACCGACCCGCTCATGAAGGATGAAACCTGTCGCGAGCAGATTGACATCGTCGCCGGTCACCTCTACGGCCATGCACCCCTCGATTACATGAAGAAGTCGGCCGTCCTCGCCACGAAATACGGCAAGGAGGTCTGGATGACGGAGCACTCTGTGTCTGACAATATCGGCGACCGCCTGCCCAACTGGAACGAACAACTCGACTTCGCCGATGAACTCAACGAATGCATCCAGGCCGGCGGCACCGGCTATATCTACTGGTATATGCGCGCCCACTGGGCCTTCGTCAGCACCGGAGAATCGAAGTACGGCACTCCGAACAAGACCAAGAACAGGTTGTTGCCCCGTGCCTACGTGATGTCGCACTTCTCGAAGCACGTCACCGGCTCCACCCTGCTGCAATCCACGAGCAGTGTCGCTCTCAAAACGAATGCCAACGTCGAGACCTCGGCCTTCATCAAGGGCGACTCGCTCATCGTCATCGCCATCAGCAGGTATACCAGCGACAAGAATTTCGTTATCAATCTGAAAGACACACCTTTCAAGATTGCCGGCGGCGAAGTGCTGTTATCCTGGGGCAATGAGACCGATGAACTCTGCCAGAAGATGGATCTTGTCATCGGCGAATCGCTCGACGAAGACGATGCGCTTGTCATCGACGAGGAAGAAGGGAAGATTTCCGTCGTCCTGCCGTCCAAGAGCGTCTGCACCTATATCTTCAAACTGGATAACGGCACAACCGCCATCAAGGAGCAGAAACGGCAGGATGTGGACGGTCCCAAGACCTACTACGACTTGCAGGGACGACGACTCGACAAGCCTCGCGGCCTCTGCATCGAGCGCCATGCCGACGGCACCAGCAGGAAATTATTCTTTGAAGATTGATAGACGGAAAAGCCATCCCAGACAGGGTGGCTTTTTAGTTAGCCGAAGAGTTCGCGGAGGGCTTCCTCGACCTTGCGCACGGGATGGAGCGCGATGTGGTATTTCTTGCGGTCGAAGCCTTGCAGGTTGTACTTCGGGATGATCATGTCCGTGAAACCCAGTTTCTCCGCCTCGGCGATGCGCAGTTCGATGCGGTTGACGGGGCGCACCTCGCCGCTCAGGCCCACCTCGCCCGCCATGCACCAACCGCTCTCAATGGGCGTATCGACATTGCTCGACAGCACGGCGGCGATGATGCTCAGGTCCATTGCGAGGTCGGTTACCCGCAGACCGCCGGCGATATTGATAAACACATCCTTCTGCATCAGTTTGAAGCCCACACGCTTTTCGAGCACGGCGAGGAGCATATTCAGGCGGCGCTGGTCGAAGCCGGTGGCAGAGCGCTGGGGCGTGCCGTAGGCGGCGGAAGAAACCAGCGCCTGCGTCTCGACGAGGAAGGGCCGTACGCCCTCGATGGCACTACTGATGGCGATGCCGGAGAGTCCGTCGTGGTCCTGCGTCAGCAGCAGTTCCGAGGGGTTCGACACCTGCCGGAGTCCGTTCTGCTGCATCTCGTAGATGCCGAGTTCAGCGGTGGAGCCAAAGCGGTTCTTCATCGAGCGCAGGATACGGTACATATAATGCTGGTCGCCCTCGAACTGGATGACGGTGTCGACGATGTGCTCCAAGATCTTCGGACCGGCCAGTGTGCCTTCCTTCGTGATATGGCCGATGAGGATGACGGGCACGCTGCTCGACTTAGCGAAACGGAGTAGGGCAGAGGCGCACTCACGCACCTGGGCGATGCTGCCGGCACTGCTCTCCACATCCTCCGTCATAATGGTCTGGATGGAGTCGATGACCACGAGTTCGGGCTGTTCTTCCTTGATATGGTCGAAGATGGCTTCGAGGGAGTTCTCGCAGAGGATGAGGAAGTTCTCATTTTCGCCCCCTAAGCGTTCGGCACGCATCTTGAGTTGGTGGGCGCTCTCCTCACCGCTCACGTAGAGAATCTTCTTCTCTGGCAGACGGAGCATCGTTTGGAGTGAGAGCGTGGACTTGCCGATGCCCGGCTCGCCACCGAGGAGCACGATAGAGCCCGGCACGAGACCGCCACCGAGAACCCGGTTCAGTTCGGCGTCGTGCATATCGATGCGCGGGTCGTCCTTCGAACTGATCTCGCGGAGGCGCAGTGCCTTGTTGCTTCTGGTGCCGACGGTCTGTCCGCTGCGCACCGAGGCAGCGGCAGAGCGTGCCGCCTGCGAGCCGGTATCGCCGGCCACACGGATTTCCTTAAACGTGTTCCACTGCCCGCAGGCGGGGCATTTCCCGATCCACTTCGGCGACTCCTGGCCGCAGTTGGAGCATACGTATGCGATCTTGTCTTTTGCCATAACGGCAACAAAGGTACAAAAAAAAAGTGAAAAGTGAAAAGCGAGAAGTGAAAAGTGAAAAAAAAGTCGTAACTTTGCAACCGATTATGAGGAAAATATTCTGGATTATAGCAACGATATGCCTGTTGGCGGGCTGTGGACAGAGTTACGAGGAGACGAAGCGCATTGTTCACCAACAGCGCGTGAAGCAGCAGCGCGAGGACTCGGCAGCGATGAAAGTCGCCGTGATGCCAACGCTCGACTGCCTGCCCATCTATCTGGCGGAGGATCATCAGTTGTTTGACACCGTCGTGGATATCCGCTTGAAGCACTTCACGGCGCAGATGGATGTTGATACCGCGCTGATGAACAATCGCGTGGAACTCGGTGTGACCGACCTTGTGCGTGCTGAGCGGATGATGCAGCAGGGCGCTAAGATAGAATACCTGACGGCGACAAATGCCTACTGGCAACTCGTATCCAACCGTGTGGCGCGCATCACCGACCTGAAACATCTCGATGATAAGATGCTTGCGATGACGCGCTACTCCGTGACCGACCTGCTCGGCGAACTCGCTGTCGACAGCGCGAAGTTGAAGCCGGAACGCGTGTTCCGTATCCAGATCAACGATGTGAACGTGCGCCTGAAGATGTTGGAGAACAACGAGATGGATGCGTTGCTGTTGACGGAGCCACAGGCCGCCCAGGCTCGTTTCCTGAAGCATAAGGTGCTGCTCGATACCCGCAAACTGGATATGCAGATGGGTGCCATCGCGATGCAGTCAGCCGTCCTTCAAGACAAATGGCGGAAGGTGCAGTTGAAGGTCTTTATTAAGGGCTATAATGCGGCGTGCGACTCAATCAACAAGTATGGCATCAGTCACTACCGCGACCTTGTGATGAAATACTGCAAGGTGAAACGAGAGGCGGTTGACACCATCCCGCAGAGCCTGAAGTTCAGTCATATTGCCAAACCGCGTACCCAGGATATCGAGCGGGCGCAGAAATGGCTCTCCAAAAAATAACCTGCCATGGAATACACGGACAACTTGAAAGACGTCTACGGCTATCTGCTGAACCGAAATCTCTCCGGCGCCCTCGATGCGATGGAGATATACCTCTCCGTCCATCCCCTCGATACCAACAGGGACAGACTCTACGCCATCCGCTCGGACTTCCAACTCATGACCGACTACTGGAAGCGCGGCTACAAAGACCAGCAGGCGACATCGTTGTATGAAAACCTGCTCCGTCGGATGTATGCCCTCTATGTCCAGGTGAAGATAGGGTGCGGGGGGCTCATCAGCATCCCCCGACAGCCGTCGGACGACCTGAAAGTGCAGTTGGAGAGTTTCGTGTCTGATGTGGCGATGCTGGAACTGGAACCGCCGCATACACGGAAGGAGAAAGAGAAGAGTGTCTATTTGAAGCACCACAGTCTTTTAAAAGACTGGTTCGACTATCTGCTGTTTTCGCCCCTGTGGACTGCAGAGCAGGCAGAGAGGATGGAGCAGTTGCTTTTGGCACCAACCATCGACATCCGCGACCAGCAATTGCTGATCAGCGGTATCACCTTGGGTGTCGTGAACTGCTTCGACGCGTCGAAACTGAAAGTGCTGGTGAATGTCTATAAGCAGGCCATCGATGAGGGTGTGCGTCAGCGGGCCCTCGTAGGATGGGTGCTGGCACTTGGCGATCTGATCCTGCCTGTGCTCTATCAGGAGGAGTTGCAAGAAATTGAAAAACTGTTGGAAGACGAGGCGGTCTGTCAGGAACTGGTGGAACTGGAACAGCAGATATACTTCTGTATGAATGCCGAGAAGGACAACCAGACCCTCCAACAGGAAATCATCCCCGAACTGCTGAACAACAGCAATTTCCGTGTGACACGCAACGGCATCGAGGAGATGGAGGACGACCCGATGGAGGACATCCTGCATCCCGACGCCGAGGAGCGGCGCATGGAGAAGGTCGAGGAGAGTTACCGTCGGATGCAGGACATGCAGAAGCAGGGCTCCGACATCTACTTCGGCGGTTTCTCACAGATGAAGCGCTTCCCCTTCTTCCGCGATGCCATCAACTGGTTCGTGCCTTTCTATATGGAGCATCCGGGGGTGGCAGAGGTGACCGACAAGTTCGCCTCCAACCGTTTCTTGAAACTGATGATGAACTCAGGCCCCTTCTGTAACAGCGACAAATACTCTTTCCTGTTGGCCTTCTCGCAGGTGATGGAACGGATGCCCAAGAACGTGATTGAGATATTGGAAAGGGGCGAGGCCACCATCGAGGATGTGATGTCGAGGGAGACGATGACACCGGCATTCATCCGAAGATCGTATTTGCAGGACCTGTACCGTTTCTACCGTCTGTACAGTTACAGAAGCCAGTTCCGTAATCCCTTTACGATACAATTCAGCCTTTTCTTCGGCAATACCATTCTCTCGCATACCCGTCTTGCGCCCTACTTCGGCGAGATTGTGTCGTCGCTGATGAAGTTGAAGCGCATCGATGAGGCGAGGGCCGTGCTGAACAATACCGATGAATCGCAATGGGACTTGCGCTTCTATCTGATCTGTGGTTATATTGCACAGAACTACGGTGGCACTTTTGTCTGCGGGGAAACTGGTGCCTGTTTCCTGAAAGCACTCGAATTGGATGCCAAGAATGAAAGGGCGCTTTATGGCATCGCCAAGCAGCGGTTCTTAGAGGAAGACTATCAGGGGGCTCTTGGGTATTACGAGCAACTGCGTGCCTTACAGCCTGAGAAGCACAGTTATCTGCTGAACCATGCCGTATGCCTCACGAAATTGCTGCGATATCAGGATGCGTTGAAGGAACTGTATCAGTTGAACTTTGAGCGTCCCGACGACAACCGGGTAAACAAAGTGCTGGCGTGGACCCTCACCTGTGACGGGAAATATGAGCAGGCCATCAAGATCTACCAGCAGTTGGTAGGTGACGATGCCCAGATGGAAGACTTGCTGAACTATGGCTATTGTCTCTGGTTCAGTGGGCAGATCTCCGATGCCGTCGACTGTTTCCACCGTTATCTAAAAGAAACGGGCGAGGGGAAGAATACAGTGCTTGATAGTGAAAGTGCGCTAATCAAGGAAAAGGGCATCACTGAGGCTGAGCAGCAGATGATGCTCTATATGCTCTGATCCTATCTCTGGCTTTCTCACAGAGCCAGGTCCCTAACAGAGGGATGCCTACACCAGCGACAGTGTAGAGTATCCAGAAGTAATCCTCCTGGGAGTGTTCGTGTATCACCATGTGGCATCCTATCTGTCGGATGTCCAGTCCGTAGTACCATATTTTTATCAGGCTCACCACCTTATAGGAGATGATGTGGAAAATAAAAATGTTGAGTGTGTGATCGCCGGTATAGACAAGGAATCGCTTGAACCAGCCTTTGCCTGCATCGATCCACCGACTGATATTATAGGTCATCAGGAAGCCGAGGATGGCAGGGACGGGGAGTGAGAGGAACTGTTGGAAGGTGGAGCGCCAGTTCATGTTCGCCGTCAAATACTTCGAAAAGAGCCAGACGATGACGCCGAAGAGTAGGGTGGCCGGAATGGCCAAGTATTGATGCGACATGATTTTGCGGTAATCATCGACAAACTGACGGAAGATAAAACCAACACCGAAGAAGAAACAGCCCATCATGTCGCGATAGCCGCCTTGTACGAGGTTGATGACCTTCAGTCCCTCCCAGGTTTTCCAGCCGCAGAGCAACAGCATGATCAGGCAGATGAGGTAGGGTGTTGCGTTTTTTGCCCGAACAGGCAAAAAACGCAACACCACCTTATATATAATAAGGTATAGGATGCTGGCAACGAAGAGTCCTCTAAAAAACCAGAAGGCTCCGCAGAGAAAAGCATCATAGCCGCCCATCGCCGTGACGATGTTCCAAAGGTTCTGTTGGATCTGGTGGGCCGTCCATGGATGGAGCACGCCACCCTTTTCATTGCCATAGACTTCATTGAGGATGCCGATGTCGAACATCCAGTTGTGGATGATCAGGAAGAAGACCGCCCATTTGACGAAAGGTACATAGAGACCTTTGATGCGTTTCTTGACGAAGGTGGCCTCGTCATGAAGATACTTCGTGGAAAAGAAGAAGCCTGCTGTGATGAAGAAAAGAGGCATGTGGAATTCGAAGATAAACTTACACAGCCAGCCCGGTGCCTCGGCATGGGCTATCACCATCAGGATGATGGCTATGCCCTTCGCAATAGAAATAACGGTATCCCTTTTCACTTTTCACTATTGACTTTTCACTTCCTACAACCAGGGGGTGAGCAGGCTGCCAAACCATCCGCGGAACTTCTGCCAACCCGTGCGGAAACGGTCCCATTCCTCTTCGGTGAGGAGCACGCTCTTCAGTTTGTCACGGTCGAACATATCATCGAGTTCCTTGGTGGTCTCACGATTCACGATCAAAGCGTTCTCTTCGTAGTCGAAGCGTAAACTGCGTGCATCGAGGTTCGTACTCCCTACGGTACAGAAACGTCCGTCGACCATCATGATCTTCGAGTGATGGAAGCCTGGCTGATACAACCACACGTTGGCACCCAGTTTCATCATCTGGTGGGCATTACGGAACACGACATCGGGGGTGAGGGGGATATCACTCTTGGCGGATACCATGATCTCAACCTTGATACCTCGTTTAATGGCCCGTTTCAAGGCTTTCTTGATGCATGGGATGAGGGTGAAATACGGATTGATGAGTTTGATGGAGTCTTGAGCATCGTCGATGGCGTGGACATACAGACGACGCATAATCTCATTCGTGGTACGTGGTTCCCGATTGACGATACCTACCATCTTATTGCCGGACGGCTCCGGACTGTAGTATTTGGAATCAGTCACCGCTTCCTTAGTCGCTTTCTTCCAGATACGGGCGAAAATCTCCTGCAGGTCGTTCACAGCAGAACCCTCTATGCGACAGTGCATATCACGCCATTCACCTACCTGTTCCGTACCAACGATATAGTAGTCGGCCACGTTCATGCCACCGGTATAGGCTGTCTTACCGTCGATGACCACGATCTTACGATGGTCGCGTGGCCAGATATGGTTCACCCACGGGAAACGGATGGGGTCGAACTCCACGATGTTGATACTGTCGTCACGGAGTTTTTTGAGATGGTGCTTCTTTAAAGGCTGGTTGTTAGAGTCGTTGCCGAAACCGTCGAACATCGCCCGCACCTCTACACCTTCCTGACGTTTCTCCTTCAGAAGGTCGAAGAGCAGAGAGGCGATGGAGTCGTTGCGGAAGTTGAAATACTCCAGGTGGATGCTGCTCTTAGCCTGACGGATCGTCTCGAACATATCCGCAAACTTCGCCTTTCCCGACATGAGCAACTTCACATTGTTGTCGTTGGTGAAGCGTACGCCGTACGCTTTCATCTGACTGACAATCAGCGAATCACTGGTTTGGGCATTGGCATGGTCTACAGAAAGGAAAGTGGAAAGAGGAAGGAGTAAGGAGATTACCAATATCCTCAAATTCAGTAGTATGAGTATTCTCTTTCCTCTTTCCACTTCCCTCTTTCCTCTAAAACGATTTATTATTTCCTGTGCTTCAGTCTGTACTCAAGCGGTGTCATACCGAACTTCTCACGGAAGATGTTGATGAAGTTTTCGGCTGTCAGGAAACCGACATTGGTAGACAACTCACTCATGTTGATATTGGTACGCTTCAGCAGGATACAAGCGTGTTTCAGACGGAGGTCACGGACCAGTTCTGCCGGTGTCTTGCCTGTCAGGTTACGTACACGGTGGAAGAACGGTACGCGTCCCATGCCCATGGCGGTAGACATCTCCTCGAGACTGATCTGACCGCGACTCATGTTCTGCATCACGTACTGCTCGATGTTCTTCAGGAGTTGCTGATCCATCATGTCGAGCATAGAGAAGTCGGACATGTCTTGTTCGATTTCCTCCTCCTTGAGCAGTTCCATTTGCTGGGCTAGTTCTGTTCCCGGCTGCATCGTCGGTGTCTTCTTGATGCTTGTCTCCACCTTGTGGATGGGATCGTTCTCGTCCACGGTGTCGTTGTTGGCAATGTATACACCGATGTCTTCGTAACTCTCCGTAGCCGTCGTCATACTGGCGTTGCGATCCTCCAACATACGGGTCTCCGCACCTTCAATGAGGTTACTGTTCATCTCGATGGGACCGAGACCGAGAATCTTGTTGAACCGCATGACGGCATCCTGCAGGTTGAATGGCTTGGCCAGATAGTCATCGGCCGAGAGGGTGATGTTCTGTCTGCGCATATCCTGTGGTGTGAGTACACCGTCGGTCATGAGCACGAACATCGTCTTCTGGGTAATGGTATTGGTCTTGATCTGGTTACAGAGTTCACTACCAGTCATGCCTGGCATATCCTGCTTACAGATAATAAGGTCCGGTCGCATCTCGAGGATATCGTCGGCTGCCTTCTCGATGTCATTGTAGGCATGGAAGTCGTAGACGTATTTCAGTCTGGCTGAAACAAACTGCAGGAAGTCGAAATTGTCGTCGATCATCACGACAGAGAACTTCATCGTAGGTGCGTCGAGGGCTGCCCTCGATCTGGTGATGTCGGTCGTCAGTGTCTCACTGGCAATCTCAGGTAGTTCTATCTCACCGCGTCCGTTCAGTTCCAGACGGTCGTGAACCACGTTCTTGGCTTTCTCCTCAGGATTCTCCAGGTTGGTCTGCATATCGCTGACACGGGTGATGATTTGCAGCATCTGCGAGTGCAAGGCATTCAACTGCTCACGTTCCTCCAGCGACTTCTCTTTCTCCGACAGGTTACCGATGATGGAGGTCATACGTGCCATCGGCTGACGCAGATCATCACTGGCGGCCTTGATCTCCTCACGCTGGCGTATCAGTTGGTTGATGATGGCATGCTTGCGTGTTCTGATGGCCTTGATCTGTTTCACACCGATACGCCAGAAATAGATGATGACGGCAGCAATCAACACGTAGGCGAGGATCATCCACCAGGAAAGCAGCCAGTGACTCTCGATGTGGATGTCGAGGGTGCGCTCCTGGTTGCTGACGGCTCCTTCTGCACTGATGGCCTTCACGTGGAGGGTATAGTTGCCGCTGCTGAGGTTTTGGAAGGTGACACCATGCGTCAGGGCATTACCGTTCTTCCAGTCGTCGTCGAGTCCTTCCATCCAGTACATGAACTGAAGGCGTTCACTCTGGTTGTAGTTACCTGCACCGAACTTGATGGTAAAGGTGTTCTGGTCATGCCCCAGTTCCAGTTTGCTGCTCTCGTTCAGAGCCTGTCCTAAGAGTACCTTACCTCCGTAGGTGTGTCCTACCTGTACCTCCTCTTCGCCGAGGAACAGTTGTGTCAACATGACACGAGGCAGGGCATCGTTGTCATCCTTGTCTTTCTGTACCACCCAGTTGATACCGAACATACCGCCAAGCAGCACGTCGCCGTCCTTTTTGGTGAGAATGGCACCATGATTGAACTCGTTGCTTTGCAGACCGTCGGTCGTGTCGTAGTTGTAGAGTCCGAAGTTATAGGTGCCGTCCTCGTGGTTACGCTGTACCACCACACGACTCACACCGCTACTGGTGGTCACCCAGATATTGTGACTCTTGTCTTCTGCGATACCGCAGATATTGTTATTGCATAGTCCCTGCTTTTCCGTCAGGTATTGCAGGTTGTCGGTTTCCATGTCCAGGATATTCAGACCTTCACGTGTTCCAATCCAGATGAGTCCACGGGAGTCTTGCAGTACCTGTGTGATATAGTTGTTGGTAAACTGCTTCACATTGTTGGAATTACCTGTCAGCACCTTCTTCTCCGTGTTGGAGAGGTTCATGATGACCAGACCTTCCGCCGTACCGATAAAGAGATCGTTGGCCTTTCCATCCTTATTATAATAAAGGCAGGACACATTGTTGGTATTCAACTTACCGCTCTCCTTGGTGTACGATGAGAAGGAGTTCATTCTGGGGTTGTAGACCTGCAGACCGCCGTTGGTGGCAATCCACAGGTTACCGATCTTATCGACGCAGAGAGCGTTGACATGGTCGTCAATCAGTGTTCTGGTACTGTCCTTTGCCAATGAGTAGATGGTAGAGGTGCCGCCCTTGATTCGCGTCAGTCCGTTGCGTACCGAACCCACCCACAGACTACCGTCGGGGGTGATGGCCATACACGACACCTTCAGGCTGGCCAACGGTCCGTGATAGTCGAGCACACCTCTGTTACTCGTTCCATACCATATCTTCCCGCTGTCTGCCTGTGCAATGGCAGTGATGTCTCCATTATGCGTTGTGCCGAAACGGTAGATGTAGTCGCCTGAGTAGGCGATACCTCTTTTCTCCGTTCCCACCCAGAGCAGGTCTGTATCGTCCACATAGATACTCTGGATGCCAATCCTGCCGCGTGAGATACGGCGGGTATTGATATTCACGGGACTGACACTGTCCACCTGTTGGGTTGTCACATCATAGCGCAACAGTCCCAACTGATCGGAGCCAATCCAGATACCGCCCTTGCGGTCGCAGGCAATGCCGTTGATATTACGGTCCACACCGATACCCGTCAAACCCAGTCGGTCTCCGAGAGACGTATCCCATGTATTGGCACTCTTGTTGTATTTGAAGAGGGTTCCCTGACCATAGAGCCAGATGTTGTCTTCCTGGTCTGCGGTGATCTTCAGCGACTTGGTCCTCCTGATCTTCTTCGTAGCGATCTCGTTGTTGGCCCAGATAGTGTGCTGCTGATTCATCACGTCACAGCAAACGATTCGTCCGTCGTCATAGACAATGACGGCTCCGTCGTTACACTCACCGATGGAACAGATGTTTCCTTGTGGCACACCTTTGATATCGTCGGAGTTCGGGAACTCATAGGATGTCTGCTGTTGCATGTTGAAGCAGACGACGCCCTTGTTGGGAATGGCTCCCCAGAGGTTCTTGTGGCGGTCGACATAGACGACGCTCGGAATGGATTCGATACCCATTCTGGCGAAGTACTGCTTCATATCGCGCTCGAAACTTTCCGTCTGCGGGTGGTAGACACAGTAGCCTGAGGCTGTCTGCACGAGCAGGTTACCGTCGAGTGTCTCCTGGATGGTGTTGATGTAACTGTTCGGCAGCGAGTTACCGTCCTGAGAGTCACTCTGGAAGTTCTTGAACACATAGCCGTCATACCGGTACAGTCCGGCAGGCGTGCCAAACCACATGTATCCGCGTGAGTCCTTCAGGATACAGTTAATCTGACTACTGGTCAGGCCTTGTGTGGCATCCAGCGTCTTAAACAGATAGTCTGCTACCACTGCCATCGGCAGTGCCAACAACAAAACAATCAGCAGTTTCTTTATCTTCATGTCACTCTTCACTTTTCATTTAAATCATACAAGCGTAATGGTCGACCACGCCGAGCAGATGGTCCTTCCCGTCGGTCACCAGTACTGAATGTATCTTATGTCTGTTCATAATCTGTTGAATTTCCGTAATCTTCGTATTTGGCCTGACGGTCTTCGGCGTGCGCGTCATGATGTCGCTCACAGTATGGTCGAAGAACTCTGCCTGCCATTTCTCGGTGGCGCGACGGATGTCTCCGTCGGTGATAAGACCGACAATCTGACCATCCACTTCTGCCACGCCCAGTCCCAGTTTTCCTTTGCTCACGAGGATGATGGCCTCGCCCAGACGCATGTCTGGCGGCAGGACGGGCATGTCTTCCGTCCGCATCACGTCCTGAGCCGTTGTCAGCAACCGTTTACCGAGTTCTCCGCCTGGATGGTACTGGGCGAAGTCGCGCGGTTGGAAGTTACGCTTCTCTATCAAAGCCACTGCCAGGGCGTCGCCCATCGCCAGTTGTGCCATTGTCGAACTGGTTGGGGCGAGGTTCAGCGGACAGGCCTCTTTCTCCACACTCACGTTCAGGTGACAGGTGGAGTATTTCGCCAACAGCGACTGCGGATTACCGCTCATGCCGATGATGGGAATCTGCATGTGGAGCACCATCGGGATGAAGCGCAACAGTTCGTCCGTCTGTCCGGAGTTACTGATGGCCAGTACCACGTCTCCTTGTGCCATCACTCCGAGGTCGCCGTGGAAGACATCCAGTGGGTTGATGAAGAATGACGGTGTACCTGTCGAGGAGAGGGTAGCGGCGATCTTCGCACCGATATGTCCGCTCTTGCCGACACCCGTCACGATGACTTTCCCCTTGCAGTTATAGATCAGTTCGACGGCTTCGTCGAAACTGTCACCAATCTGGGGGATCAGTCCCATCACGGCTTCTGCCTCATCCTTGATGCATTGTATGGCGTATTCTCTTGTTGTCATTTGATGATTTCTTTTATAAGTGGCTCGAGTTTGTCGAGTTCCAACATATTGGCGGCATCGCTCAGGCCTTTGTCGGGGTCAGGGTGTACCTCGAAGAACCACCCTGTGGCACCGAAGGCCTTGGCGGCCAGTGCCATCTGTGGCACAAACCGTCGGTCGCCGCCCGTCTTCCCGTCACTGCCGCCTGGACGCTGTACGCTGTGGGTACAGTCCATGATGACCGTCGGCACAATCTCCAGCATGTCGGGGATGTTGCGGAAGTCCACCACCAGGTTGTTGTAGCCCATCATATTCCCCCGTTCCGTCAGCCATACTTCCTTTGCACCGGCCTCACGGGCTTTCTCTACGGGATACTTCATGTCCTTGCCGCTCAGGAACTGGGCTTTCTTGATATTGACGATACATCCTGTCTGGGCAGCGGCCACGAGCAGGTCGGTCTGTCGACAAAGGAAGGCGGGTATCTGTAGCACGTCGCACACATCGCCGGCGGGTTTGGCCTGCCAGGTCTCGTGGATGTCCGTCAGGATACGGAGTCCGTATTTTGATTTGATGTCAGACAACAACTGTAGTCCGCGTTCCAGTCCTGGACCACGGAAAGAGCGGATCGACGTGCGGTTGGCCTTGTCGAACGACGCTTTGAAGATGATGTTGGTCCCGTGTTTTTCGTTGATTTCCACCAACTTACGTGCCACGGTGTCGAGCAGTTCGGCTGACTCAATCACACAGGGACCGGCAATGATCGTTGCTTCTTTCATCATATTTGCTTTGCAAAAATACGCATTTTCTCTTTAACTACCAAAGAATTTGGTAAATTTTTCACTTTGTCTCTTTGATATGGATGTCTCGCTGTGGGAACGGTATCTCGATGCCGTTGGCATTCAGCGTGTCGTAGATGCAGTTCAGGATGTCGCTCACCACATAGACCTTCTTCACGGCGTCCACCCAGACGATGAGTTGGAAATTGATGCTGGAGTCGGCCATCTCCGTCATCACCACCCTTACGCGTTTCGTATTGTCTATCATGTGGTGCTTCAGGTTGTGGACGGCATCCTCGATGAGGTCTTTCACCTGTCCGGCCTTTGAGCCGTAGGCCACGCTGAACGGTATCAGGGCGAGGATATACCCGTGGTTGCGGGTCAGGTTCTTGTAGTTCTTTGTGAAGAGTTGTGAGTTCTGGAAGGTGATGACCTCGCCGTAGAGCGACTCCACGATGGTCGAGGTGTAGTTGATGGATACCACCTTACCCGTGGTGCCGTCCACCTGTATCCAGTCGCCGGCCTTGATGCGTCCCGTCATCAGCGAGGCGCCGTAGTAGATGTTCTCGATGATGTCCTTCGAGGCGAAACCGATACCGGTGGAGAGTCCGCCGGAGATGGCCAACAGCCAGGAGACGCTGATATGCAGGTAGGCGAGTGTGCCTAACAGCCAGATGCCCCAGATGATGAGTTGCACCACGTTCTTGCCCATCACCACCCGGCTCTCTGCCGTCGAGGGGTCTTTGATCTCGAAGTGCAGGCGCATCAGGGCGAGGATGGTCTTCGAGAGCCACTTGAAGAGGAACCAGAGACTGATCACCGTTGCCAGTTTCACGATGCTCACCTGCAGGTTCTCCTGGTTGATGAACTTCTTGTTGAAGTAGTCCCAGCACATGTCGCTCAGGTTGAACACGTCGGTGGCCCAGTAGACGCTGAGCATCACCGACCACACGATGAGCACCGGCATGGCTACCTGACGGATCAGCGAATGGAGCCACGTCTTTGTGATGGACTTCTCAGCAAAGCCGTGCTTCTCCTCATAGATCTTCAGATAGTCGGAGATACAGGTGATGGTCAGGATACAGGTCAGTTGCATGATCCACCAGATGAGCAACTGTACCGAGAGTAGGGTATAGCCCGCCCACGAGCAGCACACCGAGGCGATGAACACCGTCAGCGAGACGTACGTATAGAACATATCCGAGCGGGGAATGTTCTGGTTGTGCTTCCGCACGCCCCACCACTGCCAGACCATACAGGCAAGTAGAATTGGTGGAAAAACCAAACTTACCAATTCGCTGGGTATCAGAATAATACGGAACGTGATAACCACGAAACCAATCACCAGCAACGGCGCGTAAATATGGAAGGCACTCCGTATCTGTTCGCTGTTCACGCGCAGCAATAGGGATATCAGGATCACAGCCAACAGCCACAGGTATTCCACGAAGAGTCCGCTCGCCATGATGAAGAAGTTCTGTTCACTGTAATGGCGGATGATACCCATGAGTAGGGCCAGTGTGATGGCGGTGGTGACCCACATGATCGACGAGCGTTTCTTCAGGAACTCCTCCGTATGGAACCGTTTGGGCATGAAACGGTACACCAGTCGGTTCAGGCCAATGGCGATGAGGGCGTAGAAAGCGATGGCCACGAAGAGTCCGAAAATCCAGTAGACGTTCCAGTCAGAACGTTGGCTTTCCTTGTCGGTGGTATATTTCTTGCTCATCACCTCGTGCATCGTCTGCCATTTCTCCTTCAGGTGCCGGATGATGTCGACGTAGGTGTCGCCACCGTTCACGAAGATGCTCGTCTGGATGTCGTAGTAGCGCTTCTGCGCGTAGTCATTCATGTTCTTCAACCGCTGCTCGGTGCTGTCGTAGTAGCGGATATAGTCCTCCATCTGCTGACTGTCTTCCTCGAGGGTGCGCATGATACTCGTGGCCAGTGTCAGACACACGTTACGGTTGGTCTTCGCCTCCTCGCTCAACATGTTTGTCGACATGAGTTTCAGACTGTTCACCAGACTGTCGTAGCGGGCTATCTCCACTTCGGTCTTCTTCAGGTAGTCGCGGAAGGGCATCTGCTGGTGCTGGAACCGCTGGTACTGTTCAGTGGCCTGATGACAGGCGTAGGTCAGGTCGAACAGGTACTCCTGTTTCTGCGAATAGAGCATCAGGGCGTTCTGGTTCGACTGCTTCATGGTCTGCGTCAGGTTACGGAACACCTCCTGCGTCTGTTCCTCGCGCTCCTCGCGCTGCGAGGTCATCTCGTGGTAGTGCTTGGTCAGTTCCGACCGCAGGATGGTCAGCGTCTCCTCCAGGTTCTTTTCCTTGAGCACGGCGCCGGCCTCTATCGTGATGCCCATCAGGAGGGCGATGATGATAATGTATCTTCTCATTCTTACCTTTTTACCTTTTCTTGGCGTGCAAAATTACAACTATTTTCGTAAATATACGAAAGATTCTGCCGAAAACATGCCGATTTAGCGTTTTTTTGTTTACTTTTGTATCCGAAAAACAAAAAACGTCGGAAAAATGATACTCGATGATGAAACATTCTAAGGAAAACGATGACGCGTGACGGCAGTGACGGTACTTTTATAAAAGTCTTCGTGTACCGTGTAGGCATATACGCAGTACGCAAGAGATTATATAATTTCCCCGTCACTGCCGTCACCCGTCATAAAAAGGCTGGTATTCTCCAGGTTATTGGAATCATCACCACCACCGTGGTGGGGACGTTCGCTGTCCAGGCCTGTGTGTTCTAAAAACGTGGAAAGGCATTTATGCATGAGATTGACATGATTGTGATTGCTGGCAAACCGTCCCTGAGTCGGGAAAACCTGCCCCGAATTCGGGACGTGCCATCCCCAGGTCGGAATTTTATGCCCCAAAACGGAGGCACGATTTCCCGGGGTCGGAATTTCTTCACCCCAATCAGGGTCACGTTTTCCCGAGGTCGGGATTTCTTCCCCCCAATCCAAGGCATGTTTCCCCGGAGTCGGAATATCTTCCCCTCAAACGGAGGCATCATTTCCTGAGGTCGGAATATTCTCCCCCGAATCCAAGGCACGTTTCTCCGAGGTCGGAATATCTTCCCTCCATACCGGGGCGCGTTTTCCCGGGGTCGGAATATTGTCAGCCCATTTTTTGTATGATTAATTCGAAACGTCGGTCATTCCGTCGAGGCTCATGGCGAGACCCTCGTAGGTGGGCTCGGCCGAGAAGGCAGTAATCTCCATCACCTTACCGTCGGTAACAACCTGACCGTTGTTCTTGCCCAGTCCATATTTATAATACGGCAGACTGTTCTCCTTATCTATCCACACGATGACCTTCGTATAGACTTCGTTCGTCATGACCTTCTGCGTCTTTTCCTGGGTGATGACATAGGCGGGACGCCCGAAGATGGTAGTGTCCTTCACCGTACAGTCCTTGTCGTCGATTTTCGGCATCTTTCCGAATACATTGTCACCCATCTGGCTTTTGAGATAACTCTTGATGCCCTCGTTGACAGTAGAGAAACCCGTCTTCTCCTTGACTTTACCGAAGCGGCCCTTGTCAGGATTCACGAGATAGTCTGTACGTGTACTGTCTGTAAAAATGAACATGTTCTGTGCCGGATTTCCCTCTGCCTGGCCGACGAGCACGTTACCCTTGCGGGCGTAGGTACGGGTGATGCTCTTGCCCATGATATACTCTTTGTAGGTGAGCATGAAGTCATGTTCCCACCATTTCTTGGCCTCAGCCTTCTGTTCGGGCTTAGTCGACTCGGCAACCTGTTCTGTGCTGGCGGATTCCTCCGTCTGCTCGCCCTCGGCCTCGGCAACCTCGCTACTCTTGTTTCCGCCTCCGCAGGCCATGAATATCATGGCGGCGGTGACCATCAGTGATAAATAAATCTTTTTCATAATTGTTGGTTTTAATGATGATTGATATCCGTGTGCAAAGATACGAAAGAATTTCGGTAAATTGAAATAAATAAGGAAATATTTTGCGCTTCGCCGATTTTTTCCTACCTTTGCAGCATAAAAACTAACAAACGATCAGATGAGGCAACTAAAACGATTCATTCTTACGCTGTTGGCGGTGGTCTGCATGTCGGCGGCGGGACAGACGGACAAAGGTAAATTTGTGACGGTGGAGAACGGACACTTCCTGAAAGACGGGAAACCGTATTACTATGTTGGTACGAACTTCTGGTATGGGGCCATCCTTGGCTCGGAAGGACAGGGGGGTGACCGGAGGCGCCTCAGTCGTGAACTCGACCTGATGAAAAAAATGGGCATCGACAACTTGCGCATCCTCGTAGGCAGTGACGGTGAACGAGGCGTGACTACGAAGGTGGAACCCACATTGCAGATACAGCCGGGTGTGTATAACGACACTATCTTGGCGGGGCTCGACTACCTGTTGATGGAGATGGGTAAACGGCAGATGGTAGCCGTGCTCTACCTGAACAACTCGTGGGAGTGGAGTGGGGGCTACGGCTTCTATCTGGAGCATGCCGGTGCAGGCAAACAGCCCCGACCCAACGAGGACGGCTATCCCGCCTATATGGAGGCGATGAGCAAATATGCCACCAACCAGAAAGCACACGAACTATTCTATAATTATGTGCGGTTCATCCTCGGTCGTACCAACCGCTATACGGGCATGGCCTATAAGGATGATCCCGCCATCATGTCGTGGCAGATCGGCAACGAACCCAGAGCCTTCAGCAAGGAGGCACTTCCCGCCTTCGAGAAGTGGCTGGCAGAAGCCTCGGCACTCATCCGTTCACTCGACGGCAATCACTTGATCTCCATCGGCAGTGAGGGGTCGTGGGGCTGCGAGAACGACTGGGACTGTTATGAGCGTATCTGTGCCGACCAGAACATCGACTACTGTAATATCCACCTCTGGCCCTACAACTGGAGTTGGGCGCGGCAGGACCATCTCATCGAGGACTTGCCACAGGCCAAGACGAACACGAAAGACTATATCGACCGTCACCTCGCCATCTGCGCCCGACTGAAGAAGCCGTTGGTGATGGAGGAGTTCGGTTATCCCCGTGACGGTTTTAAGTTTGCCCTCGGTACGCCAACGAAGGGGCGTGACGGCTTCTATCAGTATGTCTTTTCACTTGTGGCCGACAATGCCGAGCAGGGTGGCTACTTCGCCGGTTGTAACTTCTGGGGCTGGGGCGGTTATGCCAAGCCCAGGCACGAACAACAGTGGCTGGTGGGCGACGACTATACGGGGGATCCCGCCCAGGAACAGCAGGGACTGAACTCTGTTTTCGCCGGCGACAAATCGACCCTGAAAGTCATCAAGTCGCAGGTCAAACGGATGAATAAATTACGTTAAAATCAGGGGTGTGGCAATATAATGCCGTCATTTGACAAGATAGTGCCACCCTCTTTGCACGAATCTTACTACCTTTGCAGCCAGTATCCCAAACAATTCAACAAGAGATGAATACGAAAAGACTACTGGCGCTGCTCACCTTGCTGCTGTTGTTTCTTCCGCTATCGGCTCAGATACGCGGGAATAACATCACTGTGACGGTGCAGCCCGACCATCAGGACTGGACGTACAAGACCGGCGAGAAGGCGACGTTTACGGTGAATGTATTGAAGTCGGGCACCCTGCTCGACAATGTGAGCATCGACTATGCCGCCGGGCCTGAAATGTATCAGGACGTGAAGAAAAACACGGTACTCAAGGACGGTACCCTGAAACTGACGGGGACGATGAAGCTGCCCGGTTTCTATCGGGTTGATGTGACAGCCCATGTCGATGGCAAGGACTATAAAGGTGCCTGTGGGGCTGCCTTCTCACCCGAGAAACTGCAACCCTCGACGGTGATGCCCACCGATTTTGAATCCTTCTGGCAAAACGCCGTCCAGGAGGCCCGCAAGACAGCCCTCGAACCCACGAAACGGTTGCTGCCGGAGCGTTGTACAAAGGATGTGAACGTCTATGAGGTGAGTTTCCAGAACATGAGTTGGGGCAACCGTACCTATGGCATCCTCTGTGTGCCCGTGAAGGAAGGTAAGTATCCTGCGCTGTTAAGAGTGCCGGGAGCCGGTGTGCGGCCATACGGTGGTGATATCTGGACAGCCTCGCAGGGAGCAGTGACACTGGAGATCGGTATCCATGGTATCCCCGTGACGATGGAACAGGGGGTCTATGACGACCTGAACAACGGTGCCTTGAAGGGCTACTGGGAGTTCGGCATGGACGACCGCGACAAGAGTTATTACAAGCACGTGATATTAGGTTGTATCCGTGCGCTCGACTATATCGAACAATTTACCCCGTGGAACGGGAAAGAGTGTGGGGTGACGGGTTCTTCGCAAGGTGGATTCCTCACCCTTGCCACGGCGGCTCTCGACAAGCGTATCACCTATTATGCTCCTGTACATGCTGCCCTCTGCGATCACACCAACTGGCAGCGAGGAGCCGCCTGCGGTTGGCCACATTATTTTTATTGGAATAAAGGCAAAGACCAGGAGAAACAGATTGAGACCTCACGCTATTACGACGGAGTGAACTTCGCCCGACTGATTACGGATCAGCAGAAGGGCTGGTTCTCCTTTGGCTACAACGACGATGTGGTGCCTCCGACAACGGCGTGGGCTACCTATAATACCGTCAAGGGACCGAAGGAAATCTCCCCCTATCAGGCCACGTGGCATTTCTGGTATCAGGAACAGTGGGATGAGTGGGAAGAATGGCTGTTGAAACAAATGAAATTAAGATAGTATGAAGAAATTTTTTGTAATGGCAATCGTTGCCCTGGCAGTGGTTGCATGTTCGACACAGAAGCAGACAGAGCCGGAGAAGACGCAGGCTCAGCAGTTATTTGAGCGTCTGGATACTTTACGCCAGAAGGGTTATATGTTCGGTCATCAGGATGATCCGTTCTATGGTCTCACCTGGGAATACCAGGTAGATAGCAGTGATGTTTTGAATGTCTGCGGCGACTGGCCTGCCGTGATGGGCTTTGAACTCGGTGGTATCGAGATGAACGACGAGAAGAATCTTGACAGTGTACCTTTCACCCGTATGACCGAAGAGATTATCAAGCACCATCTGCGTGGGGGTATCGTGACCATCAGTTGGCATCCGCGTAACCCCGCTACAACGGCTCCTGACGGTGGCAGGGGTGCACAGAAATTCCCCGAGGGTTCTGCCTGGGACGTGTCGGATTCGACCGTCGTGCACAGCGTGTTGCCTGGTGAACAGAATGCGGAGTTGTTCAAGGTATGGATGGATCGGGTAAGCGATTTCCTCGCCACCCTGAAGACCGACGATGGTCAGAAGATTCCTATCATCTTCCGTCCCTGGCACGAGAATACGGGTTCTTGGTTCTGGTGGGGTGAGAAACTCTGCACCGCCGAGGATTACAAGGCCCTGTGGAACCTGTTGCAGGACAAACTCACTGCCGACGGCTTCGACAACCTACTCTGGGCCTATTCGCCTGGTATGGCTGCCAATCTGACGGAAGAGAAATATTTGGAGCGTTATCCCGGTGATGACCGTATCTCGTTAGTAGGCATCGACGGTTACCAGTGGGGCACGAAGGAGGACTTTGTGGCGCAGTTGGATGCTAACCTCGATATGCTGACGAAGTTTGCTGAGAAGCGTGGCAAGATTGCCGCCCTGACGGAGTGTGGATTGAAGAATCTCACCGATCCGACGTGGTGGACATCGACACTGACACCTGTGCTCGACAAATATCCCATCAGTTACTTCCTCGTATGGCGTAACTACAAGGAAGAGTGGTTCGGTCCCTCGCCCGCAAAACCAGATGCACCTTATTTTAAGGAGATGTACAATAAAGAGAATACCTTATTCCTGAATGAAATCAAATAACGATATGACCGAGTTTGAACAGAAGGTGGCAGCCCTGCGTGCGCACCATGAGGCGCTGCTGAATCGCAAGAATGAACCCATAGAGTGGGGGAATGGAATTTATGAGAAATATAAGTATCCTGTGGTGACGGCAGAACATGTTCCCTTGGAGTGGAAATATGACTTCAACGAGCAGGACAACCCCTACCTGATGCAGCGCATCATGTGTAATGCCACCCTGAACGCCGGTGCCATCAAATGGAACGGTAAGTATCTGCTCATCGTCCGTGTGGAGGGTGCCGACAGAAAGAGTTTCTTCGCAGTAGCCGAGTCGCCTAACGGCATCGACAACTTCCGTTTCTGGGAGGAGCCCATCACCATGCCCGATGACGTGATTCCTGCCACGAACATCTACGATATGCGTGTCACACAACACGAGGATGGTTGGATCTACGGTGTGTTCTGTGCCGAGCGTCATGATGACTCACAGCCGGGTAACCTCTCTGCTGCTACGGCGACGGCAGGTATCGCCCGTACGAAGGACTTGAAGACGTGGGAGCGTCTGCCCGACCTGAAGACAAAGAGCCAGCAGCGCAATGTCGTGTTGCATCCGGAGTTTGTCGATGGAAAGTACGCCTTCTATACCCGTCCGCAGGATGGTTTTATCGACACAGGTTCTGGTGGTGGTATCGGTTGGGCACTTGTGGATGACATCACCCATGCCGAGGTGAAGGAAGAGAAAATCATCAACGCCCGTCACTACCACACCATCACCGAGGTGAAGAACGGTGAGGGTCCGCATCCTATCAAGACTTCTAAAGGTTGGCTTCACCTGGCACACGGCGTACGTGCCACGGCCGACGGTTTGCGCTATGTCCTTTATATGTATATGACGGCCCTCGATGATCCTACGCGGGTAATCGCCCGACCTGGCGGTTATTTCCTCGTGCCGGAGGGTGACGAGTATGTGGGTGATGTGATGAACGTGGCCTTCGCCAACGGTTGGATTGCCGACAGCGATGGTAAGGTCTTCATTTATTACGCATCTGCCGATACTCGACTGCACGTGGCAACCTCAACCATCGACAGACTTATCGACTATTGCATGTATACGCCGGAGGACGGTCTGACGACGGCTGCCAGTGTGGAAACTATCAAACGCCTCATCGCCAAAAATAAATCAGTGAAATTGTAAATTGTAAAAATGTAAATATTATGGCAACATTAAAAGAAAAAATCGGTTATGCACTTGGTGATGCAGCCGCTGGTGGTATCACCTGGAAAATCATGTCTATTGCTTTTCCTCTTTTCTTCACAAATGTTTTCGGCCTAACAGTGGCTGATACGGCGACGCTGATGTTGATTGCACGTATGTTTGATGTGGTGACGGATCCTCTTATGGGTAGTCTGGCCGACCGCACTCAATCACGCTGGGGCACCTATCGTCCGTGGCTTATCTTCGGTGCTGTTCCGCTCGGCCTGATCTTCGCCCTGTTGCTCTACACACCAGAATTCGGTCCTGTGGGTAAGCGCATCTACGCCTATACGCTCTATCTCCTAATGATGGCGGTGTATACGGCTGTCAATGTGCCTTATGGTTCACTGTTGGGTGTGATGACGGCTGATGACAATGAGAAGAACCAGTTCTCGTCCTTCCGTATGGTAGGTGCATACGCCATGGGTTTCATCACATTGTTGTCATTCCCCTATTTGCAGAAGATGGTAGGTGGTACAGAGGCGCACCAGTATGCGGTGCTGGGTGCAGGTTTTGGTATTCTGGCTACAGTGATGACGTTGGCCTGCGGCTTTTTGACGAAGGAGCGCCTGAAGCCCGTACGCGCAGAAAAATTCTCTTTCCGTCCTTTTGCCGACCTCTTCAAAAACAAGCCCTGGATTTATCTGACGCTGATAGGAATCTGTACGAATTTCTTTAATGGGTTCCGTTATGCGGTGGCTGGCTATCTGTTAGAGTATTGCCTGCACGGCGATGTGACAGTTAGTGGACTTATTATCAACTATACCGTATTTATGACTTTCGGTGAAGTGACCTGTATGATCTTCGGTGGTGTGTCACCAAAATTCACAGAATGGATCGGGTCGAAGAAAAAGGCATTTATGGCGGCAGCAGTCATCTGCGTCGTGTTCTCCGTGGTGTTCTTCTTCGTACCGATGGATCCTGCCTATATCTGGGTATTGGTGGCTATTGTTATCCTAACATCGATTGGTGTGGGCCTTTATTCACCGCTGCTGTGGTCGATGTATGCCGACGTGGCAGACTATGCCACCGAAAAGAACGGTACTTCGTCAACTGGTCTAATCTTCTCGTCAGGTACGATGGCGCAGAAGTTTGGTACGGCCATCTCGGGCTCACTCGTGGCTCTGTTCTTGGGTATGGCGGGCTTCGTCTCTGGTACAGATGCTAATGGTCAGACGGTTGTCACCATCAGTGATATGGAGTCTGTCAGGAATATGGTGTGGGCACTCTTCTCGTTGTTCCCTGCAGCCATTGTGCTGATCATGATGTTCCTGATTTACAAATATCCTATTAAGAAATAATATGAACGAGGTTTCTGTGATGAAACAAGAAATGCAGGATGTTCTGGAGAAGAATATCCTGCGTTTCTGGCTTGACAAGATGGTGGACCGTGAGCACGGTGGTTTCTACGGACGTATCGACGGCCAGGGCGCCCTCCATCCCGAGGCCGAGAAGGGAGCCATCCTCAATGCCCGTATCCTCTGGGCCTTCTCCGCTGCCTACAGGGTGTTAGGTCACCAAGAATACCTGGATGCTGCTACACGGGCTTATGAGTATTTGATAGACCATTTCATTGATAAGGAATATGGCGGTGTCTATTGGAGTGTAGATTATCTGGGGCGTCCGCTCGATACCAAGAAACAGTTCTATGCCATCGGCTTCGCCATCTATGGTCTGTCGGAATATGTGCGGGCTACGGGCGACAGAGAGGCTCTGGACTATGCGCTGCAACTATACGACTGTATTGAGGAACATGCCTTCGACCGTGAGTATAATGGCTATATCGAGGCCTGTACGCGAGCGTGGGGCGAGATAGCCGATATGCGACTCTCGGAACTCGATGCCAACTATCCCAAGTCGCAGAACACCCATCTGCACATCATTGAGCCGTACACCAATCTGTTGAGGTGTCTGAAGGAATTATGCGTCCAGGAGTCGTGCGACAACGTGGAGGCCTCTCTGCGCAATCTCATCGATATCTTTACAGATAAGATCCTGAACCCCGAGACCCACCACCTCGACCTCTTCTTCGAGATGGACTGGACGCGCGGGGCTGGTCGTCTGGAGAGTTACGGTCACGACATTGAGTGTTCGTGGCTGATGCACGAGGCTGCATTAGTTCTGGGCGACGCAAAAGTCTTGGCGAAGGTGGAACCCATCGTCCGTGAGGTGGCAAAGGCCTCGGAAAAGGGTCTGCGTCCTGACGGTTCGATGATCCATGAAGCGAACCTCGACACGGGTCATGTCGACGATGACCTCCACTGGTGGGTACAGGCTGAGAATGTTGTGGGCTGGTACAATCTCTATCAGCACTTCGGCGACACTGAGGCCCTCGACCGTGCGCTACGCTGTTGGAACTACATCAAGACCCAGATCATCGACTGGGATAACGGCGAGTGGTTCTGGAGCCGTCATCCCGACGGTACGCTCAACACTGTCGATGACAAGGCGGGCTTCTGGAAATGTCCCTACCACAACTCCCGTATGTGCTTAGAAATCATGGAGCGCTCAGAATCCTGAGCGCTCCATCTTGTATTGTCTGTTGAGTATCCTTAGAAATTCTTTCTGACGCCCTGCCACTCGGGGAACTTCATCTTCAGGTATTCGTCATCGAGGAAGAGGGCGGACTGTCCCACCTGGCCTTTCAACTGCCAGTCGAGCCATTTCACGACCGCCTTGGCATAGTTGCCACCGTGCTTCTCGTAATAGGTGCCGCTATGACCGTCCTTCGAGTTCAGCATCACCACGGGGATATTGTCGGCGATGCGCTCGTAGTCTTTCTGTGCATTGGCGTAGGCGATGTCGGCAGGGCCGCCGATCATATAGAACATCGGTGTGTGAAGGTTCTTGAGCGATTCCTTCGTCGAACCCATCATCTCCATATCACCGATACCCGTGTTCAGCATCACACACGTCTTGATGCGCGGGTCGTGGGCCACACCCAGCACCTGTGCACCACCGCATGACTGTCCCATGGCTGCCACATGGTCGAGGTCGAGACAGTGGTAGTATTCCGAACCTGCAGTGGCATTCTGTTCTATCAGCCAGTCCAGCACCTCCAGCAACATCTTGGGATAGGTCCTGAACGGCGGTTCTGCAGGCTGCTGTTTCTTGTTTTTCTTGGCTTTCTTGGCAGCCTCTTCGCGCTGTCTGGCCTGCTCTTCCTGCTGTGCCTTCTTCTCCTCGGCAGTCATCGGCAGGATCTTTTCGCCATTGGCCATGATCACATCACCTTTGGTTTCGGGATAAGCCGATCTGAGCACGCCCTTCCACTGTGCCATCACGTCTGCTTCGTCGTATGGGCCGATGGCGGCTGCCACATAACCATAGGAGGCCACTTCGCTCAACAGCAGACGCATCTCCACATTGTTGTTGAAACAGGCACCGTTGGCATAGACGATTACGGGCAGGGTGCCATTCTTGGCCACCACCTCTTTCAGGTTCTGAGGACGATACACCGTGAAACCGGGACAGGAGGCATCTCCTACCACTTCCGACTTGAACGGACCCGTACCGCCTTCTTCCACTATTTGTCTTTTCTCTGTCTGGGCATTCAGCAGCCCCACGCTTGCGACGAACATCATCGCTGTCAATACTAATTTCTTCATCGTCTTATTATTTTGTTTTCACAATCTGCCTGCAAATATACGGTGTTTTTCTGAAAGCACCAAATAAAATGGAGAAAAGTAACCTTTTACGTTATCATACACACTCCTTATCAAAAGGAGGGTGATATATGGGCAAAAAAACTCCTTGGAAGGGATGAACTCAATGCCAGCATACTCAATGTCTCTGCCATGAATGTTCTTGGGGTCGGTATGTTCGCCCAGCAGTTTCAACTTGGGGGCGAACGAGCCGATGGGCGTCTCTACACGATAGCCGTCTGACAGCCAGAGGCCAACAACGTCTATCACTACGTCGAACACCATCTGCAACTCACCCGTTCGTAGGTTGCGATACTTGTTGCAGAAATCTTCTAAATCCTTGAAGTTCTTCTTACGGCCCTTTGCTGGGCGCACATAGAGCAGCGGCTTGCCATCCTCACCCTTCGTTGGGCGCGGATGAATCTCAAATTCTATTCCGTCAGTCTTACGTGGCATAATATCTTGCGTTATTTTGATGCAAAATTACAAAAAAATAAATAATAATCCAATTTTTTGTGTAACTTTGCAGCAAAGATATGAGCAGACATAATGAGTAGAGGACTGATTATATTCGACTTTGACGGTACGTTGGGCGATACCAGACGGAATATCGTCACAACCATGCAGATGACTATAGAAGAACTGCACTTACCTAATCGTAGCGAGGAAGAATGTGCAGCCACTATAGGACTGCCGCTGGCAGGGTGTTTCAGAACGCTATTTCCCGACATACAAGAAGAGTTCATTCCCCGATGCGCTGAGACGTACAGAAGATTCTTCAATGAGAATCTGAAAACCATCCACCCGGAGGCATTCCCTGGCGTCGTAGAGACACTGGCTATCCTACATCAGAAAGGATTTACACTTACCATTGCCTCTTCACGTTCTCACAACTCTCTCACGGAGTTGACTCGCAAGATGGGCATTGCCGACTATATCTCCTATATACTTGGTGCTGATGATGTAAAAGAGGCCAAGCCCAAGCCGGAGCCTGTATTGAAGACCCTTGCCGACATGCATTTCGATGCTGGCGAAACACTCGTAGTCGGCGATATGGCAGTTGACATCCTGATGGGAGCCAATGCTGGTGCAAGGACTTGCGGCGTGACATGGGGTAATGGAACCAAGGATGAACTTGAGGATGTTGGCGCAAACTTTATCATTGACAAAATGGAGGATATTCTTGCAATAGTAGAAGGATAAATAGAATTAATAAATAGTATGATGAAGAGAAGTAAATTATGAAGTGGACTATATTATCTGATAACACATTTTCAATCATATTCGTATCTTTGGTTTTATGCTCATGCAGTTCCAAAGACACAAATGGTTCACAGAGCAAGATAACGGCAGAGATGGCTTTTGAAGGAGTCAGCAACTATTGCCATAGTGAGTATGACTGGAGTATTGCTAAGGATAATCCTGACATCATGTATGTACAGATGGGAGAAGAGACCGATTCTGCCTATCAGGTGATATTCCGTAGTTATACAGGAGCATTCGTCAATTTCTACGTCGATAAAGCCAGCGGCACCACAAGAGTGGAAGAGTATGTTCCAAATCTTGATATCAAAGAAGTGACAGGAAAGATTAATCTGTTTGATTACTTAAATAGAAATGAATAAGACAATACTATGGTGACCTTGAACCTCTGGCTCCTGAAGGGTAAGTTCTCTGCGATTCATCAGATATCATGCAGGCCCACTTATATCGCGAGCGATTTATTGTTAAACAAGATTAAAGTTTTAGATAAATCTCTTGCGATATAAAATATTAATCACACCTTTGCATCGCAAACGATATAAAGAACGTAATATAATAAAATAAGGTATGGCAAAGATCTATGATTTCAAGGCTCAGACGAGCAAAGGTAAGGAACTGGATTTCGCACAGTTCGAGGGTAAGGTGTTGCTGATTGTGAACACAGCCAGTAAGTGTGGTTTTACACCCCAGTTCGCAGGACTGGAGGAGTTGAACCAGAAGTATAAGGACAAGGGACTGGTGATCATCGGCTTCCCCTGCAACCAGTTCAAGGAGCAGGATCCCGGCAACGATGCACAGATTGAGGAATTCTGCCAGTTGAACTATGGCGTGACCTTCCAAATCATGAAGAAAGGCGATGTGAATGGCCCAGATGCAGAACCCATTTTCGAGTATCTGAAGACACAGGCTCCCACCGAGGAGTATAACGGTCTGAAAGCCAAAGCAGCAAAAACCCTCTTCAAGACCATCAGCAAGAGCGTTGAGAAAGACAGCGACATCAAGTGGAACTTCACCAAGTTCCTCATCTCGAAGGATGGCGAGACCATCAAACGCTATGCTCCCACCACAGAGCCGAAGGACCTTGAGAAGGACGTAGAGGCAATGCTGGTTTAATTAGTAGTTTAGAGTTAAGAGAGAGTTATGCACGCAGAATTACAACTTGATAATCAGGTTTGTTTTCGCCTCTATACGGCAGCACGACTGATTACGCAGGCCTACACACCGATGCTGACGGAACTGGGTATCACCTATCCGCAGTATTTGGTGCTAATGGTGCTTTGGGAAAAGGATAACCAGCCCGTGAACGACATCGCCCATCGTCTGTTGTTAGAGACGAACACTGTTACCCCACTGCTTCAACGTATGGAAAAACAAGGAATCGTCAGCCGCAAGAAGGGTGAGCAGGACAAGCGCCAACAAATTGTCAGTCTGACAAAGAAAGGCAAGGAGATGGAAGAACAGGCTTATGCGAAGATCCCTGCCGGTATGGGCGAGCAACTATCTGCCTGTCCGCTGAAGTTAGAAGACTATCAGCATCTTGCACAAGAACTAGACTCGATTATTAACACATTAAAGAAATAAAGCCCGTCTCATCCGACTCTTCTTCCAGCCCGTACTCATCTTCCTTGCCTTGTGGTCGACAGGTGGCTGGAGTTATTGCAAGAAACTGTATAAAAATTGGAAAAAACAAGTAACATGACAATACAAGAAGCTATTGAAGCCCGTCATAGCGTAAGGGTTTATAAGGAACAGCCTTTGACAGAGGAAGTCATCAAAGTGCTGAATGAAAAGATTGCAGAAGTCAACAAAGAAGGCCATCTGCACATACAACTGATACTGAACGAGCCGAAAGCATTCCAAGGGACGCTGGCCAAATACGGCAAGTTTAGCGGAGTGCGTAATTATCTTGTTATGGCCGGTAAGAAGGCCGATGACCTGAATGAACGTGTAGGTTACTATGGAGAACAACTGGTGTTGTTGGCCCAAACGATGGGATTGAACACCTGCTGGGTGGGGCTCAGTTACTCAAAAGTGCCAGGAACCTACGTGCTCGAAGATGGAGAGAAGATTGCCTGCTATATTGCGCTCGGCTATGGTGAGAATAAGGGTGTTGGTCATAAGGTCAAGACCGTTGAGCAGGTCAGTAATGCCAGCGACGTGACTCCATCGTGGTTCAAGAAGGGCGTAGAAGCAGCCCTGCTGGCACCAACAGCAGTGAACCAGCAGAAATTCTCGTTTGAGTTAGCAGGCAGAAAGAACGGTCGCCCTCAGGTGATTGCCAAGAAAGGATTCTCAATGATAGGCTATGCTCAACTGGATCTGGGCATCGTTAAGTATCATTTCGAGGTGGGTGCTGGAAAGGAGAACTTTGAGTGGGCATGAAGAAAATAAAACAGTGGCAGCAATCCCTTTCGTTCAAGACTGGCGTCATCGTCCTCTTGTGTTGCATCCCCTTCTATATCCTGTCCTTTGCCCAGATGCTACTCCCTATCAGCGCTGCAGCAAAAGTGCACTGGCCTGCCTGCTGGACATGCTGCAGAAGCGCTATCCCAATGCCAAGATCTACTCCCTCCTGAACTCTGAGTTGAGAGAGCCCATCAACGAGTCGATGCGTGAGATCTGCAAGCACTATAACGTGCAACTCATCGAACTCCACGACATCGAGAAGCAGAACGGTCACCCCTCAGTCAAGGGCATGAAGAGCATCTGCGAACAATTGTTAGAGGCTGGCCTGTAACTCATCTTCAGGTATTCGTCATCGAGGAAGAGGACGGACTGTCCCCCCTGGCCTTTCAACTGCCAGTCGAGTCATTTTATGACCGACTTGGTATAGTTGCCGCCGTGCTTCTCGTAATAGGTGCCGCTATGACCGTCCTTCGAGTTCAGCATCACCATGCGACAAACATCAATACTAATTTCTCCATCGTCTCATTATTTTTTGTTTTCACAATCTGCCTGCAAATATACGGTGTTTTTCTGAAAGCGCTAATAAAAAGGAGAAAAGAAACCTTTTATGTTATCATATAAAAAAAAGGGAAAATATGATTTTTTTCGTAAAAAAGTTGTATCTTTGCGGCAGAATCTACAAAATAGGAAATATGAGCAAAAACATACTTCGCCGTTTGACTCTGGTGGTGACGGTCGCCGCCGCTTTATTCCTGTCAGGATGTGGAGGCAACTCCAAAGAACAGGAAAGGCTGCGTAGAGAAGCAGAGGACATGGTGTACGCGGCCTATCTGGCTAAAGACTACCCGCGCATCATAGAACTTGTGGACAGTCTCAAGCCGCTGGGAAGTATCTCCGAGGGCAAGGCCTGCTACTGGCTGGGCTACGCCTACGACCGGATGATGCAGAAGCGCATGGCCGAGCTATACTGGAAGACGGGTATCGCCGCAGTGGAGAACTCTACCGACGACGAAGACGTGCGGGTGTATGCCGGCATTACCAACCGCCTGACGGGCCTTTTGAGTACATGGACTGAATATGAAGCCGCCCTGAAAATCGCCATACCTGCTACAGAACGGCTGAAAAGCCTGGGGCGCGACACGACCAGCGAATACAACAACATGCTCATTTATATCGGTTGTGCTCAGAGCCGCTTCGGATTGAAAGAGGACAAGAACAACAAAAGTCTGGAAGAAGCCTATAGCGCCCACCTCGACATTATCAGGAGACACCCAAATGCCATCAGTTACCGCGATGCCATCGTAGGCGTCATCAATATCAGCTATAACTATTTGGAGATAGCAGACTATAAGAAGGCCCGCCTATGGCTTGAGCGCCTGAACCAGTTGATCGACGGATATGAGAAGCAGGCTGACGCGCGACCTGACTATAGCAACAAACAGCGGGCACGCTACAACATCTATTTAGCCAGAGCCTTAGAGGGTATGGGGCGCAAGGACGAAGCCGCCGAGGCCTACAGGCTGTTTTGCCAGACAGATTTCTTCCAGACGGCAGAAGGCAAGATACTGGCCAGCGACTATCTGCGACTGGCAGGACGGTGGCAGGATGCTGCCGACAACTTCGGGAGCATGGATGAACTGATGAAGGCGTTCGGCACCAGTTATTCGTTGGAGAACATACAGAAAATGCTCCTAAAGAAGTATGAAGTCAATAAGAAGGCCGGACGAATCGACACGGCCCGTGCCGTGAGTATAAGTATCACCGAACGGCTCGACTCGGCCATCACCCTCTCGCGCATCGCCGAAGCCCGTGAAGAGGCGGCTGTACACCAGAAGGAACTGGAGATGACAGCCGAGAATGAGCGTTACGTTCGCCAGCGCCACATCGGACGAGTGATTGGTATGGCGGCAACCATTCTTTTCCTCCTCGTCTACATCATCGTGCGCCACCGCATGGGAGTCCGTCTGAGAAAGGCCCACAACGACCTGAAGACGGCCTACGACCAGCTCGAAGAGACCACCAGCGCCAAGGAGCGCATGGAGAGTGAGCTGCGCATTGCCCGCGACATACAGATGTCGATGGTGCCCAGCGTGTTCCCCAACGTAGAGGGTCTCGATATGTATGCCTCGATGACACCCGCCAAGGAGGTGGGTGGCGACCTGTACAACTTTCTCTGGAAAGGCGACATGCTCTATTTCTGCATCGGCGATGTCAGCGGCAAGGGTGTGCCCGCATCGCTCTTCATGGCCATCGTCACACGCGGATTCCGCACACTGGCATTGACAGGAAGAACACCAGCGGAGATAGCCACCCGATTGAACTCCGAACTGACCGAGAGCAACGAGGAAGGCATGTTTGTCACCATGTTCATCTGCATGTACGACCTAAAACAAGGACGGATAGAGTATTGCAATGCCGGGCACAATCCTCCCGTCATCGGCAATGCCGAGGGGCAATACGCCTTCCTCGATGTCAAGGAGGCCAATGCCCCTATCGGACTATGGCCCGATCTGGAATATGTAGGCGAAGAGATGGACTTGCCCAGCGGCAGTATGATGCTGCTCTACACCGACGGTCTGAACGAGGCAGAGAACCGCCAACAGGAACAGTATGGCGAGGAACGCATCATCCAACAGATGACATCGCACGCTTCTCAAAGTATGCGCGACATGATTGAGGCCCTCAAGGCCGACACCGACCAGTTCCGTGACGGTGCCGAGCAAAACGATGACCTCACCATGCTGGCCTTCCGTATTTCAATGTAAAGAAGATGCTCATGAGCACTGTAGCGACAGTCGTTTTCCCATTCGTGTTCACCACCAATGCAGACGCACGTCCATCACAGTATATGCAAGATGCCCGTATCGAAGTGACAATCACTTGCTTGTGCGGTTGATATAGTCCATGATCACCTCTACGGCATCATTCTCGCTTAGGTCATCCATCGAGATAACAAGTTGGTAGTTGCGTGTGTCGTAGCGTGAGGTCTCCTCATATTTCTTGATGTAAGCCTCACGCGAAGCATCCATCTTCGCAATGATGTCGCGGGCCTCCTGCTCACTGACATCCTGACGGCGCATGACACGCTTGATGCGGTGCTCCATCGAGGCTTGGATGAAGATATTCAGGTGATTGGGCCACTCGCGGAACACCATGAAACCCGTGCGGCCTGCCACAACACACGACGACTGCGAGGCCAGTTCCGTCAGGATGCGCTTCTCAGTCTCGAACATGGTTTCAAGGGGACAGGTCGTCTATAAATTTACGGTGTTTTTCTTAAAACACCAAATTTAGCGAAAGTTTTCATAAATATTCGTTGAATTTACAAATATTATTTGTACCTTTGCACTCGCAAGCCTGTGGAGGTACTTTATTTTAAGTCCTAACTGCTTGGTAACGAGAACAATATTGTTATAACATTATAAAAACTTATGAACTTTACTTTGTTAATTACCGTCTTGTTGACGGCTATTACATTGGTGGTGGCGGCTTACGTGATAGCCAAATTGATAGGACCGCGGTCCTACGCGAAGGTGAAAGGTGAGCCGTATGAGAGTGGTATCCCCACGCGAGGCAGTTCGTGGCTGCCCATATCCGTGGGATTCTACCTCTTCGCCATCTTGTTCCTCATGTTTGATGTGGAAACGGTGTTTCTGTATCCATGGGCAGTAGTAGTGAAGGAGTTCGGCGCGATGGCCCTGCTGAGCATCGGCTTCTTCCTGGTAGTTCTGGTATTAGGCTTGGCGTATGCCTGGCGGAAAGGAGACTTGGAATGGAAGTAAGGAAACCGCACATCAAGAGTATCCCCTACGAGGAGTGGAACGACAACGCCTCGTTGGAGAAGATTGTTGACGAACTCCATGAGGGTGGTGTCAATGTGGTGACGGGGTCCCTGGACCAGTTGATTAACTGGGGCCGTTCGAACTCCCTCTGGTCGCTGACCTTCGCCACCTCATGCTGTGGTATCGAGTTCATGGCCTGTGGCTGTGCCCGTTACGACTTTGCCCGTTTCGGCTTCGAGGTGACGCGAAACTCTCCCCGTCAGGCCGACCTGATCATGTGTGCCGGAACGATCACCCATAAGATGGCTCCCGCCCTGAAGCGTCTTTACGACGAGATGGCCGAGCCTAAGTACGTGATTGCCGTCGGTGGCTGTGCCATCAGCGGTGGCCCGTTCAAGTCGAGTTACCATGTGGTGAAGGGTATCGAGGAGATCGTACCCGTCGATGTGTTTATCCCTGGTTGTCCCCCACGTCCGGAGGCTATCATGTATGGCATGATGCAACTGCAGCGTAAGGTGAAGATCGAGAAGTTCTTTGGTGGTGCCAACCACAAGCAGACCGCTGAGGAGGCTGCATTAGGCGTGTCGAATGAGGAATTGACCTTCCGCGAGAAGCACGGTGACCACCGTCGTGAGCCGATGGTAATAACGGAGGTGCCTCAGGAGTTTGTCGAGGAGTTAAAGAAAGAGGAGGCTACCGTATGAAATTAGAATTCTTATCATTCGATTTTGACAAGTTCGCCTCTGAGATGCAGAACTTGAAGGACAAGAAGGGTTTTGATTATCTTGTTACCATCGTAGGCGAGGACTTCGGAGCCGAAGAAGGACTAGGATGTATCTACATCCTCGAAAATACCAATACGCACGAGCGTTGCTCGGTGAAGATGATGGCCAAGATGCAGGTTTGCGGTGATGGCATGTCTTCTAACGGTACTGGCGAGTCGGATGGTCAGACGTTGGCTTATATCCCCACCGTCAGTAATATCTGGAAAGTGGCCGACCTGTTGGAGCGTGAGGTCTATGACTTCTATGGTATCGTGTTCCTCGGTCATAAGGATATGCGCCGTCTCTTCCTGCGGAGCGACTTCAAAGGCTATCCCTTCCGCAAGAACTGGGAGTTTAACGATAAATATACGTTGGAGGATGATGTAGAGCCTGATTATGGTCTGGAATATTTCATCGACAAGGATGGTAACCTTCAGTCGAAGCAGAACCGTCTCTTCGGTGCCGACGACTACGTGATCAACATCGGCCCGCAGCACCCTGCTACCCATGGTGTGCTGCGCCTGCAGACCGTGCTCGACGGTGAGACTGTGAAACGTATTTATCCTCATTTTGGTTATATCCATCGTGGTATCGAAAAGATGTGGGAGAGCATGACCTATCCCCAGACGCTGGCTCTGACTGATCGTCTGAACTACTTAGGTGCCATGCAGCACCGTCACGCTTTGGTAGGTGTGATTGAAGAGGCAATGGAGGTTGAACTCACCGACCGCATCAAGTACATCCGTACGATTATGGATGAATTGCAGCGTCTCGACTCTCACCTTCTTTACACCTCTTGTGTGGCTCAAGACCTTGGCGCTCTTACCGCCTTCCTTTATGGCATGCGTGACCGTGAGCATGTGCTCAACTGTATGGAGGAGACCACGGGCGGTCGTCTGATTCAGAACTACTACCGCATCGGTGGTCTGCAGGATGACATCGATCCGAACTTCGTGAAGAATGTGAAGGACCTGGTGAAGTATCTCCGTCCGACGATTCAGGAGTATATGGATATCTTCGGTGATAACATCATCACCCACAACCGTCTGGAGAACTGTGGCCCGATGAGTCTCGAGGATTGTATCAACTATGCCGTGACCGGTCCTGCCGGACGTGCTTCGGGCTGGAAGAACGACGTGCGCAAGAACCACCCCTATGACATGTACGACAAGGTGGAGTGGGAGCAGTGTACGCTCAATGGCTGTGACTCGATGGACCGTTACCTCGTTCACATCAACGAGATGTACCAGAGCCTGAACATCATCGAACAACTCATCGACAACATCCCAGAGGGTGACTTCTACGTGAAGCAGAAGCCGATCATCAAGGTGCCTGAGGGACAGTGGTACTACTCTGTCGAGGGCGTGGCCGGTGAGTTTGGTGTCTATCTCGACAGCCGTGGCGACAAGAGTCCCTACCGCATGAAGATGCGTCCGATGGGTCTCTCGCTGGTTGGCGCCTTCGACCCGATGCTGCGTGGTCAGAAGATTGCCGACCTCATCGCCACCTGTGCCGCTATTGACGTAGTAATTCCTGATATTGACAGATAAAGCGTAAGGATTATGTTTGATTTTAGTATTGTAACACAATGGTTCGACGCTCTCCTAAGAGAGACCTTGGGTTTGGGAGATTTTCTGTCGATACTGATTGAGTGCGTGCTGGTGGGTACGGCTATCCTCGTGGGATATGCCCTCATCGCCTGCGTACTGATATTTATGGAGCGTAAGGTCTGTGCCTACTTCCAGTGTCGCTTAGGCCCGATGCGAGTAGGTTACTGGGGCTTGCTGCAGGTGTTTGCTGATGTGCTGAAGATGCTCATCAAGGAGATCTTCATCGTTGACAAGGCCGACAAGTTGCTCTACCTCGTGGCTCCGCTCTTGGTGATTATCGGCAGTGTGGGTGCCTTCTCGTTCCTGCCCTGGAACAATGGTGCTACCATTCTCGATTTCAATGTGGGTGTGTTCCTGCTCACCGCCATCTCTTCGATCGGTGTGGTAGGTATCTTCCTCGCCGGTTGGGGTTCCAACAACAAGTACTCTGTGGTTTCCGCCATGCGTGGTGCCGTGCAGATGATCTCTTACGAGATGTCACTCTGTCTCTGTCTGATCACCGCTGTGATCCTGACGGGTACGATGCAGATGAGTGGTATCGTGGAGGCTCAGACAGGCCCTTGGAAGTGGCTTATCTTCCAGGGACATATCCCTGCGCTGATTGCCTTCTTCGTGTTCCTCATCGCCGGTAATGCTGAGGCCAACCGTGGCCCGTTCGATATGGCTGAGGCCGAGAGTGAGTTGACGGCTGGACACCATACGGAATATTCCGGTATGGGCTTCGGCTTCTTCTACCTCGCTGAGTTCCTGAACCTCTTCATCATCGCAGGTATTGCCGCAACGGTGTTCCTCGGTGGTTGGGCACCAGTGAACATCGGTGTCGGGGCTTTCGATGCCGTGATGGACTACATCCCCGGCATTGTCTGGTTCATGGGTAAGACCTTCTTCCTGGTGTGGATCCTGATGTGGATCAAGTGGACGTTCCCCCGTCTGCGTATCGACCAGATCCTGAAACTGGAGTGGAAGTATCTCATGCCGCTGGCGCTGATTAATCTGGTAATAATGACAGTCGTGGTCGCCTTAGGTATATATATTAAATAGGTGTTGATATGGAAGATAACAAAACATATTTCGGAGAAATCGGGCACGGGCTCAAGACACTTGCCGTTGGCATGAAGACTTCCTGGAAGGAATACTTCAAGGACTTCTTCACCAACAAGTCAACCGAGCAGTATCCCGAGAACCGCAAGACCACACTCCATGTGGCTAAGCGTCATCGCGGGCGCCTGGTATTCAAGCGCAACGAGGACGGCAGTTACAAGTGTACGGCTTGCACATTGTGCGAGAAGGCCTGTCCGAACGGAACCATCAAGATTGTGGCCCATATGGCTGAGGATCCTGAGACAGGCAAGAAAAAGAAGGTGCTCGACGATTATGCGTACGACCTGGGCGACTGTATGTTCTGCCAACTCTGTACGAACGCCTGCAACTTCGATGCCATCGAGTTTACGAATGATTTCGAGAACGCTGTGTTCGACCGCAGTAAGTTGGTGCTCCACCTCAATCAGGAGGTATATAATGGTGGTTCACTGCCCAACCTCATCGAAGGCGGTGCTGCGTTCGAGATCGGTAAGTTTAACACTAAAACGAAGTAACGCATTATGGGTAATATAATCATGTTTACAATTCTCGCGGTGTTCATCATTGGCTCGGCGCTGATGTGTGTCACCACAACGAGGATTATGCGAGCCGCAACATTCATGTTGTTCGTGCTCTTCGGTGTGGCAGGCATCTATTTCCTGCTCGACTACACCTACTTAGGAGCCGCTCAGATCGCTGTATATGCCGGAGGCGTTACGATGATCTATGTGTTCGCCATCCAGTTGGTGAGCAAGCGCACCCTTCAGGGGCTTGAGGAGCGTGTGAAGTCCAGTAAGATGATTGTCGGTGGTCTGGCTGCCTTTGCCGGACTGGTGGTCGTCTCTCTGATTCTGTTGAAGACTGGTTTCTACACGCAGGAGATTACCAACGTGGAGGTGCCGATGAAGGAAATTGGTATGGCCCTCGTTGGTTCTGAGAAGTATCAGTATGTACTGCCTTTTGAGTTCATCTCAGTATTCCTTCTGGCATGTATCATCGGAGGCTTGGTTGTTGCACGTAAAGAAAAGGAGGATAAGGTATGATACCCATTGAATGTTATTTCGCGCTGAGTGCGCTCCTGTTCTTTATCGGTGTCTACGGTTTTGTGACGCGTCGCAACCTGATTGCCATGCTCATCTCTGTCGAGTTGGTGCTCAATGCTGTCGACATCAACTTTGTCGCCATCAACCGTCTGCTCTATCCCAACGGGATGGAAGGTATGTTTATGACCCTCTTTGTGATTGGTGTTGCCGCTGCCGAAAGTGCTGTGGCCATCGCTATTATCATCAATGTCTATCGCAAGTTCAAGAGCGATAGCGTTGATGCCATCCAGAATATGAAACGATAAAAACGGTAAGGATTATGTTTAGTTACACGATATTTATCATGCTTCTGCCGCTGCTGTCGTTCATTATTCTTGGACTGGCCGGCATGAAGATGCAGCACAAGGTGGCCGGACTCATCGGCACCTGTTCGTTGGGCATCGTCACGATACTCTCTTACCTCTGTGCCTTCCAGTACTTCGGTATGGATCGCGTGAATGGGGTGTATCAGACGTTTGTTCCGTATAATTTTACGTGGTTGCCCTTAGGCAATCTGCACTTCGACCTCGGTATCCTGTTGGATCCCATCAGCGTGGTCATGCTGATTGTGATTTCGACGGTATCCCTGATGGTTCATATCTACTCATTCGGTTATATGCACGGTGAGAAGGGCTTCCAGCGTTACTACGCTTTCCTGAGTCTCTTCACGATGTCGATGCTGGGTCTGGTACTCGCCACCAACATCTTCCAGATGTATATGTTCTGGGAACTCGTAGGTGTCTCGTCCTACCTGCTCATCGGCTTCTACTATCCTCTGAAGCCCGCCATCGCCGCTTCTAAGAAGGCGTTCATCGTCACCCGCTTTGCCGATATGTTCTTCCTGGTAGGTATCCTGACCTTCGGCTATTTCGTCGATTCGTTCAGTTTCTCCTTTGCCGGTGATATCGTGATGGGGCAGGGGACAACGCCCTTTATCCAGGGTAACATCGCCAAGGCAGTGGCTGCCGGTGGCTTCATCATTCCTACCGCACTGGTGCTGATGTTCATCGGTGGTGCCGGTAAGAGTGCCATGTTCCCGTTGCACATCTGGTTGCCCGATGCCATGGAGGGTCCGACACCAGTCTCTGCACTTATCCACGCCGCTACGATGGTGGTGGCCGGTGTGTTCCAGATTGCCCGTATGTTCCCCCTGTGGATTCAGTATGCACCTGAGGCGATGTCGATCGTGGTCTGGGTGGGTGTGTTCACCGCTTTCTATGCTGCTGCTGTGGCCTGTGCTCAGAGCGACATCAAACGTGTACTCGCCTTTTCGACGATCTCTCAGATTGCCTTCATGATGGTGGCACTGGGAGTCTGTCTGCCGGGACATCATCATTTTATCTTTGACAACCATGCACAGTTGGGTTATATGGCTGGTATGTTCCACCTCTTCACCCATGCGATGTTCAAGGCTTGTCTGTTCCTCGGTGCTGGATGTATCATCCACGCCGTCCACAGCAATGAGATGTCCATGATGGGCGGTCTCCGCAAGTATATGCCGATCACCAACATCACGTTCCTCATCTCCTGTTTCGCCATTGCAGGTATTCCGTTCTTCTCAGGCTTCAGTTCGAAGGATGAAATCATTACCGCCTGCTTTGCCTACAGTCCGGTGGTGGGATGGATCATGACGGGTATCGCTGCGATGACAGCCTTCTACATGTTCCGTCTGTACTACGGCATCTTCTGGGGTACAGAGAACAAGGAGGCTCATGAGCACCATACGCCCCATGAGGCTCCTGCTACGATGACCATCCCCCTGATTGTGCTCTGTGTGATCACCGTTGGTGTGGGTATCTACTCCACACTCGGTGGCTTCCTCGGCTGGGGTGGCAGTTTCGGCAGTTATGTCTCTGCCGAGGGTACGGACTACACGATCCACTTCGACACACAGATTGCTGCTACATCTACGATTATTGCCATCCTGAGCATCTGTCTCGCCACCTATATATATAAAGGTGAGAGCCAGCCTATCGCTGATCGTCTGTACAAGCAGTTCCCAAAACTGCACCGTGCAGCCTACAAGCGTTTCTATCAGGACGAGATTTGGCAGTATGTCACGCACCGTATCATCTTCCGTTGTGTCTCGACACCGATTGCCTGGTTCGACCGTCACATTGTTGACGGTACGTTCAACTTCATGGCTTGGGGTGCCAACGAGGCTGGTGAGTCTATCCGCAGTTGGCAGAGTGGCGATGTCCGTCAGTATGCCGTCTGGTTCCTCACGGGTTCTGTTGCTTTAACGTTAATCCTTTTATGCATCTAAAGATATGAGTATATTAAGTGTTTTCGTATTGATTCCCGCCCTGATGCTGTTGGGATTGTGGCTCGCCAAGAATCTCAATCAGGTGCGTGGTGTGATGGTGACAGGTGCTTCGTGTCTGCTGGCCCTCTCAATCTGGTTGACCATCTATTTTGTCCAGGAGCGTGCGGCTGGTAACACCGCCGAGATGCTGCTCACCTATAGTGTTCCCTGGTTCAAACCCCTGAATATCGCCTATAGTGTCGGTGTCGATGGTATCTCCGTCGTGATGCTGCTCCTGTCGAGCATCATCGTGTTCACCGGTACATTTGCCTCCTGGCAGTTGAAACCCCTCACCAAGGAGTATTTCCTTTGGTTCACCCTGCTCTCCACGGGTGTGTTCGGCTTCTTCATCTCTACCGACCTCTTCACGATGTTTATGTTCTATGAGGTGGCACTGATCCCGATGTATCTGTTGATTGGTGTCTGGGGCTCCGGTCATAAGGAGTACTCAGCCATGAAACTGACCCTGATGCTGATGGGAGGCTCGGCCCTGTTGATCCTCGGACTGCTGGGTATCTATTTCTACAATGGCATCTACAGTGGTTCATATACCTTCGAACTCACCACGATTGCAGCCAACCACTGTATTCCCGGTGATATCCAGAACGTGTTCTTCCCCTTCATTTTCATCGGATTCGGTGTGCTGGGAGCCCTGTTCCCATTCCACACATGGTCTCCCGATGGTCACGCTTCAGCGCCTACCGCCGTGTCGATGCTCCATGCTGGTGTACTGATGAAGTTGGGAGGTTACGGCTGTTTCCGTGTGGCGATGTATCTGTTGCCTGAGGCAGCCCAGGATCTTTCTTGGATCTTCCTGATCCTAACAACAATCTCTGTGGTCTATGGTGCCTTGAGTGCCTGCGTACAGACCGACCTGAAGTATATCAATGCATACTCTTCAGTTTCTCACTGCGGATTGGTGCTCTTCGCCCTGCTGATGATGAGTCAGACGGCTGTGACGGGTGCTGTACTGCAGATGTTGTCTCACGGTTTGATGACGGCCCTCTTCTTTGCCCTGATCGGTATGATCTACGGACGTACCCATACCCGTGACATCCGCGAGTTGGCTGGTCTGATGAAGATCATGCCTTTCCTTGCCGTGGGTTATGTGATTGCCGGTCTCGCCAACCTCGGTCTCCCTGGTTTCTCTGGCTTCATTGCTGAGATGACTATTTTCGTGGGAGCCTTCGGTGCTGAGCCATTGAGTGGCGATCCGAACACCTCATTCCGCATGGTGGCTACTATCATTGCCTGTACGTCGATTGTTGTGACGGCAGTCTATATCCTGCGCGTGGTTGGTAAGATCCTGTATGGCGAGGTGGAGAACAAGCACTTCCTTGAACTCACCGATGCGACATGGGATGAGCGCGTCGCCGTGATCTGCCTCATCTTCTGTGTGGCCGGTCTGGGTTGTATGCCGTTCTTCTTCAGCGATATGATCTCGCCTGCCGCCGGTAGTATTCTTCAGTCAATTGGTGTCATGTAAATATAGGAGGACTTAGATATGAATTATAGTGAATTTTTGAAAATGATTCCTGAGGCCTTCTTGGTTCTCGCATTGATTGGTGTCTTTGCATTGGATTTCTGTTACTCAAAGAACAGCAAGACTCGCAAGGGGTTTGGTATTACGGTAGCCCTCTTGCTGGTGGCTGTTATCGGCGTCACTGTTAGTGTGCTCCGAAAGGGTGAGACGGTTACGGCCTTTGGCGGACTGTATGTGGCTTCTCCGGCTGTGGACGTGATGAAAGTCATTCTCGCCTTCGGTACGATCATTGTCGCCATCATGTCGCAGTCGTGGGTAGAGACCCGTCAGCGCATCGCCGGTGAGTTCTATATGCTCATCCTGAGTACCCTGCTGGGTATGTTTGTCATGATGTCATCCGGCAACTTCCTGCTGTTCTTCCTCGGTCTCGAAATGGCTTCTGTGCCTCTGGCATGTATGGTGGCCTTCGATAAGAATCGAAACAGTGCCGAGGGAGCCGCCAAGTATATCCTCATGGCTACCTTCTCCAGCGGTGTGATGCTGTTCGGTATCTCGTTCATCTATGCTGCTACGGGTACACTCTATTTCGATGATGTGGCTTCCAAACTGATGGTAGAGCCCCTGACCATCATGGGTCTGGTGTTCTTCTTCAGCGGTCTTGGCTTTAAGATCTCACTCGTGCCCTTCCACTTCTGGACGGCTGACACCTATCAGGGTGCGCCGACGCCTGTCACGGGTTATCTGAGTGTTATCTCCAAGGGTGCTGCCGCCATCACACTGTGCATCATCCTGATGAAGGTGTTCCAGCCGATGCTCGAGTACTGGGACTATATGCTCTATATCGTCATCGTACTCTCCATCACGGTGGCCAACCTGTTTGCTATCCGTCAGAGCGAACTCAAACGGTTCATGGCGTTCTCGAGTATCTCGCAGGCCGGTTATATCATGCTCGCTGTCGTTGGCAACAACCAACTCGGTGTGGCTGCGCTGACTTACTACGTACTTGTCTATATCGTCGCCAATATGGCTGTCTTCACCGTCATCAACGTGGTGGAGCGGAATAATGACGGACGTACGGATATGGCTGCTTATAATGGCTTCTACCAGACCAACCCCAAGTTGTCGTTCCTGATGACGTTGGCACTGTTCTCGTTGGCTGGTATTCCACCGTTCGCTGGTATGTTCTCGAAGTTCTTCGTCTTCATGGCAGGTGTACAGAATGGTGATCCGATGGCCTACTTCGTCGTTTTCATCGCCTTGGTGAACACGGTCGTGTCACTCTACTACTACCTGCTCATCGTGAAGGCCATGTACATCACGAAGACCGACGCGCCGTTGCCCGCCTTCCAGAGCGACGAATGTACGAAGATCGCCCTCGGCATCTGTACCGCAGGCATTGCCCTCTTCGGCGTCGTCTCCTGCATCTACGAGTGGATCGCCGCCGCCGGAGTGTAACAGAGCGATGACTTCACCATGCTTGCACTGCAATACGTGTAAGGGCAAAAAAAAAGCGGGCCTTGCGGCTCGCTTTTCTTTGTGTGAGAGTGTGTGAGGTTCCTAATCTCTTGAAGCGGGTTAATCATCTTTTCCACATAGTATTTAGTAGTACGGTCGATCAGCCACTGGAAGTCTTTCTCATTGATCTCTGGTACACGATTGAACTCATTTTCGAAGTCCATCCAGGCCTTATTAAAATAGGTATCTGAATAATCATCACGTTCCAAAAATTATCATGTTTTTCTTCCGAAGTTGTTGCGACACGGAGGCCATATTGTAACAATGAGCCGGGAACTTGACACAGATGTCGCATGAAGGTGAAAATTAAGCAAGTTTTTCAAACTAAAATTTGGAGATTCCCTCAAATATGGTTAACTTTGCAGCGATATTTGAATATTAATCGTTAAATTGAATGCTTATGAAAAAGAAAAAAGCAAAAAAACAGGTAAAAAGTTGCTCAGTTGGTAAACTTTTAATATCTTTGCAGCCATGAAGCGGAGGATTATCGCCTACAAGAATTATTATAAGGAGTTCTTTAAGGCTCAGGACGCCGCAACACAGGAGAAGATTCTCTATGGGATGCTTCTGTTGAAGACTCAGGATCGCTTACCGTCGAAATTCGTCAAGCCGATACGCGATGGTCTCTATGAATTAAGAATCGAATGGCAGGGAAATATATACAGGATTTTCTTCTGTTTCGATGAAGGACGGGTGGTTGTGCTCTTTAACTGCTTCCAGAAGAAGAGCCAGAAGACGCCACAAAGGGAAATCAATTTAGCATTAAAACTGAAAGCAGAATATGAAGAAAGGAAAAGACATGGAGATTTTTGATGTAGATGCACAGTTGGATGCAGTCTTTGGAAAGGAAGGTACGCCGGAACGCGCAGCAGCCGAGGAGAGAGCCAATGCCTTCTTCACGGGGCAGATCATCGAGGAGGCCCGAAAGAATGCAAACATCACTCAGGAAGAGTTGGCTGCGAGAATCGGCACCAATAAGTCGTACATCTCACGGGTAGAGACTGGTCGTACAGAACCCAAGGTTTCCACCTTCTACCGCATCATCGCCGCCCTCGGCCTTACGATAGAACTCACACCCGCAGTCTAATCGATATAACATTCTCAAATAAAAAGGGACGCGGATGTTACGTTCTATTCTTCTTTCAACTGTTTACGGTATTCGGAGGGGGAGACGCCGAAGTTCTCGCGGACGTACTTGCCGAAGAAGGAGAGGTTGCAGAAACCCAGTTTCATGGCAATCTCCTTGATGGTGAGGTTGGAGTGGAGCAGATAGTAGCGCACGTCGTTCTGCACGTACTCGCTGATCCAGTCGTAAGCCGTCTTCCTGCTGACATCGCGACATACCATCGTCAGATAACGGGGCGAGACGCAGAGTTTGTCGGCATAGTAGGCGAGGGGATTCTTCTTGATCTCACTCGACGACAGCAGAGTGATGAAATTGTCGAAGAGAATCTTCTTCTGGTTGGTCTCGCGAGATGTCTCAACCTTGATCTGCTGGGTCAGGGCCCGACTGATGCCATAGAGCAATACACGGACAACTGCATGAATCATTTCCTTCTGAAAGGCACCCGTTTTCTCCTGGATGTTGAACATCAAAATAGCAAACAAGTGGCCGCGGAGTTGTATGTCGATGGGAGTCAGATGCAGCAGATTGTGCTTGTCGAGGAAGAGACTCTTGTTCCAGAGCGGCTGGTTGGGATAGAGCATCGACATCAGCAATGACTTTGTAATACACAATAGTCTACAGTCCAGATCCTTGCTCATGACGAAATTGTCATAAATGGCATTAGGGTGACCGATGAAGATATCATCTTTGACGATGGTGTACTCATGACCGTCCATCTCGAAGGTGAATTCTCCTTCGAAGCACACGGCGACAAACACCATGTCCAATTGGGTCGGATGCATGCGGGGATGATATCTCAGGTGGTTAATGATTGTCAGATCCCCGTCTCTATAGTCAGGCTCTTGGAAATTATGTTCTGTTAGTCCGACGTATGGTTTAGTTTCGATATTCATATTGCAAATATCGGAATTTTTAGGTAATAAACAACCTTTTCTTGTAAAAAAGGAACAATTTTTGTGTGTTTATTTCTTTTTTCGAACACTTTTGTTCTTTATTTGAATAATCTGCGAAGGAATGCCGGAGTATATCCTTGGCGACTTTTTGCCACTTTTTCGGGTGTTCCCGTCGAGAGAACTAGTCCGCCTTTCCTGCCGCCCTCGGGTCCCATGTCGATGATATGGTCGGCGAGTTTGATGACATCCAGGTTGTGTTCGATGACGATGACGGTATTGCCTCTGTCAACCAGTTTTTGTAGGACATCCATCAGGATACGGATATCCTCAAAGTGCAGGCCGGTGGTCGGCTCGTCGAGGATATAAAGGGTCTTGCCCGTGTCCTTTTTCGACAGTTCGGTGGCGAGTTTCACACGCTGGCTCTCACCGCCGGAGAGGGTGGTGGAGGGCTGACCGAGTTTGATGTAACCCAGTCCGACATCCTGGATGGTCTTGATCTTACGGAGGATATCGGGAACATTCTCGAAAAACTCGACGGCCTGGTTGATGGTCATGTCGAGCACGTCGGCAATACTCTTGCCCTTGTAGCGCACCTCGAGGGTCTCGCGGTTATAGCGTTTACCGTGACAGACCTCGCACGGCACTTGGATATCAGGCAGGAAGTTCATCTCGATGGTCTTGTAGCCATTGCCGCCACATTCCTCGCAACGACCTCCCTTCACATTGAATGAGAAACGGCCGGGTTTGTAGCCTCGGATCTTGGCCTCTGGCAGGTTGACGAAGAGACTGCGGATATCGGAGAAGACACCCGTATAGGTGGCGGGGTTGGAACGGGGTGTGCGCCCTAAAGGCGACTGGTCTACGTCGACCACCTTATCTATATATTCCAAACCCTCGATACTATCGTAGGGCATGGGTTTCTTCAGGGAACGGTAAAAGTGATGGCTGAGGATGGGTTGCAGAGTCTCGTTGATGAGGGTGGATTTGCCCGAGCCGCTGACACCGGTGACGACGATGAGTTTGCCGAGTGGGAACTCCACGTCGATGTGTTTGAGGTTGTTGCCGGCGCAGCCTTTTAAGACCAGGCTGTTGCCGGAACCTTGGCGCCTTTCCTTGGGAATGTCGATGGCCAGTTGTCCGTTCAGGTACTGGGCCGTGATGGTCTCGGTCTTTAACATCTCCTTCGGGGTACCTTGGAAGACCACCTCACCGCCCTTGCGCCCTGCCTTTGGACCGATGTCGACGATATAGTCGGCACTGAGCATCATGTCCTGATCGTGTTCCACAACGATGACGGTATTACCCAGGTCGCGCAGTTCCTTCAGGGAGTGGATCAACCGTTCGTTGTCGCGCTGGTGCAGACCGATACTCGGCTCGTCGAGGATATAGAGCACGTTGACGAGTTGGGAACCGATCTGTGTGGCCAGACGGATGCGCTGGCTCTCACCACCGGAGAGGGAGGCTGACTGACGGTTCAGGGCCAGATAGTCGAGACCCACCTCCAACAGGAAGTCGAGACGGGTGCGGATCTCCTTCAGGATTTCTGCGGCAATCTGCTGTTGTTGGTGATCCAGATGCTTCTCTACCTCATCGAGCCACTCCCGTAGTTCGGCGATGTCCATTGAGGCGAGTTCAGAGATGTTCTTGTCCCAGATCTTATACGACAAGGCCTCGCGGTTGAGTCGTTGTCCGTGACACTCTGGACATTCGCATTCAGCCAGAAACTGGTCGGCCCATTTCTGTCCGGAGGTGGAGTCGTCGTTGTCCATCACGCTGCGGAGATATTTGATGATGCCATCGAAGGCGACGAAATAGTCGCTGGAAGTATGCACCAGATTCTTGTCGATGCGGACATTCTCCAAAGAACCGTAGAGGATCTCCGTCATGGCCTCGTCGGGGATGTTGTCGATGGGCGTTTCGAGGTCGCAGTCGTGTTTCTTCAACAGGGCCTCGATCTGCCAGAAGATCATCTGGTTCTTGTATTTGCCGAGGGGTACGATGCCGCCTTCACGGATGGTCAGTTTACGGTCTGGGATGACTTTCTTGAGGTCTATCTCGTTGATGACACCCAAACCCTTGCAGTGCGGACATGCCCCTTGGGGAGAGTTGAATGAGAAATTGTTAGGTGCTGGGTCGCTGTAACTGATGCCAGTTGTCGGGCACATCAGACGCTTGGAGAAATGTTTGATGGCTCCAGTGTCCTTGTCGAGGATCATGATGAGACCTTCGCCCTGTTTCATGGCGATGCCAACGGATTTTTTCAAGCGGTCAGTGTCCTTGTCGGAAACCTGCAATTTATCGATGACGACCTCGATGTTGTGGTTCTTATAGCGGTCCACCTTCATGCCACGAGTCACCTCTACCAGTTCACCGTCCACCCGCATGTTCAGGTAGCCTTTCCGGCGCATGGCCTCGAAGAGTTCACGGTAGTGGCCCTTTCGACTCCGTACCACAGGAGCCAGGATAAAGATCCTTTTACCCTCGTAGTCATGGAGGATCATCTCGAGCACTTTCTCTTCCGTATATTTCACCATCTCTTCGCCGGTCATGTAACTATAAGCCTTGCCGGCACGGGCAAAGAGCAGACGCAGGTAGTCGTAGATCTCCGTCGTGGTACCGACGGTGGAACGGGGATTCTTGTTGGTGGTTTTCTGTTCGATGCTGATGACGGGCGACAGACCGGTAATCTTATCCACATCCGGGCGCTCCATACCGCCGAGGAAGTTGCGGGCATAGGCAGAGAACGTCTCGATATAACGGCGTTGTCCTTCTGCGAAGATGGTGTCGAAGGCCAGTGACGACTTGCCCGAGCCACTCAGTCCGGTGATAACCGTCAACGAGTGACGTGGTATCTCCACGTCCACATTCTTCAGATTGTGCACACGGGCACCATAGACACTGATCTTGTCGTCCATGTCTTAGTTGTTGTTCAATGTGTCTCTCTCAGTAAAGCCTGTCAGCACATTCACATCCTTGCGGATATTGTATTTCCTGCCATCGGCGCCCTTGGCCTTGACCAACAGGAAATAGGTACCGTCTTTCACCACCTTGCCGTTGTAGGTACCGTCCCATTCTCCAGCGGGGTCGGTCCATTCGTAGAGTTTCTGTCCCCATCTATTAAAAATGTACGCGTGGAACTCCACGATGCTCTGGTATTCCTTGGCCTTGAACGTGGGGTTCTTTTCATCGCCGTTGGGTGAGAAAGCATTGGGAAAGGACAGTTTACTCTCGCTGACGGTCACCTTGATGATATTGGCGGGAAGGACTTCGCTCTCCGCACTGGTTCTTGCTTTCAGGGTCACAGCGTAGGTGCCAGACTCTGTGAAGGTATATTCGGTATATTCCTCGTAGCGCACCATCATTTCCGCCTCTTCGCCTTCTTTCTGGAAGTGCCACTCGTAGATGGGGTCATAACCGTCCATGTTTTGTGGATTGGCACGGAAGGTGACAGACAGGGGTGCCTGTCCGGCAAAATCGGACGTGGCCACTGTCTCCTCCCCATCATCGTTGATGTAGGTTGCCGACGGCTCAACACCCGGGATGGTGCTCTGGGCTTGCACCGTCAGACACAAAAAGGCTGTCAATGACAGCAAAAATATCCTTTTTATTCTCATATTCTGATGTATTAACGTGCAAAGTTAGTAAATATTTCATAATTCTTAGCCTTTAGTTCATAATTATTTTGTATTTTTGCACGGTAATTTGGATAAAATGGATTTTATGACAAGTTTTTTAAGATATTTTGTGCTGTTGTTCGTGGTGGCGTTTACGGTCGACTCCGTGGCGCAGGGTGCTGATGAGATACGTGCGACGCATAAGGTAAAACGGAAGGAAACCATCTTCGGCATTGCTAAGATGTACGACCTGACCATAGAGGATCTGATCAAGGCCAATCCTGAGATGAATGAGCCTGGGTTTGAGTTGAAGAAGGGAGCCATCCTCAATATCCCTTATACCAAGCCAGACTCTACGATGACAGCCTATTCGGAGAAACCAGTGGATATCCCTGCAGCGAATCAGACAGTACCTGTTGATGATGTGCGTCAGCGGGCGATCAGGGTGGGGGTGATGCTACCCCTGCATAATATCAATGGCGACGGGAAACGCATGGTGGAGTATTACCGGGGTATCCTGATGGCCTGCGACAGTCTGAAGAAGACAGGTCTCTCCATCGACGTCCATGCGTGGAATGCCGCCGAGGATGCCAATATGGCTCCTATTCTGGCAGACCCTGCTGCCGCCAAGTGCGATATCATCTTCGGTCCGCTCTATTCCAAGCAGATGCAGGTGCTCTCGGACTTCGTGGAGAAGAACGACATCCGTCTGGTGATTCCTTTCTCCATCACTGCCCCGCAATTGTTGACGAACAGAAATATCTTCCAGATATGGCAGTCGGCGACGAATATCAACGAGGCTACCATCAGTCACTATCTGGAGAAATTCAAGGATTATCACCCCATCTTCATCGACTGCAACGACACGACGAGTCAAAAGGGAATCTTTACTTTCGGACTCCGCCGACAGTTGGAGGGACGGAATATCGAATATAGCATCACCAACCTGAAATCGAGTGAGGAGGTCTTTTCAAAGGCTTTCAGTCGTACCAAGAAGAATATGGTCATCCTGAATACAGGACGCTCCCCGGAGTTGGGTGTGGCCTTTGCCAAGATCAACGGACTGAAGTTCAATGAGCCCTCGCTGGAGATATCGATGTTCGGCTATACCGAATGGTTGATGTACACCCGTACCCATCTGGAGAACTTCTATAAATACGACACCTATATTCCCTCACACTTCTACTATAATCCCCTGTCGGCAGCGACGGAGCGGTTGGAGCAGAAGTTCCGTTGGAATTTCCATACCGATATGCAGAATGCCCTGCCGCGGTTTGCACTGACGGGCTTCGATCATGCCTATTTTTTTCTGATGGGACTGCATAAGTACGGCAAGACCTTCAATGGAGCAGCGGGTATGTTCGGTTATCCTCCCGTACAGACACCGTTGGTGTTTGAACGGATGGGTAATGGCGGACTGCAGAACCATAGTCTGCTCTTCGTTCACTACACCCCGGAGCACAGAGTGGAAACGGTGAAGTTCTAGTGAATAGTGAATAGTTGTGGGGAAGATTATGAATAGCATAGTGGGCAGAATGAAAAAGACTATGATGGTGAGGGTGCTGTTGACGGCACTGTTCACTATTCACTATTCACTATTCACTGCTTCTGCCCAGGTGGGTGAATACCGTAACGACTTTGCCATCGGTGGCAGTGCCGGCTATTCCATGAGCAATATTGCCTTCGTGCCAGAAGTGCCGCAGCGACAGTTGGGCGGACTGACATTTGGCTTTACGGCCCGTTATACCTGTGAGAAATATTTCAGTAGTATCTGTGCCGTGGTGGGCGAGGTCAACTACGCGCAGATAGGTTGGAAGGAAAAGATATGGGACAAACAGGATAAACCAGTGGTGATGCTGGAGGATACCACCCAGGCATTGGCCTATTCCCGTAAGATGGCGTATGTCCAAATACCATTTCTGGCTCGTCTGGGCTGGGGACGTGAACGGAGCGGTTTCCAGGCTTTCTTCCAGTTGGGACCGCAGATAGGGTTCTTCCTCAAGGAGACGACGGAGACCAATTTCGATCGCTCTACGCAGACCAAGAACAATCGTTCCTCGTATGTCGTGGCACAGGACACGATGGCCGTCGAGAATAAGTTCGACTATGGTATCGTCGTGGGTGGTGGCTTGGAATTCAGCAATCGCCATCTGGGTCATTTCATCCTTGAGGGACGTTACTATTATGGTTTGGGCAATATCTACGGTGCCACGAAGCGTGACTACTTTGCCCGTTCCAACTTCGGGAATGTCGTCATCAAGTGTACCTATCTGTTTGACATCATCAGAACCAAAAACTCTAAAATTAAATAACTATGTTTGAAGGACAGCCTAAGGGCCTATTCGCGTTGGCACTGGCCAACACCGGCGAGCGCTTCGGTTATTACACGATGCTCGCAGTATTCGCATTGTTTTTGAGAGCTAACTATGGATTGTCACCAGCCTTGGCAGGTACTATCTATAGTGCGTTCCTCATGTTAGTGTATTTCTTCCCCCTCATCGGTGGTATCATGGCCGATAAGTTTGGCTTTGGTAAGATGGTGACAACGGGTATCATGATCATGTTTGCCGGCTACCTGCTGTTGGCAGTGCCTCTGGGAGGCGACAGCACGGCTCTGATTGTCATGTTGGCTGCCTTGTTGCTCATCGGCTTCGGCACCGGTCTGTTCAAAGGTAATCTCCAGGTGATGGTGGGCGATCTCTACAATGATCCGAAGTATGCTGACAAGCGCGATGCCGGTTTCTCCATCTTCTACATGGCCATCAATATCGGTGCTTTGTTTGCTCCGACGGCTGCCATTAAGATCAAGGAGTATGCCGAGACAGCCTTAGGCTATTCCAGCAACGATGCCTACCACTTCTCGTTTGCCGTGGCTTGTGCCTCACTGATTCTGTCTATTGCCATCTATTATATCTTCCGTTCTACTTTCCGTCATACGGAAGGAGGCAAGAAGAAGGCTGCTGCCGCTGCTGCCGCACCTGTTGAAGAACTGTCGAAAGAAGAGACCTCACAGCGTATCGTGGCCCTGTGCCTTGTCTTCGCCGTGGTCATCTTCTTCTGGATGGCCTTCCACCAGAACGGTCTGTCGCTGACTTACTTCGCCGATGAGTTCACTGCTCAGTCGGCTGAGGGTGTGCAGGCCATGTGTTTCAACGTGTGGAACCTCGTGGCGGTGATCTTCATCGTCTATGCCCTGTTCTCATTGTTCCAGAGCAAGACGCAGAAGGGTAAGGCCATCTCTTTTGCAGTCATTGTGTTGGCTGTGTTGTTCCTAATCCTACAGTACAATCCTGACGGAAGTGTCACGGTTTCTGCACCTATCTTCCAGCAGTTCAACCCCTTCTATGTGGTGGCACTGACACCCGTGTCGATGGCTATCTTCGGTTCGTTGGCTGCCAAGGGCAAGGAACCCTCTGCACCGCGTAAGATTGCCTATGGTATGATTGTGGCTGCCATCGCCTATGCCTTGATGGCTTTCGGTTCCTTCGGTCTGCCGATGCCGCAGACGGAGATAGGAGCCGACGGTAATCCCGTGGCTGTACATGTGGCCGATGTGACACCGAACCTGTTGATTATGGTCTATCTGGTGCTGACCTTCGGTGAACTCCTGCTCTCTCCGATGGGTATCTCGTTTGTATCGAAGGTGGCTCCTCCGAAGTACAAAGGTATGATGATGGGTGGCTGGTTTGTGGCTACCGCCATTGGTAATCAACTTGTGGTTGTCGGTGGTCTGTTGTGGGGTGCCGTACCCTTGTGGGTATGCTGGAGCGTCTTCTTCGGTGTCTGTCTCGTCGCTGCTATCTTCATGTTTGCGATGATGAAACGACTAGAGAAAGTGTGCTGAGGCTGCCATTGGCTGGATAGTTAAGCGCGAATGTTCCTGAGCCTGTTACTCTCTGGCTTCCTGACCTTCGTCGAGTTGAACTGTGAGAATCTCTTCGACTACCGACACGACGAGGGGAAGGATGACACGGAGTATCTGCCGGAGGCTACCCGTCACTGGACGAAGAAACGCTATTGGAAGAAACTCAATAATATTGCCCAGGAACTGCTGTCGACTTCCGACGATGGCATCCCGGACTTGATAGCCCTTTGTGAGGTGGAGAATGATTCAGTCCTCACCGACCTGACCCGTCGTTCTTTATTGAGGAATGCAGGCTATGAATACCTGATGACGACCTCTCCCGATGTCCGGGGCATCGATGTCGCTCTGCTCTATTCGCCATTCTCCTTCGTCCCTATCCGCAGTTATCCCCTGCGGGTGATGCCCGTCGATGGGATGCGCCCCACCCGTGATATGCTCTATGTCTCAGGACTCATCTCTTCCGGTGATACGCTTCATGTCTTCGTCGTCCATGCACCCAGTCGTTATGGTGGTGAACGCTATAGTCGCCCTTTCCGTCAGGCTGTGGCAGACCGTCTCTGTCAGTCGTTGGACTCCATTCGTGCCATCACCCCTGATGCCCAGATTCTCATTGCCGGCGATCTCAATGATGGTCCAGACAGTCAGATGCTCCAACAGATCTGTCGCCAACGCATCCGTAACCTCACGAAGGATGCCCGAGGCGCAAATGGAGTAAAAGGCACCTACCGCTACAAGGGCGAGTGGGAACATATCGACCATATCCTCGCCAGTCCTTATATATATAATAAGGTGGACACGGCTTTCATTCATGCGCCGAAGTTCCTGCTCGAAGAAGAAAAGCTATATGGTGGTCTTCGTCCGCGCCGTACTTATAATGGCATGCGTTACCAGCCCGGCTATAGCGACCATCTTCCTCTCGTAATACGACTTCGATGGGAATAATAACTATTTCTTGATATTGGGCAGTTGCAGACCGTAGGCTTTCTTGCGGTCGATGAAAAGCATGGCAACAGCAACGAGGGCGGCACCGAGGGCGGTGAAGCCGAAGATAAGCATGGAGGTGGTATAGGTGGGATCGCTCTCGTTGGCGCGGCCTACGAACATGGGGATGATGGCGCGTCCGAAATTCTGGATGAAGAAAATCATAGAATAGGCAGTGCCAAGACACTTCAGGGGGATAATTTTCGGCACACAGGGCCAAAGGGCAGCGGGAGCCAGGGAGTAGCCGATGCTCAAAATCACCATCAGTGCGATGGCTATCGCAGGACTGCCGCCATCGATGGGGAGGGAGAAGCCAAAGTGAACGGCGGTAAGCATCAGGGCACCGGTGATGACGAGGGTGACACCTTTACCATAACGATCGTAGACGAGACCGAAGAGGGGTGTCATCAGGATGGTACCGAAGGGGGCTATCGACGAGAAGAAGCCCGCGAGGTCGGGATCGACACCGTATTTCATCACCATCAGTTTGGTGGAGAATTTCAGGAAGGGAGAGACGGCGGAATAGAAGAGCACGCAGAAAAGGGTAATCAGCCAGAAGCCGGGATTGCGCAGGATGGCACCGATGTCGGAGAAGCGGAATTCTTCTGTTCCCGTCGATACGGCGGGAACAGAAGAATCCATCTTTTTATCCATGACGCAGAAAACCAAAAATGCCAGCAGGCCGATGATGAGAAATGCTAGCGCGAGTAGCAATGGCGTAGAGAGCGTGAAGTGACGGGCGATGGGAGCGGAGATGCTCAGGGCTGCAGCAGTGCCAAGACGTGCCATTGCCAGTTGGATGCCCATCGCCAAAGCCAGTTCGTGACCCGTAAACCAACGTACCATTGCCTTCGATACCGTGATGCCTGTCATCTCATAACCCACGCCGAAGATAGCAAAGCCCAGACTCGCCCATGCTACCGATGGCGGTAAGTGAATAGCGAACAGTGAATACTGAATCGTGTCGTCGAAATCGGCGGTAACGGCGTAGTATTTGATGAGGGTGCCAAGCACCATCAATGAACAGGCGAGTGTGCCGGTAAAACGGATGCCCATCTTGTCGAGGATCAGTCCTGAGAAGAAGAGCATCAACAGGAAGACATTGATGAGACCGCTCGAGCCAGAGAAGAAACCGTAGTCGCTTGCACTCCAACCCAGTCCGCCTTGTGAACGCGGCATCTCCAGCAGCGTCTCCAAGGGTGACATGACGTCGTTAACGAAGTAGCCCATCATCATAGCGGTGGCTACGATGATGAGCACAATCCATCGGGCTGTGGGGGAGTCGTTCAGCCGCATCCTATTCCGTGATGTTCGGCAGTTCGAGTCCGATGCCCTTCTTCTTATCCACCACCTTCAGTACGAAGCCAAGGATGAGGGCGGCCACACCAAGGCAGGCCAACATGACAAGAGGAGCGGTATAGTTGAACTGCGTCGGATCGGTGACACCGGGGTTGGTGGCGTCGAGCACCTTGCCGATAAGCAATGGGAACAACCACAGACCGATGTTCTGAATCCAGAAAATCAGGGCATAGGCAGAACCGATGACCTTGGCATCCACCAGTTTGGGTACTGAAGGCCACAGTGAGGCCGGTACCAGTGAGAACGAGGCGCCAAGTACCAGGATGGTGGCATAGGCAATAGCAATGCCGCCAATGGGATTACCCTTGAAAGCGGGCAGTATGAAGGCAAACGTCAGGTGACAGCCAATGAGCAGCAGTGAACCGAGAACCAACATTGAGGCGGCCTTGCCGTGGTGGTCGAGATAGGAACCGAGAATCGGAGTGATCAGCACGGCAAGCAATGGGAATACGGCGAAGATACTCTCTGCCGACTGACGCATGTAACCCATATAACAATAGGTGATGAGGGCCACGATAGAGAGACCGAGCAGACCGTACTTCATATTAGCCTTCTTCTGGAAATTGCTGGCGAAGCCGGCAGCAGCCACAATGAGCATGATGATGTACTGGACGATGGTGACACTCGATGAAGCCCAGAACGACTCGGCATCGGGAGGCGTCAGTGTGAGGTTACACTGCAACATATTTACGGCGTACTTCTGGAAGGGGAAGATGGCCGAGTAATAGAGTACACAGAGCAGGGCAACAATCCAGAAACCACTGTCGGAAAGAATTTTACCGATATCGCTGACCTTGAACGGGTCGTCTTTCTCTTCTGCCTCACCGGTCTGGCTGTCGAGTTTCTGATCCATGAAGAAGTAGACAATGGTCATGATTAGGGCGATACACATCAGCACCACACCAAAGGCGACAGAACGGCTGACGCTTACCTGTCCGCCAAGACGGGCAAAGAAAGGTGAAAAAATCATACAGGTAGCCACACCAAGACGTGCCAGTGCCATCTCTGATCCCATGGCCAGCGCCATCTCGCGACCCTTGAACCATTTCACGATACCTCGACTCACGGTAATACCTGCCATCTCACAGCCGCAGCCGAAGATCATAAAGCCGCAGGCCGCAAACTTGGCCGAGGCTGGCATGCCCTCATAGAAGGGAGAAACACCGAGTTCATCGAAAATGGGGATATAGTTCAGGTTGTTCGTAAACCAGGTCTCCAGTCCGCTGCCGATAAACGAGTCGCTCACGGCATACCACTTGATGCATGCTCCGACGAGCATGACTGCAGCCGACAAAACGGCTGTAAAGCGGACGCCCATCTTGTCGAGGATGATACCTGCGAAGATAAGGAAAAATACGAACACGTTAAGGAACACTTCTGAACCCTGCATTGTACCGAATGCCGTGGAGTCCCAACCTCGGGTCTCCTGCATCAGGTCCTTGATGGGTGAGAGGATGTCCATGAAAATGTAACTGCAGAACATGGCGAGTGCCAAGAGCAGCAGGGCGGTCCACCGCATACCGGCAGAGTCGCGCAAAGTTTTCTGAATTGCTTGTGACATAATAATTCTTTTTGTTTGTTTTGGGTGCAAAGGTAATAAATATAATTGAATTATCGCTACTTTAATTAAATTTAACGGCCATAACGGAGTGCTATTCTAAGATTTTTCATAATTTTGCACAATAATATGTGCATAGGAAAAAGGAATGACTGACGTTATATTATCCAGTTTCATTAGTCTCTTTGCTTTATTCGGTAAAGAGGAACAGGTAGATGAGTTGCGGGCGAAGGAAATGCTCGTCAATTATCTGCGTCGTCATTTCGGTGTCAGGAATACAGATGTCTATCTCAATTTGTATGACGACATGCGTATGGCCTATGATCTGAGTGACAATATCGACAGTCGACAGACGGTCACAACGATTTGTTCCAGTCTACAAGGAGAGATTCGCTCAAAGGAGAAGTCGCTCCTGCTGTTACGTCTGATGGAGTTCTGTGGTTATCAGGAAGGACACCCGGATGCCATCTTCAAGACTATGGCAGAGTGTTTCCGTATCCCTAATGCACTGTATCAGGACTTTGTGGATTTTGTCAACAACAAGTCTTCGGAGCATGTGATGCTTCACCCGATGGATGGTCAGGAAGGACAGTTGAGAACACTGTTCGTACCGACATCCGGTACGCTCCTCTTTACCTATCTGGGCAGTGATAACGTCTTATTCAATGATGTGCCGGTGCTCTCTGGTGCCTATCAGGTCTGGTTGCAGAGTAGTGTGCTGAAGAGCAAAAAGGGTCAGCCGATCTATTATTCGACGATGATCGATGCCTATAATCAGGCCAATGGTGAGACAGACCATCGTCAACAGGCTGTCGAGTTCTGCGGACGGGATATTAACTTCCGTTTCCCGAACAGCGACAACGGCATGCATGATCTGAGTTTCACGTTGCGCAGTGGGGAACTGTTGGCTATTATGGGTGGTTCAGGAACGGGAAAGACCACTCTGCTCTCTATCCTGAACGGTAGTCTGGTGCCTCAGGAGGGAACATTGACCATCAACGGACATAGTATCTCCGAGCCAGCGACCAAGGATCTGATAGGTTATGTGCCTCAGGACGACCTGCTGATTGAGGAACTGACGGTATACGAGAACCTCTGGTTTACCGCAAAACTTTGTTTTGAGGGGATGCCCGACGATGAGATAGACAAGCGGGTGATGAATACGCTGAAGGTGCTTGGCCTCGATGCGGCTAAGGATCTGAAGGTGGGCTCCGCCATCAATAAATATATCTCCGGTGGTCAGCGCAAACGTCTCAATATCGCATTGGAACTGATCCGTGAACCCGCTGTGCTCTTCTTGGACGAGCCGACATCAGGTCTTTCGTCTGCAGATACGGAGACGGTCATCAACCTGTTGAAGGAACAGACGCTCAAGGGTAAACTGATTATCGTGAATATCCACCAGCCGTCGAGTGATGTGTATAAACTCTTCGACCGACTGTGGCTGTTGGATAAAGGCGGTTATCCGGTGTTCGATGGTAATCCTATAGATGCCATTACCTATTTCAAGGACAAGGCCAACTATGCCGATGCAGAGACCAGTGCTTGTCCGACATGCGGTAATGTGAATCCTGAGATTGTCTTGAACATTATCGATGAGAAAGCCCTCAACAGCAGTGGTGAGGTGTCGGATGAAAGGAAGACCACCCCACAGGAATGGCACGAACTATACTTGAGTGGTCGTCCGGAGTTTGAGGCGCCTGTCGTCAGTGCTGTGCCACCGTCGGACCAGAAGAAGCCAGGTGCTTTGAAACAGTTCTTTATCTTCCTGCATCGTAACATTAAGACCAAGATTACAAATGTGCAATATCTGTGTATCGCCCTGTTGGAAGCACCGGTGCTGGCATTAATCTGTGCGCTGCTGACACGTTATGCACCTCCCGAGGGTTATAGTGTGATGGATAACAAGAATCTGGTGAGTTATTTCTTTATGTCTGTCATCGTAGCCACCTTTATCGGCATGAGCGGCAGCGCAGAGGAGATTATCAAGGATAGGGCACTGTTGAAACGTGAACGGTTCCTGCATCTGTCGTACGGCAGTTATATCTGGTCGAAGATAGTCTATACGGCAGGTTTGTCACTGATACAGACACTGTTGTTTATTCTGGTCGGCAACTGGATCATGGGACTCCACGGACTGTTCTTCGTCTGGTGGCTTGTCCTCTTTGTGACGGCCCTGTTGTCAAATCTGGTGGGATTATTGTTGTCGAAGACCCTGAACTCCGTGGTGGCCATCTATATCAGTATCCCGCTTTTGCTGATTCCACAGATCCTGTTGTGCGGACTGGTAGTGGACTTCTCCGACCTGACACCGAAGAGTAAGACGGGTAATGTCCCGATCATCGGAGATGTGATTCCCTCGCGCTGGGCATACGAGGCGCTGGCAGTGACGTCCTTTACAGACAATCTGTATGAGGCTCCATTCTTTGAGGCAGATAAGGAGAAGTACGAGAATCAATTCTATAATATGGGTTTCCTGTATGAACTGCAGTCACAGTTGGAGACGATGAAGGATGAAGAAAAACGTGGAAATACCGTCGATCCGGAACATCTGCGTGTGATTCATACGAATCTGCCGGTGTTGACAGCATTCTGTCAGATGGAACCGTATCAGGGGGATGACTCCTATGCCTCCCTCCAACAATATATGAAAAAGGCCGAGGATATTCTTGTGGAACGAGGCAATAAGGCCACCTTGAAGGCTGATGCCCTGATGTCGGCGATGGTTCGTGAACAAGGTAAGGAGGCCGTTCTGGAACTGAAACGTGACAATTACAATATCCGTCTGGAGGACTTTGTGATTGGTGCCGATCAGAAACAGATGCTCCAAGTGGTCGACGGGACCATTGTCCCACGGGCAGGTTTGATTTTCCTGACACCGCAAAGTCGGGTAGGACGTGCCCCGTTCTATAGCAGTGAGAAGATTTTGGGATCATGGCATATCAAGACACTCTGGTTCAATATCGGGGTAATGTTGCTGATGTGCCTGTTTGTAGCTATTATTTTATTTTCAAATTATAATTCTAAAACTTATTAAACATGAAAAAAGTATCAGTATTTGCAATCGCTTTTGCAGTCGTGTTATTCGCTGCATGCGGAGGTAACAAGAGTGCACAGAACACTGAAGGTACAGATTCTGTGAAGAGTTTTGAACAGGAGCAGATTGAGGCTAGTATCAAGATGCATTTCGACAGTATCGCTTCTGAGGTTGGAAAACTGAAGCAGTTCCCCTTCCTGCAGGAGGGTGCCGACGGTGCTTTGAAGTTGACCAAGGCTGAGAAGCAGGTGAAACCCACCTTCCTGTTGGATCCTGCTGTTGCAGAGAATGCCACAACTCTGGCTGAGAAGTATCGTATCCTGAGTGCTCTTGACATTGACAGAAGAGTTGCCAAACTCTATGAGATGCCGACCGAGGACTATGACAAGGCTGTTTCTAAACTGGCTGCTGACATCAGCGATCCTTCTTTCAAGGATTTGGATGATAATGCCAGTGTGTCTGAGACTTCTCAGGCTCTGTATGATGCCATGGAAAAGAATGGCCGTATCAACTACTTCTGGCAGTTGGCTGCTGCTTCACTCGTAGAGCAACTCTATATTGTCAACCAGAATTCGGACAAGTTCCTGAGCATTTTCGATGACGAGTCGGCTTCTAACGTTACCTTCCGTATCGTGCTGATTCTCGACGCTCTGGATCGTCTTTCCGAGTATGATCCTGAGATCAAGCCCGTTGCTGAGGCTCTGGCTCCGTTGGATGTTCTCAACGCCATGACACTGGATGAGATGAAGGCTCAGTTGGCCCAGGCTAAGGATAAGATTGAGGCTGCCCGCGCTGCCCTGATCAAGTAAGAGAAAACTGATAGGAATAAAATTAGCGCCCTCGTTGGGGCGCTAATTTTATTTTAACCATTTGTCAAGCCAGTTGAAGAAGGTACGTTGCCAGAGGATACCATTCTGGGGCTTCAGTACCCAGTGGTTTTCATCTGGGAAGATGAGCAGTTCTGCTTCGATACCTTTCATACGGGCGGCATTGAAGGCCGACATGCCTTGGGTGGCATTGATGCGGTAGTCTTTCTCACCGTGGATGCAGAGGATGGGGGTATCCCATTTGTCCACAAACAAGTGCGGAGAGTTCTTGTAGGTCTTGTCGGCATTTGCAGTACGGTCTTTGTTCCAGAAAGCATCGTCGTACTCCCAATTAGAGAACCAGTTCTCCTCAGTCTCGGTGTACATGGCTTCAAGGTTGAAGGCACCGTCATGGGCGATGAAGCACTTGAAACGTTTGTCGTGATGACCAGCCAGGTAGTAAACGCTGAAACCGCCGAATGAGGCTCCGACAGCACCCAGTTTATCTTTGTCGACATACGGCAGGTTGGTGCAGGCATCGTCGATGGCTGTCAGATAGTCTTTCATGCACTGACCCGTCCAGTCGCCGGAGATTTCCTCCAACCACTCCTGTCCGAAACCAGGCAGACCACGACGGTTAGGTGCGATGATGACATACCCCTGCGAGGCCATGATGAAGAAGTTCCAACGGTAACTCCAGAACTGACTGACAGGACTCTGCGGTCCACCCTCACAGAAGAGCAGGGTGGGGTACTTCTTGTTGGGGTCGAAGTGAGGCGGTTGGATAATCCAGTAGAGCATCTGCTGGCCGTCGCTGGTCTTCACCCAACGCTGGTCAACAGAAGGTTTTCCTAACTGATCGAGAATCTCCTTGTTCACTTGGGTAATCTGCACAGCCTTTGTATCCTTGATGCTGTCGCCGGGAGTCACCACATAGAGGTCAGCGGGTGTCAGGAAACTATGTTGCTCGGCCAACAATGTCTTGTCGTTCAACATCTGCAGTGAGCCAAAGTCGGCCCATTCAATGCAGAGGGGCTTCACCTCACCCTCGAGGTTGGTGCGGTAGAGGTTTTCTGTGGCGTGCCATACACCGATGAAATAGAGCGTCTTTCCATCGGGTGCCCAGCAATAGTCATCCACATTGGAGTCGAACGATTCCGTTACGTATGTCTTCTCACCTGTTGTCAGGTCACAGATACACAGTCGCTGACGGTCTGCCTCATAGCCATTGCGTTCCATCGAGAGCCAGGCAATTTGCTTGCCATCGGGCGAGAACTTCGGATTCTGGTCATAGCCGACATTGTTGGCGAGATTCTCCTTGGCATTCACCTTCTGATATTTCATTGTCTTCGTCGACTCAATCTCCGGTTCGGTATATCCCTCCGGCTTACAGAGGTTCTTCGTCTCGCGCGTACCTATATTATATATATAGATATCGGCATCGGTTGAGATGGAGTAGGCCAGACCGGTCTTCTTGCGACAGGTGTAAGCGATGGTCTTGGAATCAGGACTCCAAGCCAACTGTTCCATGCCGCCGAAAGGTTCCATCGGACATTCGTAGGGTTCGCCTTCGAGAAGGTCGATGCCATCGCCAGAGATGTCGGCATCTCCAGGGACTTCATAGACGAAGGGATGCTGGATGCTCTCCACATAGTGGTCCCAATGGCGGTACATCAGGTCGGTCACCAGTCTACCAGTAGCCTTTGGCAGATCTTCCGGATTCTTCTGGATAATCTCGTTGAAGTCGATGCTCTTTAGCACAATAACCTTTGAACCATCCGGTGAGAACTGAAAGCCCTCTACCTTGCCCTCGGTCTGTGACAACTGTTTGCGGCCCGAGCCGTCGAGATTCATTTTCCATATCTCACCGCCTTTCAGGAAGGCGACAGTTTCGTTGTCGAGCCATTGGACGTCGGTTTCATTGTCGGCATCCTCAGTCAGTTGTTTCTGCTCCGTACCATCGGCACCCATCATCCAGAGTACCTGATGACTCATGTTCTCTTCCACACTGTAGTAGCCCATCTGGAAGGCGATATGTTGTCCGTCGGGCGAAGCCTGATAGCCGCCGATACGACTCATGGCCCAGAGCGCCTCGGGTGTCATCTGGTCACTCTCCAGTTGGATGGTTTGCTTTTGAATGTTCACCTTGTCGTCTTCTTTCTGTGTGCCGCAGGCCGTGAGTAAAAGCACGGCGGCGACGATTGTTGTCACTCTTTTCATCGGTGTCATGATAGGAAGGTTTACGTTATTTCTTTTGCTGGTTCATTCTCTGTTTCTGCAGTTCCTCGGCCTGCTTCTGCATAGCCGCAAGACGGGCTGCCAGTCCACTGGTCTTCTTTGTCGGGTTGTTCTTGTTTTCCTTATAGCGGGCTTCGAGGATAGCCAACAACTTTTCATCGTTGGTGGTCTTTCGGAGCGTCCACATGATGATGGATGAGAAGAACAGCGAGATGAAGTAGTAGAAATTCAGGCCGCTGGAGTAGTCATTAAACATAAAGAAGAACATCAGTGGCATGAGGTACATCATGTATTGCATATACTTCATCTGTTCTGCCTGAGCCCCCACCATCTGGTCCTTCTGCTGACGCATGGTAAACCAGGAATAGAGGATGTTGGAACCACAGAACAACAGACACGACAGCGACAGATGGTCGCCGATGCCCCAGATATGGGAACTCCATGATACGATAGGATCGTAGGTGGCCAGGTCTTCCATCCAGAGGAACGACTGTCCACGCAACTGAATGGCGTTAGGCACGAACCAGAACATGGCAATCCAGATAGGCATCTGGATGAGCATTGGCAGACAGCCACTGAGCGGTGAGACACCGTACTGCGAGTACATCTGCATCATAGCCTGCTGTTTCTTCATCGAGTCTTCGGGTTTGTCGTACTGTTTGGTAGCCTCGTCGAGTTTCGGTTTCAGCACACGCATCTTGGCTGATGACATATAACTCTTCTTCACCATCGGGAAGGTGATGGCTTTCAGCAAGAGGGTGATGAGGATCAGCACGATGCCCATAGAGAAGCCCCAGGAGGCCAGCCAGTCGAAGACATAGAGTGTAAACCAGCGGTTGATGAGTCGGAAGAGCCACCAGCCGAGGTTGACGAGTTGTTCCAGATCGAGATCCTTACCAAACTGACTCTGTTTCTCCACGTCTTGAATCAGACGGAAGTCATTGGGACCGATATACATCTCAAACTCCGAAGGTTTCTGACCGGTGGGGTCGAAGGCAGTCTTGAGTTTGGCATCAAACTGTTTCAGATACCCTGACTCCTTGTCATCCTGCACACTGCTCAGATGAGCACCACCCGAGAAATTGTCCTTGGAGATCAGGGCTACACTAAAGAACTGGTTACGGAAAGCCACCCAGTCGAGGGTCTCTTCGATGGTTTCGGTCTTGTCGCTTGTCTCAGACAAATTGTCTGTAGAACCGTCATGAGCCTCCTTGTAGAACAGGCCCGTATAACGGTTTTCGAAATAGTAGCCCTTCTCCTGCTGCCGACTGTGGTCACTCCATTCAATGTCCATTTCCTTATAGGTCGGTGCGAATATCCCACTCAGCCCGTTTGCCGTCAACGAGAAATGCAACAGATGGTCTGGCCCCAACAGATAGTCGAGTACGATACTACCGCCGTCAGCCGCCTGTGCCGTCATGGTCACGGTGGAGTCACTGACGTTCGATGGGGTAAAGAACAGATCCTGTGTGATGATATTGTCCTGTTTGCCGGCCAAGAGGAAATTCATCTGCTGGTCTTTGGCGTCAAAGAGCGTCACGTCCTTGTTGCCGTCCTTATCCGCAAAACCTTTGATGACGGCCTTGCTGATGGTACCACCTTTGGTCGAGAAAGTCAGTTCCACCTTCTGGTTTTTCAAGACGATGTCCTCATTGGTGCCGTTGAGAGCAGCATGAAACAGGGCCGTTGTGTCCCCTTGGGCAGCTGCTTCAGCCTCTGCCTTACGGGCAGCCTCTGCCATCTTCTGTTTGTTCTCCTTGTCACGCTGCACGGCAGCGATGCTGTCCTGCTGGCGCTGGTAGGCTTCCATCTCCTCCTGCGAGGGTTGGTTGTACCAACTGAAGGCGATGAGCACCACTGCTATTAATACAAATCCGATAATAGTGTCTTTATTCATTTTTAATGCTTTTGTTTTCTTTATTTAATAATAATGTATATATAATCAAGGTGCAAAGGTACTAAAAAAATAAGAAAAAATGCTATGGTAACAGCAAATTATTCACTTTTCACTTTTTACTTTTCACTTTTTTATGTATCTTTGCACCTAGTTATGAGAAAACTTGCATTATTTTTCGCGGCAGTCTCTGCGCTCAGCGCAAGCGCCGCCCAGGAGAATGACGGCAATGATGGACGTTATTATCGTCTGTTTGCCCCCTTGACATTCTATCACAATGTGGCCGATAAGTCATTGACGCTCCATTCAGAGTCGGCAGGTAAGGATCAGGTGGCTGATGCTGTTGACGCTGCCTTGCTCAACATCTATCTGAATCGGCCCGACTTGGTGGAGAGCAGCGAGTCGGAACTGCAGGAGACAGGTGGTATCCGTGAGGATGTGGATCAGCGCATCGAGCAGAAGGTAGAGTATACAGAACGGGTAGAAGCGCCTGTCATCGACACTCCTGATGATGCCCCGATCGGCGTTGTCGTCGAAAAACCCAAATTCTGGACCAAGAAGGGCGACGGTTTTCTGCAGTTCATGCAGAACTATGTCTCAGGCAACTGGTACAAGGGTGGTGAGTCGAACTACTCGATGGTGGGCGCCTTGACGTTTGAGGCCAACTACGACAATAGGAACAAGTGGAAGTGGGACAACAAACTGGAGATGAAACTTGGTTTCCAGCGTACCCGTACTGACTCTGTGCACAAGTTCAAGTCAAATGAAGACCTGATCCGTCTGACTAGTAAGTTAGGACTCGAAGCCACAAAGAATTGGTACTATACCCTCCAGATGATTGCCTATACCCAGTTTACCCGTGGTTTGAAGGCCAACGACCCCAATATCTATTCCGACTTCATGTCGCCGTTCAATGTGAACCTCGGTCTTGGTATGGATTACAAGGTAGATGCTTTCGACAAGCGCCTGACTGGAACCGTCAACTTGTCGCCTGTCGCTTTGAACTACCGTTATGTAGACCGTCTGGATTTGGGTCCGAGTTATGGTTTGAAGGAGGGCAAACATTCCCTGCTCGATGTCGGTTCTCAGATAACGGCCGATCTGGAGTGGAAACTCACGGAGGTACTGAAGTGGAAGTGCCGTTTCTATGCTTTTACCTCATATAAACGTACGGAAATAGAGTGGGAGAACACCTTTGCCATACAGGTCAGTAAATATATCAGTGCCAACATCTTCCTGTATCCTCGTTTCGATGATTCCGGTTGGCGCGATTCCGATCTTGGCTACTGGCAGTTTAAGGAATACAGTTCGATAGGATTCAACTATACCTTCTAAAAAACAAATGCCCCGCCAACTGGCGGGGCATTCTGTTATTCTTTTGCTTCTGTCATGTCTCCCTCAATATAGAGACGTGTCATTTCGACCTTTCCATTGGTGCGGACTGTGATGGATTTCTTGAAATGACCAGGGAACTTACCCGTGCCATTGTAAGTCACCTTGATCTCTCCCTTTTCACCGGGTTGGATGGGTGTCTTGGTGTATTCGGGAACCGTACAACCACAACTTGCCACAGCCTGATTGATGATCAGGGGAGCATCACCGGCATTGGTAAAAGTAAATACGCAAGTCACTACTGGATCCTTCTCTGAGAAGGTACCAAAGTTATGCGTCAGTTTGTCAAACTTAATCTCTTGTGCCATGGCGGAAGTCATTCCGCAGATGAGCAGCATTGTCATTACTATAATCTTCTTCATAATCGTACTATTTTAATGAAATTCGGGGGCAAAGATAATAAAAAAGCCACAGATTACACAGAAATTCACAGAATTTTATCATTAATCTGTGTTAATCTGTGTAATCTGTGGCAGTTTTTTTGTAATTTTGCACCTCAAACGGATAAAAATAAAATAAATATGTATAGAAGCAAAACATGCGGAGAGCTTCGGCTCTCAGATGCCGGCAGCGTAGTTACACTCGCCGGATGGGTACAACGGAGTCGTAAGATGGGAGGTATGACCTTCGTCGATCTTCGTGACCGTTATGGACTGACACAGTTGGTTTTCAATGAGGCTGATGATGCTGAACTCTGTGAGCGTGCCAATAAACTGGGCCGTGAGTTCTGTATTCAGGTCAAGGGTGAGGTCAGCGAGCGTCAGAGCAAAAACCCGAAGATGCCCACGGGTGATATCGAGATATTGGTCAAAGAACTGAATATTCTGAGTGAGAGTCAGACACCTCCCTTCACCATTGAGGATAATACCGACGGCGGTGATGATATCCGTATGAAGTATCGTTATCTCGACCTGCGCCGTAGTGCTGTTCGTAAGAATCTGGAGTTGCGTCACCGTATGACCATCCTGATTCGTAACTTCCTCGATGGCAAAGACTTCATCGAAGTGGAAACGCCGATTCTGATTGGTTCCACGCCAGAGGGTGCCCGCGACTTCGTGGTGCCTTCCCGCATGAATCCGGGACAGTTTTATGCCTTGCCACAGTCACCGCAGACCCTGAAGCAGTTGCTGATGGTCTCCGGTTTCGACCGTTATTTCCAGATTGCCAAGTGTTTCCGTGATGAAGACCTTCGTGCCGACCGTCAGCCCGAGTTCACGCAGATCGACTGTGAGATGTCTTTCGTAGAACAGGAAGATGTGCTCCAACTTTTCGAGGATATGGCCCGTCACCTCTTCAAGGAGGTACGTGGTGTAGAACTCCCCCCGTTGCAGCGGATGACCTGGCATGAGGCCATGCGTCGTTTCGGTTCCGACAAGCCTGATCTTCGTTTCGGCATGGAGTTCGTGGAACTGATGGATGTGCTGAAAGGCACTGGCACCTTCCCTGTCTTCAATGACGCCAACTATATCGGCGGTATCTGTGTGCCTGGTTGTGCCAACTATTCCCGTAAACAACTTGATGAACTTACTGAGTTCGTGAAGCGTCCGCAGGTAGGTGCCAAGGGTTTGGTGTATGTGAAGTTCAATGAGGATGGAACAGTCAAGTCCAGCATCGACAAATTCTATACGCCCGAAATATGGGCGAAGGTGAAGGAAGCGATGGGTGCCAAGGATGGTGATCTCGTACTGATCCTTTCTGGTGACAATGCCAACAAGACCCGCATCCAACTCTGTACGCTCCGCTTGGAGATGGGCGACCGTCTTGGACTGCGCGATAAAGACACCTTCGTCTGTCTCTGGATTGTCGACTTCCCGCTCTTTGAGTGGAGTGATGAGGAACAGCGCCTGATGGCTACGCATCATCCGTTTACATTGCCGAATCCCGATGATATTCCTCTGCTCGATACTGATCCTGCCAAGGTGCGTGCCGTGGCCTACGACTTTGTCTGCAATGGCGTCGAGGTCGGTGGCGGTTCTCTTCGTATTCACGATGGGAAACTTCAGGAGAAGATGTTCCAGATTCTCGGCTTTACCCCCGAGCGTGCAATGGCGCAGTTCGGTTTCCTCATCAATGCCTTCAAGTACGGTGCACCGCCTCATGCAGGTCTTGCCTTCGGTCTCGATCGTTTCGTATCGTTGATGGCTGGTCTTGACAGTATCCGCGACTGTATCGCCTTCCCGAAGAATAACAGTGGTCGTGATGTGATGTTGGATGCCCCGGGTGAGTTAGACCCGAAACAACTGGAAGAGTTGCAGTTGAAGATTGACTTACATCAAGAATAATTGACATTCTGCTAAAAATGCCTAATTATCAGTGTGTTGTATAAAAAATAAGTGTTACTTTTGCACTTGAAAAATTTGATAAGAGAATAATCTTCAAACTAGAGTATTAATTTTTAAGAATTATGGCAGAAAAGAAAGCAACAGCAAAGAAGGCCGCCGCTCCTAAGGCAGCCGCTGAAAAGAAGACCACAACCGTTAAGAAGGCCGCTGCTCCTAAGGCAGCCGCTAAGTCTGTTCTTGCAGTGAATGCTGAGAACGCTGGTTTTAAGGCAGGAGATGTTTATCAGGCTCTGGCTGCAGCAGAGAAGGCTCTCACCGTTAAGGAGATTGCTAAGGCTGCAAAGATTTCAGAAGAGGAGACTCTTCTTGGTCTTGGTTGGCTCTTTAAGGAGGGCAAACTTGCTAACGATGGAGAGAAAGTTACATTGGCATAAGTCCATTAACGTAGTATAGAAGAAGGTCGGTAAGCACTGGTTTTACCGACCTTTTTTGTCCTATGACATACGATCGTCAGATATTGCAGATCCTTACCGAGGTGGGAGAGAAGGGCATCAACGTCCAATTGTTGGCCAAGCATCTCTATAACTTGAATTCCACCTTGTTTGCTTCGCCAGATATCGAAGATATCCGATCCTATGTCCAGCAGTATCTTCTGAAAAACTCCAAATCCGCCCAGTCGCTGATAGAGAGTACTGGTCGTCGTGGGTACTATCGCCTGAACACCCAGAACAACGCCGATGCCCGTCAACTACTGTTGGCATTTCGTGAACACGCAGCAGAAGAAAAAGAAGAGAAGCCTGCAGTAGACCTCTCTTTAAGTTTGTTCGACTGATTTTACAGTTCTTTCCGGACCTCTTCGTACAATTCCAATAGTTGTTCTGCCGTCTGTCTCCAGGAGAACAACGAAGCCTGATGTAGTCCTATTTCCTCTTGTCGGCTGTAAAAATCGCTGTCATGTTCCAGTTTCAGCATCATCTCTGTGATCTCGTCAGGATTCTCCGGATTAATCAGGATAGCATTCGGTCCTCCAATTTCCGGCATCGACGAGGTGTTCGATGTGATGACCGGTGTACCACAGGCCATAGCCTCCAGGAGTGGGATACCGAAACTTTCCCTCAACGACGGGTAGAGAAATGCGAAGGCGTTATTATAGATATAAGGTAAGTCCTTGTTCTCGATATAGCCCGGCATGACAATCATGTCGCGGATATTGTCTATCTGATTCCGTTCAATGATATATTTCAGGTACTGTTCGTCGAGATCCGCCATCAGCAGTTTACGTTTGAAATCCGATTTCTCCAGATACTTGGAGTAGGCAATGAGTGTCCGTTCGGTATTCTTCTTCGGATCCGTGTTGCCGAGGAAGAAGAAATAATCGGGGTCATCGATATATTTCCGATAGACGAAATCGATATCCTGTAACGGTTTGAACCAGTCCGTGTAGCCGTTATAGATCATGGCGATCTTCTTCTCTGGGATGCTAAGAGTATTGACGATGTTGTTTTTCTCAAAGTTCGACACAGTGATGATCCGCTTGCATTTCTTGAGAATTTTGGGTACCACCAATTTACGGTAGTACCAGCCCATATTCTGGTAGATCGACTCATTCATCCGTTCTCTCGGTTCCAAAAAGATGATATTGTGAAGAGTCAAGATGATCGGTACACTACAATGAAGTGGAGCCGTATTGCTTGTGCAGTGTAGCAAATCTATATTTAATTCTTTAATAGCCTTTGGCAGGGCGTATTGTTCCCAGAGGGCATAGAAACTATTGCCTATTTCAATGACATGAAAATTATGCGTCTCTTTTAAACAACGATCTTCTCCTGGTGCAACAAACACAAAGTATTCGTTTCTCGCATCTATCTGCTGCAGTTCTTTAATAATCTGCAGCACCGCATAGTCCATGCCGTGCTTCTTTTTCCTGAAGATTCTTTGTGCCTCGATTCCGATTCTCATAGTGTCTTGATGATTTTTGCAGGCACGCCACCCACCAGTGTGTGGGGCGGCACGTCCTTGGTTACTACTGCGCCAGCGGCTACCACCGAGTGATCTCCTATCGTCACGCCAGGCAGGATGACCGCATTGGCTCCAATCCAAATGTCATCTCCAATAGTGACAGGAGTCGTTGACACACCCTGTTCGTCAATCCTCATGTCTTTTTCCGTGAAGTTGTGATTAAGGGCCGTAACGGTAATGCCTTGTGCTAGGTTCACGTGGTTACCAATCGTCACAGGTCCGATCACCGTGTTGTGCAGTCCTACTCGGGTATGGTCGCCGATGACAACATCCCCCACGGCATTGTTGATACAACTATACGACTCTATAACACTATAGTCGCCCAATGAGAACCGGCGATAGGGTGGGGTGTCCATTCTGACCGAACGATGAATCTTCGAGCATTTTCCTCGGTGCTGATAGAGCGGTGCCAGCATGCGCACATACCATCTGGGCCGTGTCTGCACGGGGTTCATTATCAGCCAGTCCACCAGCCTCTTCAGTCTCGGACTTTCCTTGAATTTCCCTCTGATCTCCTCGTTATTCATCACAATTAGTCACTTTATGTGGGCAAAATTACAAAATATATTCTGAACAACAAACTTTTTCCTCTCAAAATGTGCTATTACTCTTCGATAAGATGTTTCCATTGCTCGATGATATGGTCAACATCAAATCGTTTAGAGATTTCTATGGCCTCTGCAGATCTCTTCTGCCAGTCAAATTGAGTGGCTTCTTCAAGTATATTCGCCAAGTCTTGAATATCACCATTCTTGAAATAAAGTCCAAAATCTCCAAGTATTTCCTTACATACAGGAAGGTCCGAAGTTACTATAGGTAGTCCGTGCGACATGGCTTCTACCAGAACCAATGGCATTCCTTCCCATCGCGAACTAAGTACATATATTTGAGCCTTAGAATAATAGCCCTGTATTTGTTTGGTAAAAGGATGGATGGTGACTCTGTCCTCCAATTTGTATTTGCTAATAAGTTCTATGTATTTCTGTCCATCCTTTCCTTCTCCTACGATATCGAGTTGCCATTCTTTGTTTTTTTGCGCAAATAAATGAAAAGCCTCAATCAGTAGGTCAATTCCTTTATGCAGAGGGGTAAAACGCCCAATAGTCAGAAATCTTTTAGACTTTCCTGTGGAAGGCTGCCCTGGTTTCAGCGTAATTGGATTATAAATAACCAATGGCAAAAACTGCTTGTCAAAATGATGAAATAGATTTGCATCATTTTGACATAATACAACAACATCGTTTAGTTTGCGGAATTGATAGACATAATGCTTTTTTCTTTCTGGTCCTATATACAACGACTTTTCTCCAAACAGAGCATCAAATGAATTATGCAACCAACCGATGAGTTTCGTGTTTGGCAGTTGTTTATGGAGTGTTGCTAATCTTGCTGTCAAAGGTGCATGAACACCAATGATGATGTCGTAGTTTCCTTTCTTTAATTCTTTTAGTAGAGCATTTCTTTGTTCTGCAGGAAAAGAACTATGAGCATATATATCAGATGCCCATTTTGATTGAATCCCAGATTTTAAATATAGTCCACTTACAGCCTTACAACATAGTTTCTTCCATTTCCCAATTTGCGGATAAGAAATAAAACGGTATTCTATCTTCGTCTCATTCAATCCATATAAAGTTCTGTCTTCTTGTTTGGGTTGATCCAATGTGACAATTGTCACATCGTATGTCTTTGCCAATTCTTTGGCAATGACGGCAGTCACTCTCTGCACCCCACCTATGGAGAAAATTGAGTCTACAAGAAAACAAATCCTTTTCATAACTTACAATAGTTTTTTGTAATTATCAATCAAAAGGTCTGTACATGATGATACGTTATAAGTTTTCTCGATATGTTCGCGAAGCCTTGGCTGCGACGTATTGTCATCCAATGCTTTCATGATAGCCTGACCAACATCGTCAATATCATACGGATCGACAGTCTGTGCCATCCCTTTCGGATAATACTCTTTTGGACCTCCTAAGTTGGTGATAACAATATTGCATCCGTGCATAGCGGCTTCGAGTGCAACTAATCCGACCCCTTCATTAATACTGGGGAGTGCGAAGACTTTTGCTTTGTTATATAGCATAGAGAGTTCTTCGTCGCTGACAAAGCCAACTATTTCGATATTCTGGTGATTGTCTATGAGCCTCCTAAGTTTCTCTTCAGATGCGGCATTCCCTTTGTTGCCGACAAGTTTAAGGTTAAAACCATATTTTTTTGCGGCTTCAATAAGCCGGGGCACATTCTTGCGTTCCTGAGTCATAGTACCAGCAAACAGACAGAATGGTTCTTTCTGAATGTTAGGATTATAGTTTGTCTCTCGATATGATAACGGTACAATCGCGATTTTCTGACTACTGATACCGTATCCTTGTCGTAAATAGTTTAGTTCATATTCAGATCTTGCAAAGAACAGCTTGATATCATCACGCATTTGCCTGAGAGCATAATTCTGTGAGAATAATCTCAGTTTCTTACATCCCATATAGGTCGCGAGCCTGTATTTCCACGTAGGTGTGTTAGTGTCAATAATGGGGGAAAAAACAAAGTTGGGGTTTAATCCGCTCCCCCAATGAATTATGTCGTAGTTCCATAATCCGAATCCGAAAACATGAATAATATCGAAAGATCTCCAGTCATAATGTCCCCACGGATTAATGCGTTCTACATGATGCCCTTTCCTTTCAAGTTCTTTTAACCATATTTCGGCTTGCATTTTGCTGCCATCTCCTGCACCCATATAGCAGGCTCCGGGATACATAATATATGCGATATTCATATAAGTACAAGATATTGTTTTTGCAAAAATACATAAAAATTTTAATACAATGGAGTTTTTTGCATATTTATTTTGCAAATTGCCTTTTTTTTTCTAATTTTGCATTTAGATTATTATAATGAAGCAAGAAAAACGATACAAAATAGTATATTGCACTCCGTCACTTTATATGGCAGGTGGAGTAGAGCGTGTTTTGACATTGAAGGCAAACTATTTTGCAGATATATTTGGATATGATATAACTATCATTACTACAGATGGTAAACAAAAACCAAACTTTTTTCCTCTCTCAGAAAAAGTCCATGTGATAAATCTTGATGTCAACTTTGAAGAAATGTGGCATCGTTCTTTTTTTAAAAGATTGATTCTTTACTTGCCCAAAGAAAGACAGTTTAAAAAGAGACTATCTGAGGTGTTAAATCAGATCAAACCAGATATAACTATCAGTCTTTTGCGAAGAGAAATCAATTTTCTGACAGATATTCATGACGGAAGTAAGAAAATAGGCGAAATACATATTAACAGGGCTCATTATCGTAATTTCACGCCAAACAGGTCGAATCCGTTTAAGGCTCTTTTCGCAAAATACTGGATGCATGGATTAGTTGATGAGGTGAGGAGATTAGATCGCTTTGTGGTTCTGACGGAATATGACCGTCAGGCTTGGCAGGAGATTCCCCATGTTGATGTCATTCCTAATCCGCTACCTTTTTATCCAGAACATATTAACCTTGTCCGGCGTAAGCGTGTGATAGCGGTGGGACGCTTTTTTGACGAAAAGGGATATGACATGCTTTTAGAAGCCTGGGCAATAGTGGAGAGGAATTGCAATGATTGGGTGTTGGATATATACGGTGATGGTAATAAAGCATATTATGAGAGGATTGCTGCTTCACTGAGTTTGGACAAGAACCGATATAGATTGAATGATAGTATATCTGATGTTCAGAAAGAGTATCTTGATAGTTCATTTTTTGTATGTACATCTCGTTTTGAGGGCTTTGGAATGGGCATTATCGAAGCGATGGCATGTAGTTTGCCTGTTGTCGCTTTTGATTGTCTATGGGGGCCCCGCTCTATTATTACTGATGGTGAGGATGGCCTTTTAGTGGAAAATGGGAACATAGAAAAGTTGGCAGAAACGATGATTTCTCTCATACTTCATCCTGAGAGGATTTCAGAAATGGGGCAGAATGCCAGAAAGAATGTCCGTCGCTTTAATATAGATATGATAGCGAAGAAGTGGAAGCGTTTGTTTGATAGCCTATGAAAGACCATTATGAAGTGACAATTGGTATACCAGTATATAGGTCTGTTAAGTATATTAAAGAGACAATCTTTTCCGCTCTGGGTCAAACGTTCCCGGATATAGAGTTCCTGATAGTTGATGATTGTGGTAATGACGGTTCTATGGATGTCATATCCCTTCTGCAAAGCAGTCATTCGAGAGGTGATGATATACGAATTCTTCGGAATGACAAGAACCGGGGGGTGAGTTATAGTCGGAATCTTATTATCGATGAAGCCAAAGGTAGTTACTTGTATTTTATGGATTCTGATGATTTGATAGAACCTGATACAATCCGTATCCTTCATGATGCATTGATTCAGAATCAGGTTCAGATAGTCTATGCCTCGTATGAGATTATAGACAAGGTAGGTAAAACCCCTCCACAAGTCTATAAGAAAGCATCTTTGATTCTAAAAGGAGAAGGCAAATTGGCCATATATGCATTCAAAAATAATCACGTGTTTCATGTGTCAGTGTGTAATTCTTTGATAAATTTGCTGTTCCTTCGCCAGACTGGAATTCGGTTTATAGAGGCGAATTATTGGGAGGATATGGCTTTTACTACGGAATTGGTCATAAAAGTAGGTAAGGCTGTTCTTTTGTCTGATGTGACATATCATTATAACCGTTGGCCAGATTCTTTGTCACACTATCAGAATCGTCTTCATTTAGAGAAGTGGGAGATTCTGAAAAATGTCTTTGTGGTAGATTATATTAAAGAAAAATGTCATTCAATGAGAGGGATGCCCTATCTGCCATATCTAGGTTATGTTCTCGAAATGAATAGTTTTTATATGGTTTGTCATATATTTAAGTTGTCTCACAATATTGTTCCTCCTTTCACTTATCAAGAAATGCGGAATATCATGCGTCACCCTTTGTCAATTCAGGATATTGTCAGGAGTCACCACAAACTGATTGCTAATATTGTATATTACTTGTTAGGTAAGATGCCGATTCTTTTCTTTGTTCCATCGATATGGTTGGCAGGGAAGTTAAAACGGGTACTATAAAGATTGAAAAAACAAGATTCCATTATGAGAGTTCTTTTTCTTGTTTATCACGGCTTCTCAGTGTATAGTGGTATCTCTAAAAAGATCCGCTACCAAGTAAAAGGATTGCGGGAGAATGGTCACGATGTCCGTTTATGTTATTATGACTATGCGGAGAACGGACATCGGTGCCGTTATATAGATGGAAAGGTGATAAAAGATTATGGCAAGGGTCATCTTGCCGGACTGAGGCAGCGTTTGGACTATAATTGTGTTTACGATTATTGTGTTAGGGAACATATTGAGTTCGTGTATGCACGGAGTTTCCAGAATGCAACGCCGTGGCTCATATCTTTTTTTAAGAGGCTACAGCATACTGGTATTCGTGCGGTTACAGAGATTCCCACTTATCCTTACGATGGAGAGTTTAGTCCCAAGATAAGAAAGCAGCCATTACGATTCATATTCGATAAATGGTTCCGTCATCGCCTTTCTCGCTACATGGATGCGATAGTCACTTTCTCCGATGCACATAATATATTCGGTAAACGAACAATAAACATTAGCAACGGAGTTGATTTTGATAGTATTCCTTTACATTCATCTATCAAGCCAAAGGATTCTTCACTTCATATGATAGCCGTGGCCGAAGTCAATATATGGCATGGCTATGACCGCGTGATAACAGGACTTGGCGACTATTACCTTCATACCAGACAACCACGCCAAGTGTTTTTTCATCTTGTGGGTGGTATTTGGTCTGGTCACATGGTTGGCGAGCGTGGCATCAGGACCTTGATAGATAAGTATCATCTTCAGGATAAGGTCTTCCTTCATGGACCATTGTTCGGACAACAACTTGATGATGTGTTTAACCTGTGTCAGTTCGCTATTGGCTCATTAGGACGCCACCGTAGTGGAATTACGGTCATCAAGACATTGAAAAATCGCGAATATGCTACGCGTGGACTCCCCTTTATATATAGCGAACAGGATAGCGACTTTGACCATCAACCCTATATAATAAAAGCCCCTGCCGATGAGACTCCCATTGATATTCGGCAGATAATAGACTTTATGGATTATTTCGCGATGAAACCTGAAGAAATCCGTATGACAGTGACACAACTGGCATGGAAAATCCAGATGCAGAGGGTGATTGATGCAGTTTTATAGAATTTTCTTTGGTAAATTGGAAATTATTCCGTAAATTTGCAGAAAAGTTGAAAAGAATGAAGTTAGACGAAGTGCCAAAATGAAAATACTATTTCTTGTATATCATGGTTTCTCAGAGTATAGTGGAATCTCTAAGAAGATCCATTATCAGGTGAAAGGCTTGAAGGAGAATGGGTATGATGTGCGGTTGTGTTATTATGATCTTGATGAGCGTGGCCATCGTTGTCGTTTAATAGACGGGCAGGTGTTGAAAGATTATGGCACTGGAATAATGGCTGGTCTTTGGCAGCGTATAGATTATAGTCGCATATATGATTATTGTGTAGGTGAGCAGATAAAGATGGTCTATGCCCGTTGTTTCCAAAATGCCAATCCATGGCTGATAGGTTTCTTTAAGAAACTGAAACGGGCAGGTATCCATGCTGTGACAGAAATCCCAACCTATCCGTACGATCAGGAATTCAATCATTTTAATTGGAAGATTCGGGCAGGACTTAAGATTGATCAGTTGTTCCGTAAAAAGTTATATCAACAGATGGATGCTTTGGTCACGTTTAGTGATGCAGAGCGTATCTTCGGGCAGCGCACCATTCGTATCAGTAATGGCGTTGATTTTGATAGTATTCCTTTGCACTCACCTCTTGTCTCTCGTCCCACATCTTTACATTTAATCGGTGTTGCGGAGGTTCATCCTTGGCATGCTTTTGACCGAGTTATGACAGGAATAGGGGAATATAAAGGGGAACGAGAAGTATATTTCCATGTTGTTGGAGGGGTACATCCCTATCGTATGAAGACGGACTTTGCCCCCGTTATCAAGAAATATGGGTTGGAAGACAAAATCATCTTCCATGGTCAACTTTTTGGAGAAGAACTGACTCAAGTGTTCAATATGTGTCAGTTCGCCATTGGTTCGTTAGGACGTCACCGTAGTGGTATCACGGTCATCAAAACGCTGAAAAATCGTGAATATGCTACACGTGGACTCCCCTTTATATATAGCGAACAGGACAGCGACTTTGACCATCAGCCCTATGTGTTGAAGGCGTCTGCTGATGAGACTCCCATCGATATTCAGCAGATTATTGACTTTATGGATCACTTTACGATGAAGCCAGAGGAAATCCGCAAGACCGTAGAACATCTGACATGGAAAATACAGATGCAAAAGGTTGTCAATCAGACGATTAATTATATGTCAAAAGAAGACTTGGAATAAAGGAATTAGATATGAAGACGATTAATTTAGACGAACTGAGATCCATTCAGTTAGATTTGTTACAGAAAGCCACAGAGTTTTGTGAAAAAAAAGGTCTTAGGTATTTTTTATGTGGCGGTACACTCATTGGGGCTATTCGTCACAAAGGTTTTATTCCATGGGATGATGATATTGATATCGCTATGCCCAGACAGGATTATGATCAGTTCGTGAGGACTTTCAATCAGCCAGAAAACTATTATCAAGTGGTGAATTTGGAAACTAACATGGATTATGAGTATCCTTTTGCAAAAGTGTTTGATAATCGTACCGTTTTGAATGAACTTCATTATCCAGGTGATTCTTTTGGAGTATATATTGATATATTTCCTGCAGATGGTGTTAAAGATGAGGCTCAAATACGCAAAATTATGTTACTTCGCAAATTACTTAATACTAAAAGGGCAAATTATTATCATCGGACAATCTCCAAAAAGATAATTAATACTTTTGGTAAACTATTGTTGTTACCGTTCTCTGCCCGTCAAATTGCAAAATGGATGGATAACGAGGCACGTAGGTTTACATTCTGTAGTATGCCCTCGGCAGGTCTGATTGCTAATCCATTAGGTCTTGGAGAAAAAGTTGATAAATCTGTGTTTGATAGTGATGTCTATCAAGAGTTTGAGGGACGTAAGTATCGAGTTCCTGTTGGCTATGATACTTGGCTTAGAAGTATTTATGGCGATTATATGCAATTGCCACCCGAAGAGCATAGAGTCACACACCATACTTTTGAAGCATGGTGGAAAGATGGTTTTTCCAAATAAACTACAATTATGGCAAATTGGTACGACAAATATCTCTCCATTTATGGAAAGCCTTTCAGTGAAGTTCCTCAGGAAATCATTGATAGGACACGTGAACGACTGGCTGCATTGCAGAGTGATAATCCTATAGCCTCAATTGTTGTAATTGGCTATAATGAAGAAGAACGTCTTCAGGCCTGCCTTTGGGCCATTAGTGAAATTCAGTGTAAATATCCTGTTGAGATAATTGGTGTAGACAATGATTCAAAGGATCGTACGGCTGAAATTTATGAGAAATCAGGGATTCCTTATTATACCGAATATCAGCATTCCTGCGGTTATGCTCGTCGGTGTGGTCTGCAACATTCACGAGGGAAGTACTACTTTGATGTGGATAGTGACACACTATATCCTCCGATGTATTATGAACTGATGTTGGAGCAGTTGATGAAACCAGGAGTAGTGGCTGTCTCTGCTACATGGAGTTACTTCCCTGATGCCAATCATAGTAAACTGGGGCTCAAGATGTTTGAGATATGTCGTGACTTATTCCTATGGGTTCAGCATTTTAAACGCCCTGAACTCAGCGTCCGTGGATTGGTGTTTGCTTATAATGCAGACTATGGTCGTAAGGAAGAGTATCGTGTTGATATCATCCGGGGAGAAGATGGCTCGATGGCTTTGTCATTGAAGAAATATGGCAAAATCAAATTTGTCCGTGATAGTCGTTGTAAGGCTATTACTGGCTATGGCACTATTGGCAATCAATCCATGTGGCAGAGTTTTGTGCAACATGTCAAGATTCAGGGGAAAGGCCTTTCTCGTATTTTTTATAAGAAAGACCATTATGAGGATTCTGATGAGAATCTTGTTAAGGAATGAACCTTATTTTTGATTTGCTAAATTCTTTCCGAGTAAGAAAGGATATTTATCTCTGAATAATAATATAACAGGATATAAAAGGGCCTCATAAAGAATCGTTAGCATGATGGTAATGTATAATGGATAGGTAATACCACCATTAATATGTAGTAGTTTCTGGAGTACGAAATTAGTTGTACCAATAAGCATCCAGTGTAATCCCATAATAACAATGGTTCCAAGGGAAAGGTTTTTAATCACAGTAGAATGAATGCTGTCGAGCAATCTGCAAAAACTTATAGTCCCAATTATGGCAATGGAGGCACTCATATAGATTAATGTATGAATAAGTAATGTCGGGGAATACTCTAACAAATATTTGTGAGATGTAATACTTAATCCAATGCCAATAATACAGATAAACCAGTCTGGCGTCTTTGGCTTTAAAGGAATTACGTTCCTTTGTTTACAAAGATGTCCAATATAAAAGAATGGCAAACATCTGATAAATCCGATAATGGGTAAATTTTCACATATTCTAAATTGTCTGTTATAGATATAAAAAAGTGCACATGCGATAGACAATAGAATCATTATTGCTCCGCTTCTTTTGTGGAGGTTCGCAAGCGACAAAACTAATTTCATTACTATCAAAACTGCTACGAACCAAGTCACCTCATTTAAAGGATCAGAGATAGGTGTGCGTAATTGTAAAAAGAACACTCCTATTATTGGCCTAACATAATCAAATAGGGCAGTATTAGGCGTATCTGCTAAATGTCGCACAACCCAATATGGAAAAAAAATGATATTATATAATATATAAGGTATAATCAAAGTGTGCCAGTATTTCTTTATTGTATTTGTATTGAGGTATTCTTTTTTAGTAAGATAGCCTGAAATGAGAAAGAATAAAGGCATATGGAAGTTTGTGATATATTTTTGTGGGAAATTACCAGAGATCATTGGTATATGACCAAAGACGACTAATGAAATGGCGATTACCTTCGCCCAGTCTATCCAATTAATTCTATTTGGGATTGTTATCTTATTCATTTTTCTTAAAGAATTAGTTTTTATTTTTGCAAAAATACAAATAATTATCAGATTAGGCAAATTTCTCATCTTATTTTTGTACTTTTGCAATTAAATATGTTATGATGAGAATCGTTTATGTTACAGATGCCTTTGCTGTGTGGGGCGGAATAGAGAAGGTACTGGCAGACAAGATGAATGTTCTGGCAGGACAATATAGATGGGAGGTGATTTTGTTGACGGTAAATCAGGATGATCTCCCTCTGACATATGAGTTGCATCCAGAAATAAAGCATTTGGATTTGGGCGTGATGATGCATCAACAGTATCAATATCAAGGGATTAGAAGGTTAATCAAGAGATTGGAACTGAAGCGGGAACTCAAGGCGCAGATAAGGCAAGCATTAGTGGAGTTAAGACCGGAAGTGATTGTTTGTGTGAAACTGGATTTTGTGAGTGTATTGTTGAAGTTAAAAGGAGAAATACCATTGGTTGTAGAATCTCATACACTGTGCAAGTCGGAAAAAATGGATGAGGTAGGGTGGACCCGCAGATTGTATGTTTGGTCATTGAAAAGAAATATTCGAAAGGCTGATGCCGTGGTGGCATTGACAGAGGGTGATGCAGCAGATTGGCGGAGATATAATAATAAGGTATGTGTGATTCCCAATACGGTTAATCTTAACAAGAGTTGTTCTTATGCTTCTTGTGAACAAAAAGCGGTTATTTTTGTGGGGCGTTTCTCATTCCAGAAAGATATTGATAGTTTGTTGCGAATATGGGAGATTGTTCATCAGCGGCATCTAGATTGGAGGCTCGATATCTATGGTGAGGGGGAATTGAAGGAATACTATTTGTCAAAGATTCAAAAAATAAATGCTGACATCCATTTGCATGAGCCTACTTCGGATATCATGGAGAAGTATCGTGAACATTCTATCCTATTGCTAACCTCTCTTTATGAACCATTCGGATTAGTACTCTCTGAAGCGATGAGTTGCGGCTTGCCCGTTGTGTCATTTGATTGTCCTTATGGCCCTGCTGATATTATTACGGATGGTGTAGACGGCTTTTTAATAAAGGATCGAAATATAGAAGACTTTGCAGATAAGGTTTGTCAGTTAATTGAGAGTGAGCCTTTGCGCCAGAAGATGGGAAAGTCTGCCATTGGTTCTTCACAACGTTACCAGAAGGATGGTATTATGCAGAAATGGATTAATTTATTTGAAGGTTTGAGGGATTATTCAAAATAATTGTTTACCTTTGCAGGGTCTTTAATTGATGAGTTATGAATATTGCTATTATTATTGCAGGAGGATCCGGTAATCGCATGGGGCAGGACATCCCCAAGCAATTTATAAATGTGTATGATAAACCCGTGCTGATTTATACGTTGGAGGGGTTTCAGCGTCATCCGATGGTAGATGCCATTGAAGTGGTTTGTCTCGATGGCTGGCATGAAGTGCTATGGGCTTATGCTCATCAGTTTAATATTACGAAACTGAAGTGGGTAGTATCTGGTGGTAACACAGGACAGGAGAGTATCCGAAACGGTGTGTTTCATTTGGAGGATAAGGTTGCCAATGAGGATATTATTATCATTCATGATGGTATTCGTCCTTTGGTGGATGCATCTGTCTTGACAGATGTCATTCAAAAGGCCAAACAATATGGTAATGCTGTGACATCAATGCCATATAACGAGCAAATATTCATTGTTAACCCAGATGATGACAATACTACTAAGGAATACATTCCTCGTGAGACATTGCGTCGTGTTTCAACACCTCAGGCCTATCAGTTCAAAAGGTTGGATGCTGCCTATCATGAGGCATTTGAAAAGAAGATAGGTATTTATGGCTCAGCCTATACAAATACGATGATGGTTGAATTGGGAGAAACGTTACATTTTGCTGCAGGATCGGATAAGAATATCAAATTAACAACAAAAGATGATCTTGAATTATTCAAAGGATATCTTAAAATTGATAAGGACACATGGCTGAAATAAAATTGAACAAACGACATTCTCTATACCAGGAAGACCTAATGAGAATCATGGAGATACCGGAGATAGAGATAATAAAAGGTAAGTCATTTTTGATAACAGGAGCAACCGGATTGATAGGCACATGTCTGATTGACGCTTTAATGTGCTACAATCATCAAGATGGGGATATTCAGATTTATGCTGTTGGAAGAAGTTGGGAGAAAGCCAAATCTCGTTTGGGAGAATATGAGAAAGATGACCACTTCCACTTTGTTGAGCAGGATGTTCGCCAACCTTTACCCGAAGATTTAAAGGTGGATGTGATTATCCCTTTAGCCTCCAATACCCACCCCTTGGCCTATTCCCAGTATCCAATAGAAACGATAGAAATCAATGTAAAGGGAGTTGAACATGCATTAAATAAGGCCTTGGAGTGCGGGGCGACAGTCCTCTATCCATCTTCTGTGGAAGTATATGGAAATTCTCGAGGAGAGGATGTCTTCACGGAGGACTATACAGGCAAGTTAAACTTGTCGAATGCCCGAGCCTGTTATCCGGAGTCGAAGCGACTGAGCGAAGCCCTTTGCTATTCATATATGGCAGAACGTGGCGCAAAAGTGAAGATTGCCCGTCTGAGTCGTGTGTTTGGTCCAACCATGTTGATGTCTGACACTAAGGCCTCTTCCCAATTTATTTTGAAGGCGCTAAATGGTGAGGATATTGTGTTGAAGAGCAAAGGTGAACAATTCTTTTCTTATACTTATGTTGCCGATGTAGTTAAGGCTATGTTGTATATTCTATTGCATGGTGAGTCTGGAGAGACTTATAATATATCCAACAAGGAGTGTGATGTAAAGTTGAAGGATTTTGCGCTTGCTTGTGCAGAATGGGCAAATAAGAACGTTGTTTTTGACTTGCCATCGGATGTGGAACAGAAAGGCTATTCTGTTGCTATGAATGCCATTCTTGATAATACCCGGTTGCTCTCTATTGGATTTATCCCTGAATATCCATTCTTGGATGCTATTCGTAGAACATTGAATACATTAAGATAGCACCCCATATCCTATAAGTCATAAGAAATATTTAAAACGAACAGCAAATTGTACTTTATGAATACGAAGTTAGTATATGTACTCGTTAGCAGGAAAGATGATTATTATTACGAAATGGTAATGATCTCTCTCTACTCATTTCGCTTATATCATCCCCATGCTTCAGTGGAGATAGTTATGGACGAAGATACTTATATGCGTTTGAAAGATGAAAATGCAACTATACTTCAAGATGTAAAACCGGTAGTTGTTCCCATACCTCAGGAATATAATGTTATGCAACGCTCTCGTTACCTAAAGACAAATCTTCGTGAGATTGTTACAGGCGATTTCCTGTACATTGATGGCGATACAATTATTTGTAGTTCATTAGACGAGATAGATCAGATAGATGCAGATATGGGAATGGTTTTGGATATGCACCGATTGGATTCCTTTGTAAGCGAGACTGTTGTTGAGTTGAATAAGAAGGCAGGAATGGGATATACTGGCAAACGGCCTTATTATAATGGTGGCGTGGCTTTAGTCAAAGATACGCTGAAAGCTCATAGAATTTATGATAGTTGGTTTAGGCTTTGGAAGAAGTCCGTTCAAAATGGTGTGTCTAAAGATCAGCCTGCTTTGTGTCAGTCAAATGTTGATTTGGGCTTTCCTATAACAGAAATATCTGGAGTATGGAATTGTCAGATTAATTGGGAAGGACGATTCCGTTATCTTGTCCGGGCTAAGATTTTACATTATTATAATGTATTTGAATGGGGAATGATGAAAACTCTTTTGATGAAGAATGTTAGGAGAAATGGTCGGATAACAGTTGCAGCAGCCATCCTGCTTCACTTTCCTCGTCTGTTCTTTATCATTCGCTATTTTAGAGTGAAATTAGTTGATAGCTATTATATCTTACGTGAGACCTGTCGCAAAATATTAAGAAGGTGAGTCTTGCCTTAGTATAAGTCTTGCTATTCCTTAATGTATTCTTTATTGGATATCTAATATCATCAAGCATTTAAGTTGTAGTTGTCTTAATTCTGATTCCATAGTTTATCTGTTAATGGAGAAACTTCCTTATAGTGAGTGGGATAGGATATATTTATCGTTCTAAATATTGGGCATACATAAAACGTAGTCTGATGTATGTGTGAGGCATTTTTTTCAGCAGAAAAGAAATCAGTCTTTGTTTCAGACCATGCCGGAATCTTAAACCCGGGGTAACAGAATTAAGGTAGTCTATGAATTCGATGCTTTTATTTTTGTCTTTATATTCATATACCAATCTGCATGCTAATGTTGATACTGTGATGTATATGTAATCAAGCATTTTTTCCTTAACTTCAGGGGATATTACATCGAGATGGGATAATTCCCACATCATACCGATGGTAAAGCAATAATCTCTGGCAAATTTCTCTTTCATACAAAAGGATACACCCTCCAAATGCTTTCTGTAGATGTAGATTGGCCATGAAGTAATTAGGCACCTTCTTGATTTGAGAATGGATTCATAGAAGAAAGGCTTATCCTGCACATATATGCCTGGGAAAAAGGCCAAATGGTGTTGCGATATGAAATCCTTCCTGAATAATATTCGCCATATATGAGGACGATGCGGATTAATATCTTCCATAAACAATTGTTCTCCTGTCTTTTCTGTTATTAGTATTTCTTTCTGCCTGTTAGGGGAACTATTATTTAATGTGCCAATCTCGTCATTGTTCATTTCCAAGTAATTTGCAATAACTAAATCAACTTTCGTTTCTACGGCCTTATCTAAGAGAGGCTTGAGGCTGTTTTTGATAAGCAGATCATCAGAATCTGGCATTAGAATATATTCTCCTTTCGCAGCAGCAATTCCATTGTTTCGGGCGACAGATAAACCTTGGTTTTCCTGATTGATAATGGTGACATTTTGATGTTGACTGATAATGTCTTGTATCATCTCCATACTACAATCCTTTGTACCGTCATTGACGATGATAACCTCATACCTGTCTTCTTCCAGCCCTTGCAAGAAAATACTTTCAATACAAGTTCGGATATATTTTTCAACGTTATATACCGGAACTACAATGCTTAACTGTATGCGTTGGTCTGTATTCATTGCCTATTTTATTTTGCAAAGATAGTTTTTTTAATATAATGATGCAAGAAAACGACTCTTTTTCTTTGATAATTTGAGTTTTTTATAATTATGCAGCAATAAATATATGTATATACATTAGTGTCCCGTTAAAATTGGGACGAGTGAAATATTAATCAAATAGCCCCGGAATGAGGGGACCAAATTGTTCTTTGACATCGTTGAATTTAGTCTTTTCAAACAACTCATTCAAGGGAGTCTTGTCTGTCAGTGAGATACTGAGGATTTGCAAGACCTCATAGGTCGAGCGCTCCAGTCGCATATCATGTTGCACGATTGCAACCAGGCAATAGGCAATAATCGCTGCACTGATCTGGATCCTGACTGCATTCTCTGTTCTGCCCCAGAATTTCTTGATCTTCAGATGCTGCTTCAGCCACTTGAAGAAAAGCTCAATCTGCCACCTGTTCTTATAGAGATCGGCAACCTCAAGCGAGGAAAGATGAAAGGCATTGGTGAGGAAAGAGAACTCACGTCTTTGCTCCTCATCATAGAACTTGACCAGTCTGAGCTTATCCTTGTACTTCCTTGAAGTGATGTAATCCGTAGGCTTCAACCTTATATACGGGGATGATTATGCTGATGTTAATTATTAGTTTCTTTTCCATATCAAATTGATTGCGTTGATTGCTCCTTAATGTATTCTTTATATGGCAAATCAAAAAATACATAAGCATAGTGTGAAGGAACTTGTCTCTTCTTGGGCTCACGGAAATCTGTCCTCTGAAATCTCGTCTGTAGATATTCGATGTAGTCACAAATAATCATAACAGATCTACCCTCAAACTCTATGGTTGTGTAGTTCTCAAAGATAGATGGTCTATAGGGTGACATATTGATATAATAAAAGCAACCAAAAAGCTCTCGATAAGTGTATCGTGAAGAAGAATTTGAAATTATATCAATCATTTTCTGGGCAAACATCAGATATTTTCTTCGATTAGAGAGAATTGTATCTAATAGGAAGTTTCTAAAAATGTTTTTCGGACTATAGCCTGGCAGTTTCCCCCGATTAATTGTCATGGCCCGTTTGTATAAAAAAATGTCTATGTATTTTAATATGTTTTGGGGGACTTTGTCATAAACGGTTATATCAATGAATATGCCCATTACCTTGCCATTCTTCTGAACGAGTGTCGTGCTGTCGTCAAAGATCTTTGTATAGTTGAAACTGAGTGTCGTAGATAGGTCACTGTTCTGATAATTATGGATGGAGTAACCTTTGGGGAGTTCTTTTTCCGCGATTGCTATGAATCGGTTGTAGTTTTCGCGTGTCATCATCAAATCAATATCATCATCCCAAGGAAGGATTCCCTTGTACAGATGAGCACCTACCACAGAACCTCCGCACAACGAATATTTTATGTTGTGTGCCTCGCAAATTTTGACAACGATGTCAAGAATTGCCAAACATTTGAGTTGTAGTTGTCGAATCTCAGATTCCATGATGGTTCCCAATTAAATGTCTTTCCAATGATAATAATCCATATTTTGTTGGCGCAAATATACTTTTTTTTTTCGATATAACCAAAAGATTTTTGTTTTTTTTGAGAAGAAAGTGACTATAAAAAGATATTATAGTTTCTTTTCTATGACAAGATTCTCAAATAAAGTTTTCCATTTTAACATAATAGCATTAGTGTTAAAACAATGTGCTCTTTCTAAAGAGGCAGCAGAAAGGCGTTCCCGTAGTTCCATATCTTCGATGAGTTGACAGAGCCTTTCTTCATAGAGAGTATTATTTCCATCCTCAACGAGGAATCCACTATGGTTGTTCTCAATAATAGTCCTTGGTCCATATGGACAATCGAATGCTATACAAGGGACTCCATGTCTCATCGCTTCAAGAATGACTAAGGAAAATGCTTCAAGATGGGAGGTGACGGCCAGAATGGAACTCGTTGCATACTCCTGGCTTATTGTTTTGCAGGCTTCTCGAAGAGTAATGTTTTTGATTTTGTTTGTTGTTATCTTTTTATTTAACGCATTCTTCAACTCTCCTTCGCCGTATATGTCTAAATGCCAATCTGGATATTTCTTTGAAACCGATTTCCAAATATCAATGAGCCTATCAAAGTCTTTTTCTGCGCTGAGCCGACCTACTGCAATCACTCTTTTTGATGTGCAGTTACTTATCCGTAAAACGGACATGGAAGAAAAATTGGGGATAATAACTACCCGCCGGGCTTTATTCCATAACTCCTTTGCTCCATCTGTTAGGGTTATGACTAAGTCAGCATGGCGTTCTATCGTATGATAGTAAAACTTTAAATATAGGTTCCTATAAAGTTTGGTTAGGTATGTACGATTTTCCATATTGGATTTCATGAAGTATTTTGCATCATGACATTCTATGATTCTTATCGCTTTAGATGGAATGGTACATACCATGTTTGCATTAAATTGTCCAATACCTATCAGTATGTCTGGATGAATTTGTCGAATGGCTCTTGTTAATTTTTTCTTCAATTGAAGATTAATTCTGAATTTTATCCACAAACGTTTAGGATACTTGTATAAGTATTGTGTGTAGTATGGAATACCTAAAAATATCTGTTTGACCTTTGTTGAAACAAAATAGAAATTAGGTCTATTGGGTTGTTGATTGCAGCAGATAATGCTTACATCGTATCCGAATTGTTCAGCCAGATAATTCGCTTTTTGGGTGATAATCCTTTCTGTACCACCACTAGAGACGAGGGTGGGTAATACGTATACAATTTTTATCATATTATCTCTTTTTAATATGATAGTAATAAAACGGAAGGAATTTGTTTTCTATATAGTTGTTAAATAAGAAGCGTAATTGGATATAGGTATGTGGCATTCTTCTGATAAAGAATGATGTAATCTTTTGTTTCTTTCCATTTTTAAATTCCATGTCGGGCGCTTCATGCATGAGATAATCAATGAGTTCATATCTATCAGATGAAGACTTGACATAATAACACATTTTGCGTACCATGACGGAAAAAGAGGTATAAACATCCTCTTCAATCTTATGCCTAACAGCAAAACTAATATCTTCTAGGTGAGTGATGCCCCATGTCTTTGCGATGGCGACGCAGAATATTCGTATTTTCTCTTTGTTGAAACTATGAGTGGCAGATTCGTGTCCTCTTCTGTAGATGTTTAGTAGCCATGAGATTCTTAAACATTTATTGGCTTTAATATAACATTCGTGTAAGAATGGGACATCTTGATAAAAAAATACAGTGTTGAAGGTCAGATGATTATCCTGAAGATAAGCTCTTCTGAATAGGGATCTCCAAATGTAACAGTGATGGGGATTCAAGTCTTCTAAAAACAATTGCTCGCCAGTTTTTTCCAGAGTTGCAAAATCTTTTTGATGGATTGGATTCTCCTTTACTCTCTCTATTCCTTCGTCATTCATTTCAAGATAATCAGCAACAACAATGTCTGCCTTAGTCTCAAGTGCCTTATCCAACAGAGGTTGTAGACTATTGTCAATGAGTAAGTCATCGGGATCAGCAAAAAGAATATATTCTCCAGAGGCTTTTGTCATTCCGGTGTTCCTGGCCACCCATGAACCCTGGTTCTCTTGTTCAATGACAATGATGTTGTGATGTTGATAGATGATGTCTTGGATAACTTCGATACTATTATCCGTTGTGCCATCATTCACGATAATAACTTGGAAGCATCTTTCATCCAGCCCTTGGCAGTAAATACTCTCTAAACAGGCATGAATATACTTCTCAACATTAAAAACTGGTATGATGATGCTCAGTGAAATCATTTGCTTTCGTTTTGCAAGTGCAAAAGTAGAGAAAAAAAATAAACTATGCAAAAAAAAAGAGAAAAAGATTCATTTCTTTCCACAAAGAATTGGACATTGTTTCCTCGCATAGTCAATAAGGGGAATCATTATTATTTCTAGTATGACAGCAATGGGTGCGGCTACATACCATGTATATGAGACATCGTGGATATGGTATAGTTGTTCTATGCCATAGTCAAGACAGCCTATCCAAATTCTATGCAAACCAAAAATCAGCATCGTACCGATGGAGATGAATGTAATACAACGAAGGCGGATACTGTTGAGACTGCGACATAAGTATATGATGCCGTAGACAGAGAATAGATTAACTATGTAATAGAGTACAATATGGAGGATGAAATGTTTTTCGTTAATGTGCCAATAAAATAGGGCAAGGCTGAGGAGTATGGTAGAGACTCCGATAGATAAGTCCCATTTGAGGTTGAGACTCTTTAGATGATCTGCAAGTTGGAAAAGGTTACCCATAAAAAAGAAACAAATACAACGGACGAATCCGTGAAAGGTGATAAATGGGGCAAAGTGGTAGTATTTGTTGGCGCCGTAGAGAATCATGCAGACGATAGTGATGATGAGCATGATGGATTTGCCTTGTTTCTGTCTGTTACAGATGTCTGTGATCCAATGCATCAAAAATAAAGCAGGCAAGAACCATGTGACACCATTGAGTTCGCAAGAGAAATCGGAGTTTAATTGGAGCAGGAACGTACCAACAATAGGTTTGAGGCAATCGCCAACAGAGTACCCTCCATGTTCAATATAAAACTTTATTAACCAGTAGGGATAATAGATTGCATTATATATTAAATAAGGTATAAGAAGTGAGTACCCATATTTCTTCAGGGATTCCTTTTGCGAAGCAAGTGGCTTTTTCAAATAACCGGAAACGAAGAAAAAGGAAGAGAGAATAACGGAGGCAAGATATTGCAGGTAAAATGTATCTTCCTGTTGTGGTAAGTGGCAAAATACCACCACCGTCATACAGAAGGCCTTCACCCAGTCTATCCAGTTAATTCGCTCTTTCATGCTACAAAAATACGTTATTTTTATCAGAATTGTTTTGTATTTCCTATTTTTTATATATTTTTGCAAATTAAAGTGATTTGAAGGCATTAAATGCAATGGAACTATACACGGTATATAGATTACTGGTCAGGATTAGGAGGCTGAAATGGCTATGGTGGTTATTAGTCCTTCTTACCGTGTTTCTTTATTCTGGATACCAAACTTATCTTTTTATTGACAGGGAATTCTGGGTTGCAGAAGAGTTGCCATTCTATGATGTAGGCCCTCGTCCCGACGATGATACATTACGAGTGGCAGTGATTGGCGATAGTTGGGCAGAATGGCATATGACGCTTAACTGTGATACACTGTTTCAACAATATGGTGAAAGATTGACTACAATACCCATTAAATGCTTGACCAGAGGAAAAGGTGGAGCCAAGAGTAAGGATGTCTATTATTATATGTTCAGAAACCATACCCAGGAGTATTCTTGGATGCATGATATCTGTACACAGCCCTTGTTGGAACAGCATCCTGACTATTGTGTGATTATGGTGGGTATCAATGATACTTGGAAGAAGCGCCCTGTATCTTACTATGCAGGTAATTATCGTTTGATTATCAGACTGTTGCTGGCCAATAATATCCGTCCTGTCGTCATGGAGATTCCTGATTTTGAAATGGGAGCATGGTTGGACGCTCACAGAAAACGTCAAAGATTTATTTATCGCATCTATTCCTATTTTAATTATGTTGTTGAAGATGACATCACTCCATTCCGTAATGGACTCAAGAAGATGCTAAAAGATACAAGACTTGGAGATAGTGTATTATTCATTCCTGCCAACCACTGGATTCCGCAAAATCACCACTATTCTGAAGATATTTATCAGGAAGATCATGTCCACATAAACTATCAAGGTTACCATGTGTTAGACTCTTGTATTGTTTCTGAAATTATCAATGATTATAAAAAAACTCACGATAAGTAATATACTAATATATGGATAATTCTAAGAAATTTGAAGAAATAACAATTATGCGTGTTCTGGCAATGACCATGATCGTTGCCTTTCATAGTCTATGCTTTTATAATGGCAAATGGGTAAAGGTAAATGCTATTGATATACCTATATGGAACAAGATATCCTGTTTCCTTGATGTGATAGACCTGAATATGTTTGTCTTTATTTCAGGGTATTTGTATGGTTATTTATATATTTATAGGAATAAATATCGTCATCCTTCGGAAGTGATCCGCATTAAGGCGATACGTTTGTTGATACCTTATTTGTTTTGGGGTATACCCATGGCCATTGTATGGCCTTGGAATACATGGTCTAAGTTGTTGTATGGTATTGGCCATTTGTGGTTCCTGCTTATGCTGTTTGGAGTCTTTACACTCACTGTTATTCTTCAGTTACTAAATGCCCAAAGAGTCAAGTTTACCAGTAAGGTCGGTATATCCCTGATTGTCATAGGTTATATATTGGGGGTTGTTTTTTCTAAGTATGTTTATACGGGCGACTTCCTTTGTATCAACAAGACCTTGTATTATTTCCCTGCATTCATGATTGGATATCTTTGTGCCAAACTGCGTGTTGCTTGGATGCTGCCTAACTGGGCATTTATTATCTTGCCTTTCGCCCTACTTGGCCTGTTTGTCTTTGTATGGTATCCAATCCCATTGCCTTATACGCTTACCATATTTGTCAGGACTGTCTTAGCCTATGTCATCTGTGTTGATTTGCTGATCATCCTGAGTAAGGGCACTATGCCAGACAGGGCACGAAAGGTCGTTCATGAGATAGAACGACTCAGTATGGGACTTTATATCTTTAATCAGATTGTCATGGATACGGTGTTCGCGACGCCAGTGTTTCATCGATGGTTTGAAGTGCATTGGATGATCGGGCCATTCGTGTTGTTCCCAATTGGATTTTTCCCTCCCTTGCTATTGTCATATATTTTTAATAAGTATAAGTGTTTGAAGTGGACCATAGGTGGATAATTTTACTTTGTGTTGAAGAATGAAGAAGGTAATTTTCTATACATTAATTGTTATACTCACCATCATCATTGTGGGTGTGATTGTAGTCGAGACATCAATCATTCGTGTTCAACTGCCACATGGTGCGGTCTTACATGTCTTGCCTGCTCCAAGGGATGATCATAAACATGGTGCCGTCATATTGTGTCCAGGTGGGGGATATCGTTATCAGGAAAAATGGAATGAAGGTTATCTGTGGTTCCCATTCTTTCATAGTCGGGGATTTGCGGTAGCCATGTTAGAATACAGATTACCAAATCATAACCATCAGATTCCTATGACAGATGGGATTGAAGCAGTTCAGTTGATGAGAACACGTGCCGGGGAATGGGGCTTTGACAAAAACGATGTCGGAGTTATGGGCTTCTCGGCAGGAGGGCATCTCGCATCATCATTAATGGTGAATGTTAGGGATTCTGTCCGTCCGGACTTTGGCATTCTTTTCTACCCTGTCATATCAATGAGGAAGGAATTGGCCCATAAAGGTTCACATGACTTTCTGTTAGGGGAAAATGCCTCTGAGCAATTAGAAAAAATTTATAGCAATGAACTTCATGTTACAGATCAGACGCCTCCTACTTATATCGCGGTGTCAAAGGATGATGAAAAAGTGAATCCTCAGAACTCTATCCGTTTTTATGATGAAATGAATGCTAAAAGACGTCCAGTCATGCTTCATGTGTATCCTTCTGGAGGACATGGTTGGGGATACAAATCGTCTTTTCCTTATCATAAGCAGATGTTAAGTGATCTGGAGAATTGGTTGTGTAATAGATAAAAAATAATTTGTAGAGAGATGAGAGAATACAGATTTGATGTTGTCCGGGTAATATGTATGATCTATATTATTTCGTGTTTTCATCTTTATGGTTATATATATCCTCAAGATCGGACAACTGTTTGTCTTCCGGCATTAACTGCTTTAGCACATGCCTGCCTCGGATTGTTTACTTTTGTTTCAGGTTATCTGTTAGGCAAGAAATATTGTTTCGGACAACAAGGGAATATTCACATCTGGACATTTTACAAGAAACGTATATTAAGAGTGTTCCCTTTATTCGTAATTGCTTCCATGATATTATGGCTTATTGGTTTTAATGATGCAGATGCCACATGGAATGGTTTACTATGTATTTCTCCTTTTGTCGATCCCACCCCCAAGACATTATATTATATACCAGTTATAATGTGGTGCTACTTGGTAACGCCATTAATATCAAGGCGTGATTTGAAATGGCGAGTGCTTGGCTGTTTGTTTCTTTTTTCCCTTCTTTTAGTAGGACGTTTCCTGTTTCCGTCCATTGACAGTCGCTTCGTTTTTGATGTGTTTTTCTACTTTGTTGGGGTCGTGTCTGCTCCCTGTTTTGATTGGAAACTCAATAATACTTATGGGACTATCATCAAGGTATTTGTCGTTTTGGCTTTTGCTCTTGTCTTGGCAATCGCTGTAAAGAGTTCGTTATTATATAATACTTCCCGTCAAATGGCAGTTGGTGCCATCGGAGTGTTTGCCGTCTTTTTTATTTGTGAAGGTGTCAGTAACTATGTTTTTGGAAGGAAAAAACAACTTGGCCAACTGTTCATATATGTGAGTTATGCAAGCATGGCCTGTTATATGTTCCATCGTTTTTTCTATCGGGTGGCAGAGTCTTTATGGAATCCATTTGACACAAGCCTCAAATGGCTATATATGGCAGGATTGGTATTCCCTGTTATGATTGTTTTATCGTATGTTATACAAAATGTTTATGACAATATAGTAAAAAAGATTTAAAGGTTTTTATACCCATATCACATCCATAGTTTCGAATCTTGCCTATTATATAGAAAGGTGTCGATATCACTGTTCTTTACTTGATTATAAATCTTGCTGGCATACACGATGTCATGCAGTCCTAAACCGTAGTTGTAACTGAGAATACGTTCTTCCTGACTCGTTCGTCCAGGGTTTTGTCCCAATAAAACATGATGGATTTCGTCATATTGGCGGAACTTGGAGAAATAATTCCAATTCTGTATCTGGCCTGTGTCGTCACCGAATACCTTGTCAAAGAATAAATCACAGTTCTGGAATCCGCGCACATGGACGGGAATGACGGTGATGCCTTTTTCGAATAGGGCATCGTTTGGGAATAGAAGTTCTGTGGCAACAGTAACGCAGGAAATCAAGACATCCGCTTCTGAAACGAATTCCTCTTTGTCGTTAATGATCTCGAATGTGACATTCTTTACATCCTTAAAACGCTCGATGAATTGTTCTGCCTGGTCTTTATATCGCATCAGACGAATCTTGATGTCCCTATTTTGATTGTCTGCAATCAGACAGAGAGTCGTTGCCCTTGCGATATTTCCTAATCCCATCATGGAAAAGGTGTCGGTTCCTTCTTTCTGGAAAAGTCTCGCAGCCAAAGTCGCGACAGCCCCTGTCCGCATGGCGGTTATCCAGTCACCATCCATGATGGCCAACAGATGTCCAGTTTTGGCATCATAGAGATATATCATGCTTGAAAGGGCTGGCTCTTGTCCTTCGATTCTATTGATAACCTTGATACCAAAACGCTTTTCCCCATTTTGTTCCGGCAACAGACAAGGCATGGTTGTCATAAAGTCTTCTCCCTGAGGATGGACGCTTGGCTTCGGTGGCATTTGCGCTTGGTCTTTCATTCGAAAGCCCTCTTCAACCCACTTGACACACTCAGCCGGTGAGATGTTTAAAGCGGTGATCTGGTCTTGTTGTATGATGGCGATTTTATCTGTCTTCATAATCTATCTCTCAAATTGCTTTAAAGCATCTATTAATCTCGTGTTGTCCTCATGGTTGCGGACGGCGATGCGCATATATTGTCTGCCGTCGAGGCCGGGCTTATTACTGCAATCTCGTGTCAGGATGTTGTGATGCTTCAACATAGAAAGCACTACCTCATTGGCCGTATGGGGGGGCAGAATCTCGCAGAGGAAATAGTTCGCCTGAGATGGCATGACTCGTAGGTATTTGATGCTTTTGAGTTTCTGCTCGAAATCGGCCCGCTCTTCAAGAAACTTTCCACATGCATTTTTGTAGTCCTTCTCGTATTTGTTGTAGATTTGCATAAAGAACTCGGCGAATGAGTTGAGGTTCCAGATGGATACCTGTTTTTTCAGTCCGGCAATCAGTTCCTTATCTGCTGAGGCCAGGATGCCGAGTCGGATGCCAGGTACACCGAAAGTTACTATGTTTGCAGTCGGAAACGCTGCGGAGTTATATCCAGGAAGCACTCTCAGGGGCTGCGAGCCCCTTGCCGTGAGGCACTCCCTCGGTGTTTTTCATAGGTCTGGCTGCGCGTTATAAG